>ULPY01068139.1_pt1 | contig 274376 bp, 231 predicted proteins | sample 1953951 | NCBI WGS metagenome assembly ULPY01 (sample SAMEA4835641, study PRJEB28245) | human gut metagenome | biome: gut microbiome; material: fecal sample | place: Denmark | collected 2008
AAAATAATTTTATCGTGAGGTGTTATTATGAATAATAAAATAGCGGTTGTCGGCGCCGGCTGTGCTTCGCTGACTGCGGCGGCAATTCTTTCTTCAAGAGGATATGATGTAACGGTATATGAAAAAATGGAAGAGACTGATTTTAAAAACGAAAGAGCCGTGAGTTTTGACCCGGATCTTTTAGAGATTTGCGGTGTAGGACTGCCGCCGAGAAATGAGTGGCTGTCCGCTTCGTCCGTCAGTGTTTATTCGCCGTCGCTTTCGACCGAGCTTCATCGGCACATACCAGAGAGCCGACTCAATATCAAAATGCTTGACGGTGATTTGATAAATCATCTGATTTCTCATGCAAAAGAATGCGGTGTGAAATTCATCTTCGGCTGTGAGGCAGAGTCTCTCATTATTTTCGGCGAACGTGCCGTAGGTATAAAAACAAATTCGGGCGAAGTATATGCAAACCTTGTTATAGACGGTGCCGGGCTTAATTCCCGCTTGCGCCGAAGTCTGCCGAACGGCGTGAAAATTCCGAAAAGCATCTCCCCGAAAGATATTTCTTATACATATTTTGCACGCTGCTCAAAACCCGAAAATGTTTTGGTGAGAGATAAATACAGAACGGTTATATTCCCCGACGGCAGCCGCACGGTTGCGAGAATTGAAACGGAAGAAAATTTTACCGATGTATATATTACGGGCTTTGAACCCATGAGCAAAGCACAGATAAATTCGATTTTTGATTTTTTAAAAAGCTTCAACCCGTCTGTCGGCGACGGTATAATTTGCGGCGGCAAGGTTTATAAATCACCCTCGCGCGTGCCGATGCATATTCCGTTGTGCGACGGTTATGATGCTGTCGGTTCTGCGTCGTTTGCGGCAGACCCGTTTACGGGCGAGGGAGTGAGCGAAGAACTTATGCAGGCAAAGCTTCTCTCAAAGGCGGTTTGCCGTGATAAGCGCGGCATTTATGACAAAGAAGCTCTGTGGGGCAGTCAATCCGATTATTTTATTGTTGCGGGCAAAAATCTTATGGCTTTTTCTGCCGTCAAAAAAGTTTTGCTTTCGCTTTCGGATGAAGAGATTGACGGTATATTTCAAAAAAAGCTTATAACAAGCAAAGATTTGAGCTTTGACATGAAAAAGCCGTTCTCTTCATTTAATATTCAGTCTTTGACCGAAAAGCTGAAGCTTTTGAATGATGACCCGATTTTGTTTAAAAAGCTTTCACATTCTTTGCCCCAAATTTTGAGTGCTTTGGCACTCGGTGAGACATTTCCACGAAAATGGAACGATTATACGGTAAATCTTTGGTTGAAGGGTGCAAAGTTTTTTGAGTAAAGGTATTGATTATCCCTCTCTTTATTGATATAATATGTTAGCTTGCTAAAGTAATAAATTGAAAGAGGTAAAAATCATGAAAAGAAAATTAGCTTTATTCCTTGCGATAGTTGCAATATTCACTTCTGTTTTGGCATTTGCCGGCTGCGGAAAGAAAGACGTATCAAACGGTGACGGCGCAGATAAATCAGAAAAGACAACTAAGTCCGACATGGCATACATAAAAGAAAAGGGCACTCTTGTTATCGGTATGACAGAGTATGAGCCGATGAACTACAAAGATAAGAGCACAGGCGAGTGGACAGGCTTTGACACAGAGTTTGCACAGGCTGTTGCGGCAAAGCTCGGCGTAAAGGTTGAATTTATTGTTCTTTCAGACTGGGAGCAGAAATTCACAGAGCTTGATTCAAAATCAATCGATTGCATCTGGAACGGCATGACCATAACAGACGAAGCTCTTAAAAATGCGAGCGTTACAGACGCTTATGTTAAAAACGCACAGGTTGTAGTTGCCAAAAAAGATATTGCTGCAAAATATAAGTCACTTGACGAGATGAAAGACCTTGCTTTCGCGGTTGAGGGCGGCTCCGCAGGCAACAAGGCTGTTGAAGACGCAGGCATTAAGAATATCATTAAGCTTGACGCACAGTCAAACACACTCACAGAGGTTAAGACAGGCGCATCCGACGCTTGCGTAATAGACATCACAATGGCAAATAACATGATAGGCGAGGGCACAAGCTACTCGGATCTTGTTCAGGTTTGCTCTCTTAACGAAGAAGAGTACGGCATTGCTTTCAGAAAAGGCTCCGATATGACAGCAGAAGTCAACAAAATCATGGCTGAAATGAAGCAGGACGGCACACTTGACAATCTTGCAAAGAAGTATGACCTTACACTCGTAAAATAAAAATTCGCTGAGAGGATTTGTAAAAATATGTTCTGGCAGGTTACTCTCGACCTTTTAGAGGGCTTCGGCACCACGACTAAGCTGTTTGCTTTAACGCTTGTTTTTGCCTTGCCTTTGGGTCTGATAATCAGTTTTGGCTCAATGAGCAAGTTTAAACCGCTCAAAGCTGTTATAAAAGTTTTTGTCTGGGTCATCAGAGGTACGCCTTTGATGCTCCAGATGATAGTTATATATTATGGTCCGGGTCTTATCGCAAACTATGCTTCAAACCTTGAAAATCCGGGAGCGTTCATGACATGGGTTGCTTCATGGACTGTGTTTGACAGATTTTTGGCAGTTCTTATCGCATTTGTTATTAACTATGCTTGCTATTTCTCAGAGATATACCGCGGCGGCATAGAGGGAATCCCGATAGGTCAAAAAGAAGCCGGTCAGGTTTTGGGAATGTCTAAAACACAGATATTCTTTAAAGTTATTCTCTTGCAGGTGGTTAAAAGAATAGTTCCGCCCATGAGCAACGAGATTATAACTCTTGTTAAAGACACTTCTCTTGCAAGAATAATCGCTGTTTATGAGATAATCTATATGGGTCAGAACTATATAAAAACAGAGGGCATTTTGTGGCCGCTTTTCTACACGGGCGCGTTCTATCTTATTTTCTGCGGCGTGTTGACGCTGCTCTTCGGCGCAATAGAAAAGAAATTGAATTATTACAGAGGTTGATGCCATGGCTATACTTGAAATTAAAGATCTTCATAAAAGCTTCGGCGATAACGGAGTGCTCAAGGGCATAGACCTTTCGCTTGAGAAAGGCGAAGTGCTTGTAATTATCGGCTCCTCCGGCAGCGGAAAGACCACGCTTTTGCGTTGCCTCAATTTTCTTGAAACACCGGATAAAGGCTCTATATCTGTAAACGGCGAGCAGCTTTTCAATTCTGAAGACGCAAATACTCTTTCTGAGCGCAGTATTAGAAAAAACAGGCTCCATTTCGGTCTTGTTTTTCAGCAGTTCAATCTTTTTCCGCAGTATACGGTTAAAGATAACATAACCCTTGCGCCGCGCCTTGCGCTCAAAGCCGAAATCAAAGAGCTTAAAAAGCAAAAAGGCTCTTCTGCCGCAAAAGCAGAAAAAGCCAAAAGAGAAAAAGAGATAGAAGAGCAGGCTTTGGACCTTCTTAAAAAGGTCGGACTTTCGGAAAAGGTTTCGGCATATCCGTGCGAGCTTTCGGGCGGTCAGCAGCAGAGAGTTGCCATAGCGCGCGCCCTTGCAATGAACCCCGATATACTCTGCTTTGACGAGCCGACTTCGGCACTTGACCCCGAACTTGTGGGCGAAGTGCTCAAGGTTATGAAATCGCTTGCGGACGGCGGCATGACCATGGTTGTTGTAACACATGAGATGCGCTTTGCGCGCGAGGTTGCAGACAAAGTTGTGTTTATGAGCGACGGCGTAATTGCCGAGCAGGGAACACCGCAGGAGGTATTTGACAACCCCAAAAACGAGAGAACCAAGCAGTTTTTGCAAAGTATATTCTAAAAAATTCCGAAAAGAAAATAATAAAGAAAGCTATAATTTACAATCGGCAATGACCGTGATGTAAATTATAGCTTGTTTTTTATGAGTTTATACTTTTTTAAATTAAAAGCATTCTGTCGTTGTCAAGCTCTTTGCCTGCCGCATCTTTAAATTTGAGAAGAAGGTCGGGTACGGTGAGTGATTTTCTCTCTTCACCCGATACATCCATAACAACTTTGCCTTGATTCATCATAATTGTGCGGTTGCCGAGGTCAAGTGCGGACTGCATATTGTGAGTAATCATAAGACAGGTGAGGTTGTTTTTGCTGACAATTTTTTGAGTGAGTTCAAGTACCTTTTCTGCTGTGCCGGGGTCAAGCGCAGCGGTGTGCTCGTCTAAAAGCAAAAGCTTGGGCGGTGTGAATGTCGCCATCATAAGGGTCAGAGCCTGCCTCTGACCGCCCGAGAGAAGCCCTACCGGCTGGCTCATTCTGTCCTCAAGCCCCATGCCGAGAAGTGCAACTCTTTCTCTGAAGGCTTTTTTGTCTTTTTTGGATACACGGCTCAGCCAGCCGCCGTGACCTGCCGCAAGGGCAAGATTTTCTTCAACTGTCATTCCGGGCGCGCTGCCCTTCATCGGGTCCTGAAAAAGTCTGCCGATGTTTTTGGCACGCTTGTGCTCCGGCATCAGAGATATGTCTGTGCCGTCAAGCTCTATTTTGCCGCTGTCGGTTATAAATGTGCCGGAAATTGCGTTAAAAAGTGTTGATTTGCCTGCGCCGTTTGCACCGATTATTGAGATAAAATCTCCATTATTCACATTGAGCGAAAGGTCGTCAAGCGCTTTCTTTGCGTCAATCGTTCCGGGATTAAATGTTTTTGAGATGTGAGAAATGTTGAGCATTATGCTTCCCTCCTTTTAAAACGCTGCATAAATCTGCGCTTAAACAGCGGAAAACGCTCTTTAAGGTAGGGGAAAGATATTGCCGCAATAACAATTACCGATGATACGAATTTGAGCATAAATGCGGGCATATCAAATCTCAGAGCAATGGTATAAACGAGTCTGAAGACAAATGCGCCGAGCACCATGCCGAGAATTCTAAACGGCATTTTCTTTTTGCCGAGGAATACGTTGCCTATAAGAAGCGAGGCGAGCGCAACCGTTACCATACCCGTGCCGATGTCTATATTAACGCTCTTTTGAGATTGGGCAAGCAAACAGCCCGAGAGGGCGGTGAATGAGTTTGCAATGCACAAGCCGATTATTGTCGTGAATATGGGGTTTATGGATGAGGAACGAACCATATCGGGGTTGTCGCCCGTTGCTCTGATAGCAAGACCGAGCTTCGTTTTTAAAAATAAACCTAAAAATACAGCAACAAGCACCACCGCAATAACGGCAACTATAAGCTTGTAATACTGTGAAAAAGCCGTACCCTTTAAAAAATCAAGAGCCTTTGTGAACACCGTGTCGTATCTGTTGAGATTGAGCAGCGAAGCATTGCCCATTACCGCAATATTTACCGAGTAGAGCGCAGTGTTTACTATTATACCTGCAAGCAGGCTGTTGACGCCCATTTTGGTTTGCAAAAATGCGGTTATAAAGCCCGAGGCAATTCCGGCTGCCATTGCCGCAGGTAGGGCAAGGTAAGGATGCCCCGATATTGTAACAACTGCGCCAACCGTTGCGCCGAGTGTGAAACAGCCGTCGGTCGAAAGGTCGCACACGTTGAGCATAGAATAGCTCAAAAACAGTGCAAGCACCGTCAGTGCGCTTATTAGTCCGAGCTCCGCCGCTGTTTGAACGAGCGTCAAAATAGAATCTAATGACATTAACATCACCTCAGAGTTTTGTTTGGAATAACAGGAATGAAAAGCTATAAATCATGAAAGTGAAGACTTCGTGCTTTATAGCTTTTCTTCGGTTTAATTTGCCGTGATTATTTTACTTCGTCAAAGCTGTCTGCCGTTGTAATTTTCTGAACCTTTGTGCAGTAGGGGGCAAAGCTCTCTGCAAGCTTATCATAGTCATAACCGAGCTCTTTGCAGATGTCTGTGTTTATTGTCGCCGTGCCGTTATCAAATGTAAGAACAGAGAGTGTAGCGGGGTCTTTGCCGTTGAGAAGAATGTCGGCAACCATGTCGGCTGTTTTTACGCCGAGGTTTGCATAATCAACGCCGTAGCCGAGAAATGCGCCGTTAAGTGCGAATGAATCTGCGCCTGTGTAGTGGGGGATACCTGCTTTTGCAAAAGTCTCATATATGGTGAGCTCCGATTTCATAACAGTGTTGTCGCTGGGGGTGAATACTGCGTCAACGCCGTCTGCAACGAGTGACTGTGCCGCAAGAGCAATTTCATCAACCGTTGTGCCTGTGCGCTCAATGCAGGTTACGCCGCGCTTTTCAAGGTATGCTTTTGCTTCTGCAATAGCTGTTGTTGAAGAATCCTGACCGACGTCATAAAGAAGACCTACTTTTTTAGCGTCGGGTTTCTGAACAAAAATGAGGTTCATAATTGCAGCTGTGTCAAGATAATCCGATGTGCCGGTGATGTTGCTGCCGGGCTTTTCAAGTGAATCGACAAGCTTTGCACTTACAGGGTCAGAAACCGCTGCAAAAACAACCGGAATATCTGTGCCTGCGGTTGCGGTCTGCATTGCTATGGCAACGGGTGTTGCTACGCCTATCATAAGGTCAACCTTGTCTGCAATAAAGTTTGAGATAATCTGTGACAAAACGCTTGCGTCTGCGTTGCAGTTGTCATAATCAATTTTAAAAGTTACGCCTTTTTCGTTGCCTATTTTCTGAAGCTGTGCTTTGATGTTGTCTACTATCTGGTTAAGCGATGCGTCGTCAACATAGTTACAAATGCCGACAGTGAGTTCTTTTTTATTGCCTGTGCTTTCTGAAGCGTCGTCTTTTTTAGATGTGCAAGCTGCGAATGTTCCTATAACAAGTATTAAGCTGAGTGCCAATGCAATAATTTTTTTCATTTTAATTACCAACCTTTCAAATTTTAAAAACAGTTTGTTATGCGTTAATTGTGAAATCAGGGTTATTGTCGGCGCGCATGCGCCAAAGCTTTGAAAGAATATACATAATTAAAACCTCCCGAAAAACAAAAAATCCTGTCCCAAGCATAATGCTGGGACAGGATTAAAAAATTCCTGTGGTGCCACCCGGCTTGATGCGAAAAACCGCATCCACTCTGCGCGTACTCGTGATACGCCGACTTTTGCTTACGGAGGGTCATACTCCGTCTCACATACTCCAAAGCATTGCTTTGTTTCCGATTGCCCTCGAAAGTCCATTCAATCCTATCTTCTTCTGCCGCAATCCCACCGCCTGCGGCTCTCTGTAAGAACAGTGTTAAGATTTACTCACTCTTCCTCAACGGTTTATCGCATTTTATCACAGCATTTTTGACTTGTCAATAGGTTTTTGTGAAAAAATCCCTTGCAAACAGCAACAATATGCCATAAATTTTGATTTAAAAATTGTTGAATGTGACAAAAATAAAGTGTGACAGCTTTTAAAAAAAGCAAATCGTTGTCACATCTTGATTTTTATTCTTTGCAAGTATAAAATTGGCTAATAAGCCAATCACAGATCACATATATTTAAATCAATAAAAGGAGGTCTGAAATTTGACGGAAATGACGTTTTTTTTTAAAACGGTTTCTATTGGTCACAGCAGGGGGGAACGCTGAGAACAAATTAAACAAAACGAAATATGACAAATTATTTGACTCTCTCATATTATTATATATATGCGTTTTTATTAGAAACGCTAAAATATAAAGAGGGGTTAGAATATGCAGATAACAGAGATTATAAATTCGATTATCTCAAGCTTTCTCGGCAACTGGTTCATTTCGTTTGCTTCAATGATTTGGAACTTTATAAAAGATATCATATAGGAAGTTAAATTTATAAAAATTAAAGCTATAATTCACATTTGGAATTTTTTATCGTTTGTGAATTATAGCTTTATTATTTTTTGGTGTCTGCTCTAAAGGAGGCAGATTTTTTACCAGATTTCTTTGCTCTCGACCTGTGAAAGTATTGTCTTTATAAATTCTTCGGTCTTAACGGCACCGAGGTCGCCCTCGCCGCGCTTGCGTACAGATACCGAGTCTGACTCAATATCTTTATCGCCGACAATGAGCATATAGGGAACCTTTTCAAGCTGGGCTTCGCGGATTTTATATCCCGTTTTCTCACTTCTTGTGTCAACTTCACAGCGAATACCGACATCTTGGAGCTTTTTGGCAATTTCATAAGCATAGTCATGATGCCTGTCTGCTATGGGGAGAAGCTTTACCTGAACAGGTGCAAGCCAAACGGGGAATGCACCTGCGTATTTTTCTATAAGCAATGCAAGCGTTCTCTCATAGCAGCCGATAGATGAGCGGTGAATGATGTAGGGATTTTTCTTTGTTCCGTCTTTGTCAACATATTCCATACCGAATTTTTCGGCAAGCATCTGGTCAACCTGAATTGTGATAAGCGTATCTTCTTTGCCGAATACGTTCTTTATCTGAATGTCGAGCTTCGGGCCGTAGAATGCGGCCTCACCTATGCCGATTTTGTAGGGAATCTCAAGGTGATCAAGAATTTTCTTCATCGTGCTCTGAGCCTCGTCCCACTGCTCGGGAGTGCCGATATATTTATCTCTGTCCTCGGGATCCCACTGTGAGAAGCGGTAGCTTACATCGTCATAAAGACCGAGCGTTTTAAGCATATAAATAGCAAGCTCAAGGCAGCCTCTGAACTCGTCTTCAAGCTGCTCGGGTGTGCACATAAGGTGACCCTCCGAGAGCGTGAACTGACGAACACGGATAAGACCGTGCATTTCGCCGGAGGCTTCATTTCTGAAAAGTGTCGAGGTTTCGTTAAGTCTCATGGGCAGGTCGCGGTATGAGCGCGCTCTGTTGAGAAATACCTGATACTGGAACGGGCAGGTCATCGGGCGAAGCGCAAATACTTCATCGTCTTTTTCTTCGTCGCCCATTATGAACATACCGTCCTGGTAATGATCCCAGTGACCCGAAATTTTATAAAGGTCGCTCTTTGCCATGTAGGGGGTTTTGGTGAGCTGCCAGCCGAGCTTTTGCTCTGTGTCTTCAACAAAACGCTGAAGAAGCTGAATGATTCTTGCACCCTTGGGCAAAAGAATGGGAAGACCCTGACCTATGCAGTCGCTTGTTGTGAAAAGCTCCAGCTCTCTGCCGAGCTTGTTGTGGTCGCGCTTTTTGGCTTCTTCAAGCTTTGTAAGATGCTCTTCAAGTGCGCTCTGCTTTGTGAAAGCGGTTGCATAAATTCTCTGAAGCATTTTGTTGTTTGAGTCGCCGCGCCAGTATGCGCCTGTGCAAGAGGTGAGCTTAAACGCCTTAACTCTGCCCGTGTCGGGGATATGAGGACCCGCGCAAAGCTCGTCAAATTCACCTTGGCGGAAGAACGAAATTTTTTCGCCCTTACCTGCGTGCTCTTTGATAAGCTCAACTTTATAAATTTCACCCTTGCTTTCCATAAGCTTTATGGCGTCTTCGGGGTCAAGCTCATATCTTTCAAGCGGAAGAGCCTCTTTGACGATTTTTTTCATTTCTTTTTCTATTTTTTCGAGATCTTCGGGGGTGAAAGGAGTTTCAATATCAAAGTCATAATAAAATCCGTTGTCAATAGCAGGGCCAATGGCCAGTTTCGCTTCGGGGAACAGTCTTTTAACAGCTTGCGCAAGAATATGAGAGGCAGTGTGGCGAAAGCAACGCTTTGCCTCGTCATCATCGTCAAATGTGAGTATTTCAAGTGAGCAATCCTCGGTTACGGGGGTTCTCAAATCACAATATTTGTCATTGATTTTGCAAATACATGCAGCCTTATAAAGACCCATACCGAGGTCTTTTGCAATTTCCATAGCGGTCGTGCCCTCGGGGTACTCTTTAACTACGCCGCCTTTTAAAGTTACGTTTACCATTTTTTTCTACCTCCAAAAACAAATAAGCTCCATCCCAAATACTGGGATGAAGCATAATTTATTACTCCACGGTTCCACCCGGTTTGCGGTATTATACCGCCTCTCTGTGGCTTTAACGCAGCCATACGTCACGCCTTATTTCGGCGGCTCTCAGCAGTGGTAACAAAACTGCGGCAATATCTCCGCTTGCAGCCGATGACGGGGACTCTCTGCTTTGCTTTATCGGTTTTGCCTTCTGCATCAACGATTTACAGTTTGATTTTAACACCGACTTTCGCTCTTGTCAACAAATATTATGATTTTTTAATTTGAAAATGAAGAAATTTATGTTATTCTTATCTCGGAGATGATGTTGAATGAAAAAGGAATTGACCTTTGCAAGGGATATATTAGAGAATACCGCACCGCTCGGAGGTTTTGATTGCGGAGCTTTGTGCTATGCAAACTGCTGCAAGGGCGACAGCGACACGGGAATGTGGCTTTTCCCCGGCGAAGAGGAATATTATTCGGATAAAGACGGATTTGAGATTAAACAAACCGAGGGCAATTTCGGCTATCCGATGCTCGTTTGCGGCGGAAAATGCAGCAGAAAAGACAGACCACTTGCGTGCAGGATATACCCGTTTTTTCCTCTCTTAAAAAAAGAAAACGGCAAAATCAAGGTGAGACCGATACGCGATATAAGAGGCATGAGCTCCTGCCCGATTTTAAAAAACAACAAAAAACCGGACAGAAAGTTTATAAGAGCCATGCGCCTTGCCGCAAGAAGCCTTGCAAGAGACGAAGAACTTTTTGACTATCTTAAAAATCTCGGTGATGAAATTTGCGAGATTGCAGAGCTTCGATATAAACTTAACACAGACAAATAAAAGTCGGCTGCCGAGGGGTTCCAAAGCAGCCGATTGATTTTATTTATTTAAAAATTTTTCGATTGATGAGAGGTCAAGCTCTGTTTTGTCTTTTATAAATTCATAAAATTCCCCGACTATAATTTTGTTGCCGCCTTCTATGCTGCTTTCTGCATTAAAGGGCATAACCGGGTCGTGAACGCTGAGCCTCAAAAGCAGCCAGCCGCTGCCGTGGTTTTGGTCAAGAGAAATTCTTATGCCGTCGCGGTTGTCGTCGGCAATAAGCCAGCCGTTTTGCTTCTGCGCATATGTAACAAGGTCATCGAGAACCTTTTGACCGTATACCTTAAAATCGGGGCATTTTATTCCGAAACGAAGTTCAAGCGCCTCTTTCGGCTGCTCAAGAGACGAGAGGATTTTTTGAATCGCGCCTATGCCGCCGTGTTTTGCCATGTATATTATTATTTTTGTTATGAGGTATGCGCCGTCGTCAAGATAATAATTCTCTTTAAATGCGGCGTGACCCGAGGTTTCTATCGCAAGCGGGCAGTATTTGCCCTCTTTGTTAAGCTCGATTTGCTTGTTGATAACGTTCTTATATCCTCTTTTAAAGCGGTAGTGCTCGCCGCCTATCGACTCTATAAACTTTTTAAGTCCGTCGGAGGTTACGGAGTCCGTGACTATAACGCCGCCGTCACTGCCGTCAAGAGCTATTGCCGAGGCGAGGGCAACAAGGCTGTTGCGGTTTATTTCGTCACCGTTTTTGTCAACACAGCCGGCTCTGTCAACGTCCGTGTCAAAAATTATGCCGAGGTCAGCTCCGCTTTTTACCGTTGCGGCGCACACGCTCTCCATAGCCTTTTGATTTTCTGGGTTCGGTATATGGTTGGGGAACATACCGTCAGGCTCCAAAAACTGACTGCCGAGGGTGTCTGCACCGAGGGGTGCAAGCACGTTGTTTGCATAAAATCCGCCCACTCCGTTGCCTGCGTCAACAATTATTTTGTAGCCTTTTAAAGGATGCTCAAAATCCTCTGCGTTTACGCTTTTTTTAATCATGCCGCGAAGGTCTGCGGCATATTCGCTCATAAAATCAATTTTTTTGATTTTAGATGAGTCGGGTTTTAAGAAAGAAATATCTTCATTTTCCGCAGCGGAAAGAATTGCCGATATATCTTCTCCCTCAAGTCCGCCGGAAACGGTGAAAAATTTAAGACCGTTTCTCTCCCACGGGTGGTGGCTTGCGGTTATCTGTATTGCCGCGTCGGCGTCTGTTTTGACAACCGACATAAACATTGCGGGGGTTGAAGCAAGCGAGCAATCCAAAACCTGTGCGATTTTTGAGGTGAGCGCTTCAAAAAGGCAATTTTTAATTCTCGGTGCCGAAACACGCGAATCGTGACCTACGGAGATTTTTATTTTCTCCGCCTTTTTGCCGCTCTTTTTACAAAGCAGGTCTACAAATGCGAGAGCTGTTTTTTTGATAAATTCATCGCTCATAAAAAGTGCTTCGTTTTCAAAGCCGTCTGCGGCAAACCCTCTTATATCTGTGCCGCTCTTAAATGCTGCGTAGTTCATATTGTACCTCCTCATGAAGAAATATATTCGTCAGATATGCTCAGTAAAAATTTATACATAGGCGCGTACGCCTTATATTCTTCTTTTAACTGCTTAATTATTTCATCGCTTTCAAGTGTTTTAAAATCACGTCTGTGCTTAACAAAAAAGAGATTTTTAACATTATAATATTTTTGGAGTTCGCCGCTCGGTGTGCCGGGCTTCGGCTTTTTATATTCTTCTGCCGAAAATGCCGCACCTATGCTTTCTGCACTTTTGGCGGCTTTTAAAAATTCATCGGAACGCTCAAGCAGTGCTTTTCTGTAAAGCTCCATAAGAGCGGGGGTTACGTCATAGGTTCCCACGCCGTAAGAAAAAGAATCCTGACACACCTCAAACCACATACACGGATGATAGCGCCACTCGTGTTTCGGCCTCATAAACATTACCCAAAGATTGTCACGGTACATATGCTTGTCATGCGTGTAGCGCGTGTCTCTGCGTATTCGCGATACCATGCGAACGGGGTCAAGCTTCATCATTTCGTCAATCTCATACATAAACGGCGAAAGCTCGCCTGCAATCTGCCGCATGGGAACGGTTATGCCTGCTTTCAACTGCTCTTTGTGCTCTTCATAAAATATTTTGCTGTTTTCAAAACGGTTTTGAGCCAAGAGAAACATAGTCTGCGCCGAAATTCCCGAATAAGACATCAAATCAATCCTTTTTTATACATTTCCTGCACTGCGAGCATAACGCTCATTTTTGCGCTGTAAAAGTTTATGCCGCCCTGCATCCAAGCCGCATACGGCTCACGCAGCGGACCGTCTGCCGAAAGCTCTATCGACGAGCCGAGCGTAAACGTACCTGCCGCCATTATAACCTGATCATCGTAACCCGGCATATCCCAAGGCTCGGGCAATACAAACGAATCAACAGGCGAGCCCTTTTGAAGCCCCTGACAAAATGCAATGAGGTTATCTGCGGTGTTGAGCTTTACTGTCTGAACTATGTCAAAACGCTCGTCCGTGCTTTTGGGCGTGGATTCAAAACCGAAAGATTCGAGCAAAGCCGAAGCGAATACGACTGTTTTTAATGCTTCGCCTACTACCATCGGCGCGCTGTAAATGCCGAAAAACAAATCTCTGTTTTGACCGAGCGTTGCGCCGACCTCTCTGCCGAGGCCGGGTGTAGTCAGGCGATAGGCGCACTTTTCAACAAGCTCTGCCTTGCCTGCTATGTAACCGCCTGTTTTGGCAATTCCGCCGCCGGCGTTCTTTATTAAAGAGCCTGCGATTATATCTGCACCGTATTCTGTCGGCTCTACCGTCTGCACAAATTCACCGTAGCAGTTATCTACCATAACAAGTGCGTTGCTGTTCTTTCTCACGGCGTCGATTATTTCTTTGATTTCTTCGCAGGAGAGGCTCGGGCGAAGCTCATATCCTCTTGAACGCTGAATATAGACAAGCTTTATGTCGTTTGTTTGCAGTACGTTTATTATCGCGGGGATATCGGGCTTGTCGTCTTCACCGAGGTCAACCTGCTTATATTTTATGCCGTAGTCTGCGAGCGAACCGTCGCCCTTGCCGTCAATGCCTATTACCGAATGAATTGTGTCATACGGCGTTCCCGTAACGCAAAGCATGGTGTCGCCCGTTCTCAAAAGTCCGAAAAGCGCAACAGCGAGCGTGTGTGTGCCGCAGGTGAAATTGTGGCGGACAAGAGAATCTTCCGCTCCTACAATGTCGGCAAAAACCTTATCGAGCGTTTCTCTGCCCCTGTCGCCGTAGCCGTAGCCGGTTGACGAGGCAAACATACTCTCGCTCACACCGTTTTTAATAAATGCCGATAAAACTTTTTGCTGATTGTATTCGCTTATTTCTGCGATTTTTTTAAACTGCGGCTCGGTCTTTGCAATAGCCTCGTCGGCGGCTCTCTGTATTTTTTCGTCTATTTCAAAAAAGTTCTGTTTCAATTTATTCGTCCCTTTCTTTCGATGATTGCCCATTCACCGACGGTTTCAAAACCTATGCTGTGATAAAATTCCACAATTGAGTCATGTTTGCATAAGAGCTCCGCTCTTTTTCCGAGAGAGCTCATCTCTTCGCCGAGCGTGGTCACAAGTTCACCCGCAAGACCTTTTGAGCGGTAATCGGGATCCGTTGCAACCGCACCGAGCAGGGCTGCACTGTCTGTTATAAAAAGTGCCGAAGCGCAGGACATAAGCCTTTCTCCGTCATAGGCGCAAAAAGGCTTTGCGGTGTTTCTTTTTATGCGGTAGCTTATATCCGAGAGCCACGGCAAATAGTCGCCCACACCGATAAGATCCGCCTCTTTAATCAGCGAATATATTTTGGATAAATCGCCGTCAAAGCCGAAAACCGCATTGCCGAAATCCTTTTTAGGTTTTTCACTGTGCTTGTATCTCACAACATAGCCCCACAAAGCTTCGTTCGCACCGATTTTTTTTGCCGCATTTCGGTCACATTGCAAAGAGTTAAAACCCATCATGTTTATAAATGCCGCAAGCTCATCAAAGTCTGCGCCGTCACTGCAGGTGAGGGTCATACTGCCGTCAATAAGGCAAATTGCGGCGGTTGTTTTGCCGCTATCTGTTTGCTGTATCCACGTTTTAAAAAAATCAAACTGAATGCCGTAGGTTAAATAATAAGCATATATGCGTGTGCCGTAAACATCGTGCGAGCATATATCTTTAATGTTTATTTCGTCACTGTCTATTATTTTAAGCATTCGCAAAGTCCTCTGCCAAAGCGCTCATAAGCTGCATTGATGAATAAACGTCTTCTTCTTTTATCACGCAGGACGGTGAGTGCAAATATCTGCACGGTACCGAAACGGTGAGAGTTTTAACTCCGCCTGCCGATTTGTGAATTATACCTGCGTTGTTGCCGCCTGCAACCATAGTTTTTGCCTGAAGCTTTATATTCTTTTCTCTGCCAATCTCAAAGGCGCGGTCAAACAGCTTTTTATCATAAACCGTGCGCCTGTCCATAAAAGATACCGCTCCGCCCTCGCCGAGGCGGCAAACGGTTTTGGTGTCGTCCACACCGCATAGGTCGGCGGCTGTGGTTGTCTCTGCAACAACGGCATAATCGGGCTTCAGATTATATACGGCAGTGCCTGCCATGCCGAGCCCTGTCTCTTCACCTACAGAAAAGCTGTAATAAAGGTCATACGGCTGAGGCGTTTTAATCATATTTATAAGTATCGCACAGCCTACGCGGTCATCAAGTGCTTTTGATTTTATATACCCGTCGCCGAAGCACACAAATTCAGAGTCAAAATAGGCGCAGTCGCCGGGGCGTACAAGCTTTTCCGCCTCTTCTTTTGACTGTGCGCCGATGTCTATCGAGAGAGAGTCTCTGTCCGGAAAGTCGTTTCTCTTATCCGAGGGTATCAGATGTATCGGCACAAGACCTATAACGCCCGGGAGCTTGTTTTCTCCTACCGAAACATGTCTGCCGAGCATAACCGCGGAGCTGATGCCGCCCACACATTCAAAATCCAGTGTTCCGTCAGAGTTGATATTTGTTATCATAAATCCGACTTCGTCCATGTGAGAGTCCAGCATAACGCGGTTTTTGGCTCTCTTTTTGCCTTTTTTCATAACCAAAAGATTTCCGAGGGGGTCAATTTCAATGCTGTCTGCAAAATTCTTTATTTCATTTATTATAAAGTCGCGTACTTCATTTTCTCTGCCCGATGTTCCGTTTAAAAGGCAGAGCTTTTTTATAAGCTCAGTCATTGCTTTCGCCTCCGCTCAAAATATATTCCGCCGTGAGACGCGCGGCGCTTTCAATGTCTTTAAGCGATACCGTTTCTGCCCCTGTGTGCATATTTTTAATCGGCAAAGATAAAAGAGCTGTCTTTTTGCCGCCTACCGAAACCGCAATATGGTCGGCGTTTGTCCCCGTGGAGTCCGCCATTATTTCATACTGAAAATCAATGCCATTATCTTTGGCAATGCTTTCGAGTTCTCTGCACATAGAGCAGTCAAGTATCGGCGAAAAGCCTATCATAACACCCTTGCCCTGCTCGGCTGTTACAGATTTCGGGGTAGCCGCCGTTTTTGCAAAGCTGACGTCAAAGCAAATACATTCTTTAGCCGATGAATTAAAGCCTGCCGCGGACGCGCCGCTGCCGCCGACCTCTTCACGCGAAGAAAACAAAACGTCAATTTTGCCGCCGTAATTCTTTTCTTTCAAAATTTCAAGGGCACGCAAAACAGTGCATATACCTGCTCTGTTATCAAAATATGCACCGCCGAGAATGTCATTTTGCATTTCGCGGTACGGAGTCTTAAACGTAACTCTGTCGCCGGGCGATACAAGCTCAAAAATTTTATCGCCGTCAATGCCCGTGTCTATCATAATGTCGCAAAATTCCGGAGCTTTTTTGCCTGCGTCCTTCATAAGGTGCGGAGGGGTAGAGGTAACGACGCCGTATATATCTTTTTTGCCATGAACTACAACATCATGCGCGCAAAGAGTTCTGATGTCTGCACCGCCGCATTTGTCAACGTGCAAAAATCCGTTTTTGTGAACGCTTGTTACAACAAGACCTATGGTGTCAAGGTGAGCGTCAAGCAAAATTCCGCCGCCGAATCCGTCTTTTTTGCCTATAACGTTGCCGAGAACGTCAATTTCGGCAGGCATATATTTTTGCAATAGACGCATACTCTCTTTTGCCGCCGACTCCTCTTGACCGGAAGTGCCGACCGCCTTTGAGAGCGACAAAAGAATATTCTTAATGTTTTTCATAAAAAGACCTTCTAACTGTCACAAAGGCTGCTCTTGAAACCGAAGTTTTAAAAGCAGCCGTGTTATCAATATAATTTTGTGCCGCCGAGGCTGCGAATTTTAAGTATATGGCATGAGTCGTCACCGAACACAGGCTCTATTGCGGCTTTAAATTCAGAGAGCATATCATCCGGTACAAAAGCCTGAATTGTGCCTGCAAATCCGCCTCCGTGAACACGCCATGCGCCTTTGCCCTTGAGCACTCTTTCGCATATCGAAAGAGCAACCGAAACAGGCTGAACATTGGGCTGTTTGGGCGCATAAACGTTTTGGTTAAACATATATGACGAATGACCGCTCTCGGTTATAACAGATTTGAATTTCTCAAAGTCACCGCTCTGAAGAGCGTTTTTAAGCTCGTCAACCCTGCGGTTCTCGTTATAAAAGTGAGTTGCCCTCAATACGGCTCTGTCGCCTGCGGCGGCGCGAACCTTGGCTATTGAAGAGTAGAACTCGTTTTCGTCAATTTCTCTGAGTACCTTTTTGCCGAATACGGCGGCAACGGCCTCCATCTCTTTCCTTACTGCCGCGTATTCGTCGGTGAGGTTTGCGTGGTCACCCTTGGTGTCTACTATACAGAGCGAATGACCCGTTGCGCCGAAGTCAAAGTCAATTTTTGAAATCTCGGGGTTAGCGGTATCTTTAAAATCAATAGAGATAAATCCGCCGACGGAGCAAGCCATCTGATCCATAAGTCCGCTGGGCTTGTTAAAATATTTGTTCTCTGCATACTGCGCGATTTTTGCTATCTCAACAGGCGAAACCTTGCCGTCGTTATAAAGATAGTTGAGTATTGTGCCGATAAGAACCTCAAACGCGGCAGAGGACGAAAGCCCCGAGCCGGAGAGAACCTGAGTAGTTCCGGCGGCGTTAAATCCGCCGTAGCTGTAGCCATAGTCTTTAAATCCCGCGCACATTCCTCTTATAAGCGCGGCGGAATGACCGAACTCTTTGGGGTCAATTTCAAGTGACGAAACATCAACCTTGTTCATGCCGTGACCTGCGGATTTTTCGCAGATTATGTTGTCGTCACGTTTTGCGGCAAAGGCGACAGTGTCAAGATTTATGCTTGCGGCAAGCACCTTGCCGTGGTTGTGGTCGGTGTGATTTCCGCCGACCTCTGTGCGGCCGGGTGCGCTGAACATACCTACACCGTCTGTGTCGCCGTAAAGCTCTGCAAATGTGTCGGCAATTTCTGCATGACGCTGTCTTTGAAATTCGAGCGATTCTTTTGTATAAACCGTGAGCAAAGCTTCGTCTTTTTCACCGTTAATGAGTTGCTCTTTTATGTTTTTTATGTTTGACATTTTTCTTTCTCCTTGAATTTTTATGATATATAAGAACGTTTATAATATATATAACGACTGCCGCCAAAAGAGATATGGCTATAAGCGGAAGCAGGAAGCCTGCCGATAAAGGATTGTAGGCGTTTCGGCCGACTACCGTGTACATAAACAAAAGAGGGGAGTAGCCGAGAAGCGAGAGAGCTAAAAATTTACTGAAATCAAAGCCCATCGAGCCGTAAAGCTGGCTTACGGGATTTATCGGAAAACACGGTATGAGCCTGAAAAGCACAAGCAGCCACAGGTTGCCCCTGCCGTCTTTTTCCATTATAAGGCGTATCGCTTCGTTCTTTTTAAGAATAATACTTACTCCGCCGGGACCTATTCTTTTGCCCCAAACATATTTTAAAGTGAAGTGCATCGCCATACCCAAAATATTTATCGGTATTGCAAAATAAATAGGAAAAACAACACCCGACACCGCGCACACTATAGACAGCGGATAAATGGGTATAAACGCCTTAAAAGCGAATAAAAACATCAGCGTAAACACAAGATACCCTTTGTTTTCAAGATGTTCAACCTTTAGCTGTGCGGAATAAAGATAGTCCTGATAAGTCTGCCACCAATATTTAAGCCTCTCACTGCCCGAGACGGCAAGCAAGACCGTGAGGGCGATTGCAATTATTAAAAAAGCAAGCGATGCGGCGTTTAAAAGACTTCTTTTTATAGAATGCTTTTTCTCAATATCCAGCTGCCATCACCCCTCTAAAAAATCTTTACATTATCTTTATAATTGTATAATAAAAATCGGCGCAGGTCAACTTTATTTTTTGCCTTTTTGGGTCTAACTTCGTCTTATGCAATATTTTTTTTGAGCGACGCGGTTTTGATTGCGAGAGTTTCGAGCTTTTCTGACAAAGGCATCATAAACAGGGCGGCAAAAATGTTAAAAGATGTGTGTATAGCCGCTATGCCGACTCCGTTTGCCGGCTCTGCAAACAGCGGCAGATTTGCCGTTTTATACACGGCAAAGGTAAGCGCACCAAAGACTATTGCGCTGAGCAAGTTAAAATAAAGATGTATGAGCGCGGCACATTTTGCGTTTTTGCCTGCACCCGCAGAGGCTATGAGTGTGGTTACGCAAGTGCCTATATTCTGTCCCAAAACTATCGGTATGCAGGCTCCGTAGCTCAAAGAGCCCGTAACGCTGAGTGCCTGCAGCATTCCGACAGAGGCAGAGGAGCTTTGCATAAGTGCGGTCAAAAGTATTCCGGCAAAAAGTCCCGTTGCCGGGCGCGAGAATATGAGCATAGAGCTTAAAAACCACTCTTCGTCTTTAAGGCCTGTTACAGAGCCGGACATTGTTTCCATGCCGAACATCAGCACCGCAAAACCTATCAGTGCAGAGGCAATGCTTTGCTTTGAGCCGCCCTTCTTTTTGTGCACTTCGTTTATAACAAGGCCTGCAACGGCGGCAATGCTTGCAAGTGACGCGGGCTTTAAAAGCTCAAGAAAAATATTGCCGGAGCCTATACCCGAAAGCCCGAGCAGCCATGATGTCGCCGTCGTGCCTACATTTGAGCCTATTATTACCCCCACTGCGCCTTTAAGGCTCATGATTCCGCTGTTTACAAAACCCACGGTCATAACGGTGACTGCCGATGACGACTGAACTGCGGCAGTGCTCACAAAGCCCGATAAAAAAGATTTGTATTTGTTTTTTGTAAACCTTGCCATAATGTCTTTAAGACGTCCGCCCGCACTTTTTTCAAGCTCTGCACTCATCATTTTCATACCGAATAAAAACAGCGCAAGGCCGCCGAAAAATTTGAGAAAATCCAAAATACCCAAAAAACTCACTCGCTTTCAGGTTTAGTCTAACCTGATGCGGCAAATAAAAACGCGCCCGAGGGCTTATTTCACTCTCGGACGCGAAAAAATTGTATTGTTTATTCTATAATCATGCTCTCGCCTGTCATCTCTGGCGGCTGAGGCAAATCAAGAATTTTAAGCATTGTGGGTGCAATGTCTGCAAGTCTGCCTGTTTCTTTAAGCTTGCAGTCATAACCTACAACGCAGAACGGAACGGGGTTTGTTGAGTGGGGAGTAAAGGGCTTGCCGTCGTCGCCGATCATCTTGTCGGCATTGCCGTGGTCTGCGGTGATGATAACCGCGCCGCCCATTGAAACCGCTGCGTCAACAACTCTGCCCACACACTCGTCAACAGCCTCAACAGCTTTAACGGCCGCCTCAAACACGCCGGTGTGGCCGACCATGTCGCAGTTTGCAAAGTTGAGAATAACAACATCGTATTTGCCTGATTTAATCTTTTCAACAACAGCGTCGCATACGGGGTATGCGCTCATCTCGGGCTGAAGGTCAAAGGTGGGAACATCGGGGGACTGAATAAGAATTCTGTCTTCACCGTCAAATGTTTTTTCTTCGCCGCCGTTAAAGAAGAATGTGACGTGGGCGTATTTCTGCGTCTCGGCAATTCTGAGCTGAGTCATGTGCTTGCTCGCGAGATATTCACCCATTGTCATTTTAAGCTCTTCGGGCGGGAATGCAACCGTTACATTCGGCATTGTCTCGTCATACTGGGTCATGCAGACAAATTTAACGGGGAAGAAGCCGTTTCTTCTCTCAAAGCCGTCAAACTTTTCATCAACGAATGCGCGTGTAATCTGACGTGCTCTGTCGGGGCGGAAGTTAAAGAACACAACGCTGTCGCCGCCCTTGATCATGCCGTCTTTGTCAACAACGGTGGGTACGATAAATTCATCTGTTACACCGTTTGCATATGATTCCTCCATCGCTTTTACGGGGTCAGAGTTCATAACTCCCTCGCCGTAAACCATTGCGGAGTATGCTTTTTCTACTCTGTCCCAGGCAAAGTCTCTGTCCATAGCATAGTAGCGGCCGGAGATGCTTGCGATTTTGCCTGTGCCGAGCTTTGCCATTTCTGCCTGAAGGTCTTTGATAAATCCTACACCGGAGGTTACCGAAACGTCGCGTCCGTCCATAATGCAGTGAACGTAAACCTTGTCAAGACCCTCGCGCTTTGCCATCTCAAGCAAACCGAAAAGATGCTCGATGTGGCTGTGAACACCGCCGTCAGAAAGAAGACCCATAAGGTGAAGCGCGGTGCCGTTCTTTTTGCAATTTTCCATTGCATCTTTAAGAACCTTGATGTTGAAAAATTCGCCGTCCTGAATAGATTTTGAAATTTTAACAAGCATCTGATAAACAACTCTGCCCGCGCCTATATTTGTGTGGCCGACTTCGCTGTTGCCCATCTGACCGTCCGGAAGACCTACGTCAAGACCCGAAGCACCGATGGTTGTGAAGGGGTTCTCTTTAAAAAGCTTTGTAAGGTTGGGGGTATTTGCGGCTTCTATTGCATTGCCCTTTGCACCGGGGTTGATGCCGAAACCGTCCATTATACATAAAACTACCGGTCTTTTCATAATATATCACCTAATTTTACAGACTCACCGCGATAGTGACGGTGAGCCTGTTTGATTTTGTATTTTATTTGGATGCCGCTTTAACGATAGCCGCAAAATCGGGAGCCTTGAGTGAAGCGCCGCCGATAAGTCCGCCGTCAACATCGGGCTGAGCAAGAAGCTCGTCCGCATTTTTTGCGTTCATTGAGCCGCCGTACTGAACTACAGCCTTGTCTGCTGTCTCGGCGTCATAAAGCTCACCGATAAGTTCGCGGATAGCTTTGTTAACTTCGTTAGCCTGCTCTGCGGTAGCTGTTTTGCCTGTGCCGATAGCCCAAACGGGTTCGTATGCGATGATAACGTCTGCCATCTCTTCTTTAGATACGCCTGCAAGGGCAATCTTAACCTGGCTGCGAACAACCTCCATGGTAACGCCCTGCTCTCTCTGAGCAAGGTATTCGCCTACGCAAAGAATTACTTTAAGACCGTTGTCAAGAGCGGCTCTTGTGCGGTCATGAACGGTTACGTCTGTGTCGCCGAAATATGTGCGTCTCTCACTGTGACCTGTGATAACGTATTCAACACCGCAAGCTTTGAGCATGGGAGCCGAAACTTCACCTGTGAATGCGCCGCTCTCTGCCCAGTGGCAGTTCTCTGCGCCTACTTTGATGTTAGAACCCTCTGCGGCTTTCATAGCTGCAAAAAGGTCGATATAAGGTACGCAAACCACAACATCACAATCTGCGTCTGCAACGAGAGGTTTAATCTCTTCAATAAGTGCGGCAGTTTCATCGGGGGTCTTGTTCATTTTCCAGTTGCCTGCGATAACTGCTTTACGAAGCTGTTTGTTCATATTTACAAGTCCTTTCAAAAACGATTATAAATTATTTGTCGCTGAGTGCTGCAATGCCGGGAAGCTCTTTGCCCTCAAGGAATTCGAGCGAAGCGCCGCCGCCTGTTGAGATATGAGACATCTTATCTGCAAAGCCGAGCTTTTGAACTGCTGCCGCAGAGTCGCCGCCGCCGATGATTGAGATAGCGCCGGATTCCGCAACTGCCTTGGCAACTGCGATTGTGCCTGCTGCGAAGTTCTCCCACTCCGAAACACCCATGGGGCCGTTCCAGATAACGGTTCCGCTGCCTTTGATTGCGTCTGCAAAAAGAGCCTGAGTTTTGGGACCTATGTCAAGACCCATCCAGCCCTCGGGGATGTTATCGCTGCTGATAACCATAGCCTCTGTGTTGGGGTCATATCCTCTGCCGACTTTGTTGTCAACGGGAATAATGAATTTAACGCCCTTTGCTTTGGCTGTTTCCATCATAGCTTTTGCGTCGTCTACTCTGTCTGCCTCAAGAAGAGAGGTGCCTATTTCATAGCCGAGAGCCTTCATAAAGGTATAAGCCATGCCGCCGCCGATGATGATGGTGTCGCATTTATCAAGAAGGTTTGTGATAACGCCGATTTTGTCAGATACCTTTGCACCGCCGAGAATCGCAACAAGAGGTCTCTTCGGGTTTGCAAGAGCGTTGCCCATGAACTCGATTTCTTTCTGAATGAGGTAGCCGCAAGCGGAGGGAAGATAATCCGCAACGCCTGTGGTTGAGCTGTGTGCTCTGTGAGCGGAACCGAATGCGTCGTTAACATAAAGGTCTGCAAGAGAAGCGAGCTTCTTTGAGAACTCGGGGTCGTTCTTTGTCTCTTCTTTGTGGAAACGAACGTTTTCAAGAAGCATAACTTCGCCGTCTTTAAGAGATGCGGCAAGTGACTGTGCGCTTTCGCCCACAACGTCCTTAGCCATTTTAACCTCCTGACCGAGAAGCTCGGAAAGGCGAGCCGCTACGGGAGCAAGAGAAAACTCGGGCTTAAATTCACCCTTGGGTCTGCCGAGGTGAGAGCAAAGAATAACCTTTGCGCCGTTTTTGATAAGATATTTGATCGTGGGAAGAGAAGCGACTATTCTTTTGTCGCTTGTGATTTTGCCGTCGCTGAGCGGTACGTTGAAATCGCAGCGTACAAGAACTTTCTTGCCTGCAACGTCAAGGTCTTCAACAGTTTTTTTGTTAAGTGCGTTCATTGTATTTCGTCCTTTCAAATGTTTATTACTAAATCAAAATTTTTCATCTTATTCTATAACAAAATAAGAAAGATTTCAAGAATTTTTTAACAGTTTTTGCCCATTTTATCAGTATGACCATAAAACAACATTATTTTGACAAATTTTTAACGATTTTATACACGCAAAATGCAAAAATAAACTCTCCGCAGCATAAAGCGGAGAGCGTGATTGCTATTGCTTCTTCATCTTGTTCCATATAATTGTTATAGCCCAAAAGCATATTTCAAATGCGGCAGATGATATAATGAAAAATCCGCCGAGCATTATAAGCATTATTCCGTCTGCATTATTAGTTTCGCGCAAATCAAATAAAGAAAAAGGAACTATGGCTTTTAATACGGTTATTATTATAATGCCTGCTATAAAAGATACAAACGCGGTTAACAATAATTTAAAAACAGATTGCGGACTTTTGTCCCTGAATTCAATCAAAGAATATATAACGGCAGGCGGTAAAGCGATAAAAACAAAAATATAAGAAAATCTGTCAATCGAGAGTGCTTCACCGTGTTTTGAAATATAAAATTCAAACATTGAAAATAAAATCAAGCTTTTAATCAGACCGTAAACTATTGCCCTAAAATAATATTGCTTTTTTGTCATAATTTTCACGCGCTTTATTTTTGAGAAAATATAGAATTCAGTCTAAAACCACGGATTTTTTCTTACCGCTTTTATTTTTGGGGTATTCTCTGATTCTCATAATATAATCTATATTTACAACACTTTTTTCTTTTCCGCTGTCTATCTCTATCCAGTTGTCGCAGACGGCTGTTATAACACCCGAAATCTGCGAGCTCATAGTGTAAACAAGACATTCTTTATCTTTAAACTGTTTGATAATTTCGTTCATTGTGCACCTCTGCCGCTTTTTGTTTTTTATTATGCGAAGTGTTTTGAGCTTTTTCTTTTTGTCGTCTGAAAATACAATATACAGTACCAACAAAATGCATAATATAATCGTTAAATTATCCATGATTTTATATTCCGAAATATTTCACGGCATTGTTATAAGAAATATCCTGCATAACAGAGCCTAAAAATTCCGTATCGTCGGGGTAAAGACCGCTTTCAACCATGTCGCCGACAAGACCGCACAAAATACGGCGGAAATACTCGTGCCTCGGATATGACAAAAAGCTGCGCGAGTCGGTTATCATGCCCACAAATTTGCCGAGTACGCCGAGGTTGCCAAGTGCTTTGAGCTGTGCGCGCATACCGTCGATATTGTCGTTAAACCACCAAGCCGAGCCGAGTTGTAATTTTGACGCCGCCTCGCTTGTCTGAAAATTGCCCATCATCGCGCCGAGCATATAATTGTCTTTGGGGTTGAGGTTAAAGAGAATTGTTTTCGGCAGACAATTTTCGCTGTTTAAGCTGTCAAGAAGCAGTGACAGCGCACCTGCGTTTTCTCTGTCGTCTATAGAGTCAAAGCCGCTGTCCGCGCCCAAAAGCTCAAACATTTTTTTGTTGTTGTTTCTTGTTGCGCCTATGTGAATTTCACAGCCCCAGCCGAGACGCGAATATTCCTTGGCGAGCGTGCGGAAAAGCTCTGTGCGGTATTTATCGCATTCGCACTCCGAGAGGGCTTCTCCCTTAATTGCCTTTGCAAAGATTTTTTGAAGCTCGTCTTTTGCGGCGCGGCAATACGGCACACGGGTAAAGGCGTGGTCGCTTGCACGGCAGCCGAGAGACGAGAAAAATGCAATGCGCTCTTTGAGTGCTCCCTCCAGCTCTTCATATGAGCATATAGGTCTGCCGATTGTTTTTTCAAGGCTTCTGAGCCACGGCACAAAGGTCGGATGTTCAATGTTCAGAGCCTTGTCGGGTCTGAATGCAGGCAAAACCTTGCATTTGAAGTCGGATTTTTGAAGCTTTTCGTGATATTCGAGCGAGTCTGCCGCGTCATCCGTTGTGCAAACATGGGTGACGTTTGATTTTTCAATCAGCTCACGCGGAGAAAATCCGCCGCCGGATATTTTATCGCACGCGGCTTTCCATATGCTTTCCGCACTCTTTTCGCTCAGCGGCTCATATATGTCAAAATATCTTTGAAGCTCCAAATGAGTCCAGTGATAAAGGGGATTGCCTATGCAATAGGGCAAAATTTTTGCCCATGCCATGAATTTTTCATATCCCGACGCGTCGCCCGTTATATATTTTTCTTCTATGCCGAAGCTTCGCATGGCACGCCATTTGTAGTGATCGCCCGCGAGCCACAGCTCTGCAATGTCTTCGGGATTTTTATTTTCATAAATTTCTTTGGGCGAGAGATGGCAGTGCCAGTCAAATATAGGCATATCCTCCGCATAAGAGTGAAATAATATTTTAGAAGTTTCGCTTTGAAGCAAAAAGTCGGAGTCCATAAATTTTTTCATACAGTTATCCTATATTAAAGCAGCCAGCCGTTCGGCCTGCTGCCGGTTTGACGAATGTTTTTACCGTCCGAAACAGTTTCCTCTTCTTTGCCTTTGCTTTCTGCCGCCGGGACTTCGGAACCTGTGATTTCGCACAGCAGAGTAACAGCGTTCTTGGCACCGTCCGGATTTATTCCGTAATAAGTAGCCGTGCCTGATTTTCTGCTTTTTATAATGCCCGAAACACACATAAGCTTTAAATGGTGAGAAAGTGTGGACTGGCTTATGCTGAGTTTTTCGAGCAGTTCACTGCCGCATTTTTCGCCCTGCCTTAAAAGTTCAAGGATTTTAAGTCTGTTTTCGTCGCTCAACGCCTTGAAAACGTTTGCGTTGTCAGTATAGTTTTCTATCATAAAAGTCACCGCCCTAAATAAATAATGTTTACAGTTAAAGTATAAACGCGCATACATGACCTGTCAAGTAAAAATACGTGTATTGATAGAACGCAAAATAAGAAATTTGCCGATATTTAAAATTTTTTTAAAAAAGGTATTGACTTTGAACTCCAAATAGTATATTATGTTCAAGCGCCGAAAAAAGCGGCAAAACAGAATATGATCCATTAGCTCAGTTGGCAGAGCACTTGACTTTTAATCAAGGTGTCCGGAGTTCGAATCTCCGATGGATCACCAAAATCGACAGGTATCGAAAGATGTCTGTCGATTTTATTTTGCCCTCGGCAGTGCGTGGACACACCGCTATACGACATGAAAGCTTACGGTAGTATGATGTTGCTAACCGTGGTGTCTAGGCGCCCTTATAGGGGAGCTGGCACGGCGAAGCCGTGACTGAGGGGCTTTCTCGAATTTTCACCGTGTATTATTCATGCGAAAATTTAACGGCACTTTGTTTTCGCGTATGACGGCATGCCCTCATGCCGCCGATACAATTTTATTTGCCGTAAAAACTGGCTGAAAAAGCTGATTCTTTGACGGTTGGGAACAAATTGGGAACAAATTTCAAGCAAAAAAAGAGTCGGTCAAAGCAGACCGACTGCATTTTTTAATTGTTCTAATTTTATGTGAGCGAACGGTAAAACTTGCCATCATCCGGCGCTCCCAGCCTTCCCCGGGGCAAAGGCTACAATCGGCTTCTCCTCGAGGAGAAGCTGTCACGAAGTGACTGATGAGGTGAAGTCTTGCGGTATGATGTCACCGACGGCGGTGTGTGGGCACACCGCCCTGCAAGGTGTTTCGGCTCTCGCGTAGGGCAGCATGCCCTCATGCCGCCGATTGCTGTAAATTTCTGCATTTGATGAATTTTAACCCCTCCGTCACGGCTTCGCCGCGCCACCTCCCCTAAAGTGGAGGCGATGTGCGCGCCACTTTTATTCGGGCGAAAACCTAACGGCGCTTTGCTTTCGCGTATGACGGCATGCCCTCATGCCGCCGTAAGCTTCATATGTGAGAACGTTCAAGATATGTTTATGATACAGACAGCAAAATCGACCGCCTGCACACAGCAAGCGGTCGGCTGTTTTTTATTCGCCTTTCATTTCGAGAAGCTTTTGTTTGCCTGTGAATGCGTCAACAGAGAGCTTAACCGAGTCATAAATCGCAGATTTTATATCATCCTCGGTTACGCCGAGCTCTACGCACCATTTTTTATCAATAAATGTGTTCATGCACATGATGTCTGCAAGGCCGACGGGGTCAATGCCGCCCTGAACGCCTTTATTTGCGTATACCTTGCGCATATGAAGACCGAAGAGCTGGAACATCCAGCGGGCAATGTTAATTATCTTTCTGTTAGGCTGACCCATTGCCGCATGAACGATTTTAAGAAATTCGTTCCATGTGAGGTTGTAGTAGCCTATAGGGTATGCATTTGCACCTTTGTTCTTTTCTGCCGCGCCGACTATGACCTGCGCAACCTGCCTTACGGTTACCATGGTCGTTCCTCCCTTGGGGTAGAACGTGATGGGTCCCATGTTGCTCAGCTGCTCAATAAGAATTACCCAAACCGGCTTTCTGCCCGGCTGTGTGCCGAATATATAGGGGAGTTCAAGCACCGCAACGTCCATATTCTTGTCGGCATAAGAAAAAGCGGTTTTTTCCTGCGCAATACGGCTCTTTATATAGGGGTGCTTCTTTGTCAGCTCCATTTCGGGGTGTTCTTTTGCGAAGTATGAAAAATACGAGCCGAGAACAACCGTTTTTGTTATGCCTGCCTCTTTTGCAAGGGGAATAAATCTGTCAAGCGGGTCGATGTTGTATTTTTTATACGCATCATAAACGGGGGCAGGGAACTCAACTCTTTCGTCAACGCCGGCGGCAAAGACGAAGCAATCGCAGCCATCCATAATATTTTTGATTTCATCGTCCGACATCTCAAGGTAGTTGCCGAAAACTATTTCCATCTCTTTCGGAATAGGCGCACCCTCGGGGAGAGGCGGAAGGGAAACGGTTTTGACCTCATGGCCTTTATCAATAAAAAGCTGTGCCGCGGCAGAACCCAAAAGACCCGTTCCGCCAATCATAAATACTTTCATTTTGTAACCTTCTCCTTAAACTTGTCAAAGATTTCGGGGCCGTAGAAGTTGTGCTCGCTCTTGCTGTGCAGCGGATACCAAACCTGAGCAAAGAACGGGTTGATTTTGGCTTCCGTATCATAATCCCACGGCCAGGGGAGCTCTTCGGGGCACCAGTGACCGCCTCTGAGAACAAGGTTTGGTGTCATTTCAAACACATTGCCTCTTGCGCTCTTCCATTTAAGCGGAGTGTAAAGATCACCCTTGACCATTGACTCCGAAAGGCACTCGCCGCCTCTGAAAGCGGCAGCTTTTTTCATGTCATCAAGGTCAAGCTCGCTCTCGGGCTTGCTCTCGTCATAGCCGTGGTCGAGAAGAACGACCTCTTCGGACGGGCGGCGAATGTCAATATCGTCCCAAGTGCCTATTTTGTTCCATTTGTCTATATCGCCGTAGTATGCGCTTATGCGATCCTTATCTTTAGTCTTGTGCCAGTGGAGAGTACCGTAAGTTTCTGCCTGGGCTATTTTTTTCATAAACGGCTTTGCGACAGCAGCAACCGCACCTTTCATAAATGCGGGGATTGCTTTGCAGGCTCTGTAATAAGCCGGAACCATTTTTGCCATTTTGTCAAAATATTCTTTTATCGGAATATTGGCGCGGAAGTGGAGAATTTCCTCAAGCTTATCCGAGTCCGCATACCATTGACCGTGGAAATTTCTGAGTATAAACCAGTTGGCGTCAAACAGCTTTTTGGGAGAGGGCAAGCCGAGCGCATTGAGAAGATACTCCTCAAATTCATAGTTTGTTATTCTGTATTCGCGGCCGCTGCCGATGTTATAGAACTTTCTCCAGAAATCATCCGGAACATCGTCGCCGCACACGTTTGCGAGAAGTCTGCCGGAATCCTCAACCGTTGCCCATTCGAGCACGCCGTTTATTGGAACGTGGAACATGATGGGATCCATATTTTTAAGGATTGCGGGGTAAAGTATGCCGGACTGGCGAAGCGATACCCAATATCTGAGGCCGGATTCGGCAAATACCGCTTCTGCCTTAACCTTGCTTATGGCATAGTGGTCATAAACACTGATTTTAATGGGGTCACCGGTTCTTGCCCAGTGAATGGGAGGGTTTCTGTCGCCTGTTTCGGCAACAGTGCCTATATAAACGACCTTGACCTTGTCGGGGTCGGGCTGAGCTTTAATCGCCCTAACTATGTTCTCTGCCGCAGATACGTTGGTTTTAAGAGTTTTTAGCGGATAGTAGTCTGCCGCGGGGGATACCATTCCGCCGACATGAAGAACGTAGTCCGCACCTGTTACGGCCTCAAGAACGTCGTCGTAATTTGTCAAATCGCCCCAGACGAGCTTAACGCAGGGGTCATTTGCATAAACCTCAAAAAGCTTTTTGTTTTTATCGCTGCCCCTGTTGAGCAAAACAATGTTGTATTTGTCTCTTTTGGCATAAAGCTCTTTAAAGCCTGCCAAGCCCATTGTTCCCGATGAGCCGGTGAGCAGTACGGTTTTTTTCTCAGACATTTGCAATTCTCCTTACTAAAAAAATTGGCTTTGGTTAACAAACACATTGTTGACTTTTTAACAAATTGATTATATAATATAACGGTGTTCATAATCAATAGCCAAATAACAAATTTGTGTATTATTGCAAACATTTTCACGATATGTGTTCGATAAACACCCAATATTCGGCTGTTACAGAGGTGAAAAATATGCCTTCCGGCAGATTAGACAGACGAGTGAAATATACTAAAATGATGCTTAAAAACAGCATTGTCGAGCTTTTGGGCGAAAAGCCGATAGAAAAGGTCACAGTTAAAGAAATATGCGAGAGGGCAGACGTAAACCGCGGCACATTTTATTCGCATTATTCGGATCAGTTTGACCTGTATAACAGCATTGTGGACGAGCTTTTAAACGGTATATTCGAGCGTCTCGGCGATATACTCAGAGCAGGTCAGCAAAGCATGCTAAAATCCGTAACACTTGTTTATGATTACATTAAAGAAAACAGCAAGCTTGTCGAGATTTTGCTTGACGGCAGAATAAAATACGGCATTGATGCAAGGATTAACGAAATTGTGGAGTCAATTTATCTGCACGATATAAAAAAATCGGCGGAGAACCGAACCGAAATTGACGCGGCATATTCTTTTATCGCGTCCGCAAACCTCGGAATTATAAAATACTGGCTCAGCAGCGGTATGAAAATGAGTGTTGAAGAGATGGCGGCGCTTTCGATAAAGCTGTCATACAACGGCATATCCGCCCTGCTTTAAAAAACAAAACAAGCGGTCGTTTTCTTTTAGTTTGAAAGCGGCCGCTTATTTTTATTTGAGATATTTTGAGTATTCGCCGACCGCAAGGCGGTCGCATCTTTCGTTTTCGGGGTGGCCTGCGTGACCTTTGACCCATACGAATTTTACGTTGTGCTTATCGAGCAGAGCGAGCAATTCTTCCCACAAATCAACGTTAAGAGCTTTCTTTTTATCGGCTTTGCGCCAATTGTTTGCACGCCATGAATATACCCAACGCTTGTTTATCGCGTCACAAACATATTTTGAGTCTGTGCAAAGGGTTACGTTGCACTCTTCTTTAAGCGCAGAAAGCGCCTTAATTACCGCCGTCAGCTCCATTCGGTTGTTGGTGGTTTCTTTTTCACTGCCGCTGAGTTCTTTTTCGGCGTTGCCGTATTTTAAAACCGCGCCCCAACCGCCGGGGCCGGGGTTGCCGGAGCAGGCTCCGTCCGTGTATATTTCTATATTTTTCATGCTGCACCTCACATTGATAATATAACACTCCGCCGTCTTGCGGTCAAGCTTAAAATATACGGAATGGAAAACTTAAAAAGAGCCTATAATATTATATGCAATAAATGGTTGCTGCCGTTATTGACTTTTGACTTCTTTAAGAGTATTATATACTATAACTTACTATGGACTTATTTGCTTTTAAATACATATAAAATTTAAACGGAGGAAAATGAATTTTGATTCAAAACGATGCAAAAAAAGAGCGTCAGGCTAAAAAAAGCAACCAAAAGAAACAGCCCGGTGCCAAAATGCAGAATCAGTCCGGCAGAAAAAATGCCGGCAGACAAGCGTCGTCAAAAAGAAATGACGCCAAAAAAACAATCACTCAAGGCTCAAAAAACACAAAAAGAGCAAAAAACAATAATCAAAACACAAAGCGCAGAAGCAACTCAAAGCAGGCAACCGCCGCACCGGTAAAAATCACCTTCCTCGGCGGACTCAACGAGATAGGCAAAAACATAACCGTTTACGAATACGGCTCGGACATGATAGTTGTCGATTGCGGCCTTGCTTTCCCGGAGCAGGATATGCTCGGTATAGACCTGGTTATACCCGATTTCTCTTATCTTAAAGAGAATGTTGACAGAATAAGAGGAGTGTTTATAACCCACGGGCATGAGGATCATATAGGCGCAATACCCTATCTTTTAAGAGAAGTGAATGTTCCGGTTTACGGCACACGGCTCACAATAGGACTTATTGAGGGTAAGCTCAAGGAGCATAATCTTTTAAGCAGTGCAAAGCTGAACGTCATAGAAGCGGGCGATACGGTGAAGCTCGGCGCGTTTTCGGTCGAGGCAATTCATGTCAACCATTCTATTCCCGACGCTGTCGGCTATGCGATAAGCAGCAAGGCGGGCGTTATAGTTCAGACCGGCGACTTTAAAATAGACAGCACCCCCATAAACGGCGGAATGATAGATATAAACCGCTTCAGCACAATCGGAGCAGAGGGTGTGCTTTGCATGCTTTCGGACTCCACAAACGCCGAGCGCCCCGGTTATACCGAGAGCGAGAGAAAAGTCGGCGAGTCGCTTGAAACACTTTTCAGCAAAGCGGGCAAACGCAGAATAATTCTTGCAACCTTTGCCTCAAATGTGCACCGCGTTCAGCAGGTTATAAACGTTGCCAAAAAGATGGGCAGAAAAGTCGCGCTCTCGGGCAGAAGCCTTGAAAATGTAATATCCATCGGTGCAGAGATGGGCTATCTCGATGTTGAAGAGGGTCAGATAGTAAGTATTGATATGGTAAATAAGTACCCTGCCGAGGATATGGTCATTATAACCACGGGCAGTCAGGGCGAGCCTATGTCCGCACTGACGAGGATGGCGTTTTCGGATCACAGAAACGTCAACGTAGGCCCTAACGACTATGTTATAATTTCGGCAACGCCGATACCGGGCAACGAAAAGACCGTCAGCAACGTCATTAACGAGCTTATGAAGCTCGGCGCAGAGGTTATATACGAAAAGACCGACGGAATACACGTTTCGGGTCACGCCTGCCAAGAAGAGTTAAAGCTCATGATGGGCATTATAAAGCCTAAGTTTTTTATACCGGTTCACGGTGAGCAAAAGCATTTGAGAAAGCATGCAATGCTTGCTCAAAGTATGGGCATCGACCCCAAAAACATTTATGTTGCGGATAACGGTGTGCAGATTGAAGTATCGCAAAACGGCATTAAAGAGCTGGGCAAGCTCCCCGTTGCAAAAATATTTGTTGACGGTTCGGGAGTCGGCGATGTGGGCAATGTTGTTATTCACGACAGAAAGCGTCTTTCGGAGGACGGACTTATAGTGGTTACCGTTTCGATAGACGGCGTTACGGGCGATATAATTGCGGGACCCGAGATAATTTCAAGAGGCTTTGTGTATGTTAAAGAGAGCGAAGAGATTATAGACGACGCAAGAGACATTGCACGCTATGCGATTGAGGACTGCGTAAACAAGGGCTCTCTTGACTGGAACACGATAAAGGGCAGGGTAAGAGACGAAGTTTCTCACCTTATGTTTGAAAAGACGGGCAGAAATCCCATGATTCTTGCCATAGTTATGGAAGTTTAAAAAGTTTTGAGAAAGGAAGCGGTCACCGCCTGCGGCACACCGCGTTGCAGCTTTTATGAGACTGAAATATGTTTTGCGTAATTTTCCTGTTTTTATAGCGGCAATAGCGGCAGCCGTTATATTTGCCGTTTCAACAGCCATACTCGGCGAGTATGAGCTGGCGATAGCCGAGTTTGCGGCAATAGCGGCGGTCATGCTTTTGACCGTGGCTTATTACGCAATTCTCAGAAAGAAAAAGCAGGACCTTATATACAGAATATCGCAGGATTTAAGCTTTAAGGACGGAAAGAGCGGCGAGAATTTTCCTATGCCTGTCCTCGTTTCGGACGAAAGCGGAAAGTTCATATGGTTTAACCGCAGATTTGAAGATACGGTATTGCTTGATAATCCTTGCAGCAAGGTTGACGATTTTTATTCCGACGGTGCGGAGCCGCTTGCGAACGCGGCGGCTTCGGGCGCTAACATTAAGTGCGGCAAAAAATACTTTGCCGTATATGCCGAAAAAGTAAGCTCCGGTCAATATATATTCTTTTTTGCAGACAATACAAAGCTTCGCCTTGTTGCAGAAGAATTTTTACGCACAAGACCCGCTGTGCTTTTAATAGCCATTGACAGTATGGAGGAAGTCAGGCGCGTTTACCGCGAGTCCGACTGTGCGGCGATAAAAAACGGCATAGAAAAGCTTATAGAAAACTGGCTTTCTTCATATGGCTGTCTTATGACAAAAAGCGGCGAAAGCTCTTTTATCGTTGTTGCTCAGACGGGTGATGTCGAAAAAATGGTTGAGAAAAAATTTGATATTCTCGACCTCGTAAGAGCCTATACCTATAACGATGCACCCGTGAATATAACTATCTCGATAGGCGTCGGTGCAGAGGGCGGGGTCGGCAGCTGCGAAACGCAGGCAAAGCAGGCTCTTGACATGGCATTCGGCAGAGGCGGCGACCAGGCTGCCGTCAAAAACAAAGATACTTATGATTTTTACGGCGGAGTTTCAAAAAGTGTCGAAAGGCAGACAAAGGTGAGAACTAGAATTGTCGCCAACGCATTTTGCGATTTGCTTGAGGGCTGCGACAAGGTTATGATAATGGGTCACAAATACCCCGACCTTGATGCGCTCGGCTCGGGGCTCGGTATTGCCGCAATAGCAAGAGCCTACGGCAAAGAGGCTTATATAGTCACAGACATTGCAACCGCGCTTTCAAAGCCGCTCATAGATTATATGAGCGAAAACGGATTTTCGGATTATATAATTTCTGCCGAAAAAGCAATGGACGAATGGAAGAAAAAGACTTTGCTTGTAGTGACGGATACTCACGTCAAAAATTTTGTGGAATGCCCCGAACTTTTGCAAAAATCAAACACAACGGTTGTTATCGACCACCACAGAAAATCTGTGGGATATATTGACGACGCGGTCATATTTTTTCACGACCCGTCCGCTTCGTCTGCTTCGGAGCTTGTTACGCAGATGATACAGTATCTGCCGCAAAAAATAAAAATCGGCTCTGTTGTTGCGGATGCACTTCTTTCGGGTATTATGCTTGATACAAAGAATTTCGTTCTGCGCTCCGGTGTTGCAACATTTGAGACGGCGGCGTACCTTAAAGGTGCGGGCGCAGACACAGTCAGAGTTAAAAAGCTCTTTGCGGATAATATGTCGGCATATAAAGAGCGCAACGAAATAATCTCCGCGGCGCATGAATATAAGAAGTGCGCGGTGTCGGTGTGCAAAGCATCTTCACCGCAAATCAGAGTTATTGCGGCGCAGGCGGCAGACGAGCTTCTTAATATAAAAGGAATAGACGCGTCATTCGTAATTTTCAAAACAGGCGGCACGGTCAATGTTTCGGCACGTTCGCTCGGCAGCATCAACGTGCAGATAATCATGGAAAAACTCGGCGGCGGCGGTCATCAGACCATGGCGGCGGCACAGTTTAAAGATGAAAATGAGGACGCTGTGAAAGCAAAGCTTTTATCGGTGCTTGATGAATTTTTAAAATAATACTTTATTACGGAGGTCAAATATATGAAAGTCATTCTCACACAGGATGTAAAAAATCTCGGCAAAAAGGGCGAAATGGTAACAACATCCGACGGTTACGCACGCAACTTCCTCTTCCCCAGAAAGCTTGCGACAGAGGCGAATGCCCAGTCTATGACAGAGCTTAAAAACAGAGAAAACGCACGTCAGCATAAGATAGACCTTGAAACCGCGGCGGCAAATGAGGCGGCGGCAAAGCTCAAGGGCAAAACAATAAAAATCACCGCAAAAGCAGGTCAGAACGGCAAGCTTTTCGGCTCTGTAACCTCTAAAGAAATTGCAGAAGAGGTCAAAAAGCAGTTCGGCATAGATGTTGATAAAAGAAAGGTTAACTCCGAAGATATAAAAGCTTTCGGCACTTACCCGGCACAGGCAAAGTTCTATCAGGGAATAACAGCGGACTTCTTTGTTTCGGTAAGCGAAAATTAAAAAAGGCAGAGGATAAAAAATGGACGTTTCTCTCACTTCCGCCGACGGCTTAAATCAGCCGTACAGCCTTGAAGCGGAGCAGGCGGTACTCGGCAGTATTCTTATCGACCCGGCATGCATGATGCAGGTGCAGGTTATTATCAGCGCCGAGCACTTCTATTTGCCTCAGCACAAGGCAATCTTTTCGGCTATGGCGACCATTGAGGCAATGGGCGGCAAAATCGACCCGCTTATTGTGCTTGATTCGCTCGTTAAAGATAAGGTATATGACACCGCGGCAGGCAAAAACTATTTGTTCCAGCTTGCCGAGATTGTTCCGTCAACCGCAAATGTTGAGTCTTATGCAAAAATCGTCAGAGAAAAATATTACATAAGAACTCTTATCAATGCTTCGCGCGAGACTATTGACGATGCTTCTCAGCAAGACCGTGACGCAGACCTCTTGCTCGATGCGGCGGAACAGCGAATTTATAATATAAGACAGGGTAAAAAGACAAACGACCCGTCAAAGCTCGGCGATATAATCATAAATGATGTTTATACCACGCTTCAGCACCTGACGTCGGAGGAAAAAGACCTTTATAAGGGTTACCCCACGGGATTTTCGGATCTCGACAAGGTAATGACGGGACTTCACAAATCAGACCTTGTGCTCATAGGCGCGCGCCCTGCAATGGGTAAAACGAGCTTTGCGCTGAACCTTGCGCGCAACGTGTCTTATATAGGCAAAAGAAAAGTCGTAATGTTCTCTCTCGAAATGACAAAAGAACAGCTTGCAATGCGTGTGCTTGCCACCGAGGCGAGGGTAAACAGCAGCAAGATGAGAACGGGCGAGCTTGACGGCGAGGATTGGGAGCGACTCGGCATGGCTACGGGCGTTCTTTCAAAATGTGAGCTTTATTTTGATGACACAAGCTCAATAACCGTTGCCGAGATGAAAGCTAAAATAAGACGAATGAAAGACGTTGAATGCGTCATAATCGACTATCTCGGTCTTATAAAACCTGCCGGCAGGGTAGAAAACCGTGTTCAGGCCGTCAGCGAAATCACGAGAGAGCTTAAAATGATGGCAAAAGACCTCAATATTCCCGTTGTTGTCTGCGCCCAGCTTTCCAGAGGTACAGAGGGCAGAGGCAAATCGCACAGACCTCAGCTTGCCGACCTTCGTGAATCGGGCTCTATCGAGCAGGACGCGGATATAGTTCTTATGCTTTACAGACAGGATTATTACAGCGGCGAAGAGGACGACGATGAAAAAACTGACGACGGCGAAGAAAAAAGAGCCGACCAGGTTGAAATTATCGTAGCCAAAAACAGGCACGGACCGACCGAAACGGTCAACATGGTCTGGGATGCCGACCACACTCTGTTTATGGGTATGGAGAAAGTAAGAAATGATATGTAAAATCAAAGAAACGATTGAAAAATACGGTATGTTTTCTTCGGGTCGCAGCGTTACGGTCGGCGTTTCCGGCGGTGCGGATTCCTGCACGCTGCTCCATGTGCTCTGCCGTCTTAAAGAAGAATATTCTTTAAACATCACGGCAGCTCATGTCAACCACGGAATAAGAGGGGAAGAAGCCGACAGAGACGAAAATTTTGTTAAAGATTTTTGCTCTTCGCTCGGTGTGGAGCTTAAAATTCTTCACTGCGATGTGCCGTCTCTTGCGAAAGAAAGCGGTATGGGGCTTGAGGAGTGCGGAAGAAAAATCCGTTATGAGTTTTTCGAGAGCATAGATCGCTCGGCTCTCATAGCCACGGCACATAACCTCAGCGACAGATGCGAAACCCTGCTTTTTAACATTGCGAGGGGTACATCGTCAAAGGGGCTGTCGTCAATCCCAGCGGTGAGAGGCAATATAATAAGACCGCTGATTTGCTGCAGCAGGTCGGAGATAGAAAAATATTGCCAAGAAAACGATATAAAATATGTTACGGATTCCACAAACGCCGATGATTTTTATGCGAGAAACAGAATAAGACTGAATGTTATACCGGAGCTTAAAAAGATAAATCCGTCTTTTGAGTCGGCGGCGGCAAGGCTTGTCGAGTGCGCCGAATGTGATAACGACTATTTCGCTTCCCATACAAACGAATTGTTAAAGCGTTCCGCACTTCCCGGCGGTTATGATGCAAAAATACTGCTCGACGAACACCCGGCAATAAGGGGCAGAGCAGTGTTCTCTTTGATAGAAAAAGAGACGGGCAAAATCCCTGAGGCAAATCATGTCAAAAATGTTGAGTCAATACTCACGGGAGGAAAAACTCAAATTTTGGGCGGAGTTTCGGTAAGCGTTAAAAACGGCTTGCTCACCTTTGGCGAACAGCCTAAAACAAAGAGCTGGAGCTTTGACGCCGAACCCGAAAAAGAGATAATAACACCCACGGCAAAAGTCAATCTTCAAATAATTCATAATTCTTCAGCAGTAAAGATACAATTTGTTCATAAGAATGTGTTAGACTTTGAACGCATTGTGGGTAAACTCACGCTTCGCAGCAGACGCGAGGGAGACGAAATAAAAATTGCAGGCAGAAACTGCACAAAAAAAATAAAAAAATTGTTTGTTGAGGCAAAAATTGCCGATAAAAACGCCGTTTGCATTTTAGCGGACGAAAACGGTCCCGTTTGGGTCGAGGGCTTCGGATGTGCGGAAAGATGCAAGGTTACAAAAAACACGTCGGTTATTTTAAAAGCAGATGTCAAAAGGGGTACTCAAATATGAAAGAAGATATTAAAGAAATTTATTTTTCGGCAGAAGAGCTCGCCGAAATAGTAAAAAATCTCGGCAAGCAGATAAGCGAAGATTATAAAGACAAAAATCTTTTGCTTGTCAGCATATTAAAAGGCTCTGTAATATTCATGGCAGACCTCATGCGCGCAATCACCATACCTTGCAGAATAGATTTTATGTCTGTTTCAAGCTACGGCTCGGGCACAAAAACATCAGGTGTGGTCAAAATTCAAAAAGACCTTGATATTAACCTTGAGGGATATGACCTTTTAATTGTTGAGGATATTCTTGACAGCGGCAAAACGCTCAGCTATGTAATAGACATCCTCAAAACCAGAAAGCCGGCGAGCATAAAAATTTGCACACTCTTTGATAAACCTGAGAGACGCGAGGCGCAGGTTTATGCCGATTATTCCGGCACAAAAGTTCCCGATGAATTTATTGTCGGCTACGGACTTGACTTTGACGAAAAATACAGAAATCTTCCGTATATAGGCGTTTTGAAGCCTGAGATTTACGGTTAAAATAAAATGCGGTTTTTCCGTGAGGAGTGAATTTATTGGATAATCCGAACAACCAGAAAAATAACGGCCGCCCCGGCGGACCCAAAAAGGGCCGCGGCTGGGTAATATTGCCGTATATTCTTATCCCGATTGCGCTTGTAATAGGTGTTATGTATGCCTCAAGCACCACCAAAAAGGTGCAGACCGAGTATTATCAGATAGTTCAGTATTTTGATCAGGATAAGGTCGATGCGTTCAAGCTCAATATTACAAGCGGTGCGCTCGAGTATAAGCTTGAGGGCGAGGACAGCGTAAAAAAATATACTGTTCCCAATGTCAGCGTGTTCCTCGACGACGTAAACGAAACCGTCAGAGAGCACAACAAAAATGCCAAAACCGAAGACGATATGATAAAATATGAGTACACGGCAAACTCTTCTTCGTGGATACTCAATCTTTTACCCTCGTTTATAATCGGTGCCGTCTGCATAATTATGCTCGTTGTTATGATGAGACGAATGAACAGCGCAGGCAGCGATATGAACAGGACTCTCAACTTCGGTAAGGCTCGCGTTAAGACCGCGAAAGACAACAAAAAGAAAACTACCTTTGAGCAGGTCGCAGGTGCTGACGAAGAAAAAGAGGAACTCTCCGAAATGGTTGATTTCCTCAAAAATCCGTCAAAGTTCAGTGCTCTCGGCGCAAGAATCCCCAAGGGCGTTTTGCTCGTCGGCCCTCCCGGCACAGGTAAAACTTTGCTTGCAAGAGCTGTTGCGGGTGAAGCGGATGTTCCGTTTTTCTCAATATCGGGCTCCGATTTTGTTGAGATGTATGTGGGCGTCGGCGCGTCAAGAGTAAGAGACCTTTTTGATAAAGCCAAAAAAGACGCTCCGTCGGTTATCTTTATAGATGAAATAGATGCCGTCGGCCGCCACAGAGGCGCTGGCATGGGCGGCGGACACGATGAAAGAGAGCAGACTCTTAACCAGCTGCTTGTTGAGATGGACGGCTTCGGCGTGAACGAGGGCGTTATCGTAATCGCAGCAACCAACAGACCCGATATACTTGACCCGGCTCTTTTAAGACCCGGCCGTTTTGACAGGCAGGTTACCGTCGGCTATCCGGACGCCAAGGGCAGAGAGGCAATCCTCAAGGTTCATTCAAAGGGCAAGCCCCTTGCTCCCGATGTTGACCTCAAGGTTATTGCAAATTCAACCGCCGGTTTTGTCGGCGCAGACCTCGAAAACCTCCTGAATGAGGCAGCGCTCCTTGCCGCAAGAAGAAATAAAAAAGCAATCACCATGACCGAGATACAGGAAGCCACCATAAAAGTGGTTATGGGCACAGAGAAAAAGTCGCACAAAATGAGCGACAAAGAAAAGCGCATGACGGCTTATCACGAGGCAGGTCACGCAGTCAGCAGCTATTATCTCGACTCGCAAGACCCTGTTCACGAGGTTTCTATTATCCCCAGAGGCATGGCGGGCGGATATACAATGTATATTCCGACAGAGGATAAAACTTATAAATATAAAAATGAAATGCTCGATGAGCTTGTCTCTCTCCTCGGCGGACGTGTTGCGGAAAAGATTGCCTGCGGCGATATTTCGACAGGCGCGTCTAACGATATTGAGAGAGCCTCCGACATTGCGAGAAAGATGGTTGCAAAATACGGCATGAGCGATACGCTCGGTCCCATATGCTTTGCGGCGTCAAATGACGAGGTGTTCCTCGGCAAAGATTACGGCCACGCAAAAAATTATTCAGAAACTATCGCAACCGCAATCGACCGAGAGGTTGAGATGCTCATTAACAATGCTTATCAGAGAACAGAAGAAATTCTTACCGCTCACAGAGATAAGCTTGACGAGCTCTCTGCATACCTTGTAAAGCATGAGAAGATAAAGGGAGAGGATTTCCAGCTTCTTATGAAAGGCGAACTCAAAGACGAACCGGAAGAAATCCCGACCACGGCAACAGAAGTTACTGCAGAAGAAGATAAATAATGAATTTTGCCGCTTTGCACATTTTTTGGTGCAGGGCGGCTTCTTCTTTTAAAATTTATTTAATTAACTCTTGATAATTTATTGACGAATTGGTATAATAATGAAGATTAGGCGGCAGGGGCTGTCTGCCGGCTGACAAGAGGTATTAAACCGAAAGGAGTTAAATAATATGAATTACACACACGAAGTTGAAAAAATGTGTAAAGTCGCAAAGGGACCTCATCACGGTCCGGCTCCGATACCCGAAGAGGGTAAGTGGGTCAAGGCATATGAAATAAAAGATATTTCAGGCTTTTCACACGGCGTGGGCTGGTGCGCACCTCAGCAGGGTACCTGCAAGCTTACACTTAACGTAAAGAACGGTATAGTTGAAGAGGCTCTTGTTGAGACTATCGGCTGCTCGGGCATGACTCACTCGGCTGCTATGGCAGCAGAGATTCTCCCCGGCAAAACTCTTCTTGAGTGCCTTAACACAGACCTCGTTTGCGATGCTATCAACGTTGCAATGCGTGAGATTTTCCTTCAGTTCGTATACGGCCGCACACAGTCCGCTTTCTCTGAGGACGGTCTTTTGGTCGGTGCAGGCCTTGAGGATCTCGGTAAGGGTCTTCGCTCTCAGGTAGGCACAATGTTCTCTACCAAAGAAAAGGGCGTTCGCTTTATGGAGATGGCAGAGGGCTATGTTACCCGCATGGCTCTTGACGACGAAGATCAGGTTATCGGCTATGAGTTTGTTAAGCTCGGCAAAATGCTTGAGGATATACGTCACGGCGTTACTCCCGATGAAGCATACAAAAAGAATGTCGGCACATACGGTCGCTTTGCAGACGCTGCAAAGTATATTGACCCCCGTGAAGAATAATTAAAGGAGGAACGCACAATGGCTAATGACGTAAAATTTGAAGGCAAAGAGAGAAGAATGCCCCAGATCGAAGCATGCCTTGCCGAGTACGGCATCGCAAGCCTTGAAGACGCGCAGGCTCTTTGCAAAGAAAAAGGCATTGATGTTGAAGGCATCGTAAAGGGCGTTCAGCCTATCGCATTCGACAACGCAGTTTGGGCTTATACCCTCGGCGTTGCGGTTGCTCTCAAAAAAGGCATCAAAAACGCATCTGACGCAGCTGCCGCTATCGGTATCGGCTTGCAGGCATTCTGCATCCCCGGTTCTGTTGCAGAGCAGAGAAAAGTCGGCCTCGGTCACGGCAACCTCGGAGCAATGCTTCTTAATGAAAAAACAAAGTGCTTCGCATTCCTTGCGGGTCACGAATCTTTCGCTGCCGCAGAGGGCGCAATCGGTATTGCAAAAACAGCCAACAAGGTTCGTAAAGAGCCTCTCCAGGTTATCCTTAACGGCCTCGGCAAAGACGCCGCAATGATTATTTCAAGAATCAACGGCTTCACATATGTTAAGACCGATTATGATTTCCACAAGGGCGAACTTCATGTTCTTGAGACAAAAGCTTACTCAAAGGGTGAGAGAGCTGCGGTTCGCTGCTACGGCGCAAACGACGTTCTCGAAGGCGTTGCTATCATGAAGCATGAGAAGGTTGACGTATCTATCACAGGTAACTCAACTAACCCGACCCGTTTCCAGCACCTTGTTGCAGGCACATATAAAAAGTATGCCAACGAAAACGGCATATCATATTTCTCGGTTGCATCGGGCGGCGGCACAGGCCGTACACTTCACCCCGACAACGTTGCCGCAGGTCCCGCTTCTTACGGTCTTACAGACTCAATGGGTCGTATGCACGGTGACGCACAGTTTGCAGGTTCTTCATCTGTTCCCGCTCATGTTGAGATGATGGGACTTATGGGCATGGGCAATAACCCGATGGTCGGTGCCACAGTTGCTTGCGCTGTTGCAGTTGAAGAGGCAATGAAATAAGCTGCTTTTAGATTATATTGCAAAATAAATAATTAAAAAGTTAGACACATTATTTAGAGTATTACTCTTGTAATGTGTCTAATATTTTTTTATCTTGATAATTTAAAGGTACTTGTTTTGCGCAAATTAACAACCGTCAGAAGTGATACGGTTATATTAGTTTATTAAATATTATAAGCGTCACAATACAAAGCAAGCAAATTTTTTAAAATTTATATTGAAAAAATCATTATCAAATGCTACACTGTTTGTAGCATTTGAAACGCTTATTATTAAATTGGTACCGCGTCATACAATTATTCAATATGCTAGCCTCTGTTTATGAGGACGGCACGGTTCTTATTTGTTGGGCAAATAAACATGATAAAATAATAAATTTGGTGTAGAAAATGAAAAAGCTTATTGTATTATTTATAATGATTTTAAATTTAGTTATTTTTAGTTCGTGCGCTCCCCAAAATAAAGAAATGAATAAAATAAGCACTTCAAATAATGAATCAACGTCACATACTACAAAAGGAAATACTGTGAATGATTTTATAGTGCCGCCACAATTATCTGAATCTCACGATTGGGAAACCTTTTATAAGAGGTTTAAAGACGACAGCCTTTCTCAAAATGAGCATACAGGCAAGCTTGACTGCAAACGAATGTGTCTTAATTATTTAGCGAGTTACCTTGGTCAATATGAAATAACAGGAACATATGAAAGTTTTGATTATACAATACATGATAGTGGTTTTGCTTCTATAGATAACTACAACGGAATTGCAACTGAGGTTGATGTGCCTACAGAAATTGATGGACATAAGGTTGCGTATATTGGCGAAGATTGTTTTCGTCATCAGGTTTTACTTAGAAAAATAAATTTGCCCGGAAGTATTGTGTTGATAGAAACCGGCGCTTTCTTTAATTGCATGAGTTTGCGTGAGATTAATTTGCCGGAAGGTTTGCTGTATATAGGTAATAATGCATTTTACGGAGCCGGATTAAGAAGCCTAAACCTGCCGGACAGTGTTTTGGCTATTAATACTTTTGCTTTTGAAGGATGTCAGCATTTAAAAACTGCACATTTGAGTGAGTCTTTGCAATATACTGCTGGTTATACTTTTTCCGGATGTCCAAGTTTAGAGAGTGTAAACATTCCTGATACACTCGATAGCATAAGTATTGGGATGTTTCAGGGGTGTGCAAAATTAAAAGAAATAAACTTTACAAAAAGTTTAAAATCAATTGAAAGTCATTCTTTTGTTGGCTGTATTTCTTTGAAAAAGATTAAGCTTCCCAAAGATGTAGTCTTTTATGAAGAGTATGGAGCCGCATTTAACAGTGATGTTGAGATTGAATATTATTAAATGGAGGTGAAAGCTATGCCGAGTTTTCCTATAGTTATTTTGGGACCGTTTCTTCTTTTGTATGAAATTTTGAGTATATTATTTTCTGCAATAGGCTCGGGAGCGGACTTTTCTGAAATAATTAGAATAATGACAGATTTCATTACGAGTCTTTTCTAACTTAGTTAACCGCCGCCGCGGGAAAATTTCTCACAAACGTACCAACGAAGTATATGAGCCATTGAAAACTTATATTTTTTTAGGAGGTAACAGATGAAAAAGTCGGCAAAGATTTTTTTGCGAATAATCGGCGGCATATGTGCGGTAGTGTTAATATTTGTTGCATATTTTGTGATATATAACTATATGCCGATTGAAAAAAATAATCCCGATGAAATTATAAGCTATTGCGATGGCAGCACCGATATTGTATACAAAGAAGATACATACATTAAAATAAATCCGGACGGTCAATATGAGTTTGCGCCATTGTCTCCGTCAGAGGTTGGTTTTTCAAAAGAATTTGAAAAATGTTTGCTTTCGTATAAAACAAAGCAGGAAATATATTATCCTGTCAGCAGTAAATATAATACATTCAGTCTAAAACATGACCGCATTAAAGAGAATATCGGATATTTCTCTATCGGCGACTTAATTATTTGCAATAACGGTTCAGCGTTTATGACTCAGCAACATAAGTATTATTTAAAAAAAGAAAGCGAGCACAACATTCAAATCAGTGCCGACAATGTTGAGTCAATAAAAATTTTCGCAGGTGACTTATACGATTGTGAAAAAGGTCCGTCTGTTCAAAACGAAAAAATGCCCGAATTCTTAAATCTTTTGGCATATAATTGGGATGACTTAGACGTAGACCTTTTAGATACATATAATACCGATGAATTTATATCTGCGTTTATGAATGAGTTTTATACCACAGGTGCACTTGAAAAAACCTATGATGAATGCTGCAAAAAATTTGGGCGGGATGATGTATTTTTTAAGTTAGATTTCAAGGATTCGCAGAAATCGCTTGTGTTTACCAAATATGCCATCCATAACATGTTTTAAATAAAACAACGATTGATAAATAATTTGCAAAGGCAGAGCACCGCCGCGGGAAAATTTCTCGCGGCGGTGCGGCATTATTTTGCAAATGCACGGTTGAATAGGCAATAAAATAAGATCGGTGGAGATTTTTGTTCGCATAATTAAAATGTTTTAAGCTTAAAACCGATACATCGGTAACATTTGTTATATCGGTGTATCGGTTTTGTTATGCGTAAAAATTTTAAATTTATACAAATATTATTTGTATTCCGGTTTAAAAGCCAATATCAAAGCTTTTGTTGCTGTAATTACAAAATTTATCTATTAAAAGTAATTTTAATAGAAACAAGAAAATAATTATTTGTGATAAGTCACTGTTTTATTCGATTTGCTTCTCGGCAAATAGTGTATAATGATGATTTGCTGCGACAAAGCTCAAAATGTGTCTATTTAGGGTTGTTTAAATCAGAAAAAAATGATAAAATTTATTGTGTCTGATTATAATCAGCTTGATTTAGGGTTTTTAAGGCCTCGTATTACTTGTTTGGGGCTTTAGAAATTATAATATTATATCAAAAAACAGGTAAATTAAACGGGAGTCCATAGAACTCCGTGCGAGCTAAAAAATATAAATTATAAAAGAAACGCAGCCTCTTGTGGCTGTCGGAGGTATATCAAATTTCAGTTTTTCAAAGCTTTCGGTATTGATTTTTAATTCATTAGAACGGAGAGGTTAGCATGACCGATAAAAAATTCAGACGTCTCAGCCGCAGTGAATTGGTAGAGATAATATATGAACTCCAAAAAAACGAGCAAGAGCTGAAAAAGCAAAAATCCGCTCTCGAAAAAGAAAATAAAAAACTCAAAAACAGCCTTGAATCAAGAGAACTTAAGCTTTCTCAGGCAGGCTCTATTGCAGAGGCAACCGTTGAACTCAGCGGAATTTTTGAAGCCGCCCAAAATGCCGCCGACGAATATCTTTCGCAAATAAAAGCGGATAATGCAGATGTTGAGAGCAGATGCCAAAAAATACTTTCAGACGCCGAAGACGAGGCGGAACGCATTATCAGAAACGCCGATGAACAGGTCGAAGAAAAATGGACCGAGTTCAGAAAAAAAACCGATGAGTTTATGCGCGCTCACAACGAGCTTAAAATGTTTCTCAAGGATTAAGGAGTAAACAAAAAATATGGCACTAAACAAAAAAACTGCCGTTCAAATTCCATCTATAGAGCAGGTTGAGGCGGAAAGAGCGAGGCTCCGTTACAAGCGGAGATACAGCAAAACGCTTAAAAGCACCGTTGCGATATTGGTGGTGGTTGCGGCTCTGGCCGTTTTGGTTGCAACGCTTTGGATGCCGGTGCTTCAGATTTACGGCTCTTCAATGAACCCCACACTGAAGGACGGAGAAATAGTGATTGCCTTGAAGGGCTCACAGTTTTCAACGGGCGACGTTGTGGGCTTGTGGTATGAAAACAAGCTTCTTGTAAAACGCGTTATCGGAAAGCCGGGAGACTGGATAAATATAGACAAAGACGGCAATATAACGGTTAACGGCGAGCTTTTGGACGAGCCGTATATAGACGAAAAGGCATATGGCGAAACCACCGTGGAACTTCCGTATCAGGTGGGCGACGATGCATGGTTTGTGGTCGGCGATAACAGAGATGTGTCAATAGATTCAAGAAATACGGCAGTAGGCTGCATACCGACGGATCAGATAGTGGGAAGAATAGTATTTTGCATTTGGCCGCTTAAAGATTTCGGAGTATTGAAATAGCGACATTTTAAATTTCCGGAAGGGAGGTGTTTCAATGCGTTACGATATGTCAACACAAACAGAAAAATATGCGAAAGCACATTTGCGTAAAAAGCGTTGGCACAGGCTGCTAACCGCTTTGTCGTGCATAGTTGTTTTTTGCACGGTTTACGCATTGATAATACCTGCCATAACCTTGAGCGAAGACCCGATTTGCGGTCTTGAAGAGCATATACATACCGAAGAATGTTATTCACAGGTTACCGTACCTACAAAAATAAATTGCACTTTTAACGTGCATAAGCATGATGAAAGCTGCAAAAAAGACGGCGAATTTGTTTGCGGCTTTGCGGATTATGTCATACATGAGCATGACAAAAATTGTTATGACGAGAAAGATAAGCTTATTTGTGAATTGCCGGAGATAAAAGAACATACTCACACTGAAAAGTGCTATGACGGCGACAAGTTGGTGTGCGGTGAAGAAGAGCATATATTCCATCAGCATACGGATGATTGCTATAAAAACGGTGTACTCGTCTGCGGCAAGACAGAGCTGCTCAGGCATCAACATGACGAAAAATGTATTGTTCCCGCAGAGACCAAAAAGGTTCTTACATGCAAATTAGAAGAGCATCAGCATGATGAAATACTTTGCTACCCCGAAAAAACAAAGAAGATATTCGGTGAAAAAATATCTTTAAAAAGAGAAAGAACTTACACGGCACATATCTGCAACGAAAACGGCGTTGAAATTAAAGACGACGATAATGTCGTTACTCTGAGCGGCAAGTTCCCGAGCGGTCTTGCTGTCAGAGCAATCCCTGTAGATATTGTTGTGGACGGCACCGAGCCTATTTGCGCATATGATATAAAGATTTATGACTCCGACGGCAAACTTTATGAAGTTGACGAGAGAGACCCTGTCAAAGTCGAAATTTCACTTCCGTCATTAAAAAACAATGACGCTTTGCCAACCGTCTGCTACGTTCGCGACAACGGCGGAACAGAAATTGTTGCGTCCGAAACAAACGATGAAACCGTTTCGTTTGAGACAAACCATTTCTCGGTGTATGCCGTTCTGGCGGCAAACACCAACGGCGTCGGCACATGGGCGGCAATGACAAATGCCGTGAACAATGCTGCAAACGGTGAGGTTATTCAGCTTACGGCAGATTTCAACATCGGTAGCAATACCATAGAAATTCCGAGCGGAAAGAATGTTGTACTTGACCTCAACGGTCACACACTTACATGCGGAACGGGCAGTGCGGAAATACCGTTTAAAATTGCCTCCGGCGGAGCATTGACGTTAAGAGACAGCACACAGCAAAAAGAAACTGTTTCAACCGTGACGGACGGCAACAAATACGGCAGAGTCGCCGAAATTTCCGGCAATACACTGACGTATTATGTTACTGAAACGGAAGTTGTAGACCCTGAAGTCGGTTCAACAACAGAGACGCTGGTTAAGCACACCGTGCCAATGGGCGGCTCTATTGTTACAGGTTCAAGCGGTGCGGCAATATTCTATGTGGACGGCGGTACGCTCAACATGGAGAGCGGCTTTATTCGCGGCGGCTCAGAGCGTGCCGTGTATATGAACGGCGGAACCGCAAATCTTTCCGGAGGATATATTTGCGGAATAAACAGACCCGATAATAATAACGATGATTCCTTCGGTGCGGCTATATGGGCCGAGGGCGGAACGCTCAACATTACCGGCACCGTGCTGGCGGGCAATGTCGCCGGAAGAGGCGGGGCAATATGCGCACACAACAATGCATTTGTAAATATTAACGGCGGAATTTTAAGCGGAAATGAAACTACGCGCTCAAATACCGGCGGCGGAGGAATTTTCGCATACGAGCTTTCAACCGTAGCAATGAACGGCGGTTATGTCACAAACAACAATGTCAGAGGTAACGATTACAATAACTGCGGCGGCGGCATGGCAATCGGCAACGGCTCAAAGCTCAACATTTATAACGGATACATAACCGGAAACACCGCGTCGGGCGGTGCCGGCATAGTCTGCCAAAGAAACGGCTCTATAAAAATGCACGGCGGATTTATATCGGGCAATGCCGCGAGAGCCGTGGAGGGCGGCGGCATGACAATAGAGGCCGGAGGCAAATTGTATATTGTTTCGGGTCATATAACAAACAACAATTTGATTCAAACGGCTCACTGGGGCGGCGGCGGAATTTTCGTTGCAGAAGACGCTCAAGCCTTTATCTTGGACGCACTTATAACCGAGAATACAGCCGGCGGACTCGGCGGAGGCGTTGCCGGATGCTCGACGGGTCGAATCAATATCACCGTTAAAGAAGGCGGAGCAATCTATAATAATGACGCATTGGGCGAACATTTTTCCGGTTCCAGCTCATCCAAAAGTGACGACCATAAATATGCCGCAGAGGACGACACATTTTTAAGCTACGGATTTAAAGATTATTATTGTGCATTGAGCAGTAAGGTTCACGGTCAAATGCTCGGCGGATATCCCGCATACTGGTCGGGAACGGTGGACGGATTTGCTGTTTCGGATGTAACATGGGATCTTACGGCAGAATCCGTTATGGGTCTTACGGCTCATCCCAAAGAGGACGGAATAACGGCGGCTAAAAAATTATCCAAGGTATACATAAACGGAAATTTCTCATACACTCACGGCGGCGGAATTTTGTGCAACGGATATTTGCTTATCGGTATTACCGACCAGTGGAACTTGGGCTCGCGCCTTGAAATCAGCGCAGATAAAACCTATGTCTCTGCCGGCGGGCATGATAAAGAGATGACCGAGGGGCAGTTTAAATTTGAAGTGGTTAATGAAGCCGGCACGGTTATTTCCGAGGGTAAAAACCTCAGCGACGGCACAATCAGCTTCGACAAGCGTATCGTCCATGAGGAACCCGGCACTTTTGTGTATAAAATTTATGAGGTTAAGGGCGACGACAACAGAATAAGCTATGATACAACAGAGTACCGTATGACAGTTACGGTGGGTGAATCGAACATGACCCCGCTTAACGGACTTAATGAACAGGGCGAGCTTTATAACATATTGCGAAAGCGGCGGCATATCACTTCGATAGAAATAGATGCCCGCAACGGAAGCGGAAACTGGGAAAGCGTCTATCAAATTAACCCCGGCGACCCGGAGAGCGGACCTGTCAGAATAACAATCCCGCGGTATAACGGCGACGCAACTTTTAATAACCGTGAAATAAACGAAACAAATGTTAAAGTAGTTAAAAAGTGGTCGGACGATACGGCGGCAAACAGCGTTACGGTTGAGCTTAAGCGTGACGGTCAAAAAATAGACACCAAGGTGCTCAACGCTCAGAACAATTGGACGTACACATGGCGTAACCTTCCGGTTGATAACGGCGGAAATGCCATATATAAATACACTGTTGAAGAAATTGTGCCGGACGGTTACTCCGCAACGTACAACACGTTTAATGCTTTTTTGGCAGGCAAGGAGTATTGGGTGCCTGCAAGTTCGTTTGAATTAGGCAAAAAATATATTATCGTCAACAAGTCAGGCGACAAGGCTCTTTATATCACATATCCGCATGAAGACGCCGGCTTTGACAGCACCGACCAAATAGCGGTCACGCGCCAAAGCGGCTCACTGACGCTGCGAGGTCAAACATATTCAACATGGTATAATCATGACGATATAGATCCGAGAAGCATCTTTTATTTGCAGACTGCAACAAAGTCCGGAAATACGGGCTTGGTAATGAGGTGTAAGGGCACAACACACTCCACATGGCTTTTGGTGCAGGAGGCACACGGCAACCACTTCAAGGGAACCTCCGGCATTACATACTCTTCTTTCCTCACGTTCAGTGACGGATTGCTCAAGGGTCAGGAGAATTTCAATTGGAACCCGAATGATTTGAGAACCGTAATTTATGCAAACAATAAATTTAATACGGTGAGCGGAGCAACAAGCAATGCGGCGGAGCTTTATGAGCTTGCATATGATGAGTTTGAAAACACAAAGGTCATTGAAATAACCAACACCCCGGTGCAGGATATGAGCTTTACGCTGAATATAAAAAAGGTCAGCGCAAAAGACGGCAACGTGTATCTTGCCGGTGCAAAGTTTGAACTTCTAGACAGCAATAACAATCCTCTGCATTTCACCGGCGGCAACGGAGTTTATTCTTATACGGACGACACCGGTGCGGCGGTAACGGTTGTTACCACTGCTCACGGAAGTATAAAAATATCCGGTTTGCCCGCAGGAACCTACACTTTACACGAAACAGAAGCTCCGCCGGGATACAGCTGCGTTGACAAGCAGGTGACTCTTGATGAAAGCTCTCCCGACGCTTCGTTATCAGTAGAGGTCAGAGACCCTGTTTACAATTATATTTTGCCGCACACCGGCGGAACAGGTACGTTTTGGTTTACGGCAGGCGGCCTGATACTTGTTATCGGCAGCTTGCTTATCGGATGCGTTTTGAGGCGCAAGCGCGGAAGGAGGTTGACTGACTGCCTCCGTTAGCGGCGAATAATACGCGCCAAAGACTCATCCAAAAATAAAAAAAGCCTTTAAAAAATCTAAAAAAGAAAGGGAAATCGAAAATGAAAACCACAAGAAAAGTATTCGCAATCGCGTTGTCTTTGGTAATGGTTTTTGCCCTTGCTATTTCTGCATTTGCGGCAAACGAATATTCCATTACAATTGACAACAAGGCTCCCAACCACGTCTATGAGGCTTACCAGATTTTTGCGGGTGACCTGAGCACAAATGCCGAAGGTACAAAGGTCCTCTCAAACATCACCTGGGGCAGCGGTGTTGACCAGGTTAAGCTTGTTGACGGCAAAACGGTTTCAGATGTGTTTGCCGGCCAAACAGCAGAAGAAATCGCAGCCGGCCTCAAAACAGAGGACGACGCAAAAGCATTTGCCGCTAAGGTAGCACCCTACCTTAAGAACGCAAAAGCCAGTGCCGCACAGGCAAACGACAAATACGTTATTTCGGGTCTTGACGCAGGTTATTACCTTGTAAAAGATCAGAACAACACCCTTCAGGATAAGGACGATTTCTACACTGCGTACATAATGAAGGTTGTTGCAAATGTCAGCGCAGCTCCCAAAGGCGACAAGCCCTCGCTCGACAAGCAGATAAAGCACAACGAAAGCGGCACTTGGGGTGTTGTAGGCGATAACCAGATCGGCGACACCGTAGAGTTCCGTACAATCACAACTGTTCCCGACACAACAGGCTATGACACATATGTTTACAAGATTCACGATACAATGTCAGTCGGCCTTACCTCAAACGTAAGCACGGCTGCGGACATAACAATCAAAGTAAATGATGCAAAAGTACTTGACGCTAAGTATTACACCGTAACAGCTAACGGAAACAGCTTCACGGTAAATGTTGATATTCTTGCAGCTATCAATGACGGTGTGCTTGCAAAGAATGACAGCCTTTACACTTACTACACAGGCGTTCTTAACGCAGATGCAAAAGTATATGACGAAGGCAAACAGGAAAACACCGCTTATCTCGAATACAGCAACAACCCCAATGATGAGGGCACAGGCAGAACCAAGGAAGTTAAGGTTTATGACTGGACCTTCAAAATGGGCGTAAACAAAGTTGACGAGAACGGCAATGCTCTTACAGGTGCAAAGTTCGTTCTTTCAAAGAACGGCACCCTCAAAGTATCGGATCTCAACTGCAATGCAGAGGGTATTCCCACAAACACAGCAGATCTCATCGCTCTTGTTAAGGTCAGCGACGGTGTATACCGTGTTGCAACCGACAAAGATGAGGCAGCAACAATCGTTTATGATATTGATGCAGGCAATGTTGTTATAAAAGGTCTTGATGACGCAATCACATATTACCTTTACGAAACAAAGGCTCCCGAGGGATATAACCTTCTCAAGAGCCCCGTTGAGTTCAAAATCACAGCTGAATACAACGCGGACGGTGCTTCTCTCAAAACAGGCAGCCCCACAGTTACGGTTGGTGCCGGCGAGCCTTCGGCAACACTCAGCACAGATGTTGTCAACAACTCCGGTTCAACTCTTCCCGAGACCGGCGGTATCGGTACAACCATCTTCTATATAGCCGGTGCGCTTCTTGTAGTTGCAGCAGGTATAATCCTTGTTACACGCAAACGTATGTCTTCAAAAACAAAGGCATAATTTAATTCAATCGGCTTAAGATTTTCGGGTGCACAGGGCAGTGCCCTGTGCACCCACACACAGCAACAAGGAGAATTCTGCAATGAAAAAATTATCAACTGTACTTTTGATAGCGACATTCGTTGCAGGACTGTCTTTGCTGTTGTACCCCACCGTGAGCAATTATTGGAACACGCTCCACGCCTCGCGCGCCGTGGCAACATACGTTGACGCCGTTCAGAACATGGGTGAAGATAAGCGCCGCGAAATGCTGCAAAAAGCAATTGATTATAACAAATCGCTCACAAGCGACAATCAGAGACTGACTATCTCCTCTGCCAGAAGGCAGGAGTATGAGAGCATCCTTGACGTTGACGGCAACGGAATGATAGGCTACATAGAAATCCCAAACGTAAACATAACCCTGCCCGTGTATCACGGCACTAATGACGATGTTTTGCAAATAGCGGTAGGGCATTTGGATTGGACGTCGCTGCCCGTCGGCGGAACGAGCACGCATTGCGTATTATCCGGCCATCGCGGATTGCCGAGCGCAAAGCTTTTTACAAATCTTGACCAGGTCAAAGAGGGCGACACTTTTGTTATTCGCGTGCTTGATGAGGTTTTGACATATGAGGTTGACCAAATAAGAATTGTTGAACCTGCGGCTGTTGATGACCTTATGATAGAAAACGGCAAGGATTACTGCACTCTTGTTACCTGCACACCATACGGTGTAAATTCACACAGGCTTTTGGTACGGGGGCACAGGGTAGAAAACGAATCGGAATCTATCAGGGTGACCTCCGAGGCAATACAAATCGAACCGCTTATAGTGGCTCCTGCAATTGCAATCCCGACGCTGATAATAATATTTGTTTTGCTTATCGCTTCATCAAACAAAAAGAAGAAAAAACAAAAATCCCAAAAATAAAATCCGGAGGTGATATTATGAAAAAAACATTAAAGCAGTGCCTGCTTATTTGCCTGAGTGTAATTGCTGCTTTTTTGGCTTTTTCACAGCAATGCCTTGCTGCGGATGTCACCGGGGATTTAAAATTTACGGTTACTTATAAAAGCAACGGTGTGCCGGTATCCGGTGCTCATTTTGATATTTATCTTGTTGCTCGGTCCGACGGCAATTCCGGACTTGTTATGACAGATGATTTTAAAGATTATCCGATAGATACCGATTTTTCCGACAGTTCAAAATGGAAAGCTGCCGCAGAAACGCTTACAGGCTATGCCAAACGCGATGAATTAACGCCGTATGACAGCGGAGAAACAAACGAAAACGGCAACCTGACTTTTCCGAATAACAGAGCCGCCTTGCAGCCGGGTCTTTATTTGGCGGTATGCGACCCGTTCGTAAAAGACGGCTTTGCCTACACAACAGAACCGTTTCTTGTCAGGCTCCCCGGTAAAGATGCCTCCGGAGGAAGCGCAAATTGCGTTAGCGCAGAGCCGAAATTTTCAAAGGACGATATTCCGCCCTCACCGTCCGATAAAAAAACGAACCGAAAAGTAATAAAAATTTGGAGAAACGACGAAAAAGCACTTCGCCCCGACAGTGTGGAGATTGAGCTTCTTAAGGACGGAGAGATTTACGACACCGTGATTTTAAGCGGTGACGGCAACTGGAGATATGAGTGGAAGAATCTGCCGGAATTTAATGCCGACGGCACTAAAATCGTTTGGCGAGTAACCGAAAAGAATCTGAAGGATTACACTGTTGAAATAGAGCAAGACGGAATTACTTTTACTGTTACAAACACCTTTTCCTCAGAAAAGCCTCACGGAGACACCACCTCCAGAAAGGTTCAGAAGGTTTGGGATGACAAGGGATACGAACGCTTAAGACCTAAAAAAATAAAGGTCACTCTTTTAAGGAACGGAGAAGCATACGACACACAGATTCTTACGGCGGAAAACGGCTGGCAATATACCTGGCAGGGGCTTAAAAGCAAAGACTCAAACGGTGAGGAATACACATGGATGGTAACCGAAAATGCTGTTTGGGGCTACACCGCGAGCATAAGAGAAAAAGGAACTGCGTTTGTTTTGACAAACCGCTACAACAGGCCGATACTTCCGCGCACAGGTGTTTTGTGGTGGCCTGTTCCCGTTATGACTGCGTTGGGACTGTCGTTTTTGATAATCGGCAAAGCGGTTAAGAAAAAGAGGAACCCGAATGATTAAAAGAATAAATTTTTTTACTGTATTCGGCATAATTTTTTTGCTAGGCGCGCTGACTCTTTCGGGCTACAATTTTTATGATGAATACAGAGCGGCGCAGTCCGTGCAAAATATTTTGGAAGATGCCGCAGAGCAAACAGACGAAGAAAACAATGTTGTCGGCGAACTTGTGGTGTCCGACTATCTGCTTGACCCGGAAATGGATATGCCCGTTAAAACGGTTGACGGTCAAAAATATGTCGGTGTGCTGAAAATTCCTGCGCTTTCGCTCACTTTGCCTGTTTTGAACGATTGGAGCTACGGCAAATTTAAAATAGCTCCGTGTAAATACTACGGCTCCGTTTATCAGGATAATATGGTGATTGCCGCACATAATTACAGAAGGCACTTCGGCAAATTAAAAACGCTGAAGCCCGGCAACAACGTAAGCTTCACGGATATTGACGGCAACGAGTTCGAGTATGAAGTTACCGAGGTTCAAATATTAAAGCCGCGCGATGTGGAGGATATGACGCAAAGCGAAGCGGACTTGACGCTGTTCACCTGCACCGTGGGCGGAAGAACGCGTGTGACGGTAAGATGCGAACGCATAAAATAAGAATATCGGCTTAAATAAAAATCTAAAGAAAAATATTAAAAAATTTCAAATAAATACTTGCATTTTGTAAGATGTTATGATATCATATAATGCGTTCCGGGTGTGGCGCAGTTGGTAGCGCGCTTGACTGGGGGTCAAGAGGCCGTGAGTTCAAGTCTCGCCACTCGGACCATATAAAACCTTGAAATCCTTGATTTATCAAGCTTTTCAAGGTTTTTCTTTTATTTGCCGTTTTGCAGAAATAAGCCGAAAAAAGCAGATTTTTTGACGGTTGGTAACAAATTGGGTACATTGTTGGGCAAAAAGGAAGAATTGATAATAGGCTGCAAATAAAATTCAAAAAAACTATTGACAAATGCACTGCGAAAGTATATACTATAAAGGCACTTGAAAAACACATATCGCGGAGTAGAGCAGCTTGGTAGCTCGTCGGGCTCATAACCCGGAGGCCGCAGGTTCGAATCCTGCCTCCGCAACCAACAGAAAAAGCCTTGATTTTGTTGATATATCAACGATTTCGGGCTTTTTTTCTTTTTAAAATTTTCATAGCGCATGTGTTAAAAATCGACATAAAATATCATAGAAAACCACAAAAATGCAAGTCAACATGCAAGTCAAAACTACTCATGCTTTGATATTATTCTCTATTGAAAAACAAAATGCTTGATGATATAACATAACCGAAGAATTGAGGCTGTCTGCGAGACGGTCTTTTAAAAGTCAAACAGTTAGCTTTTACTAACCTAAGCGTAACATGCGGCGTCCGCTTTAAGACGGTCGTAAAATGTTCTAAGGCGAAGCAACAGCAAACAGAACGAAGATTAAGTATAATGGCGGCAAATTTTGTGCGTGGATATACCATAACCTCCGGCGGACCTTACTGTGACTGCGGTTACAAAATAAAATGAAAACTTTAGCTTCTCTTTAAAATATTCTATGATTAAACATTTTAAAGCTTAAATTCTAAAAATATATATGAGGTTATATTGAATTTTTGGCGGCAATGTGATAAAGTTGTAGAAGTTATAAAGGGGGCAATTTTATGGCTAAAGGTGCAAACCAAAAAATAAAAATACTTTATCTTATGCAGATTTTACTGCACGAAACAGACGAAGAACACGGATTGACTTTGGCTCAAATATCAGAAATGTTGTCGGCTCGAGGTATTGACGCGGAGCGAAAAACGCTTTATGACGATATAGAAATTTTGCGCGTATTCGGTTTGGATATAGAAAAGCGCAAAGAAAAAAATACCGTAAAATACTGCGTTGTGAGCCGCGATTTTGAATTGCCTGAGTTAAAGCTTTTGGTGGACGCGGTGCAGTCCTCAAAATTTATAACTCACAAAAATAGCAATGAGCTTATAAAAAAGATTGAGGGCTTTGCGAGCAAATATGACTCTCAGCAGCTTCAGCGCCAAGTGTTCGTCGCAAACCGAATTAAGGCAATGAATGAGAGCATATATTACACGGTGGATTACATACACGAAGCCATCAATAAAGACGTCAAGGTTTCGTTCAAATATTTTAACTGGAACGAGAAAAAAGAAAAAGTTTTGCGCCATGACGGTAACAGCTTTGTTATCAGCCCGTGGGCACTGACGTGGGACGATGAAAACTATTACCTTATAGGCTTTGATTCGTTTGACGGAATAATAAAGCACTACCGTGTTGACAAAATGCTCGGTATTTCACTGACAGATGAAAAGCGCGACGGCGCACAGCTCTTTAAAAACTTTGATATGGCGCTTTATTCAAAAAAGACCTTCGGTATGTACGGCGGAAAAGATGAGACGGTAACCCTTCGCTGCAAAAACAGCCTTGCGGGCGTTGTAATAGACAGATTCGGCAGCGACGTGCCGATTATAATTGACGGCGACGGATATTTTAAAGTCAATGTCAAGGTGCAGATAAGTCCGCTGTTTATTTCGTGGGTGATGAATTTCGGCGAAGATATAACTGTTTTGTCACCGGATTATGTTAAACATGAGCTGGTGAACACGGCAAATAAAATATTATCTATGTATAAATAAAAAAGCAGAAAATCGTAAATTTTACGGTTTTCTGTTTTTTTAAGTCCGTTTTATAGGACACATCTCTTGCTATAATGAGCCTGTAAGAACAAAACAGACAGGAGAGACAGCTATGAATTTTAAAATCGGTTTTTCGGCTAAAAAAGAAAGCGAAGAGACAAAAGACAATACCGAAATCAAAGAACAGGCACAATCAAGGGCGGTAAAATCTGTTGTAAGAATATATTTTAAGCACAGAAATCTTACTTGCTCTTACTATAACGATAAATTTGATTTGCACTGCGGCGACCTTGTTTATGTTGACGGCAAGCTGGAGGGATATATCGGCAGAGTTACAGAAGTCGCATACAATTTTAAAATCAAATTATCCGATTACAAGCGAGTTGTTGCCCTTGTAGACAAAAGTGTAAAAGGTACTTTTTATAACGCAGGTTCTCATTTTGTAGCAGATAACAGAAATACCCTGCCGTTTGAAAAGGTTTTAACGTGGTTTTGTGCTCCCGAAAAAGAGGACGAGGAATACTCGGCGGGCTATGATGATGCCTCTTTTAACTTTAATGACATGTCAGAGCTTAAAATAGACAGTTTAATTGCCGACAGAGGCTTTGATTATTATAAAAATAATAATGTTGCGTATTTTGAAATATCATCGGGTCACGGCAGGGCGATTGTTGAGGGCAGTAAAAACTATACGGTCGAGTTTGAATACTCTAAAAAAGGCGACATCAAAAATGCCACATGCTCATGCTATTGCAGCGGATTTTGTAAGCACATTTTTGCGGCGGTTTTGCAGCTTAAAGAAACTCTTGAAATTATTGAAAAAGATTATCCCTCAATAATCGAGAACGGCGATTATTTTGCGGCAGTCAGAAAAACGCTTATCTTTTCTTTGACTGCAGATAGCAACGAAAAAGGCAGCGTAACATTCGGATAAGTTTAAAAAATCGGTTTATGAGCAAAGTATCGGTGTTATGAGGATATTTGACAATATTTCAGTTGAAAAATGTTATTGTTAAAAGGCAGCACCGAGAAGGTTTTGATTTGACCGACAAAATTAAAACCGTGTCGGCAAAAGAATTTACAAACAAATATTAAAAGATGAGGTGTGAATATGAAATATTATGTACCGTCGGGTCAGTATTTGAGCTACCGAATAAACGGAGCGATACTTCTAGTGGTTTCTCTTTTGGTGGCGAGTGCTGTTTTATATTTTCCCGTTATCAGACCCAATTTGCAAAAGCAGGCGGAGGTTAAAGCGAAAATAGAGCAGAACACCCCCGATTATGTTTTCAGCGATATAGCGGAATTATCAACCAAAAAAACCGCTTACGACCAAACGAAAAAATACGACGGCAAAGTTGTCAGTTTTACCGGCTATATCAATGAAACAGACCAAGAATTAATATCTAAGGGCTTTGCTCCCCAAAGTTATGCTATATACAATAAATCGCATAGTGATATGTACTCCGATACACCGCGCGTATATTGTGAAGTGCCTGACCCTGAAAAAACATTCTCGCAATATAATTTTAAGGATAATGACAAAGTTAAAGTTATAGGAGAGGTCTATTGGAGCGATTTGTATGTACATTTGCGATATTGTGTGATTGAGCCTTGCGATTAATAAGTTGATATTGATAAAATAAGGCTTAACTAATAAGCTGTTATGTATGAGGATTGATTATGAAAAGTAATCATAGTCTAATACTACGAACAAAACAAAGATAAGAAAATACCAAAGCTCGGATACGCCGTTCTTATGCGATTTTGAACTATGGCGTAACGGCGTGGGAGCGTGTGCAAAAACCTTGGGCAGCAATGAAAAAGGGAGCATAATATTTGGATAATGAAGAAAATAAATTTTATGGAGTTGCATTTAAATGTATCGTTTAAAAATATCTCTTGAAGTATATGAAAAATTAAAGATGTGCTTGGGTGAAATAAGACCGGGCTTTAATGTAATTTTGACATTTTGCGATTATGCGTTATCTGATTTGGGCTTTGTGAGTTCACCGCCGTGTGTTGTGGACGTTTTAATTGATACAAAAGAAATGAATACTTTGCTTGATGAACTTATGGAGTATGAAACAGATTCGGTAGATATGCCGGAAAGTTCACTTCAATATAAAAGATATGAAAGATACGGCTGGATGTACGATTTGCTTTTATGTGCGGAGGACACATATATTTAAAAAGCCTGCCATTGTCGGCAGGCTCGGTGTTTATTCAAGCGTCAAAAGCAGCGCCATTTTAAATTTTTGATTTGCCTTTACATAGTGCAGACCGTCCTTGGCAAAGTGAAAGTTTTCGCCCGTTTTTATCATGTGTTCTTTGCCCTCATATCCTATAACGCCCTCGCCGTCAAGTGCAAAAATAAGCGCTTCACCGGGCGCGGCATGCTCCGAAAGACCGGTGCCCGCATCAAATGCCATTATAACAAATTTCATTTTGTCGTTGTGAACAACGTCCATGTTCACGATTTTTCCGTCGCCGTAGGGCACAAGCTTCGAGAGTTTAAAAACTTCTCCTGCGTTTATCATTGGATTCATAATGTCTGTTCTCCATATCATTATTTCCGTATATACGGCATTTTCTTTTGCTTTTATCCCGACGGGAATATCTGTCGGGGTCAAAATACCGTCGCCCTGCCTGCACGGCAAGGCTCTGCCCTTGCAATAAACTTCTATGCTGCCGCTGTCAACTATAATAAGTTTATGATACGGGTATATTTCGGCGCTTATGTCGGTGCCGCTTGCCAAAGAATAATATGCGATATACGGTTTTTCGTTTATTTCTTTTGAAACGGTGCAGCCGGTCATCGGCGGATTGTCTTTTGTGACCGAAAATACCGCGCCTGTTTTTTCTTTCATTATAATCACCTACGGCATATGTTTGGTTTGCTTATTATATCATGCCCCGTTATGCCTGCCAAAAGCATGCCGATTTTTTCCGCATACGGCAAAAAGTTCTTGTAATTTAGATTTGTTTATGATATTATTTATCTGTTAATGTTTCTACAATATATAAGGGGCATAGTGTTATGGATAAAGAAAACAATAAAGGCGCGGTGGGGAAAAAGCAAAAGCCCGTGAACAAAAAGCTCAAGTTCATATGGTTCGGCATATCGGTTGTCATTTTTGCGATAGGTCTTGTGCTCGCAAAGTGCGGCATTTCTTTTGAAAATTATGCTCTTAAAGCAATATATGCGGTTGCGGTGCTATTCCCGATGATTATTGCGGCGCAAAAGGTCAGCTTTGAGCGCATTGACCCCGAAACCGGCAAAAAGAATGTGCCGGCATATATGATGTATTATCTTTGCATAATACTTTTTATAGTTTTTATTCCCATAATTTTCTGGGTAAATCAATTTATGTCACTTTAAAAAGAGGAGCTGCAGTAAATGCAGCTCCTTTTTGCTTAGAAAAATCTTTTTTTAGGCGGGGGAGGCGGCGCGTCGGGCACGCAGTAGTCAACGAGAATAGTATCTTCGCCTATTACAGATACCTTATCCCAAGGTATTCTTGTGTCGCAGCCCTTGCCGAACAGCTTGTTTCTTGAGTAAATGACAAGGCATACAAGTTTGCCGCTGCAGGTGTCGATTTCAACGTCGTCAACATTGCCGAGTCTGCACCCGTCGGACTTGCAAATTACGTCTTTGTTTCTGAGTTCAGCAATACAGCAGCCCATAAAAATATCTCTTCTTTCTCTTGTAAAAATTTCACTCATGTGATAGAATACATCTATAAATATTCGGAAAGGTTGATTTTTATGAAAAAGATTATATCTGTTATCCTTTCTGTCGCAATGGTGCTCACCTGCTGCGGCCTTTTTGCTTATGCAGACAGCCCCGTTCAGGCAAAGGAACAGCCCGCGTCTTCAGCTGTGACAGACGTAAACTCCGAGGTTATGGAGCAGATAAAAACCAATGCACATTTCGACGATATTCTCCGTCCGCTTAAAAACCTTAACTTTTCTTCTCTTGACGCATTCACCGCGTCGCTTGTTAAGGTTATGTACGGAGTGGTTGATTTCCTTATTGATAATATCGTGGGTATTCTTAACTTTACGGTTCCCTCCTATGACTTTATCAATGCCGAGGATTATAAATCCGAGAACTTTTACTCCGGCACGGATACATTTCTTTCGGAGCCCACCGCAGGTGCGGTTTGGAGCCTCGGTTATTCGAGCGCGTCTCTTCAGACGGGCAACGAGCTTGACGGCAAGCACTATGTCGGCGGCAGCCTTTCGCTTGATAAATCCGCAACAGCTATTTATGACGATCAGCGCGTTCGCGTAACCTGCCTTAACGACGGCAGCGGCAGAGGCACTGTTGCATTTGCAACGCTGGACGCTTTCGGTCTTTCACTCCCCGATGTTCGTGAAATTCGCTCAAGACTCACATCTTTTGCAAAGAACAACGGCATTGTCAGCATCAATATAACCGTTCTTCATCAGCACAGTTGTGTTGATACTCTCGGTATGAACGGCAACCTTATAAAAATGCTTTTCGCAAACACGGCAACGAACATCTATAACGGCATAGCCGGCACAGACGCTCCGCTTATCAACGGTCAGAACAAAGAATTTATGGAGAATTTGTTTACCGTTACCGCAAGAGCCATAAGAGAAGCTTATAACAACATGGAGCAGGGCACTATCTATTATTCCGAGATAGACGCGGACGCGTATATCCGCGACAAGCGTGAGCCCATGGTTAAAGATAAGTACATACACCGCTTCCGTTTTGTTCCGGCAGACGGCTGCAAAGAGACATGGCTTCTTAACGCCGCTATTCACTGCGTAGGCCACGGTGCGGCCGGCACAACAATAACGGGCGACTATCCTTATTATATGGAGCAGGTCATAAACAAAGAAGCAGACGCAAACTTTATGCTCATTCAGGGTGCGGAGCTTGCAATAAGCAGCGATTACTCCCCGGTAGACGAGCAGACCAAGGATTTGACGAGGATTGAGAGACTTCAGGTTTACGGCAACGCGCTCGGTGAGCTTGTTGTGAACTCAGATGCAAAAGAGACTGTCGTTGAGCCTCTTTTGAACATTCGCCATGAAGAGTACAGAGTTCCCGTTACAAACGAGATACTCATTTTTGCCGCAAAGCTCGGCGCAGTTACAAACCTTGCGGTTTCTAATAATAAGAGAGATACAGACCTTGAGGTTGTCACCGAAATCGGATATATGGAGCTCGGCAAAGACCTTGCGGTTGCAATAGTTCCCGGTGAGCTTGAGGCGGCTCTCGCTTACGGCGGCTGCCTTGATAAGACCAACTCTTACAGAAATGAGGATTGGACATATCCCTCAATGCAGGAGATGGTAGGAAACAGCAGAAAGCTCCTTGTTTTCGGCCTTGCAAACGACCAGATAGGTTATATTCTTGAGGATAACGATTACAGCAGCATAATCTCCGGTGTAAATGAAGAAATCGTCGCAACCGGATACAAAGCGGGTTCAACAACGGTTACCGCATTTCAAAAACTTGTTGATTCAGTTAAATAACAAAGAGGTTCAAAAATGGAAGTAAAGATTTTTAACAACGCCGAGGAGATTGCTTCTGCCGCTTCGGAGATGTTTATTAAAATAATAAACAAAAAGAGTGATGCTGTTCTCGGCCTTGCAACAGGCGCGTCGCCCGTGCCCACATATAAAAAACTTATTGAGGCTTATAACGAAAAGCGCGTAAGCTTTAAGGACGTAAAAACCTTTAACCTTGATGAGTATTGCGATTTGCCGAAAAACGATAAAAACAGCTACTATTGTTTTATGCACGACAATCTTTTTGATAAGGTTGATATTAAAGAAGAAAATGTTAATTTTCTTGACGGCAACGCAAAGGATTGGGAGCAGGAGAGCAAGCGTTATGCCGAAGCAATCAAAAGCGCAGGCGGCATAGATATTCAGCTTTTGGGCATCGGCACCAACGGACATATCGGCTTTAACGAGCCTGCCGACGCTTTCACAGACGAAGCGTTTAAGGTTGCTCTCACTCAAAGCACGATAGATTCAAACCAAAAATATTTCGGAGATGTTCCGATGCCGAGATATGCTCTTACAATGGGTATAGGCTCAATAATGAGGGCAAAAACCATACTTCTTATCGCAACCGGCGAGAGCAAAGCGCAGGCTGTTAAGGGTATGATCAAAGGAGAGGTTACACCCAAACTCCCTGCCTCTGTATTAAATGAACATAAAAATGCCATAATAATGCTTGATAAGGCGGCTGCAAGCCTGCTTTAAATAAAAAGCAAGAGGCGATTTTATGGAATTTAAAGGCTCCCGAACCGAAGCAAACCTGATGGCGGCATATGCCGGCGAAAGTCAGGCGAGAAACAAATATACCTTTTATGCAAAAAAGGCGAGGGACGAGGGCTACGTTCAGATAGCGGAGATTTTTGAAATCACCGCCGAGAACGAAAAGGCGCACGCGAAGCTGTGGTTTAAAATTCTTCACGGCGATGAAATACCGCCGACCCTGTCTAACCTTAAAGACGCGGCGGCAGGCGAGAATTTTGAATGGACTGATATGTACAGCGGCTTTGCAAAAGAGGCAAAAGAAGAGGGCTTTGACAAAATAGCCTATCTTTTTGAAGCCGTGGGCGAAATCGAAAAAGAGCATGAGGAAAGATACCGCAAGCTGATAGCGGATATTGAGGGCGGTATGGTCTTTTCGCGTGACGGCGATACTATTTGGCAGTGCATAAATTGCGGGCATATTTGCGTCGGTCAAAAACCGCCCGAGGTTTGCCCCGTGTGTGCACATTCAAAGGGATATTTTAAAATTAAGCCTCAAAATTATTGACGGCAAAAGCGCTTGCAGGCAAAAATGTCTGAAAGCGCTTTTTTATAAGGAGAATTATGTTTAAATTTGTTTTAATGGACCTTGATGACACTTTGCTGGATTTTCATTCCTCAGAGGCGTGGGCTTTAAAAAATGCGCTGTCGTCACTTGGGGTTGATTCGAGTGAAAAAACCGTTGCACGTTACAGTGAGATAAACGACTCCCTGTGGAAAAAACTGGAGCAAGGCAAAATAACAAGAGAAAGACTTTTAGTTGAGCGGTTTGAAATTTTGTTTTCGGAGCTTGGCGCCGACTGCTCGGCACACGAGACATGGAAAATGTATGAATTGTACCTTTCTAAAACGCATTTTTTTGTGCCGCACGCAAAAGAACTTTTAGAAGATATATATAATGAATATGAGCTTTACATAGTCTCAAACGGAACGGCGAGCGTTCAGCACGGAAGAATTGCTTGCTCCGAGCTTTCAAAATATTTTAGAGGAATTTTTATTTCGCAGGAGATAGGGATTAACAAGCCGCAAAAGGGCTTTTTTGATTATTGCTTTAATGAAATACCCGATTTTTTAAAGGAAAAAACAATAATTGTCGGGGACAGCCTGACCTCGGATATAAAGGGCGGCAACAATGCGGGAATACAGACTTGCTGGTATAATCCGAGAGGAATTAAGTGCCCCGATGATGTAACGGCCAACTACGAAATAAAAGATATTTTGCAGCTGAAAAACATTCTCAAATAAAAAAACACCGGCAAGGCTTTTTACAGCTTTGCCGGTGTTTGCGCTTTTGATTATTTGTGAACGTTAAGCGATATTGTCTCGTTTGAGAATTCAAATGCAGATACTGCGGTGCGAACTCTTATACCGTACTGAACATCGCCCTTAATGCAGAAGTTTGTTTTAAAGCTCCATATTCTCTTTCCGTCAATGTCCTTATAAGATGCGTTGGCCGAAGAGTATGTCCATGTGTTTCCGTTCAAATAAAGCTGAACTTTAAATACATCTGTTCCGGTAACTATCGTAACGTCATGTAAGCCTGCTTTAAGTGAGCCGTCATCCTGTCTGCCGTCAACAGTATATGAATATACTTTCTTATCGGGGTCTTTTTCTTTCAGCGTGAAGCTTGCAAAGTCGTTTGACCAGCCCTCTCCGTTATATTTTGCATAAACAAAATATTCGGTGTTTGAGGCATATGCCGTGAACTTGATTACCCATGTTTCTGTTCCGTCACCGTTATCTGTGATGCTTAATACGCGGCTGTTGTCTCTATTATAGGTCCATGTGCTGCCCGATTCATTTACAAAACGGATTTTGGAAGCACCCGATTTAACCGTGACGGTTATATCGGCAAACTGATTGTATGTGAAGCTTTCGGGAGCGTTTACCGAAATAACGTGTCTGTCGAGAACTTTTATCATACATACTGCGGGGATATAGTATGATGTGTCAAGATAGTCTGCCTGAACGCTGATGTAATATGTTCCGCTCTTGTCAAATGAGAGGGTAATATTTCCGTTTTCATCGGTGAATTTGCCTATGCTTGTGAGAGAGTTTTTATCTGTACCTACAAGGATTTCGGCACTCTCTATTGCTGTAGGAACAGAAAGGCTGCTGTCATAAGCAAACATTGCCGTGAAGCCTTTAAGAGTTAAAGTTATGCTGTCGCCGACATAAACTTCGGCACTGCTCTTATCAAAGAAGAGGTACTTGTCGCTGTAGCTTCTTGTGTCGTTATAGAGGAAGTATTCCATGGAGTCGCCGGAGTTCACAAGAGTTCCGGTAATGGTTGTTCCCGTGCCGTATGCGTCTACGGGGTACTTCTGATTTTTGAAGAATCCACAGGCACTTGTCTTTTCGCCCATTATTCTTGTGATGTAGCCGTTCTTGTTTACCTCAAGGTAAGAGGTCGGGTCGTTAGTGAAATCGTCGCCGAATGTCTCTTTGTGAATTTGAACCAAAACGTCAAGTGCATTAACTGTTTTGGCTGCCTCTACGGGGTAACCGAGTCTGAATGCTGTGCCGGAGGTTACCGTAAGGCTTTGATAAGGATAAATAAAGCTGTTGGCATACGAGACGCTGCCGGTGATTGTAACAATTACGTCATTCTGCTTATCGCTGAATGTCTTTATTGCCTCGTCAAGTTTTGCAGAAGCTGCGTCAAGCTCTGCGGCAGAAGCGCTTGAATTTAAAACGGCGGCAGCACTGTCTATAACGGCTTTAAGTTCCGCTCTTGAACCTACGGGGTATTCGCCGCTGCCGTTGCCCTCTGAGGAACCGTTATAAAGGTCGTTTGCTTTTTTGAGAGAATCGGTGAGCTTGCTCTTTGCGCTCAGTACCGTTACCTTAACGGTTGCAAGGCTTTCGTTATCACCGAGATCGCCGGGATCAAAGAAGAAATCAGTGTTGTCCACGAAGCTTTCGCTGTAAAATGTTTTTACTGTGAGTGTTACAACAGTGTCATTTTCGGGGGCGGTAACCTTGCCGTTCTTATCTATAATTTCGGGATGATCCGATGTCCAGCTGCTGCATATATAATAATAATTGTAGCTTTCGTTTTCGGAAAGATCGGGAAGATTGAGATTGCCCTTAATAGCGTATTCAGATGCGTTGTTTGCCTGTATTGTGCTGAAACGTGAGGCATAATCCGCGGCGTCGTCAAGGCGCTGTGTGCGTGTGTATGTGTGCATAGGTACAACAAATGTTGCATCTTCTGTTGCGGTTTTACCGTTGTATGTGAGCTGAATTTCAGCTTCATAAACAGCTCCGCCGTAGTCTTCGTCTATCATGTTATAGCTTACGGAGTTGTAGTCAATAGTTCCGTCTTCTTCGATAACGGAATAGTCCTCGTCACCGTCTTGGTCTTTGACGGATATAAGCGAAACACCGATAAGCGAGCCTTTGTCTTTTATCTTTTGGCTCAAAAGCTTTGATATTGTTGTGTTTACGTTAACATCGTCAAAGTCTGAGTCAACGTCCCATGTTACGCATTTAAAATCATAATCATAGCCCTGTGAGCCCGTGAACTCGCTGAGGGTTATGCCCTCGCCGGATTCCGAGAAAATAATGTCACAGGCTTTTTTGAGTACGGTTTCGGCTTCATTTTTTAATGTTATAGTTAAAACGTAGCCCTTGTTCTTTAATGATGTGTCGGTTGAATTGAATGTTGAGCTGACTGTTTCATAGCCGTCTGCCGAAACAGTGTATCTGTACTGACCCGAGGGAATATTATATACTCCGTTTTCGTCCGGGAGTATCGGATCGCCGTATGCGCCGGAATATCTGTTCTTTTTAAGAACAACTTCGGCATTTGTGCTTTCGGGCAATACTTTTATTTTAATGGGGTAGAGTGTTTCTGTGAGCTGAACGGGAACGGTTATGTCGGCACCCGATACGGTGAATTCACCCGAAGCAGTCTGCGAACCGCCGCTGTAAGATATCGAGTAGAGATATGTGCCGTCTTTAAGCTCATAGTCATAAGTGTCGTAGCCGTATTCGTCTTTTACGCTTTCATACGTTGTTGTTGAATCTGCCGATGTTACTTTAATTGCCGCAGATGCAGTCGAATTGCCGTTTGCAAGCTTAACCGAGAAAGAAGCCTTGAAGCCCTCGGTAAGAGTAACGTTTATTGTGCCGTTTTGCGAAACGGTGAAATTCTTTGTTACGCGGATATAACCCGGTGCAGATACTGTGTAGGTGTATGTTGTTTCTGCTGTGAGGTCATAGCTTCCGTCATCTTTTGCGGATACCATAACATTTCTCTGATTTTTTACAAGAACAGAAAAATCTGCGATTTCTTTTCCGCTTTCATCCGACGCCGAGAACTTGGTATTGTATACCGGAAGCTGAGCTTTTATGAGGAGAACAAAGTCTCTTGTTCCGACTTCTGTTCCGTCGCTCTTAGATTTAAGAGTGAGGGTCACAGTAACGGTTTGGTCGCCTGTTTCGGCGCTCGGATGAGTAATTTTTGCGCTTGCGCTGCTCGAATAGTTCGAGGTTATCTTTGCAAGCGATTCATCACTGCTGGACCACTCTGCGGTGTAGAGCTTGCTTGATGAATCTTTTTTAAGAGTAAGCGATGTTTTGCTAAGCGGTATTATATATTGACCGTCATCGTTTTTGGTCGTTGAACCGTAGGGGTCAATTGCTTTTGCATATGCAGAGTCGAGATAACTTTCGATTTCTTCTGAATTTGAAGCAAAAACCTGTGACGAAAAGACGCTGAATACCATAAGCAAAGCTAAAAGTATAGAGACTGATTTTTTAATTCTTTCGGTCATTTTAATTCTGCCTTTCTTTAAAAATATTTTTATGCCGACTTTTTAAGATTCACCCGCTTTCTGTTTTTTATGGGCTTCCCGGCTTATGATTTTCAATCAATCACGGTGGCGGCAACTGCGACGGAATTTCACCGAACTTTCCCTAAAAATCAAAATAAAAAAGCGCCCTTGTCAAAGACAAAGGCGCAGCACTTATATGCTATACTGAAAGGTACAACGAATCGGCCGCACCTTTCAGACCCAAAAGTGTTCAATCTAAAATATATCAGGTAACCCGGCTTATGACATAAAAGTCAATCACGGTAATGGCAGTTGCGACGGATTTTCACCGAACTTCCCTCTGAATATATTCGATATTCAATTTCAAACAGATTTTATCACATACTCAGATTGGCGTCAAGTATTATTTGTTTTTTACTCTGAATACGCGCACGCCGTGCGGAGCTACGGTGTCGGCTATGGCATAGTCAACTGTTCTTACAGTGCCTTCCCACAAATCCTCAACCTCATATTCGTCCGCTTCGGTGAGGGCAATATAATCAAGCTCTGCAAGCTCGCCCGTTTTCAGCGCAAACAATTTTTCTCTGCTTGATTTGTTAAAGAAGCAAACTGCCGCGTCGCCGTTTGAGAGCGGTTTTATAAGAACATCTCCGCTAATGTCGGTGCGTATTCTTCTGCACTGGGCGCCGAGCTCGTCTTGGTCAAGGGCAATCAGCTTTTTGTTTGTCACTAACTTCAAAATTTCGTTTTCGCTGTCCGCCGTGCCGTCCGGCAAAACAAATTGTCTGACGTCATTGCCGAGAATAAGAGGCGCCGCCATCATGCACCAGAGCGAAAAATGGCTCTTGTTTTCTTCATATGTTAAGTTGCCGTTGCCGACCTCGAGCATATCGGGGTCGTTCCAGCCGCCGGGTGAGGCATGTTTCCACAGCTTAACATTAACCTCATATATCGCAAGGATTGATGCCCAAAACGGTTTTATATCAGGGGTTGTTCTCCACAAATTTCCGGCAGAGCCTCCCCATATCCACGGCATATTAAAGCCCCACTCGCAAATTGAGAAAACAATCGGCTTTTCTTCGGTGCCGTTCTTTTCGGCAATTTCTTTGCTTGCCTGCTTTAGGCATTTGCCCATGTGTCTGTATTGCAGTGCCGAACTGTCCATAACAGAGCCGACGGGGTTATACATTTTTATGACATTTTTGCCTTTTTTGAGCTTTACGTTTATATGGTGTTTGCCCACCGCATGAACAAAGTCCGCCTGAGGAAAGTCAACAACATAATGAGTGCGGTCGTTAATATCCATTTCAAGGTGCTTTGCGGCGCGGCTTCTTTTGCGAACATAAAATGTGAGAGAATATGTGCCGTCCTCGGGAACTTCGACTTCGTCAAAAATAATTACTCCGCAGCCGTAAGAAAGCCCCGTTACATAATTGCCGGATGTCAGCGAGCCGTCGTTTAAAACTCTCGCATCACCCTCAAGTATTGCGTCTTTGGCATAGTAAACATTTTCGTGCTCCATATTTTTGTTTATAACAGAAATTTTTTCAAGCTGAGGAGCAATTCGCGACATATAAACATGGTGGCAAAAATCATATTTAAAATATTCTATGCCCCATTTTGCAAAGGTGCGCGCGTCTGTAAGCTCATGACCGAGACTTGCAGGCATATCTTCACAAGTGAGCGTGCCGTTAGATGAGTATATGCCGACTTTTAAACCGAGGTCGTTTATTTTTTCTACAAGACTTTTTATACCGGAGGGGAAGGTGACGGGGTCGCTTTGAAGCTCGCCGTCATCTGTGCGTACCGCGGACTGCCAGCAATCGTCTATATTGACATAATTGTATCCGGCATCCGAAAGTCCGCTGACTTTCATTGCCTTTGCAACGTCATAGATTAAATCTTCACTCACGTCGTTTCTGAAAGTGTTCCAGCTCGACCAGCCCATAGGGGGAGTGAGAGCGGCGTTGTTGCCGTATTGAGAGCCCTTTTTGAGGTTGGGCTTTACTCTTTTTGTGAGCTTTCTTGTAACCGACGACGGTTTTTCTTTGTTTTTTACCATGTATACGCCTGCGGCGGCGACGGCGGCAAGCGCGGCTATGCGTTTTTTCATTGTAAAAGCCTCCCTGAGTATGCAAAAATTGCAGCTTATACTCATATTCACGATATATTATACAATATTCGCTGTATTCTTTCAACTATTTTTTTGAACATATACGAGCGCTACTTTGTGCACAATGACTATTGTTTTTTATAAAAGTGGTGATATAATGATGAAAAGTTAAAGCAAAGATTTAAAGAATCCGTTTTCCGCCGTCCGCAAATGAAAGAAAACTTCAAGCAAGGGGGCGGCGAATGGTTTTTTTAGACTTGATTTTCATTTGGGAGGCAGGTTAATGGATAATTTGCTAAACGAAATACTGAAAGCCGACAGCGAGGCAAAAAAGAAGCTTGAAGAAGCGCAGCAGTACAGACTTCGGCAGCTTGCCGAATTGCCGCAGAAAAAGGCAGAGATAGAAAAAGCGGCAAAAGAAAAGGCAGTCGGCGAAGCACTTGAGCGCGGCAACGGCTACAAGGCCGAGGGCGAAAAACAGCTTCAAAAACTAAAGAACAGAAACAAGGCCGCAGCACAGGCGATGGATGAACTCTTTAAGCAAAACGGAGCGAAATGGGTTGACAAAATCGTCAAAGACGTTATCGGCTGATAAAGCCAAAATATAAAAGCTGAAAGCCGGTGATATTACGGATTATTCATTAAATGCCATCATGGCAAAGTGCCGAGCGCTTTACGGCAAAAGGCTCACTCTTCAGGATTATAATAACCTTATGAACTGCAAGGGTATAAACGACATAGTTTCTTATCTTAAAACCAGAACGGTTTATTCTTCGGTTTTTGAGTCTGCAAACTCGGATATGAGTTCGTTTCAGGTTGAGGAGCTTTTGAAGATACATTTGCTCGAATCTTTTGAAAAGGTGAGCAAATACGAAATTTCCACAGGCGTTGAGTTTTATAAATATTTCATTATAAAAAACGATATTCAGCAGATTCTTCGCTTTCTGCATTTTTTGATAATAGGCAAACCGGGCGATTATCTCAAGGTTTTGCCGCCGTTCTTTAACAAGCGTTCGGAGCTTGACCTTTATAAGCTCGCTCAGGCAAGAAATTTCGGCGAAATGATAAAGGCTCTTTCGGGAACGGAATACGCAAAGGCACTTGCACCTTATAAAGATACTTTTACGCAGCCGGAGTGCTATTTAAAAATGGAGTGCTCGCTTGACAGAATAATGTGGGATTTTGAGCGCGATATAGTTAAAAAATACTCGGGCAAGGCTAAAGAGAAAATAGTCGAAATAATAGGCTATGAAAACGATATGGAAAACCTTGTCAGAATATACCGCTTAAAAAGACTTGCCGATTCCGAGACGGAAGATATAAAAAATTATATCAATCTTAATTATACGCACTTCACCAAAAAGAATATAGACGATATGCTTAGCAAAAACACGGCGCGCGAGATGCTCTCGGAAGCTTCCGAGTCATATTATAAAAAGAATTTTACCAACCACGAAAAATTTGTTTCGCTTGAGGATTTGACGCAGCGCATACTTTATGATAAGCTGCACAGAGAAGTCAGATACAGCACCGTGCCCGTCGCGGTTATGATATGCTATTTTTTCCTTGCACAAAACGAGGTAAAAAATATTATTCATATAGTTGAAGGATTAAGAAACGGAATGTCACAGGAAGCCATCGGCGCAACGCTGGTCGGCATCCTCGACTGACGGAAAGGAGGAAACACATTTGGCAATAGAAAAAATGAAGCTTGTCAGGGTGTTCGGCAAAACCGAAAACATTGACGCCTTTATAACATCTTGCTGCATCAGCGGTGATTTTCACCCGGAGAATGCCATGGACTATGTCTCGGCGCATATGGGCTACATACCTTTTTCGGATGAAAACCCCTACAATGCAACAATCCAAAAGATTGAAGATCTTGCAAAAGTATCCGGAATAACGCTTAAAGAGACGTTTAACGGCAACGAGATAATAGTTGACGAGGAAGAATCAAAATATATCGACGCTATTATCGAGAAGATGGACTCGATTTATGACGAGCGCAAAAAGATAACACAGGATTTTGAATCTTGCAGTGATTCGATAGATAAATTCAGTCACTTCACAAACCTCGGCACGCAAATAGACGCTCTTTTGTCATGTGAATTTATGAAGATAAGGTTCGGCAGCATACCGAACGACTGTTATTCAAAGCTAAAGGCATATGATGGCAGAGAAGATTTGCTGTTTATTCCCTGTGTTCAGGATAAAAAGAGGTATTGGGGCGTATATGCCGCCCCCGTTTCAAAAATAGACGAGATAGACAGAATCTTTGCCACTCTCTATTTTGAGCGTATAAGAGTTCCGTTTGAAGAGGGAACTCCGCAGGAAATTATAGATAAACTCACCGCCAAAAAAGACGAGCTTCAAAAACAGCTTGATAAGGTTGACGCAGAGGTTCAGGAGTTTTGGAACGACAGCCGCGAGAGATGCGAGAGCATCTACGCTCACTATAAAATAGTCAGCATGGCATTTGACCTCAGACGTTACGCGATTAAAGACAAACGCACGTCAAAAGACTTTATGATGGTCGGCTGGGTACCCGAGAGCGGATTTAAGTGGTTCTGCGAGAGGGTAAACGAAGTGCCGGACACCGCGTGTGAGGTCTTTGAAGCAGACAATGACGACGAGCGTGCAAAGCCGCCTGTTAAACTTAAAAACAAACGCTTTATAAGGCCGTTTGAAATGTTTGTTGAGATGTACGGCCTCCCGTCCTACGGCGGCATAGACATAACGCCGTTTGTGGCAGTTACGTTTACGATACTTTTCGGAATAATGTTTGCGGATGTAGGTCAGGGCTTTGTCCTTGCACTCGGCGCATTCATATTATATAAATTAAAGGGAATAAAGCTTGCAAAGATAGTTGTTCCCTGCGGAATATCGTCAATGTTCTTCGGATTTATGGTCGGCTCGGTGTTCGGATTTGAAGATTTGCTCGACCCCGTTTACCATGCGATAGGCTTAGAAGGCAAACCGCTGCCGGTTATGGAGTCGATAAACACTGTGCTTTTGATTGCGATAGGCATAGGCATTGCTTTGGTTATAGTCTCTATGCTGCTAAATGTCATAATAAGTCTTAAGCAAAAGCATATAGGCGAAGCGCTGTTCAGCCAAAACGGACTTGCCGGAATTATACTTTATGTCGCGGGCGTAAGTGCCGCCGTAGGCTTTATGGCTAAAATAACGATAATCCCGACCAATATAGAGATTATCATGGCTGCAATCAGCTTGCCGATACTCTTTGTTAAAGAGCTGCTCATCGGCAAGATAGATAAGCACGATAAAGAAGAATATATGCCGGACAGTGCCGCGGACTTCATAATGCAAAACTTCTTTGAGGTCATTGAGTATATTCTTTCTTATTTCAGCAACACGGTTTCATTCCTTCGTATCGGCGCATATATGCTCGTTCACGCAGGTATGATGATGGTGTTCTTCTCACTTGCGGGCGATGAATTGAGCGTTAAGAGCGTTCTTATAATCGTGCTCGGCAACGTTATAGTTATTGCCCTTGAGGGACTTCTTTCGGGCATACAGGTATTGCGTCTTGAATTTTACGAGATGTTCAGCCGTTTCTATGAGGGCGACGGCAAACCTTTTGAGGGCATCGGAAGACGTAAAAACAGAGGCATGTTCTTTAAAATCAAAAACGCGTTTTCATCATCAAATGCTGAAAACAGCGAAGTGATAATTTCCGCAAAAAAATAACATCCATTAACGGAGGAATCAGTTATGAAAAAGTCATTTAATTTCAAAAGAATAGCAGCTATTATGCTCGTAATGCTCTTTGCATTTGCATTCTCTTTCACGGCATTTGCCGCAGGTGAAACAGATGCTCAGGCAGCAGAAACCCAGACAGAAGAAGCAAGCGAAACATCTTCAAACGGACTCGGACTTATCGCAGCCGCAGTTGTTACGGGTCTTGCAGGTATCGGCGGCGGTCTTGCAATCGCGGCAGCTGCACCCGCAGCTATCGCAGCCACAAGCGAAGACCCCAAATCATTCGGTAAATCACTTATCTTCGTTGCTTTGGGTGAGTCGATAGCGCTGTTCGGCGTTGTTATTTCAATTCTTATTCTTAACAAGGTCTGATCGCCGGGCGGCAGTCAGCAAACTGTGTTGGAGGTCAGATTATGCGCTTATATTTAATATGCGATAACGCGGATACCGCAGTGGGCATGCGCCTTGCGGGTATAGAGGGCTGTATGGTCAAGGACGAAACTGCCGCAGCCGAAGCTCTCGAGAATGCGCTTAAAGACGAAAATATCGCAATCGTTCTCATAAACAGAACGCTTTATGAGGCGTGCGAGCAAACGATAAAAGATTTTCGCAAAGCTCATTCCGTACCGATTATTGTAGAGATACCGGATCGCGGCTCAAAAGACGCGGGCGATTCGCTTGCAAAATATATCCGCGACACAGTAGGCATAAATATTTGACCTGAAACGAAGAATAACCTGCCGAACCAAGGCAAAAAGGAGGACCTTCGTGATTAACGACGAAAAAAAGGTGTCTGATTTTATAAAGGCGATAAATGCCGAGGCGGACGCTAAATGCGAAGAAATAAAAAACGAAACCGACAGTTATATTGAGCGCGAGCTTAAAACCGCAAAAAAAGCCGCCAAAGCGAATGCCAAGACGGTTGCAGCTTCGGAGCTTTCAAAGCTCGGTGAGCAGAGCAATGCGGATTCTTACAAATCAAGAGTTTGCCAGATTAAAGAAATAGTTGCAAAGCGCGCAGAGATAACCGATAAAGTTTTTGCAAAAGCAACCAAAGAAATAATCGAGTTCACACAAAGCGACGAGTACGGCGATTTTCTTGAAAAGAGCGCAAGGAACATACTCTCTGCAATAGGTGACGACGCAGTTATTTATGTAAAAGAAGACGATGAAAAATACTCATCTCGCTTAAAAGCTTTTTGCAAAGACGTTAAAACAGATAAATCAATAATAATCGGCGGCTGCAAGGGCGAAAACACGTCTGCTTCAATGAGTGCGGACGACACGCTTGACAGCCGAATAAAAGAGCAAAGAGAAGAATTTTATTCTTATTCGGGTCTTTCAATCACAGGCTAAGGAGGGTCATTATGCAGGAAAATTTAATTTATGGCATAAACGGCCCCGTTGTCACCGTAAAGGGCAGAACAACACTCTCTATGATGGAAATGGTGTATGTAGGCAACGCAGGGCTTATAGGCGAGGTTATTCGCCTTGATAAAGACGCCGCTGTTATTCAGGTTTATGAAGAGACGTCGGGCTTAAAGCCCGGCGAGCCTGTTCGCTCAACGGGTCAGCCCATGAGCGTAACTCTCGGCCCCGGCATACTCAGTAACATATTTGACGGAATTGAAAATCCGCTTGACCTTATAGCCGCGTCGGCAGGCGCATTTATACCGAGAGGTCTGCGCCCGTTTCCGCTTGATGAAAACAAGCTGTGGGATGTTACGGTAACGGCTAAGGTCGGCGACGAGCTCCACGGCGGAGATATATATGCTACCTGCCCAGAAACGAGCAGTATAGTTCACAAAATCATGGTTCCTCCGTCACTCGGCGGCAAGGTAACCGAGGTTAAACCGAGCGGTCAATACAAGGTGCATGACGTTGTAGCGGTTATAGAGGATGAAAAGGGAGAAAAGCACGAGCTTACTCTTTGCCACAAATGGCCCATCAGAACACCCAGACCGCTTAAAGAGCGCATATCGCTCACACAGCCGCTTGTTACGGGTCAGAGAAGTATTGACACCTTGTTCCCGATAGCAAAGGGCGGTGCGGCGGCAATACCCGGCGGCTTCGGCGCAGGCAAAACCGTTACACAGCACCAGATAGCAAAATGGTGCGATGCAGATATAATCATATATATCGGCTGCGGCGAGCGCGGCAACGAGATGACTCAGGTTCTTGACGAGTTTGCAGAGATTACAGACCCCAAAACGGGCGAGCCTTTGACCGACAGAACAGTACTTATAGCAAATACTTCAAATATGCCTGTTGCGGCTCGTGAAGCTTCTATTTACACAGGTGTTACAATAGCGGAATATTACCGCGATATGGGTTATCACACCGCAATGATGGCGGATTCCACCTCACGTTGGGCAGAGGCACTGCGTGAGATTTCCGGCCGACTTGAAGAAATGCCCGCGGACGAGGGCTTCCCGGCATATTTGCCGTCAAGACTTTCGGAGTTTTACGAGCGTGCGGGTTATGTTAAAAACCTTAACGGCAGCGAGGGCTCGGTTTCTATAATCGGTGCGGTTTCACCTCAGGGCGCCGATTTTTCGGAGCCTGTAACACAGAACACAAAGAGATTTATCCGTTGCTTCTGGGCACTTGATAAAAGCCTCGCATACGCGCGTCACTATCCGGCAATTAACTGGACAGACAGCTACAGCGAGTACATAGGCGACCTTTCGCCCTGGTACACCGAGAATGTCGGCGAAGATTTTATGAATTGCAGAAACGAAGTTTGTGCGATTTTGGCAGAAGAAAAAAATCTTATGGAGATAGTAAAGCTTATAGGCGCGGATGTTTTACCCGATGACCAGAAGCTCACCATAGAGACTGCGCGTGTTATCCGTGTGGGATTTTTGCAGCAGAACGCCGGCGACGATATAGACACTTATGTCGTAATGCCCAAGCAGCTTAAAATGATGAGGATTATACTTTTGCTTCACCACATGGCAAAGGAGCTTATCGCAAAACAGGTTCCTCTTTCAAAAATAATTGCAACGGGTCTTTTTGACAGACTTTTGCAGATGAAAAACAATATTCCCAACGACAAGCTTGATATGTTTGACGAATACGAAGAAGAGGTAAGATCCGGCTTGTCAAAACTCAGCGCATAAGGGGGCGTTTTTATGATAATTGAATACAGCGGACTTAAAGAGATTAACGGCTCTCTTGTTGTGCTTGATAATATAAAAGACGCTTCTTATGACGAAATGGTTGAGCTGAAGCTCGGCGACGGAAGCACGCGTACCGGACGTATAGTTCAGGTTGAGGGCGAAAAGGTAGTTATTCAGGTTTTTGAGGGCACAAAAGGTGTGTCGCTTGTAAACACAAAAACAAGATTTACAGGCCACCCGATTGAGCTCGGTCTTTCACCCGAAATAATGGGCAGAGTATTTGACGGACTCGGCAGACCCGCCGACGGACTCGGAGAGGTTTATCCTCTTAAAAAGCGCGATGTAAACTCTTCGCCTATAAACCCGGTTTCGAGAGTTTACCCAAAAAACTATATCAATACAGGCATTTCGTCAATAGACGCGCTTACCACTCTTATCAGAGGTCAGAAATTGCCGATATTCTCAGGCTCCGGTATGAAGCACAACGAGCTTGCCGTTCAAATAGTTAAGCAGGCCTCGGTTGCCGACGGTGAGGATTTTGCAATAGTTTTTGCCGCCATGGGCGTTAAAAACGACGTTGCGGATTATTTTAGGCAGTCGTTTGAAAAGGCGAATGTTATGGATAGGGTTGTAATGTTTTTGAACCATTCAAACGACCCCATTATAGAGAGAATTATCACCCCCAGATGTGCGTTGACCGCGGCGGAGTATTTGGCGTTTGAGCTTAACATGAATATTCTTGTTATTCTCACGGATATGACATCTTACGCCGAGGCTCTTCGTGAGTTCAGCTCGTCAAAAGGCGAAATTCCAGGACGTAAGGGATTCCCCGGATATCTTTATTCGGATTTTGCATCGATCTATGAGCGCGCAGGTATAATAAAGGGTTCAAAGGGTTCTGTTACGCAGATTCCGATTCTCACCATGCCCAATGATGATATAAACCACCCGATTCCCGACCTTACTGGCTATATCACGGAGGGTCAGATAGTTCTTGACCGTTCGCTTGACGCAGTCGGCATTTATCCGCCGATAGGCGTTCTCGCTTCGCTTTCACGTTTGATGAAGGACGGCGTAGGCGAGGGCTACACGAGAGAGGATCACAGCAAGCTTTCAAACCAGCTTTTCTCATGCTACGCAAAGGTGCAGGATGCTAAATCTCTTGCCAGTGTTATAGGCGAAGATGAGCTTTCTGCCGCAGATAAGAGAATACTCAACTTCGGCAAGAGGTTTGAGAACGAATTTATCGCGCAGGGTCCTAATGAGAACAGAACAATAACGCAAACTCTTGACCTCGGCTGGGATCTTCTCAGAATGTTGCCCAGAGAGGATCTTGACCGAATAGACGACAAGACGGCAGAGAAATATTACTATAAAAAATAATCGTCCGTGAAAGGAGATGGCGCACGGTATGGCACAGATATTTATAACCAAAAACAACCTCATGGCTCAGAAAAAATCGCTTGATCTTGCAAAGCTCGGCTATGATTTGATGGACAGAAAAAGAAATATACTCGTGCGTGAAATGATGTCTCTTGCTCAAAAGGCGGCGACTATTCAAAAAGATATAAGTGCCGCATATGTTCAGGCATATGACGCACTTGAAAAAGCCTTTATAACTTTGGGCGACTGCACGGTTTATGCGGAGTGTATCCCGGTTGACGACTCCGTGAGCATGAAGCTCAGAAGCGTAATGGGTGTTGAACTGCCGGAGATTTCGATAGAAAAAACCGACCGACATAATTATTACGGACTTAATGAAACAAACTCTCAGCTTGACGAAGCATATATTCAGTTTGACAGAGTTAAGTATTTGACCGTTGAGCTCGCGCAGGTAGAGAGCAATGTAATGCGCCTTGCGGACGCAATCAAAAAGACCCAAAAGCGCACAAATGCTTTGAGTAATATTATGATACCGAAGTTCACCTCAACAATAAAGTTTATATCCGATGCTCTCGACGAAAAAGAGCGTGAGGATTTCTCAAGGCTTAAAGTTATAAAAAGGCAAAAGACAGAATGATTAAAAGACCGCCCGTTCGGGCGGTTTTTTTTTGCATAAATCAGCGGATTTTATCCCGTAGGGCGGTGTGTTCACACAGCGCCGTATATTGCCTCTGCTTTAGGGGATGTGGCACGGCGAAGCCGTGACGGAGGGGTTGAAGTTCATCAAACGCAGAAAATTCACGGTAATCGGCGGCATGAGGACGTGAAACCAAACCTCGTAGGGCGGTGTGCCCACACTGTGCCGTTGGTGACAGCAAACCGATAGATTTCACCTCATCAGTCACTTTGTGACAGCTTCTCCTCGAGGAGAAGCCGATTGTAGCCTTCGCCCCGGGGAGAAGGTGGGGGACGCCGAATGAGGGCGAGTTTTGCCGTTAGCTCACATGAAATTTAGAGCAATCACACCAAAAGCCACCTCGTAGAGCGGTGTGCCGATACCTTGTTATACGGTCTCTTAATTTTCCGAAATCAATATACCGGCTTCCAATATCCTCAGCTCTATGCTTACCATACCGTCGTCAAGCGCATCTATAGTAAATATATCCGCTAACTCAAAAACTTCTTTCATATGCTCTGTCAAGCTGTCAAAAACATATGATTGGAGCTCAATGTCGAATGCGTTATCAGATATATCAAATTTTGCTTTAACACAAGATTCCGATGTCAGTTGCAGTATCCTTGATATTTTGACTGCTGTTTCGGGCTTTAATATGTATTTGTTGTTTTTTGTTTTTTCTTCATGCAGCTCCATTGCTTCTCTAATAAGTTTTGCAAATTCGTAATCGTTCATAAAATACCTCCGAAGTTAATGTACAAAAGTTGTTCTTGTGTTGTTCCTGTTTTTAAAAATTCTCTTACATATGTATCGTGTCCCCTTTAACTTATTTATAGGGCGCAGGTGCGTGTGAAACGCTTGCCGTTGCCTCTTATATAGCGTCGGGTGGGCGGGGGTGCCTGCCACTTCCATATATATAGTACGGGTGCTAGGCTGTTTTCGTTTGGGCGGTGGCTTGTTTTTGTTCTAAATTATATATTTTGAACGCTTTAACTGTTAAAAATAATTCAAAGTTTAAAATATAATCTAAAATATTTGGTGAGAAAATTTTATACACAATTTTTATTTAATGTCAAATTGAATAAAAAGTCATTGCAAACAGAGCTAAAATATGTTAAAATCAATATAATAAATTTTATGGAGGTATCTGTATGCAAAAAGTATCGTTTTTACATAAAATTTTCGGTACGACTCCGGGCGAGGGGCTTCAGCCCAAAGAAGCAATCGCTTACAGCGTAACCGGCATAGGGCAAAATTTTATTTGCACAATAATCGGTTCATATCTCACCGTGTTTATGACCGAGGCACTGCTTTTCGGTTCCGATGATTTTAAAGTCGGTGCGGTCTCGGGCTCGGTTGCTGTTGCACTTTTGATGCTTTGCACAAGAATTTTTGACGCGCTCAACGACCCGATAATGGGCAGTATTGTTGACAGAACAAGAACTCCGTGGGGCAAATGCCGACCTTATCTTAAATGGATGGCTATACCGATAGGAATTATGACTCTTGCTTGCTTCTTGCCGTTCTATCAGGCAAAATCGGTTGCATCTTTTGCGGCTATATCAGCCATATATGTTATCTGGAGCGTTGTTTACACCGTTGCGGACGTACCTTATTGGGGACTTTCAACCTGCCTTACAAATAATACCGAGGTCAGGGGCAAGGTACTGACGGTTGCAAGGCTTGCCTGCACACTCGGCGCAGGTCTTGTCACGGTTTCGGTGCCCATAATATCCTCTGCGGTTACTCAAAAATATAAACAAGACGGTCAGGTACTCGTTCAGTATATAGGCGAGAATGCAAATACGCTTAAATGGACCTACTTCCTTTGCGCTCTTGTGTTGGTTGTTGTTTCTATGCCGATGTTTTTTTACGGCTTCAAAAACACCAAAGAGAGATTTCAGTCAACAGAAAATCCGCCAAGCCTCGGCCACAACTTAAAGCTCCTTTTCAAAAACAAAGAGCTTTTGCTCATAGTTCTTTCGGGTATACTCGGCGGCGCAAGAATGGTATATACCTACACAGGCGGACTTTATTTTGCTAAATATGTTCTCGGTGAAGAGGGCTTGTTCTCTCTTATAACAATGCTTATGGTTCCAGGCGGACTCGTCGCATCGTTGCTTGTGCCATGGATGAGCAAAAAATTCACGAAGAAAAAGGCATATATCATGGTTCACGCTCTCGGCGCTGTGGTTATGTTTGCAATGTATTTCATCGGCTACGACGCGAGGTGGAAGATGTGGATATGCGCGATAGGCCTTGTTTTGCTCGGCATACCTCAGGGCGTAAACAATATTATCACATATGCTATGATAGGCGACACCGTTGAATATCTTGAATGGAAAACGGGCGAGCGCGCAGAGGGCATTTGCTTTGCAATGCAGACCTTTATAAACAAAATCGGCATGGCTGTCGGTGCGTTTGTCGGCGTAATTTCTTATAGGGTTGCGGGTATAAACCCCACTGCGGCAGACGGAGTTTATATAACTGCCGGAGGCAAAGACACGCTTTGGACGCTGCTTATTCTCTCGGGTGCAATAAGCATGGCTCTTACAATAGTGCCGATGCTGTTTTATACCATAACAGAAGATAAACAGCGCAAAATGGTAAAAGAAATTGAAGAAAGAAAAGCCGGAAAAACAGCCGCGAAATAACAGTTAATATGAATAAAATAAATAATTGGATATGGCTCAGTGAAAAGCTTTATCCCGACAATCAGCGTACCGTCTGCACATCGTTTGCGGACGGTACTTCAGAAAAAAGGAACTACTGCGTTGCAGAGTTTAAAAAAGAATATGAATTTGATGAAGATGCAGAGTCTTTAAATGTAAAAATCAGTGCCGATACATTTTTTCGCCTGTATATAAACGGCGAATTTGTCGGCAACGGTCCTGCCTGCGCCGGGGGAGATTTTGAAAGCGAAAACTCCCCTTATTGGCACTATGCAAACAATTATTCTTTAAAGAACACAGGCAAAAAACTCAGCGTCTTTGTTCAGGTGCAGCTTTCTCCCGTTGTTATGACCGATATATCCTGCGGCCGGGGAGGGCTTGCGACGCAGATAAACGCACATTTTAAAAGCGGCAGAGAAATTGAACTTGCCACGGACGAAAGCTGGCAGTGCAGAATTAACAAAGCCTATACAGAGCCTTTTTGCTATGACGGCAGAATTATGCCGTCCGAGTGGAGCAATGCCGAAAAAACTTCTTTTGAACGGCATATAAAAGACGCACCTATTCCGATGCTTTCGTTTGAAAAAATCCGACCTGTAAATCAGAAAAAAATTGTTGTAAAGCCCGGTGAAACCAAAGAGTTTACCGCAGAGTTTGACAAAATTTATTCCGCAAGCGCAGATTTGCAGATTGAAACGGACGGCTGTGAAATAGATGTTACGGTTGGCGAATACGGCGATGTCATAAGCCGCAGAGAAAAAATTGTTGTGACAGAGAATATGCACTATACCGATATGAATTTTCACTCTATGGGTAGGTATACGCTTAGAATAAAAAACTTCGGTCAAAAAGCAACCTCTGTTCTGCCTGCTGCGGTTTTTCAGTGTTATCCGACCAGGGACGAGGGCGAATTTATTTGCAGTGATAAATCCCTTAATAAAATTTATGACGTTTGCAAGCATACTCTTAAAATATGCCGGCAGACTATGCACCTTGACAGCCCCATGCACCAAGAACCGCTTGCCTGCACGGGAGATTACTATATAGAAAGTCTTATGACGGCGTTCACTTTCGGCGATATGCGCCTTGCTTCTTTTGATGTTATGCGAACTGCCGATATGCTTTGCGAAAACGGCGGCAAAATGTTCCACACAACTTACAGCTTGATTTGGGTTCGTATGCTGTGGGATGTTTATATGTTTACAGGCGATAAAAATTTGCTGAATTATTGCAAAGATGCCGTCAGGATTCTTTTAAAACGATTTGAAACATATTTGGGCGGAAACGGAGTTATTGACTCGCCGCCGAATTATATGTTTGTGGACTGGGTGGTTGCAGACGGATATTCAATGCACCATCCGCCGAAAGCACTCGGTCAAACTTGTCTCAATGCTTTCTACCGTGACGCACTTTGCCATGCGGCAAAAATTATGGAAGAAATCGGCGATGGCGAGATGCAAGAAAAATATTTGCACGATGCCGAAAAGCACAAAGAAAACCACAATAAAATATTTTTTGATAAAGAAAAAAGGCTTTATTTTGACGGACTTAACGGCAAAACGGGTTCGCACAAATGGCTGCCGGAGAACATAGACGGCAGATATTATTCAAAACATTCAAACATTTTGTGCGTTATGAGTGGACTTTGCGAGGGCGAGCTTGCAAAAGAAATAATCGAGCGCGTAATAAACGAAAAATTTATTACCGAGCTTCAGCCGTATTTTATGCACTTTTTGTTTGAGGCGCTTAAAAAGACCGGGCTTTATAAAAAATATGCTCTTTCTCTTTTGTATCGCTGGAGCATTATGACAAACGCCTGCTCAAAAGGTTTGCAGGAGGGCTGGATAAAGCCCGAAGAAAGCTATTCTTTTGACCACAGCCATGCGTGGGGCGGTACGCCTGCGTATCAGCTGCCGTATGCCGTGACAGGTCTTGAAATGCTTGAGCCGGGCTATAAAAAAATTGCTCTTTCACCAGATCTTTTAGGTCTTGATTCGGCATATGTTAAAATACCCACGCCAAAGGGATATATCGTCTGCAATATAAAAAGAGATGCAGAGCCTAAAATAACCGTACCGGAGAGTATAGAGTTCAATATAAATTAACACGAAAGGCGCGCGCTGCGCGGTAAGTGAAATATGAAATATATAAAATCTTTTTTGAGCATTTTACTTTGTCTGCTGTTTGTTTTTGCTTTTGCTTCATGCGGTGAAAAAAAGAATGAAACAGAAAAGACAGAACAAAAGACGGTTCAGCAGATAAATTATACGGAGAAATGGATAGTTGAGCCGTCAATAAAAGCAGACAATATTTATTCTTTGCCGCTCGTAAAATTTAACGAAGAGACAAATCATTATGATGTCAGCTTCGGCGATGTTTATGTTATTGAACGCGACGGAAAATTCGGCTTTATAAACTCAAACGGCGAAGTGGTGATAGAACCGAAATACGATTCGGCAGAAACCTGCTCGTGCTCAGACGGATATATCGTCAAAGAAAAAATAGAGGGCTCGTATTCGGTCACCTATCTTGTTAATTCCTCGCTAAAAAGCATTTGGCGCTATCCGCACAAGTGCACACAAAAAGGCGATTACGTTTATAAGTGGAATCAGACAGCATCTTCGCTTTCGATTGAAAAATTAAGCGGGGAAACAAGCGTAAAGACAGGTAAGAAAGCTGTGCTTCCCGAAACCGCAAAGCTTAAAGACAATGAGACAAAATTTGTTTTTGTCGGTGCAAACGGTCTTATAACGCAGGATACATATGACGGTGCGGGCATTTACACGGGCTCGCTTGCGGCCGTTTCAAAAGGCGGCAAATGGGGCTATGTAAATTCAAGCGGCAAAACGGTAATACCTTTTGAGTTCAGCGCAGTCGAGGGTTACCGCGCAGTAGGCAGTGCCGACACGCCCTATGAGTGCAGTGAAAATTATGTAACTGTTTTAAAAGACGGCAAATACGGCATTTATAAATCCGACGGAACAGCGGTTGTGCCGTGCAAATATAAATTTCTAACCACAGTGCACGACGGCAGGGCATTTTGTTCGGACGGTGCGGGCATATGGGGCATACTCTGCATAGACGAAAGTATTTCGGACGGAATAATATCCCCGGAAGAAAAAACCTCGGCTTCAACGAAAACGAGCTCTTCGTCCTCGGCTTCACAAAGTAGTAAAAACAGCACCGAAAGCAGTGCTGCGGAATAAAAACCTCACCGTATTTTCGTTTTTAGATTTATAAAGAAAATTAGTGCCGATAAATAATTTGTTTTGCTATTTTGGGACTTGACATACCTTGAAAAATTGATATAATATAATCCGTATATAAGTTTATTAAGGGAGTGAGTAGCCATGGGTGAAGGTCAGACCTCGTCAAAAAGAAGCTTGAAGCCTATAATTATCGCAGTGTCCCTTGTTTTGGCAATGGCAGCGGCGTTCTTTTTGATAAGCAGTTTTATCGGTTCGGATAAATCGTCATCCGAAGCTTCTGCCCAGATGGGGGATGCGCTTGCAAACGAAGCAGGCGGCAGTGTAGAGAAAATCACAACTGCGCAAACTGCAAACGCGGCAGCAGCAAATGAAAAGGGCGAAACATCAACTACCAAGGCATATGTTAACAAAATCGAAGAAGTGGAAAAAATGACCAACAGAAAAAACAACACCTCTTCTTCAAAAGACGTCACTTTACCCAAAGGCTCAAAATCGACGCTTATATCGGGTCTGACGGCAACCAAACGCTGGACTGCTTCCAGTGTTATATCAAAGGTTGTTGCAGAAGAGATACAGGCACCTCTCAACGTATATGACGAAAACGGAGTGAAAACCTCCGAGACAAAAACACGTTCTCTTTATGTGGCGGTTATTGACACAAAACCGTCAAGAGTCTGCATACCCGCAGCAAGTCAGTATACCAGCACCTGTGTTGCTTCAATGGGCAGCATAGTTAAAGGATACGGCAAAAAAACAGGGCAGGATATTCTCTTTGCTTCAAGCAACGAAATGTGCGCGAGAGATTATTATAACCCGAACGGCAAAATCTTCTACAACGGCGACGATACGCTTTCGGCAACCGTTATTAAAGACGGCAAAATTGCACAGCGCGATGTTGCGAGCCCCAAATCTCTCATAATTTACAATAACGGCAACTGGGAGTTCCCCAAGAGCGTATCGCTCTCATCATCTGCAGACCTTATAAAGAGGGGAGCAATCGCATCGGTTTCTTATACATACCCCGTTATATGGGAGGGTAAGAGATACGACCACTATGACACCGGCGAAAACACGGGAATATGGACCGACCATGCCATAGGCGAGACCGAGTGCAGAACCCTTATAGGCAAAATAAACAATAACAAATATGTTGTTGTTATGAGCGACGGATTCGGATACGGATATTTGGCTGAATATATGTTAAACGATCTCGGCGTTAATTACGCTTACTGGGGCAACGGCAGCGTCGCCGCAGGAATGTACATAAAAGGCTACGGGGTTATAACACCTTATAATTATGTTGTACACGGAGATCTGTTTTGCATTAAATAAACAAAAAGCTCAAACCGCCGTCAATACGGCGGTTATTTTTTTGCTTCGGAGGGCAAATGGAAAGACTTGATAAACTCATATCAAACAGCGGTACTCTTTCAAGAAAAGAGGTTCACCGGCTTATAAAGTCCGGCAGAGTCTCGGTTGACGGTATAACCGTTAAAGACCGCGGCTTTAATATTGACCCTCAAAGCGCAAAAATTAAAATAGACGGCGAAGAGCTTGTTCTTCAAAAATACGTCTATATTATGATGAATAAACCGCAGGGCATTATAAGTGCTGCGAGAGACGGCAAAGAAAAAACCGTTATCGACATTGTGCCGGAAGAATTTAAAAGAAAAAATCTTTTTCCTGCCGGGCGTCTAGATAAAGACACGGTCGGCTTTATGCTCATAACAGATAACGGCGATTTTGCACATAAAATTCTTTCGCCCAAAAACCATATAAGCAAAACCTATGAGGCTCGTTTGGCACAGCCCATAACAAATGACGAACTGCAAAAAATCAGGCTTGGCATAACTCTCGGTGACGGAACAAAATGCTTGCCTGCCGAGGCGGAAATTTGCGAGGACGGAGAAACTCCGCTCGTTAAAGTTGTGCTTTGCGAGGGCAAATATCATCAGATAAAAAGAATGTTTGCCTCACTCGGCAATTCGGTAACAGAGCTTAAAAGGGTTAAAATGGGTGCGTTGCCGCTTGATGAATCTCTTGCCCCCGGCGAGTGCAGAATTTTAACGGAAAGTGAAATAAAACTCATAGGCGGGTAATAATAAAATAATGTTTGGCATATCATAGAGTAACATTATTGCGGAGAGTGCTATGTTTGTTATAATTGATATGTCAGACGACAGAAAAAGAATATTTGAGAAGTACCGCAGACATGATATAGAAATAAAACGCTTCGATGTCAAGGGCTGCGCTCCGTTCTTTTGCCTTAAAGCACACAGAAGGTTTTATGATGCCGAAGAAATCAAAAAAACAGTCGGTCGATACGGACTTGCCGTGTTCGCGCATGATATTCCCATTCCGCAGGAGCTTTCCGATTTGGAGTTTAAACCGTATACATTGCCGCTGAAGATGCTAATTTGCTCTGCCGCCGCATATTACGGCTCTCTCGGCGAAAAGCAGAGGCGTGAGTGCGTTACGGTTATAGATAAAAGAGCAAAATGCTGCGATGTTATATGGACGCTTGCGAATAACGTAAGATATGTCCGCGTGATTACCGACAAGGCAGAAAAGTATGAGGACGCTTGCCGCAAAATTTATGAAAAATGCGGTGCGGCTGTCAGTGTAACGGATAAACTTGCGTCGGCTTACGGCAGTGATATGATAATTTCTGTCGATAACAGCGAAGTCAAAGATTTTGACTGCGGCAAAATAATGGTTTACAAAAAAACGGCAGAGCAAAAAAATGCTTATTCGTTTTCTTCCTGCAGAACGGTCTACCCGGGTTTTGACTGCGAAAGGGCGGGTGTAGACAGCTATTTGCTTCTTTGTGCTCTTTACGAGACCTGCGGTTATCGCCCCGAGGGGATTCCGCTCTTTGACGGCTTTGACGCGGCGGCCTCGGTAATGAAGATAAACGCTTGACTTTTTGGCACGATTTAACTATAATATAGTATCGCTATTTTCCGCATAATGATGATTAAGCGGTTGAAAGGATGAATAAAATGGCACAGGAAATTTTACTTACGGCGGACGCTTATAATAAAAAGCACGCGGAGCTTGAGCAGCTCAAAACCTCCGGCAGAGATGAGATTGCCGAGAGAATTAAAGAGGCTCGCTCATTTGGTGACCTTTCCGAAAACAGCGAATATGATGAGGCACTCAATGACCAGGCAAAGCTTGAGGCGCGCATCAGCCAGCTTGAAACAGAGCTGAAAGACGCCAAAATCCTTGACGAAAACGCAATTAACACAGAGATGGTTCATTTAGGCTCAAGGGTTAAAATCTTTGATGAAGATTATGACGAGGTTGAGGAATATCAAATTCTCGGCGAGTCACAGGCTAACCCCGATGAGGGTATAATTTCGGATCAGTCGGCAGTCGGCAAGGCTCTTATGGGTCATAAGGTTGGCGACAAGGTTGACGTGCACCTTCCCAATGGGTCAACTATATCCTTTAAGGTTCTCGAAATTTCAAAATGACACATACGGGCGCAGAGCTTTGAGCCTTTGCGCCCGTATTGTTCGTATATATTCAGCAAAATAAGGAGTTAAAATTATGGCAGAAGAAATAAATGCTCTCGCTCCCGAGAAAGAGCAGGATACAAATGAACTCAGAAGAATAAGAGTTGAAAAATTAGAGGCTCTCCAGGCAGAGGGCAACGACCCGTTTCATATAACGCTTGCCGAGCAGACCCATACTGCGGCAAAAATAGTAGAGAATTATGATGAGCTTGAGGGCAAGGACGTAAGCATTTGCGGACGTATTATGACATGGCGCGATATGGGTAAAGCCAACTTCATTGATATTCGCGACCGCTCCGGCAGAATGCAGATTTATGTTCGTATGAACGACATAGGCGAAGAAGAATTTGCCGCATTTAAAAAATGGGATATAGGCGATATTATAGAGGTAAAGGGCTTTGTTTTCCGTACCCGCAGAGGTGAAATTTCAGTTCATGCAAAGCAGGTTCGTCTTCTCACAAAGTCATTGCTTCCTCTTCCCGAGAAGTTCCACGGACTTAAAGATACCGACACAAGATACCGTCAGCGTTATCTTGATTTGATTATGAACCCCGAGGTTAAAGATACTTTCTATAAGCGCTCAAAGATTATAAGCGAAATCAGACGTTACCTCGATTCTCTTGATTTTATGGAAGTTGAGACCCCCATGCTTGTTTCAAATGCAGGCGGCGCAGCGGCACGTCCGTTCTTCACTCACCACAATGCGCTTGATGAAGACTTTAAGCTCAGAATTTCTCTGGAGCTTTATCTCAAACGTCTTATCGTAGGCGGCATGGAGCGCGTTTATGAGATAGGCAGAGTATTCAGAAACGAGGGACTTGACACTCGTCACAACCCCGAGTTTACTCTTATGGAGCTTTATCAGGCATACACCGATTATCACGGAATGATGGATCTTGTTGAGGGTCTTATCCGCCACACCGCAAAGACGGTTCTCGGCTCTGCAGTTGTTAAATACGGCGATATAGAGCTTGATTTTGAGAGCGATTTTGAAAGAATCACTATGCTTGACGCCGTTAAAAAATATGCGGGTATTGATTTTGACGCCCTTACCTTTGAAGAGGCTTGTGCACTCGCAAAAGAAAAGGGTATAGAGTTTGAACCCAGACACAAAAAGGGCGACCTTCTCAGCATGTTCTTTGAAGAGTTTGTTGAAGAAAACCTTGTTCAGCCCACATTTGTTATAGATTACCCGGTTGAGGTTTCTCCGCTTACAAAGCGCAAGCCCTCAAAGCCGGAATATACAGAACGCTTTGAACTTTTCGTTGCGGGCAGAGAGCTTGCAAACGCATACTCCGAGCTCAATGACCCAATTGACCAGCGCGGACGTTTTGAGGCACAGGAAGAGCTCCTTGCCGCAGGTGACGAAGAGGCAAACCATACGGATGAGGACTTCCTTACCGCCCTTGAATACGGTATGCCCCCCACAGGCGGCATAGGTATAGGCATTGACCGCCTTGTTATGCTCCTTACAGACAGTGCCGCCATCAGGGATGTGCTGTTGTTCCCGACCATGAAAAGTTTGGGTGAATAAAACACAGTATATGATGATTTCAGTTGTAATTGCCGCTTATAACGGCGGTGAATATATTGCACAGCAGCTTTCTTCTGTGCTGCCGCAGCTCGGAGAAGATGACGAGGTTGTTATTTCGGACGATTTTCCTTCGGGCAGCACGGCAAAGGCTGTAGCTCCTTTTCTTTTGACGGACAAGCGTGTGAAATATATAAAAGGACCCGGCAAAGGCGTTATTAAAAACTTTGAAAACGCAATAAATTATGCTTCGGGCGATTATATATTTCTTTGCGATCAAGACGATGTTTGGCTTGACGGCAAAGTGAGCGCGGTGATGAAAGCCTTTGAGGGCGGCGCTTCGGTTGTTATGCACGATGCGTATATTACCGACAGCAAGCTTAATGTTACCGAAAACTCTCTTTTTTCAAAAAACGGAGCCGGGACAGGCTGTGTTAAAAACATAATCAAAAACACCTATACGGGCTGCTGCATGGCTTTCAGTGCAAAGATAAAAAAATATATACTTCCGTTCCCGGACGCTATACCGATGCACGACCAGTGGATTGGTCTTATCGGTGAAAAAGCGGGCAAAGTTGCTTTGATAAACGAGCCGTATATCTATTACCGCCGGCATGACGGCACGGCAACGGGAGGAAAGACTTCTTTCTTGCAAAAAATAAAATGGAGAGCGGATATTATCCGCTGCCTGTCAGAAAGGCGGGTGGATTTATGACAAGCCCAAGGGTTACCGGTTCTATTGTAACTCATAACAATATGAAAGCCATAAAAGAAACTCTTGATACAATTTTTGCCAATATCGGCAATGTTGATTTCAGACTTTATGTTATAGATAACGCCTCGACAGACGGCACTCCGAATTTTATAAGAGAGCAATATCCGCAGGTGTGTCTCATTGAGCCGATGACAAATAACGGCTTCGGCGCGGGTCACAACCTTGTTTTGCCGATGATAGAGTCGGATTATCATATCATCATAAACCCGGATATAATAATCAAAGACAATGCGATAGAAAAAATGATAAATTTTCTCGACGCTCAAAACGATATAGGCGTTCTTTCGCCTAAAATTTGCTTTCCCGACGGCAGAGAGCAAATTCTCGGCAAAAAAAATCCGAGGCTCAAATACCTTTTTGCGAGCCGCTTGAGGAACGAGCAGGCTCCCGGCAAGCTTTTGCGTGAGTATGCGATGCTTGACGAGGATTTGAGTAAAATTCAGGATATTGAAAACACCACAGGCTGTTTTATAGTGTTCAGAACATCAGTGTTCAAACAGCTCGGCGGATTTGACGAGCGTTATTTTATGTATTTTGAGGATGCGGATATTTCGCGCAGAGCCGCTAAAATAACCAGAGTTGTTTATTACCCGGACGCGGTCGTTTATCATGTCTGGGGCAGAGAGAGCAAGCGAAATTTTAAGCTGATGAGAATACACATACAATCAATGTTGAAATATTTTATTAAATGGAAAACTATATGAGGTGAAAGCATGGCTTCAAAACCTTATGTCGGTCAGACAAGGCCGACTTTAAAGCAATATTGCAAGAATGCGTATAAATATCGCTACCTTGCACAGGAGATAATAAGAAAAAACGTTAAGCTTCAATACAGAAACTCTTTTTTGGGAATTTTCTGGACGTTTTTACAGCCGCTTTTGACGATGATTGTGCTTGTGTTTATTTTCGGCACAATTTTCGGCAAGTCAAATGACGGCGTTGTATGTTACCCGGTATTCCTTCTCACAGGCCGTTTGCTGTATGAGTTTTTCACACAGTCCACCAAAAGAGCAATGCGTTCTATAAGGCTTAGCGCGTCTGTTATTCAAAAGGTATATGTGCCGAAGTACATCTATCCGCTTTCAAATGTTTTGTCAACATTTGTAACATTCTGCATTTCGCTGTTGGTGCTTGTTGTTGTTATGGGCTTCTTCCTTATAAAAGGCGGATACCCGGATCTCAGACTTTCACCTTACATTTTCCTTTCGATTGTTCCTATACTTATACTTTGCGTTCTTTGCGTAGGCGCGGGACTCATTCTCTCGGTTCTCAACGTATTCTTTAAAGATATTGAGTATATTTATGACGTTGTTTGCATGATGCTTTTTTATGTTACACCCGTAATGTACAAGCTCGATACCCTTCATAAGAGCGGTATGAACTCCACGGTTATGAGAATACTTATGCTTAACCCGCTTTACAGTATTATAGAAATGTTCCGCTCCTGCGTGCTTTACTGTGAGATGTGGAACTGGCATCACTTTGCATATGCTATGGTAACATCTTTTGTTTTGCTTGTGTTCGGTGTTGCGGTATTCTATAAAAAGCAGGACAAGTTTATTCTTCATATTTAAGGAGGGTGCACAGTGGGCAAACCGGCAGTTGAAGTAAAAGATGTCAGCATCTTGTTTAACTTAAATAAAGAAAAAGTAGATAATTTAAAAGAATATTTCGTAAAGTTTGTTACCCACAAGCTCATGTTTACAGAGTTCTGGGCACTCAGAGATATATCTTTCACAGTAGAAAAAGGCGAGCGCCTCGGAATTTTGGGCTTTAACGGTGCAGGCAAAAGCACACTTCTTAAAACAATCGCCGGCGTTTTAAAGCCGACTAAGGGCTCTGTAAAAGTGCACGGCGTTATAGCACCGCTTCTTGAGCTCGGCGCAGGCTTTGACAGCAACTATTCCGGCAAAGAAAATATCTTTCTTTACGGTGCGACGATGGGATATTCGCGCAAATATATTCAGGAAAAATATGATGAAATCGTTGAGTTCTCAGAGCTTAAAGATTTTATTGACGTGCCGATAAAAAACTATTCATCCGGTATGAAAGCGCGTCTCGGCTTTGCAATAGCAACCGCTGTTGAGCCGGAGGTGCTTATACTTGACGAGGTTTTGTCGGTAGGCGACGCAAAATTCAGAAGAAAGAGCGAAGCAAAGGTTACCAGCATGTTTGACAAGGGCGTTACTGTGCTTTTTGTTTCGCACAGCACAGAGCAGGTCAGAAGGCTTTGCGACAAGGCTATCATACTTGAAAAAGGCAAAATTATAGCCCAGGGCGAGGTCAATGAAATATGCGATCTCTATGATGATATAGTTAATAAAAAGTGAGGTAGATATTATGGTAGTAGCAGCAGTTTTTGCGGGTGGCAACGGCAGCAGAATGGGCAACACCGAAACCCCCAAGCAGTATATGATGCTCGGCACAAAGCCGATTATAATTCACACCGTTGAAAAGTTTTTTGTTCACCCCGGCATTGACAGAGTTGTTGTTCTCTGCCCCGGTCTTTGGGTTGCTCAGACAAAAGACATGATTAAAAAATATATCGGCGAAACCGACAGAATAGACGTTATCAGCGGCGGTAAGAGCAGAAACGATACGCTTATGTGCGCTCTTAACTATATTGAAGAGAATTTGACTCTTGATGACGATACTATAATCGTCACTCACGACGCGGTTCGTCCGTTTGTAACTCACAGAATAATAGAGCAAAATATAAAAGCCGCTCAAAAATACGGAGCATGCGACACCGTATTCGGCTCAACCGATACAATAGTTGAGAGCAAAGACGGTGAGTTTATCAGCAATATCCCCGACAGAAAGCATATGTATCAGGGTCAGACGCCTCAAAGCTTCAAGGCAAAAAGACTTCGTGAAATCTGCGATTCTCTCACAGAAGAAGAAAAGGCTATTTTGACCGACGCGTGCAAAATATACACCCTTAAAGGCGAATCCGTAAGTCTTGTGGAGGGCGAGGTATTTAACATTAAAATAACCTACCCCTTTGATCTCAAGATGGCAGGCGTTCTGTTAGAAGGAGTAAATAACAATGATTAACGCCGTTTATCAGCTTGTAGCCCCGAGACAGCTAGACGTTACTTATAAAGAGCTTCCGCTCAATAAAGATACGGTTATCATAAGACCGCTCAAAATGTCAATATGCAAGGCAGATCAGCGTTATTATCAAGGCATGAGAAGCCAGAGCATACTTAAAAAGAAGCTTCCGATGGCTCTTATACACGAGTGCGTTGCAAAGGTTGTGTATGACCCGACAGGCGAGTTTAAGCCGGGAGATACGGTAATCCCCATCCCCAACACCCCGACGGAAAAGGATGATTACATTGCCGAAAACTATCTCTACACAAGCAAATTCCGCGCAAGCGGCTTTGACGGCTTTTTGCAGGACTATGTGGGCTGCGCACCGGACAGACTTGTAAAGCTGCCGGATTGTGTAAATCTCACCGTTGCGGCTTTTACCGAGCTTATCAGCGTAAGCGTTCATGCAATATCAAGATTTGAACGTTTTTCTCACAAGCGCAAAAGAAGAATAGGCGTTTGGGGCGACGGAAATCTCGGCTTTATAACCGCGCTGCTTCTCAATTATATTTATCCCGATACCGAGCTTTATATAATGGGAACAATTCAGGAAAAGCTCTCTTATTTCACATTTGCCAAAGACGCTTATCATGTTGACGCAATACCCGAGGGCTTTTGGGTTGACCATGCGTTTGAGTGCGTGGGCGGTGCCGGCTCAAGAAGTGCGATAAATCAGATAATAGATTATATCAACCCCGAGGGAACAATATCCATTATGGGTGTTTCCGAGAATTTTGTTGATATAAACACAAGAATGATTCTTGAAAAAGGACTTAATATGTTCGGCTCCAGCAGAAGCGGACGTGCCGATTTTGAGAGAACGGTTTCTCTTTTGGCGGCTCACCCCGAAATGTCTCATTATCTTGAGAATATTGTCGGTGATGAAATTCCTGTTTCTTCCATTGCAGACATACACAAGGCGTTCCGGCTTGATTACAGCCGCAACTTCGGCAAGACTGTTATGGATTGGAACAAATAACGGAGGGGTCCGTTTTGAAAAGATTATTTTATATTTTATATGCGGCATTTTTTAATATTTGCCGCATTTTCCCTATAAAAAATAATAGGGTAACTTTTTTGTCGCCGCACAGAGAAAATTTTACCGACAGCCTCGGTGCGGTTATGAAAGAGGTTGAGTCAAGAGACAAGTATGAGATTGTAAAAATATCTTCTGCCGACCTTGACATGCGCGGCGGTATAGCCTCGGTGCTCAGAGCTTTGGGATTTTTTACATACAAGGCATATTTGCTTGCAACCTCAAAATACGTTTTTTTAAACGACAACTTTATGCCGATGGGCAGTCTGCATTTCAGCAAAAAAGCGGTTGTTACCCAACTTTGGCATGCGGAGGGCGTGTTTAAAAAATTCGGGCTTGATATTCCTCAGCCTAAAAAGGTAAGAGAAAGAGAAATATCGGGTGCGTCAAAGCTTACATGGGTCGTCTGCTCTTCCGAGCAGGTTGCGCCGTATTATGCAAAGGCCTTCGGCGTTCCGCAGGAGAAGGTCCTGCCGCTCGGCTCGCCGCGCTCGGATAAGTTTTTTGAAAAAATCGACACCGACAGGATAAAAGAAAAATTTTTCTCAAAATATCCCGAACTCAAGGGCAAACGTCTTGTGCTTTATGCTCCCACGTTCAGAGATAATGAAGAGGACGACAAAGAGCTTTTATCGTCTGTTGATGCCAAGGCTTTCGGCAAGCGTTTTGACGACAGCGCATTTTTGATAAGGCTTCATCCTCAGATACACCGCTGTGACGGCGTGCTCTCCGGTGCGTGCGACGTTACCGATTGGGAGGATGTCGGCGAGCTTATATCAATTTGCGACGCGATGATAACCGATTACTCGTCTGTTTGTATGGATGCCGCGCTCATAGGAAAACCTCTTTATTTTTACGCTTTTGACCTTGATAAATATGCCGATGAAAGGCAGTTTTATTTTGATTATGAAAGTTATGTTCCGGGGCCTGTGGCGAGAGATTTCTCAACGCTTTTAAATTTGCTCGCGGTCGGAATATCACAAACATATAAAGATAAGCTCAAAGATTTCAGAGAATTTAATTTCGGTTCGCCGGACGGAAATTCTGCCAAAAGAGTTGTCGACACAATAATGAAATAAAACACAGCAGAGAGAAAAAACAATTCATCCTCTCTGCTGTATTTTTTTAATCTTCAAGCTCTTTAACTATTTTTTTACTGCAGTCGATAAATCTTTTTACAATCAACGGCATTGTGTCTTTTGATTTTACCGTTATGCCGAGGTCGCGGTGCTCATGCGGCACAAGTGCTTTGGTAATTACGTTGCCCTTTGCTCCGTCCAAAATGAGTTTTGGCAAAATACTGTAACCGAGACAATGACTGACGATTGAAACAACCGTCGCGTCGTCAACTGTTGTGGAGTTGATTTTAGGCTCAATGCCGCTGTCGCGAATAATCCTTATAATATCGTCGTCTGCGCCGTATGTCGGTATAAAAAACGACTTATCTTGAAAGAAGTCCATGGTTATATAATCGTCGCCGTTTGTGTCGTCCGGCGGCAATACAGCAAAAATCGGGTCGTTATACAAGTGAATCCAGTCAAGCTTTTGGTCTCGTTTTTTGCTCATAAAACCGAGGTCAACCTCGCTGTTTGTGACAAGGCGCGTGATTTCCTCCGGCAAGCCGACATGAAGCTCAAATTTTGTGTTGGGGTTTTCTTTGCGAAATTCACTGATAATAACGGGAATCCAGTGGTTTGCGATGCTCGAATAAGCCGCAATTCTTATAACCTTGTTGTCGTCGGCTCTGATTTTTCCTATCGCGGCGTCAAGTGCCGACGCTGCTTCGGTGAAATTTTTGATATACGGGAACAGCTCCTGCCCGTCCGGCAAAAGCGTTACGCCGTGTTTGGTGCGCTGAAGAAGAGTTATGCCGATTTCTTTTTCAAGCCTGTTCATCATTTGCGTAAGACCCGCCTGGGTATAGCCGAGCTCCTCTGCGGCGGCGGTTAAGCTGCCGCATTCGCTCGCTTTTAGAAGTGCCCGAAATTTTTCGGAATCCATAAAATAAACCTCTCTAATATCATAACATTATGTAATGGATATATTATAATGTGTCGATTGACTTTTTTCAATATCTATTGTAGAATTTTTTTACATTTTTTGATTTATTTAAACAAGAGAGGAACTTAAAACACATGGGAGAATTAAAAAAGAAATACGGCTTGATTACCGCTATCTGCATGGTTGTCGGTATCGTAGTCGGCTCCGGCGTATTTTTCAAAGCAGAGGTTATGCTCGGCATAACAAACGGCGATCTTCCGGTTGCGCTGCTTTCGTGGCTCATTGGCGGCATTGTTATGGTAATCAGTGCATACACCTTTGCGGTAATGGGTACAAAATTTGAGAAAATCAACGGTATAGTTGACTATTCCGAAGCGCTTGTCGGCAGCAAATATGCTTATTATGTCGGCTGGTTTGTCGCAACAATTTATTACCCCGCAATGACATCGGCACTCGCATGGCTTTCTGCAAGGTACACAATGGTACTTTTCGGATTTGACGCGTCCTCACCCGAAACTATGGTGCTCGCGTTTGTTTATCTTATTTTAAGCTTTGCGCTCAACACTCTTTCACCGAAGCTTGCAGGTCATTTTCAGGTTTCCACAACAGTAATCAAGCTTATTCCGCTTGTTTTAATGGCTGTTGTCGGCACAATTTACGGCATTAAAAACGGAGTTCTCATAGAGAATATGAATTCGGCCGTTGAGCTTGTCAAAGATGAGGGCGGCAATATCATATCCGGCACACATGTTGCAAGACAGCCGATTTCGGTAAGCCTTATTCTCAAAGGCGTATGCACATCCGTGTTTGCCTATGAAGGCTGGATTATAGCGACCGCTATTAACTCCGAGCTTAAAGACGCAAAGAAAAACCTTCCCCGTGCGCTTGTTCTCGGCACAATCATAGTCGTTGTTGTTTATATGCTTTATTATATAGGCATTTCGGGCAGCATAAAAACCGTTGACCTTATCTCGAACGGTGCGGGACTTGCGTTCAAAACAATATTCGGCAACATTGCGGGCACAATTCTTACAGTGTTTATTGCAATATCGTGCCTCGGCACTCTTAACGGACTTACGCTTGCCTGCGGCCGCGGATTCTTCTCGCTTGCAGCAAGAAATCACGGACCGAGACCCGACTACCTCGGCAAGATTGACAAGGCTACGGGAATGCCGTCAAACGCATCTATTATTGCTCTTATGTTTAACGCGCTTTGGCTCTTCTATTTCTATATGGCAAACCTCACACCGTTTGCAAATTATACGGGTAAAGGCTCAATATTCCTCTTTGACTCAACAGAGCCGCCGCTCATTTGCCTTTATGCTTTTTATCTTCCCGTTTATGTTATGTTTATGGTAAAAAGCAAAGAACTCAACTTCTTCCGCCGCTTTGTGATGCCGATTCTTTCGTTTGCCGGCGCATGCCTGTTTATTTATGCCGCTGTTGAAAAGCACGGTATGAAGAATCTCGGCTTCCTCATTATTGCGGCAGTGATTATGGCAATCGGAGCTATCACATATAACCCGAGAAGCATCAACAACAAAAAATGATGGGGCTGCCGTATTTAGTGCAGACCAAAGAGTAAAAGTATAAAAAGCTATAATTCACAAACGGTAACCGGACATAACGATGTGGATTATAGCTTTTTTATGTGACAATGAAACGAAGAAAACATCGCTAACTTCTTTTAAACAACGCTTTATATAAAAACCTCCTGTGGCAATTTTTTCGTTTTGCCATAGGAGGTTTTGTTTGTATGTGCATTATTTTATTTTTTAGTACGTCGCGCTCTTTCGGGTTCTGTTATTTTAGATGTGAACGCCGAGAGGCAGCAAATCAAAAGATCTGCCATAACCGCCGACCATATAGGCATAATACCCACGAGTGTGAACAATATAATTAAAATCTTAACCGTAAAGCACACTGCCGCCGCCGCTTTGGCTGTGAAAACCGTCTTTTTAAAGAGTCTCACCGCTTCGCTTAGCTTTACAAGTCCGCCGCCGGAAAGCGAGATGTCCGCATTGCCGTCAAACTCACGGCTTACACGAATAACGCCTTTAATTTTTTCAGTGTCAAAATCTTTCTTCTTTATGTAAAATGCTTCGCCGTAACGTCTGCCGAGTGCCGTGAGCCATTCATTTCTCTCTTCATCGGTCAGTGCGGCGTGGTATTCGTCCACATCGGCATATTTTGCAACGGCTCTTGCCGCGCTTTCGGAGTCTGACGTGAGCATTATTATTCTGCCTATGCCGCTTGAACGCAGGGCGGCAATTCCCTTTTGAACCGATGGCTTTGCCTGCGTTTTGAGCGTTATTATTCCCACAAGCTTTGAATCGAGTGCCACAAGAATACCGTCTCTGCCGCCGGAGGGGATACCGTATTCTTTAAAAGTCTCTTTATCTGCACACAAAATGTTTTTGCCGGCAAATATCGCAAATGCGCCGTGACCGGGGATTTCGTTATAGCCGGATATATATTTTTCGTCTATCTCGGGTGCAACGCTTTTTATTGCGCTTGCAGAGGGGGAGCTTGAGTAATAAAGCGCACCTGCCGCAAGCAAAAGGACCGCTTTGGAATTTAGCCCCACCGGTGATGTAACTTCATCAACGCAAAGCATATTGCCGCTCTCAACGGCGGATTTTTCAAATGCCGCGCACTTTGCTTTTGCCGCATTTTCAATACAAGCACTGCTGTTTACCAATACGCCGAATTTTGCGGCGTTTCTTATCCCCGATAAAAACTCTGTCGTAACGCATAAAACGGCTGTGCCGGGGCACGACGCGGCGAGCAAAACCGCCGCTCTGAGAGTCCATACAGTCCACTCATGCGTTATTATCGCCGGCAAAAGCGCGGTTATTATGGCAAGGCATATAATTGCGGGCACATAATAAAATGAAATCTTCGATACCGTCTTTTGCAGCTTGCTCTTTTGATGAGCGGCGTCTCTGAGAGCTTTTTTTGTGAGTGTTGCGGCAGAGTCCGCATAGGTCTTTGTGGTTTTTGCTATAAGTGTTTCGTTTGTGTTGGTCGAGCCGCTCGGTATTTCGTCGCCTGCCGAAATCTCTTTGCCGTTTCCGCCGTTTTCTGTCGGCGCAATAACGCGCGATGAGCCGTGCAAAACTTTGCAGTCTATCGGCACAACAGAATGCGGATAAATAACTATATTCGTACCGATAGCAACCTTTTGTGCAGGTACGCTCTCAACACTTTCATGTGATGTGACGACGTTGGCATATTGGTTTTCGACGTTTGAGAACGTAATTATAGACTGTGAGTTTTTATGTCTTACCATGCTCTCAAGCTTTTTAAAAACCGCAAAAAGAATTGATGCCGACACAGCCTGCAATCTGCTGCCGAGCAGAGCAAAAATCAAAACCGCTATTATTATCAGCGCGTTCTCGTCTGTCGTTCCCTCTTTCAGCTTTTCAAAAGCGGCGGCGGCAGTGGGCAAAAGCGTCATAATAATCGAGGCATAAAGCATAAGAGTGTAGACAATACCGGGAATCGCGCTGATTTTTATAAAAGACAAAATCATCAGCACAATGCCGAGAAGAAACAGCATATCAAAAACTTTTGCGATTTTGCCGTGCACTCCCGAAGGGCAGATAGAAAAATTTTTAATGTTAAATTTTTTTGCTTGCATAAAGAACCATCCTTAAAGTTTATCTGCGGTGCTTTTTAGTGAACACAAACGCAGCTGCTACAAATATTATAGCAGAACTTACAAGAGTCCACAAAAGGTTTTTTAATAAATTTTCAAAACTGCCTGCCGAAGTGTCTTTTACAAGGTCCAAAATATGCTCAAACGGCAGTATGCTGCAAAATACGGCAAATCCGCCCTTTATTGTTTTTATCGGAATCCACGTGCCGCTCAAAAGCGCAAATGCGTTAATAACTATTGAGCTTATTCCGCCGACCTGGGTGGGCGAAAAAATAGAACCGAATAAAAGCCCGATGCTGATAAAAAACAGCGATGCCGCCATGAGGGCGAGCAGGGTCGGCAAAGTGTAAATGTTTATCTTCATGCCGAAAGCCGCGCCGACAGCAAGGCACAAAATGCTTTGTGCGAGCGCGAGCGGCAGCATGGGCAGGGCATAGCCCAAAATAAAATCCGACGTTTTCATTGGTGAAGCCAAAAGCCTTGTTAAAAAAGAATTGTTGTTATCGTTTGCCATTAAAAGGCTTAAAAACAGTGTCAAAAAAGACAGACCGAAGGTTGCCATGCTCGGTGCCATTTCACCTGCGCCGAACATTGAGGGCATATTGTCTACACTGCTTGAGATAACGCAAAAAAGGCACAGCATGATTATCGGAAGTCCCACGCCGAATATCAAGCTCAAAGGGTCCCTTACGATTTCTTTCAGATTTCTCTTTGAAAAAACCAAAGCTTTCATATGTCCTCCTCACCGGCGCAAAGCGAAACAAATGCGTCTTCAAGCGATTCTTTTTTTGTCATTTGTTTAAGCTCTTCGGCAGTGCCGACGGCTTTTATAACGCCCTCGTCCATTATGGCTATTCTGTCGGCAAGAGCCTCCGCCTCTTCAAGATAATGGGTTGTGAGAATAACCGTGACCTTGCCCTTGAGCGGCTCAATATGCTTCCGGAGCTTTCTTCTTGCCATAACGTCGAGCCCGAGCGTCGGCTCATCCAAAAACAGTATTTTGGGCTTTGAAATCATCGCCATTGCAATGCTCAAACGCCTTTGCATACCGCCGGAGAGTGTGCGTGCCTTGTCAGAAGCCCTCTCGGTTAAATCAAAAGATTTCATGTATTCTTCTGCAAGCTCTCTTGCTTTTCTTTTATCCTCGCCGTATATCTGCGCCGAAAATTCAAGATTTTCTTTAACGGTCAATTTGTTAGCAACAGCCGTCTCTTGCGGAGATACGTTTATCATTTTTTTAGCTTCAATGCAGTCTTTAACTATGCTTTTGCCGAAAATCAGCGCGTCGCCGCTTGTGGGAGTTGTAAGACCCGTAAGCATTTTAATCGTTGTTGTTTTGCCGGCACCGTTTTGACCGAGCAATGCAAACATCTCTCCGTCATTTACGGTGAGGCTGAGTGCTTTTACCGCAGTGCGGTTTTTATATGCTTTTGTAAGATTTTGGGTTTCAATCGCATACATCTTTTTCACCGTCACTTTCTTTTTGCGCCTTTAAAACGCTGTTTGCAAATTGGGTGAATATGTCGTTGTTTACTATCGCAATGCCTTTTTCAATATCGCCGAGCAGCAAAACCGTGTCACCGGGCGATATACCGAATATATCGCGTGCCTCTTTGGGTATTACAATCTGCCCCTTTTCACCGACTTTTGCCGTCCAGGCATATTTGCCTTCTGTTCCTTTCATGTCAACATCTCCGTCATATAAGTATGATTTGTATAACTTATCATACAAATTATATTACTGCCGCATAAATCTGTCAACATAAATTTTGATTAAAAGAATTTTGCGGGCAATGTCACAAATAATATCTTTGGTGATCAATATGCAAAAAAGAGCGATAATAGTTTTCTTTTCAATATGCTTTGCAATGGGATTTTTGTGCGTAAGACTTTTCACAATTTCCTGTGAGCTTTCGGACGCAAGCTATATTCAGTCGCACTATAAAAAAATAACATTAGATACGCTTAGACTTCCCGTATATGATATGAACGGCAAAAAGCTTTTAAATAACAGCACCGAAAATTATATTGCCGCAAGGCCGGGAGAAAAATCGCTCGAAACGCTGAAAGAGATATTAAACGAAGATGAGTTCAAAGCAATATCTCCGTCACTTTTAAAGGGCTCGCCGTCATATGTCGATGTGGGTCAAAAAGAAATTGCAAATAACGATAATGTAATTACGCTCAAAAAATATCTAAGATATTCAGAGAGACAGACCGCCGCTCACCTTTTGGGATATGTCAACTCCGACGGCAGCGGAGTTTCGGGGATAGAGCGGTGCTTTGACGATTATTTAAAGACAGATATAAAGCTTTATGCAGGCTTTTTGAGCGATGTCAACGGCAATATAGTGAACGGCGCACCGATAGAGACCGACAAGAGATATAACGAATCAAAAGCCGGTGTTTACTTGACATTGGATTCTGGAATACAAAAAACAGTCGAGGAGGAACTGTCGGTTTCCGAAATAAAAAAGGGAGCGGTTCTGATAACCGACACAAAAAGCGGAGCGATAAGAGCCATTGCGTCTGTGCCGACATATGAACCTGCCGATATTGCAAAAAGCATGAATGACCCCGATTCTCCCCTTGTGAACCGTGCACTCAGTGCATTTCCCGTCGGTTCTGTGTTTAAGGTTGCGGTCGCGGCGGCCGCACTCGAAAACGGATTTAACGAGAACGAAACATATCTGTGCAGCGGCTCGGTAGAAATCGACGGCAAGATTTTTCACTGCAACAATTCGACCGCACACGGCGAAATAAACATGTGCAAGGCGCTTGAACACTCATGCAACTGTTATTTTGTGGAGCTTTCGCGAAAAATCGGAGCAGATAAAATTTTAGAGACTGCAAAAATTTTCGGCTTCGGCGAAAAAACAGAAATAGCAAAATCACTGTATTCGTTTTCGGGCAAACTTCCGACAAAAGAGGAGCTGAAGCTGCCGGGCAACCTTGCAAATTTTTCTTTTGGGCAGGGGTCGTTTACCGCCACGCCGCTGCAAATAGCAAACATGTTCAGCGCGGTGGCAAACAAGGGCAGCTACACTTTGCCGTATTCGGTTTTATATGCTGCGGATATTGACGGGAATATGTCATATGTCAATACACCGGATGCGCCGGTGCACGCTTTGAGCAAAAATACCGCACAAAAATTATCGGTTATGCTAAAATCCGTAATTGAAAACGGCACGGCTCAAAGAGCTAAAACAGAGGGCTTCGCCTGCGCCGGCAAAACCGCCACGGCACAGACGGGCAGCTATAACCCCGACGGCAGCGAAAAGCTTTGCACATGGTTCGGCGGATATTTTCCTGCGGATAATCCTAAGTACACGGTGGTTATTCTGAAAGAGGACGGCTCCACCGGCGGAGCGGACTGCGCGCCTGTTTTTAAAGCGATAGCGCAAAGAATAGCCGAAACTGAAAAAATAATAGGTAACTGAAAAAAATTTAAAAATATACTTGAAAAAAAGAACCGTATCTATTATAATGTACGGGCAGTGTTTAAAACTGCTTGTGTTGCTACCGTGGCTCAGTTGGTAGAGCAGCGCATTCGTAATGCGCAGGTCGTCGGTTCGAGTCCGACCGGTAGCTCCAACCCGCAAAACCTTGTATATCAAGGCTTGCGGGCTTTTTTTATGCTTGCTTTTGGTTTATAAAAATATCTGTGGAAAAGTCAAGAAATGTGCAATTGTTTCACACTGCGTCAGAGTAGGGAAAGACAGCAATGCAAAATCAAATAATACCGATAATACAAGCGAAAAAGAAAAGGCCGATATGGCATATAACAAAGCAATAAGTGATTTTGCTAAATCCAATGATGCCAATGCTGGCGAAAACAGCGATTTTATGGCAGAATTAAAATCCGTTGCAAAAACTCCGGAAGAAGTCGATATGATAAAAAGAAAAGAAGAGATAATAGACGCAGAATACGATGCCAAAGATATGCTTACCCAAATAAAAAGGGATATTATGATAAAAGCGAAAAATGCAAAATATAATTCATCGGGAAAGATAGTTGCTTATGGTGATTTCTCGAGGGATTATGTTAGTCATAACAGTTATGGATATATTATAAAAATGAAAACAAATTCAAATATTTAATTGATGATTTGTGCCGCTTGGCGGCTTTGGATGGAATAAAGGTGGAAAAAATTGTTGCAAAAGACAGTAGAACGGGTTTGGAATATGACTTTCCGTGTGAGACATTAAGCGGGTTTATGCTTGATTATTGCAATTTGGTAGTTAAATGCAGCTGCACCATACCGCAGAGCACTTTTGACGAATAAATACTTCTAAATCTTGCCGTATTGACGAAAGGCGCATTGTTGTATTATAATAAAAGCGAACCTTTCCGGGAGGATATTAACGGACAAAGAATACAAAAACAGGCATATCTGTTCCGCGGGGCAGGTATGCTTTTGTTATAAAAATTAAGGAGATCCGAGCTTTATGCAAAAAGATATATTGACTGTTGTTCTTTTGCTTTTTTTAGTTTCGATGTCGGCTTATTTTTCGGCAAGCGAAACCGCATTTTCGTCACTTAACATAACAAGAATAAAATCACTGGCAGAAAAAGGGAACAAAAAAGCCGATTTGGTGCTGAAACTTTCTGCTCAGTACGACAAGCTGCTTTCAAGCATACTTATCGGCAACAACATTGTTAATATTGCAATGGCGTCTGTCGGCACTGTGCTTTTTGTGCGCTATTTCGGCAATGTGGGCGCAACAATTTCCACGGTGGTGATAACCGTTGTTGTTTTAATTTTCGGCGAAATTTCGCCCAAGAGTCTTGCGAAAGATAACCCTGAGCGCTTTGCCTTTCGTTCTGCGCCGCTGCTCAAATTTTTTGTTACCGTTTTCACACCGCTTAACTTTCTTTTTGCTCAGTGGAAAAAGCTGCTCTCAAAAATTTTCAAGTCAAAAACTCCCGATTCAATGACTCAGGACGAGCTTCTGCTCCTTGTCGGAGAAGCGGAGCAGGCCGGCGGAATAAACGGCGACGAGGGCAGGCTTTTGAGAAGCGCGATAGAGTTTACCGACCGTGAGGCAGAGGATATTTTAACCCACAGAGTGGACCTTGCCGCAGTTCAAAAGGATGCGGGAAAAGACGAAATCGCAAAGATGTTTTCAGAAACTAAGTATTCGCGTCTTTTGGTTTATGACGAGAGCCTGGACGATATTATCGGCATTATAAATCAAAAGGATTTTTACACGGCAAGCGGAATAACGGAAAAAAGCGTGCAGGATATTATGATGAAACCGATATTTATTCCGCCGTGGGTAAAGATAAGCGATTTGCTGAAGCTTTTACAAAGCAAAAAATCACACCTTGCCGTTGTCAGTGATGAATACGGCGGAACGCTCGGCATAGTCACAATGGAGGATATTCTCGAAGAGCTTGTCGGCGAAATTTGGGATGAACACGATGAGGCGGTGGAGACATTTGTCAAAACGGACGATGATACATACCGCGTTCAATGCTCCGAGGAGCTTGAAAAGCTGTGCGAATTTTTTAATTTGACAACCGACAGCGACAGCAATTCCATAAGCGGCTGGGTTATGGAGAAGCTTGATAAAATTCCTGTTGTCGGCGATAACTTTGTGTATGAAAATCTGTTTGTTACCGTAACCAAAACAGATGAGCGACGCGTGCTTGAGATAGAAGTAAAGGTTCTGCCGATACCCGAAAAAGAAGAAATCGATAAATAAAAAACCCGGTCTGCATTTTTGTGTGCAGACCGGATTTTTGACGTTGCTTTTTGTTTAGTTTTTGCCTTTTGCCTCTTTTGCGATGGGCTTAATTGAGATAAGCACAACAGCGGCAATAACAGAGATTATAAGCTCGGGGAGCATATATGATGCGTTGTAAACAAGAGAATATACCAGTGCAAGAGCGTTGCCGGAGAAATCCCCGAGAAGCTTTGCGCCGAAGTCGCCCCAGCCGGCGATTGTGTCCTCGGCATAGCCGCCCCATACGATGTAGCCGGTAATGAAGTGGCAGATGTAGCGAAGAAATGCAGCAAATGCCGCGCCGAGAGCGAATGACGCCTGCGGATTTTTGATTTTCTTTTTGAATATGCCTGCAAGACCGAGAACGGCGAAAGCAACAAGATAGTCAAAAAGAAGGCAGAGAATAAAGTTCGGAATATTGTCCGTGAGGTATGCGAGCGAGTTTGCCGCACCGGAAATGCACTGAACAATACCGAGAACAAGTCCCGTGCCGAGACCCCATTTTGCGCCGTAGGCATAGCCTGCGAACATAACGGGAACCATGCTGAAAAGTGTGATTGAACCGCCGAAGGGCATCTCAAAAACCTTGACGAATGAGAGCGCGATCGAAAGAGCCGCCATAACGGCGCATACGGTCAGTTTTTTTGTGTTCTGTTTCATATAAACACGTCCTTTAAAATATTCAACCAAATCCAAAGATTATACGGCAAAAAATAAAGCGAACGCATTTTAAGCGCTCGCTTTGGCTTTTATATAACTTCCTACGCCGGTATTACCCGTATCAGGTGCTAAGCGAAACCGCTTAAGGGTATAATCTCAGCCGCGCCGAGGGCACAGCACCCCTGTATTTGATTGTAAGAACACTATACACTTATCACTCTTTTTTGTCAAGGGCTTTTTTGCCCTCGGGCGTGTCACGATAAAACTGATCCTTGTTTTTCGGGTGTTTTGTGCTGTTCCAAAGCTCGTCGGCTTTTGGCTGCCACGCTGCGGCAAATTTATCGCACTTGGCGCAAAGAGTTTCCACATCCTCCTTGTTTATAAGGTCTGTTGATTTTGCACCGGTTTCTTTAATAATTTTTCTCAGGCATTGGGGGTTTTCAAGCATCGGGCAGGGGCGCAGGTGGTTGTCGTTAAACGGCTGATTGTGATAATAGGCTGTGAAAAGCGGCTTTTTGAGAGCATCTATTATCTTGTCTTTTCTGATGTTTGAGTCGGAATAATGAATAAATACGCACGGCTCGATATCGCCTGCGGAATTGATATGAAAATATCTTCTGCCACCCGCTATGCAGCCGCCGACATATTCGCCGTCGTCCTGAAAGTCCATAATAAACATGGGCTTGCCTGTTTTTTTGTCTCTCATGCGGCGAATCCACTTATACATATGGATTCTCTGGTCGGGTGAGGGGATAAGCTCGGGTACTGCACCGGTGCCGACAGGCATATAGTTAAAGTAAAGACCGAATTTGACTCCCTTTTGAAGCATGAGGTCAATAAACTCGTCGCTTGTTACGGCGTCAATATTTGCGCTTGTGTAGCAAACGGATATTCCGAAGAAACAGCCGTTCTTTTTTAGAAGATCCATGGCTCTCATAGTGTCATGGTAGCTGCCCTCTCCGCGGCGCTCGTCGTTGCTGTCTTCACTGCCCTCAATGCTGAGTGCGAGCGAGAGATTGCCGACCTCTTTCATACTGTCGCAAAACTTTTGGTCAACAAGCGTTGCGTTGGTGTAGGCAAGAAATGTGCAGTCGCGGTGCTCTTTGCAAAGCCTTAAAATATCGTCTTTTCTGATAAGCGGCTCGCCGCCGGTGAACATAAAGAAGTGTGTGCCGAGCTCAACGCACTGGTTCACAACATCGTTCATTTCGTCATATGTCAGGTTGAGCTTGTGACCGTATTCCGCCGACCAGCAGCCCTTGCAGTTTCTGTTGCACGCGCTTGTCGGGTCCATGAGTATAAGCCAGGGAATGTTGCACTTGTATTTTTCGCGGCTTTCTCTGACTTCTTTGGTGCCGTAGTAGCCGCCGCCGAGACCGAAAGAAAGAAGCATTTTTTTGAGATATTCTCTGTCGGTGTCATTTATGATGTTGAGGGCATACTGACCCCAGATATTGTCTTTGTCGGCAACGGCTTCTCTGAATTTTTCAAAATTGCTGCCGGGAAATATTTTTTTCGTAAACTTTTCCGAAATGTTTATAAGCTTAACCAGATTTTCCGCAGGCTTTTTGTCAATGTACTTGAGCGTGCGGCTTATAAAAATTTCGGCAGCTTTCCACAAAATTTTTTCTTTAAGCATAGGTGGCTCTCCGTTTCATAAATTGTTTACACATCAGACTAATATTTTGACATACTTTGATGATAAAGTCAACACAAATGCTTAGTCAACTTGCACTGATTTTAAGTTCAAAATATAAAATATAGGTAAACTTTGATTATTTTATTGAAAATATTTTTTTCTAAGGTTATACTAATATCCGTCCACAACTAAGTGAGAGGAAAAAATATGAAAAACAAGCTTTTAAATGTACTTAAAATATTGCTCGCGGCCGCACTTTTGACTGTTATAATTTTAAACTACGATTATCTGTCAAATCTTGACATCAGAGAGCTTATATCCTCTGCAAGCAGCGTGTTTGCCGCGGCGGCAATAGTTTTGGGTGTGTATTTTTTGAAATCCTTGGTGTTCGTCGTTCCCGCGTCGCTGATATACGTCTCGGTCGGCATGGCTTTTGACACCAAGACCGCCCTTCTTATCAATACCCTCGGCATAGCTATAGAAGTCACCGCCACATTTATTATGGGCAGATTTTTAGGAAAAGACGCAGTCGAAAAAAAGCTCAGCGGCACAAAAGCGGGCGATAAGCTTTTGAACATGAAATCCAAAAATAAAAGCTTGTTTGTTTTCGGCGCAAGATTTTCGGGGATACCGATAGATTTTTCAAGTCTTTTTTTTGGTGCGTTTGATTTTAAATTTTTGCCTTATTTTTTAATGTCGCTTCTCGGTATTTTGCCGCGTGTTATTATGCTGACAGTGCTCGGCATGGGTGTTTATAATCTGATACCCATGAAATATATCATCATCGGCGTAATAATTTTAATCCCCTGTGCCGTTATAGGATTTTTAATAAAGAACATTGCAGACAAAAAGAAGGCCGCAAAAGAGAAACGGTAAATTTGAATTATTCGTAAATATTTAATGTTTTGCCGAAAAAGTATTTGCAAAACGCCTCAACAGTGTTATAATTACACGAGAATCCCCGATCATATTTTGAAAGGATGTTTCTATTGGCAGAAAAAGTAAAAAAGGCAAAGCTTAATTACGGCAAAACCATACTTATCGGCTTTGCGTTTATGGCTTCATCCATTGCATGGGGTGTTTATGACCCGTATGTTACAACACTTTTAAACAAGCTTCTCGGCAGCTCCGCAACAATAGCTTCATGGAGTGAAAGCCTCGTGGCAAGATTCCCGGGTCTGCTTGATTTTATGCAGGCGCAGGGCGAAAACGTAGGCTCGGCTGAAACAGGCTTTACTTTGGTGCCGCTCTTTATCGGCATAATCATGACCTTTGACAACATATTCGGCGTTATTTTTCAGCCGGCATTCGGCAAAATATCAGACAGATGCCACACACGCATAGGCAAGCGCAAGCCGTTTATTTTAATCGGTGCGCCCCTTGCTGCCATTGTGTTTATTATGATACCGAGGGTTGCTCTTCACGAGAACGGCTCAATTCCCGCAATGATGACCTGCATCATACTTTTTGTTTTGATAATGTCATTCTGGCGCGCTCCATGTGTTGCGCTCATGCCGGATCTTACGCCTCCCGCACTCAGAAGCGAGGGCAACTCGGTCATAAACCTTGTCGGCGGTGTAGGCTCTCTCCTTGCACTTCAGGCCGGCACAATAGTTTGCCTTATCGGCGGATACGATAAAAAAACACAGGAGAATGAATATATCCCCGGAGTTTTCCTTTTTGCCGCCGTTATAATGATAATCTGCACAATAGTTGTTGCGTCGTTTGTTAAAGAACCTGACAGCAGACTCAAGGTTAAAATGGACGAAAATATGCAGGCAGACGCCAAAGCAAAGCGCAAGGCGGAAAAAGAGGCTGCCAAGGCAGAAAAAGAGAGACTTAAAGCAATCAAGCTCTCAAAGGGCGAAAAGACGAGCCTTATATTCATGCTCATGGGTCTTTTCTTCCTCTTCTGCGGTTCAAATGCAATTCAGACTTTCTTTGCACTTTTTGCGGCAGAAATTCTCGGCAAATCAAGCGGTGAAGCAACATCAATGCTTACGATTTTTGCAATTTCAACCGCTCTCGGCGCGATACCCGCAGGTCTTCTCGGCAGAAAATTCGGCAGAAAGAAGACCATTATTACAGGTCTTGCACTCTTTATAGGCGCATTTGCGGCATATCTTATTGTTGACGGTATCACCGGCAAAGCACTAACACTTGTTTATGTTGCGCTTGTTCTCGGCGGATTTGCGAACATGCTCATAACGGTTAACACCTTGCCGCTTGTTCTTGAAATCGGCGGACTTGACAAGGTTGGAACCTTTACAGGATATTATTACACGGCAACATTCTCTGCACAGATAGCCACACCCATAATTTACGGTATAGTTCGTATGCTCACGGGCACATATGCTTCACTGTTCTATTATTGCCCGATTTGCTTCATACTTTCAATACTTTGCATTTTTGCGGTTAAGCACGGCGAATCCGAAGAAATTACGGAAGAAATTATAGAAGAGGCTCGCCTGGCAGACGATTAAGCTCCCGATAACGGGATAGGAGGAATATAAATGAGTACACCTTTGCTAAAGGTTAAAGATCTCAAAAAAAGCTACGGAGATCATCAGGTGCTCAACGGCATTTCATATGAGATACCCGAGGGCAAAATAGTCGGACTTTTAGGTCCCAACGGATGCGGAAAGACATCTATGATAAAATCCATAGTCGGTCTTATCAACGATTATGAGGGCGAAATTTTAATAGACGGCGAACACCCGGGTGTTCACACCAAGGAGAAAGTCGCATATCTCCCCGAAAAAAACTATCTGCCCGCATGGATGACGCCGAAGCAGGCAATAAACTATATGGCAGATTTTTATAAGAATTTTAATAAAGACAAGGCATATGAAATGCTTAGAACCTTTAATCTGCCCGAAAAGCAAAAGATTAAAACAATGTCAAAGGGTATGCAGGAGAAAATGCAGCTTTTGCTTGTTATGAGCAGAGAGGCAAAGCTCTATATCCTTGACGAACCGCTTGGCGGCGTTGACCCGGTTGCAAGAGATTTTATTATGGAAACAATAATGAAAAATCATCTTGCAAATTCAACGATACTTCTTTCAACTCACCTCATTTATGATATTGAGGGCATACTTGACAGGGTGCTTATGGTAAAGGGCGGCTCGCTTGCCGTTAATACCGACGTTAAGACAATAAGCGAACACAATATGACGGTAGAAGATCTGTTTAAGGAGGTGTTCCGCAATGTTATGTAAGGTTCTTAAACACGATTTTATATCGACAGGCAGAATAATGGGCGTGATTTACCTTATAGTTGCAGGTATTTCGGGTGTAACGCTCATATCGCACTATGCAAAGGGCGGCGACTCTATGACGGTTGCCGAGGCTCTCGGCGTTGCAATTTTGCTCATGGTAACGGCTTGTATGTTTGTGCTGACCGCTGTTGTGGTACTAACCGATTTTCACAAAACGCTTTATGCGGAACAGGGCTATCTCACATTTACCCTTCCGGTTAAAAGCTGGATGATTCTTCTTTCTAAAATAATCGTATCAACAGTTTGGTTTGTAATTGCTCTTGCCGCATTGTTCGGCAGTATGTGGATAACGGGTATAGTGTTTAAAAAAGAGGTTCTCGGCGACAACTACGATTTGATAATGAGTATGCTCTCGCAGTTCTCTAATGTGAGCGTAACATCAATAATCGTTTCGGTTGTTGTGAGAATAATAATGTATTTTATTCAGTTCGCATTTTTCACCATAACGGTATTCTTTACAAGCACAATTGCAAACACAAGACTTTTTCAAAAGAGAAGCGTTTTGTGGACCATCGTTCTGTTTATCCCCATCTCGGTTATAGCCACAAAGATTGCAGGATTTATTGACAACCACATTGTATTCTCACTGTTCTATATTGACGGCAGACTTCAGCTTGTTACAAACAATTTGAAATATGCTCAGCTTGAGCTTGCCGGAAACGCACCGATTGACATCGCTTCTTTGTTTGTATATCTCGCTTTGGGCATAGGTCTTTTCTTTGCAACTCATTACTTAATGAGCAAAAAGGTAAACATCAGATAATGAAGATAGGTGTTTTCGGAGGGACATTTAACCCTCCCCACGAAGGACACAAAAAGCTTGCTCTTGAATTTATGAGCAGGCTTTCGTTGGATTTATTGCTTATAGTCCCAACGTATATTCCGCCGCATAAATTGTCGGATTTTCTTGCCGACGGTGCGGACAGGCTCGAGATGTGCAGGCTGACCTTTTTGCCTCTCGGGGAGAAAGTGAGCGTCAGTGATATGGAGCTTCGCCGTCACGGCAAAAGCTACACGGTTGACACTTTGCGTGAGCTGAAAGAGAGGTATCCGAAGGACGAGCTGCTTTTTTTGATGGGCTCTGATATGCTTTTGAGCTTTCATAAGTGGCGAGAACCCGATAAAATACTTGATTTTGCCGTTGTATGTGCCGCACCGAGGGATTCCTCCGGTGTGAGGAAGCTTGAGGAATATGTTGAGCGGCATTACCCGAACAGAAAAGACAGATTTTTGATTATGGATTTTTCGCCGATAGAGATAAGCTCCACGGAAGTGAGAGATTCATTTGACGAAACAAAGGTTGAAAAAGACGTTGCCGCTTATATTAAGAAGAGGGGACTGTACACTTGAACAACGCATGGACGGACGAAAAAATAATAAAGCTTTTACGTTCTCGGCTTGATGATTACCGCTTTAATCACAGCCTTAACGTTGCCGACAGTGCAAAAGAGCTTGCCGAAATATACGGCGCAGACCCTAAAAAGTGCTACACCGCCGGTCTTTTGCACGACGTTATGAAAAACGCATCGGACGAAGAGCATGAAGAGCTCTTTAAAACGGCGGGAATTACGCTTTCGCGCGACGAAAAAAACAACAGAAAGCTTTGGCACGCAATGAGCGGTGCGGAGTATATAAAATATAAAATGAATATAGATGACAACGAAATTTACCTTGCGGTGAGGTATCACACAACCGGCAGAGCCGGTATGTCGCTTATAGAAAAAATTATTTATGTTGCCGATTTTATTTCGGCAGAGCGCGATTATGAGGATGTTGACGTCATGCGCGCACTCGCGGCACAGAGCCTTGAAAAAGCAATGCTTTATGCGCTGCAATACACGATAACTTCACTTGTTAAAAAAGGCAGCACCGTTCATGCCGACAGCGTTGCGGCATATAACGAGCTGATATTAAATATGAAAGGAAAATGTTAATGACACCTAAAGAAATCGCCGAGAGCGCAATAAAGGCTCTGGATGAAAAAAAGGGTATAGATATAAAGCTTATATCAACCAAAAACGTTACTGTTGTGACGGATTATTTTATAATAGTTAACGGCACGTCAAACACCCACGTCAAATCACTTGCAGATGAGGCAGAAGACGCTTTGACAAAGCTCGGCGTTGAAGCCGACCACATAGAGGGCAAAGCAACGGGTTGGATTTTGCTTGACTACGGCTGTGTTGTTATACACGTCTTCACAAAAGAAGCGAGAGATTATTATAACCTCGAAAAGCTTTGGGCAGACGGTGTTGAAGAAGATATTTCTGCTTTGGTCACAGAGGACTGAGGCGCTCAGATAAATAAGGAAGGGTTTTGCAAATGGCATACGATTTTAAAACAGTAGAAAAGAAATGGCAAAAGAAGTGGGAGGAGACAGGAGTATTCCACGCAAAGCAGGATTATACTCTGCCCAAATTCTATTGCCTTGTTGAGTTCCCGTATCCCTCGGGTCAGGGGCTTCATGTAGGTCACCCGCGCTCTTATACCGCGCTTGACATTGTTGCAAGAAAAAAACGTCTTCAGGGCTACAATGTGCTTTATCCCATGGGCTGGGATGCATTCGGCTTGCCGACTGAAAACTTTGCTATAAAAAATCATGTTCACCCGGCAGAGGTTACAAAAAAGAATGTTGCTCACTTCAAAGAGCAGCTGCAGTCTCTAGGCTTCTCTTTTGACTGGAGCAGAGAGATAAACACCACGGACCCCAAGTATTATAAGTGGACTCAGTGGATATTCTTGCAGCTGTTTAAAAAGGGACTTGCATATAAAAAAGAAATGGCCGTCAACTGGTGCACCTCCTGCAAATGCGTGCTTGCAAACGAAGAGGTTGTCAACGGCGTATGCGAGCGCTGCGGCAGCGAAGTAGTCAGAAAAGTTAAGAGCCAGTGGATGCTTAAAATCACCGAGTATGCACAGCGCCTTATAGACGACCTTGACGACCTTGACTTTATTGACAGAGTTAAAATTCAGCAGAAAAACTGGATAGGCCGTTCAACCGGTGCAGAGGTTGATTTCACCGCCACAACGGGCGACACCCTTACTGTTTATACAACAAGACCCGATACGCTCTTCGGCGCAACATATATGGTTGTGTCACCCGAGCATCCTTACATAGAAAAATGGGCGGATATACTCGAAAATATGGACGAAATCCGCGCATATCAGGCAGAGGCGGCAAGAAAATCCGACTTTGAGAGAACAGAGGTCAACAAAGACAAGACCGGTGTAATGCTCAAAGGCGTCAAGGCGATAAACCCCGTCAACGGCGAAGAAATTCCGATATTTATTTCGGACTACGTTCTTGTTTCTTACGGCACAGGCGCAATTATGGCTGTTCCGGCACACGATACAAGAGACTGGGAGTTTGCCAAAAAATTCGGTATTCCCATGGTAGAGGTCGTAAAAGGCGGCGATATAGAGAAAGAAGCGTTTACCGACTGCGCCAGCGGCGTTATGGTAAATTCGGGCTTCCTCACGGGCATGAGTGTTGACGAAGCCAAAGAGGCAATCAAAAAGTGGCTCGAAGAAAACGGAAAAGGCAAAACAAAAGTAAACTTCAAGCTCAGAGACTGGGTATTCTCACGTCAAAGATATTGGGGCGAGCCTATTCCGCTTGTAAACTGCGAAAAATGCGGATGGGTTGCCATTCCCGAAGATCAGCTTCCGCTTGAGCTCCCGAATGTTGACTCTTATGAGCCGACAGAAAACGGTGAATCTCCGCTTGCACAGATGACAGACTGGGTAAACACCACTTGCCCGTGCTGCGGCGGCCCCGCAAAGCGCGAGACAGACACAATGCCTCAGTGGGCAGGCTCTTCATGGTATTTCCTGCGTTATTGCGACCCGCACAACGACGAGGCTCTCGCGTCTAAAGAGGCACTTGAATACTGGACTCCCGTTGACTGGTACAACGGCGGTATGGAGCACACAACGCTTCACCTGCTTTACAGCAGATTTTGGCATAAATTCCTTTATGATATAGGCGTTGTCCCCACAAAAGAGCCTTATCAAAAGAGAACCAGCCATGGCATGATTCTCGGCGAAAACGGCGAGAAAATGTCAAAATCAAGAGGCAACGTCGTAAATCCCGACGATATAGTAAATGAATACGGTGCGGATACCATGCGCCTTTACGAGATGTTTATAGGCGACTTTGAAAAGGCTGCGCCGTGGAATTCCGCAAGCATAAAGGGCTGCCGCCGTTTTGTTGAGAGAGTTTGGAACCTTCAGGACATAGTATCCGATGAAAACGGTATCCGCGAAAAGCTGGAGGCGTCTTTCCACAAGACCATCAAAAAGGTAACTGAAGATATAGACAACCTCAAAGCAAACACAGCTATAGCCGCTCTCATGTCACTGCTCAATGAGATATATGACTCGGGCAGCATAACAAAGGACGAGTATAAGATATTCACCTTGCTTCTCAATCCCTTTGCTCCTCATGTAACAGAAGAAATTTGGGAGGTTATGAGCTTCGGCGGAACCGTAACGGATCAGAAATGGCCGGAGTATGACGAAGAAAAGTGCAAAGAAAATTCAATCGAAATTGTTGCACAGATTAACGGCAAGGTTCGCACAAAGCTTGTTGTTCCTGCCGATATAAGCGCAGAGGACGCTGTTGCCCTTGCCAAAGAAGATGAAAAAATCAAAGAGGCAACAGAGGGTAAAACAATAGTCAAAGAGCTTTATGTTAAGGGCAGACTTGTAAACATAGTTGTTAAATAAAAAACGGGAATGAGGTCTCCCGAGGTTTTTAAAACCTGAACCGCTTTTAAAGCTGATGGCTTCTGCTTATGCAGGGGCCATTGGCTTTATTTTTGCTTTAGGAGTGTTTTTATGTATTTCAGCTTGGCAATAATTTTGCTGCTCGGGCTTTTGCTCGGCGAGCTTTTTAAAAAGCTGCGCTTGCCCTCGCTTTTGGGTATGCTTTTAACGGGGATTTTAATAGGACCTTATGCGCTTGATCTTATAGACCCGACAGTTTTGGAGCTTTCGCCGCAGCTGAGAAAAATTGCGCTGATTATAATTCTCGCAAGAGCCGGTATGTCGCTTAATATTTCTGATTTAAAAAAGGTCGGCAGACCTGCGGTGCTGATGTGCTTTGTGCCCGCCTGCTTTGAAATAATAGGTATGGTTTTGCTTGCGCCGAAGCTTCTCGGCGTTTCGGTTGCTGACGCGGCAATAATGGGCGCGGTTGTCGGTGCGGTTTCGCCTGCGGTTATCGTGCCTAAAATGCTCAAAATAACCGAAGAGGGCTATGGCAAAGACAAAAGCATTCCTCAACTTATTTTGGCAGGCGCGTCTGTGGACGATGTGTTTGTAATTGTTATGTTTTATGCGTTCCTTTCGCTTTCACAAACAGGCGAAGTTTCGGCAATGAGCTTTGTTTCAATCCCTGCTTCAATATTGCTCGGTGCGGCGGCAGGCTTGTTCTTCGGCTTTGCCTGCGGTCAGGTTTTTAAAAGGTTTCACATAAGAGACACGGTTAAGATAATAGTGCTTTTAAGTATTTCGCTTTTGTTTGTTGCATTTGAAGATACGTTTCAAAATAAGGTTCCGTTCTCGGCACTTATCGGCGTTATGTGTATCGGCATTGCCGTGCAAAAGGTAAAGCCCGAGCTTTCGCCCAGGCTTTCTCAAAGATATAATAAATTATGGGTTGCGGCAGAAATAATTTTGTTTGTGCTCGTCGGCGCAAGTGTGGATTTAAGCTATGCTATGCGTTTCGGACTTAGAGCGGTTTTGCTGATATTTGCCGTTTTGCTTTTCCGCGTAACGGGCGTGTTCGTTTGTCTTATAAAAACAAAACTCAGCCGCATGGAGAAGCTTTTTTGTATGCTTGCTTATTTGCCGAAAGCCACAGTTTAGGCGGCAATCGGCGGAATACCGCTCAGCATGGGGCTCTCCTGCGGAGACGCTGTTTTGAGTGTGGCGGTTTTGGCGATAATCATAACTGCGCCGCTCGGTGCGTTTTTGATAGATTTGACATATAAAAAGCTGCTCAATAAAGATATAAAAAGTTAATCAAAGCCATACACGGTTCTGATTATTCTAACATTTCAAGATACACGGGGCATTTGTCACAAATTTTGTGTGCCTTTTTCCAACCGCAAGGCGGAATAAGATCTGGCGGCAAATTTAAGCTGTTATTACCTATATTTGAAATCTCCCAGCATAGCCCGGAATCTATTTCTCGTTCAAAAATTTTACAGTATTCATTTTTGTTAATCATTTTATCTATATCTCCAAAATAATTTCATCCCCGGCTATAAAGTTTATCGTGCCACCGGAAACGATTACCGAAATTTTTGCCGTGGTCATTATGCCAAGCGCCGAAGTATGCACGTATTCAAATAAAGGCAAAACTGACTCCGCAGAAAATCGAAATCAGTTTGCTGTTTGAAATTAAATGCTTTACACTGAGCGAATACTTTCGCGTTATTTATGTGGCTCGGGTGTTTTAATTTACGGCTGTGTGCAAATAGGCTTATCCTCGCTCGGATGCTCAATCGAAATAAAGTTATTGCGCTTGGCGTATGCCCACTTCATGCCGAAAGCCTTTGTGAAGCCCTCAACGGGGATATAAAGCTGAGAGCAGTTGCCCCTGAATACCTTTGCGTCAAGCTTAAAGTCCTTGCCGTCAACCGTGGCAATGTCGCTATCCTCAAAGAATGTTGCGGTATGTCCGTAAATTGAGCAGGTGACCTTGCCTTTTTCTCTGAGAACCTCTCCGCCGGCAAAAGAGATCATCGTGGCAAGCGGAGCATACCAAACCCCGTCCTTTTCTACCGGAGGAGTGATTGCCATGCAAAGACCGAGGTCACAGCCCTTGTACATAAGGCGCGTTTGAATATATATCGGTGCAACCGCGTGGGGGAGTATTTCATCTTTATCTTTGTCAATTACACATTCGTCAACAATTCTGCCGTCGTTGAGCACAGAGGTGAGCTTCATTTTGTTGCCGTCAACCTCAATTATTGCAACCATCTGGTTAAATTCCTCCTGCGGATAAAAAGCAGGGTGCCAGACCTTTGCGAGCGTGCGCGAGCCGGGAGGATTCTCGTTGGCATTGCCGAGCATATAGTGGATTGTGCCTTGCGAGGGGCGGTCAAACAGCTCTTCATTTTTTATCGGATAGCTTCTCGAAAAGTTGTGCTCGTGACCGGAGAACATGATGTCGAGCATCTCCATACTCTCTCTCATAACCGGGTATGCGTCGTCATTTTCAAGTTCGGGACCCGAATAATATATCGGGAAGTGGTATGCGCCGATTTTCCAGGTCTTGTCTGTTGAAGAGAGGTCTTCCTTTGCCCACTCGTTTACTTCTTCGGGTCCGTTTATGCCGAATATGCAAAAATGAACGTTGCCGTAATCAAAGGAGTAGTTCTCTGTCTTCCAGTTTTCGGGTCCGTTATAGGCATAAGAGCCTTTAAACTGCTTGTTAAAAAACTCTGCCGGCTCGGCGTAATATCTGCCCTCGCAGTGACCCTCTTCATAAATTTTAAATCCGCGGTTATCGTGATTGCCGACAGCCATCATCAGCGGCAGATGCTCTGCAATATCTTTCATGCCGCTTAAAAATCCGTTCCACTGCAACTCGTGCTGACCGCAGTCTGTGTTGTCGCCCGCGGTGAGAATGAATCTTGTGTCGGGGTTCTCTTTAAGAACGTCTTTTAAAAAGCTCTGAAGCTTTGAATAATCGGGAACATAAAACGGTCTGCCCTTTTGAGGGTCGGATATTGCTATGAATTTAAATTTGTTAAGTCCCTCGGGCTGGGTCGAGAAATAATATTCTTCGCTGCGGTTGTTATCGTCGCCGCAGGTATAGTAATATTTCGTGCCGGGCTTAAGACCCGTGAGCTTTGCCCAAAACATATTGCTTATGTCTATGTCGGATTCAAAAACATCCGTCTCGGCATCAAAGCGCTTTTGCTCATTTGCGCCGTCCTCTCTTACGAGAACATATCCGTGTTTTACATCAATGCTCGTCCTCCATGTGACGGACATTGTGGTTTTGGGGTCGTCCGAAATACTTATCATTATATGATCCGGCATAGGGGTCGAACCTCTTGCCGGTTTTTCTTTTATCTGCATAAAAAACCTCCGTATATATTTTTTATAAGTATAGCAGATTTTACCGTTGTTTTCAACAATAAGTTAGGCTTATATAACAAACATTTTGCCGTGCGTGTTGAAAATCTTTTTCTTTGTGGTATAATGATTTTTGCATATTTTGATTTATTGATTCGGGGCGTGATTATATGAACTTTGTTTTCTCATACATAAAAAAGGCTTTTACACTGCTTTTGGCAACGGTGATGCTGTTCCCGTCCGTGATTTCACAGGGGCAGGAGCATATGCAGCAGGATATAGAAGAACAAAAACAAAGAATTGCACAGCTGGAGCAGGATTATAAAAACGGAAATTTTCCGAAATTTAATGAAGAAAATTTTATTGACGGCGATATTTACTCGGCTAAATTCAACGAGCTTTCTTTTGTTGCAACTCACAACAGCTATCAGACAGAATCAACCGAGGCGTTTAGAGAGATATTCTCTAATTTATCTGACCTCACATTCGGACTTGTGAGCAACAAAACCGGCGGACTTAACAGCCAAACCTTAACCGAGCAGTTTAATTGCGGCATAAGAAGCATTGAGCTTGATATTGAAACGGTTATCGAAAACGGCAAAACGTCGTTCAGATGTATGCACAGCCCGGTTATAGATATGACGACATCGTGCTATGATTTTGAGCTTGCGCTTAAAGAGATTACCATGTGGTCAGATAATCACCCCAATCATTTGCCCATAACAATTATTATTGAGCCTAAAAAAGTTTTTGTGCCGATGGAGGGTATGCGCCTCTTCTCGCTCAAAAACGCAAATGCTCTGGATTCTCTTTTGCGCTCGGCTCTCGGTGATAAGCTGTTTACTCCCTCGGATATGCTCAGAAATTATGACAGCTTCGCTCAGATGAGGGCAAACGACGATTGGTGCAAGGTATCAGAAATGCGCGGCAAGGTGCTTGTGCTTCTTCATGACACGACAGTAACCGACAAATATATCGCTCAGGATGAATCTATAAAATCACAGGCGATGTTCCCCATGCTTCGCTACAAAGATAAAGACGATTCTTATGCGAGCTTTCTTCTTATAAACAAGCCGGCAGAGGCACTTGAGCACAGCGAAGATATTATTAAAGACGGCAAATTTATAGTCAGAACGCAGGTTGATTCTTACACAAGTGTTTCCCGGGAAAAGAGAGAACAGGCGTTTGAAAGCGGCGCACAGATACTCTCGACCGATTACCCCGTGAGAACCGATTTAAAAGACGGCGACTATTATGTGTCTTTTGACGCAGATAAAACCGTAAAAGTGCACGCATAAAAGGTCGAATAACAATAAGTAACACGTTTTTTAGAAAAACGGAGGCGGATTTTTTGGACGAAGTAAAAACTTTAAGCTACAAATTCTTTGTCGGTGCGGCAAATGTCGGCGGCAAAAGCAACTCATATACGGGGTCTGTGTCGCTGCACCCCAAGCGCCACAACGCGCTTGACAGCGAGTTTAAATATAAAATGTTCCTCACCAAAACCGAAGACGGCGAGTTTAAGGTGGCCGCGCAGTGCTATGTCGGCAGAAATTCATTCTCTAACACCGACCCCGAAAAGATACAGAGCCTTGAATTTGAGGGCTCTGATAAGGGCGTTGAGCAGGCGAGAGAGTGGCTTCAGCAGGCTTATGAAAAGGTGAGAGATTCTCTCGGCTGAAAACGACATTTTTCGGCAGGATAATTTGTTTTGTGAGGTTTTTATGATAAATATATTAAAAAAAATACCGCCCTTCGGCACTCCGAGCGAGCTGGCTTATGATTGCGGAGACGGCTCGTATATGCTCCTTGCGAGAGATAAAACAAAAGAGGATATGGACAGTTTTGTGAAAACAGCCGGGAAAAGCGGCTTTGAAGTTTTTGACGAGACTTCTTTCGGCAAAAATTTTTACACCACTCTCATAAAAGACGGGCTGTTTCTTCACGTTTATTTCTGTGACTGCGAGGGCACTTTAAGAGTTGTGGCGGACGAAAAAAACGAAAAATATTTGACCTCTGTGCCGAGCGTTGAGCGCAAATGCCAAACCTCTCTGTGGCAGTTTGAGGTCGATCATTCTCTTATCGACTGCGGAATGTGCTATATAATCCGTTGTTGTGACGGCAGCTTTTTTATAATCGACAGCGCACATGTGTATTCTATACACGACAACGACAGGATATATAAATTTTTGAGAGAGAGAACGCCAAAGGGCGAAAAAATCAAAATTGCCGGCTGGTTTTTCAGCCACGGTCATGTTGACCACATAGGTAAGTTCTGCGATTTTTTAAAGTATAACTGCGACGACGTAGAAATAGACGCTCTCTATTATAACTTTGTGCCGCTCACGCACCCCGATAATATTTATTGGGAGGTTTCGGATAAAATCTTCCAGGCAAATTTTGATAAGCTGGTTGCACAGTATCCGAATATAAAAAAGGTAAAGCTTCATTCGGGTCAGCATTTTTTTGTTAAAAATCTTGAGTTCAGAGTTCTTTGCACGCATGAGGACGTGTATCCGCAAAATCTTCAAAATTTTAATGATTCCTCAACAATGCTGATGATGTATGCCGACTCGGCGACGGTCAGCTTCCCGGGGGACGCGGGTCATATAGAGAGCGACATAGTCACATCGCGCTTCGGCTCGCTTTTGAAGTGCGATATAATGCAGGCGGCGCACCACGGCCATTTCGGCACCACCGCGCTTTTTTACGAACTCTCGGATGCGGATGTTATCATGTTCCCGACAACTCAGATTAAGTTTGACGAAGAGTATGAAGCGCGTGAGATAAACCGTGAGGCAGTTGCGATTTCGGATGAATGTTACATAGCTTCAAACGGCACCGTACAGCTTGATTTGCCGTATGAAAAGGGCACGGCCAAGCATTTTGACGATGAAACCTTTGAAGATTTTGACGGCATATATAATCTGTGGGGCTATACATATACGGACGAGAGAAAAGCAGAGCTTAAAGCTCAATTTATAGCCGGCGGCGGCAAACCTTGATGTTTTTTAACATGATGTAAACTCCACAATTCGACTTTTGCGATAACACCCTTGACGGAGCATTTCGGCAGGGGTGACTTTTTTGCGCTTTTATTTTTTAAGGCTTAAAAGCTATTGACACAAAACACTATATGTAGTATCATTGATAAGCGTTCGATACAATTTTTGGGATATTTAATAGTTATTTTAAAGGGTGAAAGATATGAAGATTATTAAAAGAAACGGCTCTGAGGCTGATTTTGATATTTCCAAAATAGCCGCAGCCATAACAAAGGCAAACGAAGCCGGCGGAGCTAAAAAAGAGCTTACACGCGCACAAATCAAAGAAATATCAGAATATGTTGAATTTAAGCTCAGAAAGGCAAACAGGGCATTATCGGTTGAAGAGATACAAGATATAGTAGAAAACCAGATAATGGCTCAGGGCGCATTTGATGTAGCGAGAAGATATGTTAAATACCGCTACACAAGATCTCTTGTCCGTAAGGCAAACACTACGGATAATCAGATTCTCACCCTTATAGAGTGCAATAACGAAGAAGTAAAGCAGGAGAATTCAAACAAAAACCCCACCGTCAACAGCGTTCAGCGCGACTACATGGCGGGCGAGGTCAGCAAAGATATTTCTAAGAGAATCCTTTTGCCGCACGATATTATAGAGGCTCACGAGCAGGGTATAATCCATTTTCATGATATGGATTATTTCGCACAGCATATGCACAACTGCGACCTTGTAAACCTTGAGGATATGCTGCAAAACGGAACCGTAATCAGCGGCACCCTTATTGAAAAGCCGCACAGTTTTTCAACGGCATGCAATATCTCAACTCAAATAATCGCACAGGTTGCCAGCAGCCAGTACGGCGGTCAGAGCATAAGCCTTGCACATCTTGCCCCGTTCGTTCAGATTTCGAGAGAGAAAATTAAAAAAGACGTTATCATAGAGGCGCAGGAGCTCGGCGGCTCAACAGACCCCGAGTATATAGACAAGGTTGTTGAGAAGAGGCTCAGAGAAGAGATACGCAAGGGTGTTCAGACAATACAGTATCAGGTCGTAACGCTTTTGACTACAAACGGTCAGGCTCCGTTTGTGACGGTATTTATGTATCTTAACGAGGCTAAAAACGAGCAGGAGAAGAATGACCTTGCCCTTATTATAGAAGAAACGCTCAGGCAGAGATATCAGGGTGTTAAAAACGAGAGCGGCGTTTGGGTAACTCCGGCTTTCCCGAAGCTTATCTATGTTCTCGAAGAGGACAATATTGTTGCCGGCTCAAAATATTATTACCTAACGGAGCTTGCCGCAAAATGTACGGCAAAGCGCCTTGTACCCGATTATATTTCCGAAAAGAAGATGAAGGAGCTTAAAGAGGGCAACTGCTTCCCGGTAATGGGCTGCCGCAGTGCGCTCAGCCCGTGGAAGGATAAGGACGGCAACTACAAATTCTACGGCAGATTTAACCAGGGCGTCGTCACACTCAATCTTGTCGATGTGGCATTGTCCTCCGGCGGAGATAAAGAAAAATTCTGGAAGATTTTTGATGAAAGACTTGAGCTTTGCTACAAGGCTCTCATGTGTAGGCACAACCGCCTCAAGGGAACGCTTTCGGACGCCGCTCCCATTTTGTGGCAGTACGGTGCTATTGCAAGGCTTGAAAAGGGTCAGCCGATAGACGAACTTCTTTATAACGGATATTCCACAATTTCGCTCGGTTATGCGGGTCTTTGCGAGTGCACAAGATATATGACCGGTAAATCACACACAGACCCCGAGGCTACGCCTTTTGCAATCAGCGTTATGAAGCACATGAACGACGCCTGCAACAAGTGGAAAGCAGAGACAACCATCGGCTTCGGTATTTACGGAACTCCGCTTGAGAGCACGACTTACCGCTTTGCAAAGTGCCTTCAAAAGAGATTCGGCATAATAGAGGGTGTAACAGACAAAAACTATATAACAAATAGCTATCATGTTCATGTAACAGAGAATATCAACGCATTTGACAAGCTTTCGTTTGAGGCACAGTTCCAGGCTCTTTCAACGGGCGGAGCCATAAGCTATGTTGAAGTGCCGAATATGCAGGATAATATAGAGGCTGTTTTGCAGGTAATCAAATTTATCTATGATAATATAATGTACGCAGAGCTTAACACCAAGAGCGATTATTGCCAGGAGTGCGGCTATGACGGCGAAATCAAAATTGTTACCGATGACAGCGGCAAGCTTGTTTGGGAGTGCCCCAAGTGCGGCAACCGCGACCAAAACAAGATGAATGTTGCACGCCGCACCTGCGGATATATCGGCTCACAGTTCTGGAATCAGGGCAGAACACAAGAGATTAAGGAAAGAGTGCTGCATCTTTAATGAATTACGGCGAAATTAAAAAAACAGATATAGCAAACGGAGAGGGAGTCAGAGTCTCCCTCTTTGTTTCGGGCTGTACGCACCATTGTAAGGGCTGCTTTAATGCAGAGACGTGGAGCTTTGACTATGGCAAAAAGTTTGATGAAACAACCGAAAACGAGCTGTTAGAGGCGCTTTCGCACAGTTATATTAACGGCCTGACTCTTTTGGGCGGTGAACCTTTTGAGCCGCAAAATCAGCGTGTGCTCGTTCCGTTTTTGAAAAAGGTAAAAGAGAAATTTCCCGAAAAAACAATTTGGTGCTATACGGGCTATTTGTTTGATGAGGAACTGAAAAAAGAGAGCCGCGCGCGCTGTGAGGTCACCGACGATATGCTCTCAATGACAGATGTGCTTGTAGACGGTGAGTTTAAAGAAGAACTTAAAGATATATCGTTAAAATTCAGAGGTTCGTCAAACCAGAGAATAATAGATGTTAAAAAATCGCTTCAAAAGGGCGAAACGGTATTATATATGTAAAGACAAGGGACTGCCGCTAAATGTGGCAGCCCCGTTTTATATGATAATTGTTTATATATTGATAAATTTAGATTAAATATTGCTTGCTTTTTTCGATTAGTATAACATCTGTTATGGCTTTGATATAAATTCCGTCCGCACGGTATTCTTCTTTTAAAACAACGCCGTCCTCGCGTATTTTTGCGGCAATTCCGCCCTCGTTATAGGGGAAGAGAAACTCTGCCTTTCGCCTTGTAGGAGGGAGCGAGAGCTGGATTGTTGCCAAAAGCTGCGGCAATCCCTCGCCGGTCAATGCCGAAATCATGCAAAACTTGCCGGCGTTCGGCAGCGCATAAAGGTTTTGCGCTTTGTCGCATTTGTTCATAACAGATATAATGGGCTTACCCTGACAGCCGAGCGAATAAAGCAGGTCGTATGTTACCTGCAAATGCTCGCCGCAGTGAGGGTCGGACGCGTCGCATACATTGAGTATTGCGGTTGCGTTTGCCGCTTCTTCAAGGGTGGATTTAAAAGCGTCTATAAGGTGGTGCGGAAGCCTGCGTATAAGACCCACCGTATCTATGAGCATAACCTCACGCCCGTCGGGCAATGTGAGTGCTCTTGATGTGGGGTCAAGCGTTGCAAAAAGCTTGTTTTCCGCAAGTACGCCGGCTTGCGTCAGCGCGTTCATAAGAGTTGACTTGCCTGCGTTGGTGTAGCCGATTATCGCAACGGTTTCTACACCGTCCTTTTCTCTTCGGTGTCTGAGGTTTTCTCTGCGCTTTGCGATTGCCTCAAGCTCTGCTTCGAGCGACTGAATACGCCGTCTGATGTGACGGCGGTCGCTTTCGAGTTTGCTTTCACCCGGACCTCTTGTGCCTATTCCGCCGCCGAGACGCGAAAGCTCGGTGCCCTTACCGCCGAGGCGAGGCAGAGAGTATTTAAGCTGTGCCAGCTCAACCTGAATTTTACCCTCACCGCTCCTTGCGCGGGCGGCGAATATATCAAGTATAAGCATTGTGCGGTCAATAACTCTTATGTCTGTCTCATTTTCAATATTGCGTTGCTGCGATGGGGTAAGTTCGCAGTCAAAAATCAAAAGGTCAATATCGTTATTTTCGCAAAATTCTTTAACCTCAATAAGCCTGCCGCTGCCGATATATGTCGCGGTGTCGGGCTTATCTCTTTTTTGAATAACGCGCGCCGAAACGACGGCACCCGCTGTTCTCGCGAGCTCCTCCAACTCGTCCATAGAAACTTCGGCGTCATATGTGCCGAGGTCTGCGCCGACAAGCACGGCTTTTTCGGGGGATTCGTCATAAGTTTCGGTGAGTTCCATAAATATTGCCTTTCGTTAATCGTTTTTTATAGATATATCAGCTCTCGAAGCCGTTGGGGTTGTTCTTTTGCCAGCGCCAAGAGTCCTCGCACATTTTTTCGAGATCTCTCTCCGCCTTCCATCCAAGTTCTTTATTGGCTTTGCTCGGGTCGGAGTAGCAGGTTGCAAGGTCGCCGGGGCGGCGCGGTGCGATTTTATAATTTATCTTAACACCCGAGGCCTTTTCAAATGCCTTTACTATGTCAAGAACACTGTAACCTATGCCTGTGCCGAGGTTATATATATTTATCTCTTTGCATGAGAGAACCTTTTCAACAGCCTTTATATGACCGAGAGCAAGGTCAACAACGTGAATGTAGTCTCTAACACCTGTGCCGTCCGGAGTGTCGTAATCATTGCCGTAAACGCTAAGCTGCGGCAATTTGCCTATGGCAACCTGAGTGATATAAGGCATAAGGTTGTTGGGGATGCCGTTCGGGTTCTCGCCGATAAGACCGCTCTCATGTGCGCCGATGGGGTTAAAGTATCTCAAAAGAACAATGCTCCACTCGTTGTCGGCTTTGTAGAGGTCTTGCAAAATGTTTTCAATCATGCACTTTGTTGTGCCGTAGGGGTTTGTTGTGCCGCCTATGGGCATATCCTCTGTGAGGGGAGACTTGTTTTTCATGCCGTAAACTGTAGCGGAAGAGCTGAACACGATTTTTTTGCAGCCTGCGTCGCGCATTGCTTCGCAGAGAGTTACTGTTCCGCCGACATTGTTTTCATAGTATTCAAGCGGCTTAACACATGATTCGCCGACCGCTTTAAGTCCCGCAAAATGAATTACCGCGTCAATTTTATTTTCGCTGAATATTTTGTCAAGTTCGTCTCTGTGACGTATATCGGCCTCGTAAAATTTAAAATCTTTGCCGGTTATTTTTTTGATTCGTTTAAGACTCTCGGGCTGGCTGTTATAGTAGTTGTCAAGAACTATAACGTCATACCCGGCGTTAAGTAATTCCACACAAGTGTGAGAGCCGATAAAACCTGCTCCGCCGGTTACCAATATTGACATAATGATTCCTCCAAAGTATAATTGCATATATAATGCGCTTATATGATATTATATTAACAATATCTGTTAATTGCAATAGAAAATTTAACGAATTAAGAGGTCAGTATGAAGAATTTATCGGATATATCGGTCATAAAAGATGTTATGACGCGCCACGGCTTTACTTTTTCAAAAGCTTTGGGTCAAAATTTTATAGTTAATCCGTCTGTTTGCCCCAGAATTGCGGATGAGGGCGGCGCACGGAGCGGAGTGTGCGCTCTTGAAATCGGCGCAGGCGTCGGCATTTTAACTGCGGAGCTTGCCGAGCGTGCGGACAAGGTGGTTTGCATAGAGCTTGATGAGCGGCTTTTGCCCGTGCTTGACGAAACGCTTGCCGATTTTGACAATGTTAAAATAATAAATCAGGACGTTTTGAAGTGTGACCTCAAAAAAATAATCAAAGAAAATTTCGGTGACTCACCGTTTGTGGTTTGCGCAAACCTGCCTTATTACATCACGTCGCCCGTTATTATGAAGCTGCTCGAAGAACGCATAGGAGCCGAGAGCGTGACTGTCATGGTTCAAAAAGAGGCGGCAGACAGACTTTGCGCCCCGGTCGGCAGCAGAGACGCCGGTGCGGTCACGGTTGCGGTGAATTTTTATGCCGAAGCACAAAAGCTGTTTAATGTTTCAAGAGGCTCTTTTATGCCGTCGCCAAAGGTAGACAGTGCGGTTATAAGACTTGACATAAGACACGAGCCGCCGATAAAAGTGCAAAATGAAAAATTCTTTTTCTCAATGGTCAAAGCGGCTTTTGCACAGAGAAGAAAAACCGCTCCAAATTCTTTAAGCTCCGGTATGTCAATACCCAAAGAGACTGTTTTGAATGCGCTCAGAAACGGCGGATTCAGCGAAACGGTAAGGCCGGAGAGCTTGACAATGCAGGAACTCGGTTTACTGTGCACAGAGCTTTATTCTTTGACGGACAAGGAATAAACTTTACAGCTTAAAAGCTTAAAAATGCCGATTTCCCGGGAAATTTTGCTGAGAAATCAACAATGTAAAGTTTATAATCTTTACATAATACGGATAAATGTAAAGGTGCGGTACTTACCGAGGGAGGTAATGCGGATGAATTATATTCAGGTGATTTTTACGCCGATAGGGGCATTGACCCTTAAAGCGAACGAGAATGAGCTGACCGAAGTCTGCTTCGGGGCAAGAGAGACAAAAGAAAACCGAAATTCCGTGACGGAGCTTGCGGCAAAACAAATAGAAGAATATTTTGACGGCAAAAGAAAGTCATTCGACGTTCCTCATAAGCTTTGCGGCACCGAATTTCAAATAAAAGTGTGGGAGCAGTTAAAAAGTATTCCTTACGGTGAAACCGCGGCATATTCGGACATTGCAGAGGCGATAGGCAACCGCTCCGCTTCGCGCGCAGTGGGTATGGCAAACAATAAAAACAAGCTGCCGATAATTATTCCATGTCACAGGGTAATAGGCAAAAACGACTCGCTTGTCGGCTATGCCGGAGGGCTTGATATTAAAGAAAAACTGTTGAAGCTTGAAAAAGAACACACCGACAAAATTTGACAAAAACAGCACTGCTTATACATAAAGCAAAGAAAGCTATAATCCGCAATTCGGTACACATTAAATGCCGCTTGCGGATTATAGCTTTTTATTTATTTTGCTCTGTATTACTGCTCTTCGATAAAATCAACAATGTCACCGACGGTCTGAACATTTTCAATCAGCTCATCGGGCACCTCGAGCGAAAATTCACTTTCAATGCACGTTACAATGTCAACTATATCCAAACTGCTTGCTCCGAGATCGTCAACAATATTGCTGTCGAGATTTATATAATCTTCTTTGATTTCAAGCTGTTCGCTAAGTATTTTTTTTAGCTTTTCAAAAACCATTTTATGCGCTCCTTTAGGTCTTTATAAATTAGTGTAAACACATATTAGTGATTTTTCGGCGATTTGTCAATATATTTTTTGAAGTTATAAAACATCAAGATTTAATGCAAAAATATTCCTCATAAATGCATATAAAACTTAGGAATGAATATTGTTTTGCAAAATTTATTTGTAAAGCGTTTTACTTGCTCCGAAAGTCTAAAAACTTGTCGCCTGTGCAAAACTCTGTGGAAAATGTGCAAAATCAAGGCTGTTTTGCCCCAATTTTGACAGGCAGAGGAGTAAATTTGTAAAGAAAATAACTTTACACGGAAAAATATGTCTAAAAAAGAAATTTTAAAAATTTTATTCGCAGTGTATATACGGGCTAATATTCACTTGATTTATTTTACTGCAAAGTAAAGTCGCTTTACACATAAAAATCAGGCAATTTTTGGCTTAAAATAAGCGTTTGAGACTGTTTTATGCTATGTTTGCACATTCTATAACTTTTTGTGAAAGAGCGCGAAGTTCAGACATATTTTCAAGCTTTCCTATCTCCTGACGCATACTTGCCGCACTCCTCATTCCTTTTATATACCATGAGGCATGTTTGCGCGCTTCGCGCATACCGATATAATCACCCTTATATTCGCAAAGCTTTTCTATATGCGTGAGCATGATCTGCATTTTTTCTTCTACCGTGGGTTCGGGCAAAATCTCTCCCGTTTCAAGGTATGCGTTTATCTGTGAAAATATCCACGGCGCACCGAGCGCAGCTCTGCCGACCATCAAAAAGTCACAGCCGGTTTCGTCGAGCATCTTTTTGGCGCTTGCGCCGTCAACAATATCACCGTTGCCGATTACGGGAATTTTAACGTTCTTTTTCACTTCGGCAATCATACCGATGTTTACGGGCGGAGCATACATTTGCTGTTTCGTTCTGCCATGAACGGTTATTGCGTCCGCGCCGTTTTCTTCGCAAATTTTTGCCATTGTTACGGCGTTTAAGCTGCTCTCATCCCAGCCGATGCGAATTTTAACGCTTAGCGGAACAGAAACCGCGTCTTTGACTTTCTTTATAATTTTGCCTGCAAGTTCGGGGTCTTTAAGCAGAGCGGAACCGCCGCCGTTGCCGGATATTTTTGGTGCGGGGCAGCCCATGTTTATATCTATAAAATCGGGCTTGCAAAATTCTTCTGCTTTTTTTGCCGCCTCTGCCATAATTTGCGGGTCGTCGCCGAATATCTGTGCACCCGTGGGGCGTTCAGAATTTGATATGAGCAAAAGCTCTTTGGATTTTTTATCCTGCATGGTAAGGCCTTTTGAGCTTACCATTTCTGTTATACAATAAGCCGCGCCGTATTGCATACACAGCTCTCTCATTGCACGGTCAGCAACACCTGCCATCGGCGCGAGTGCGGCATGACCGCTTATATTTAAACTGCCTATTTTCATATTATCACTTCCGAGAAAATATTTTAACATAATATCACACACCGTGTCAAAAATATGTTATAATATATCGGTAAATACTTTATGTCGGATACGGAGGGTCAAAATGAGATTTCTTGTTATAGACGGCAACAGCATAGTCAACCGCGCTTTTTACGGAATTAAGGTGCTCACAACAAAGGACGGCAGATTTACAAATGCTATTCAGGGCTTTATGAATATTTTTTTGAGCCTTAAAAAGGAGTATTCTCCCGACCGTGTGGCGGTGGCATTTGATTTAAAAGCTCCGACTTTCAGACATAAGATATATAAAGACTACAAGGCAGGCAGAAAGCCCATGCCCGATGAGCTCCGTCAGCAAATCCCGGTGTTAAAAGATTTGCTGAAATCTCTCGGCTACAAAATAGTTGAGTGCGAGGGCTGGGAGGCGGACGACATTCTCGGAACTGTTGCCAAAGCCTGCACAGGTGATGATAAGTGCTTCATTGCCACGGGAGACAGAGACAGCTTGCAGCTTATCGGCGACAATAGCACAGTTTTGCTCGCGACGAGCAAGGGAACTGTCGTTTATGACAAGGCAAAGCTTTTTGAAGACTACGGCGTTGAGCCTTATCAGATGATAGAACTCAAAGCTTTGCAGGGTGACTCCTCAGACAATATTCCGGGTATTCCGGGTGTAGGACCTAAAACGGCAGGCGATCTTATTAAAAAATATACCACCGTTGATAATATATATGAAAATATAGATTCTTTGGATATTCGGCAAACCTTAAAGGACAAGCTCTCGGCAAATAGAGAGCTTGCGTATTTGAGCAGGGATCTCGGTACAATAAGAACAAATGCGCCGATAGATATGAATTTTGACGATTATATACCGTCAAATGTCGATGAATCGTCTGCTCTTAAAATTTTAACAAGCCTTGAAATGTATAAAATAATAGAAAAAATCGGTCTTGATTCGAGCAAGGCAGAGATAAAAGAGCTTAAATCCTCTGCAGTTGCCGAGATTAAAAATGCAGATTCGTTCTCGTCGATAAACATAAAGGACAAGCTTTATTTCTGCTTTGAATATTCCGACGCCGACATAGCGAAAGCCGCCGTGTCGGACGGTGAAAACGTATATGTCATAAATAACGACAGCTTTACTTTTGCGGCGGAACTGGCAGATATATTGAAAAACGGCGATATAGAAAAAACCTTTTATAATGTAAAACTTTTATATGAATGGTGTTTTAGGCGCGATATTGAGCCGCAGGGCAAAATAAACGATACACTCCTTGCGGGGTATATACTGAACCCCACCGGCAGCGACTATGCGCCGACAAGGCTTGCTTCGGAATATTCCGCGGTAACGCCGCATTTTGAGACAGATATAGATGAAGCTGCCTGCGCCGCGGTCATGTCTGCGCTTTGGGAACGACTGAGAGCACTGATTGAAGAAAACGGTCAAACATCTTTGCTTTATGATATTGAAATTCCTTTTGCAAAGGTGCTCGCTTCTATGGAAACCGTCGGCTTTCTTGTTGATAAAGAGGGCATAGCCGAATACGGAGATGTGCTTCAATCTAAAATTGACGATATAGTAAAAGAAATATATTCGGCCGCCGGCGAGGAGTTTAATATAAATTCACCTAAACAGCTCGGAGAGATTCTTTTTACAAAGCTCGGACTGCCTGCGAGGAAGAAAACAAAAAGCGGTTATTCGACAAGCGCCGATGTTCTTGATGACCTTGCGGACAGTTACCCGATAGTGGCTCTTGTGCTTGAATACAGAACCCTTGCAAAGCTCAAATCAACATATTGCGAGGGACTTTTAAAAGAAATTGCTCCCGACGGGCGTATTCGCTCCACCTTGAGCCAAACAGAGACAAGAACGGGCAGAATTTCATCTGCAGAGCCTAATTTGCAAAATATTCCCGTTCGCACAAGCGTCGGCAGGGAGTTCCGCAAATTTTTTGTCGCACAGCCGGGCTATAAGCTTGTTGACGCCGACTATTCGCAGATTGAACTCAGAGTTTTGGCGCACATAGCAGACGACAAGGCAATGATCGATGCTTTTAACAATAATATGGATATTCATACGGTTACCGCCTCGCAGGTGTTTAATATGCCTGCCGATATGGTAACTCCGCTTATGAGAAGCAAGGCAAAAGCCGTGAATTTCGGCATAGTTTACGGCATCGGCGCATTCTCTTTGGCTAAAGATATAAAAGTAACGCGCAAAGAGGCAGATTCTTATATAAAAGGTTACCTCGCACATTACAGCGGAATTGATGCTTATATGAAAAACGTTGCCGAAAAAGCAAAGACAGACGGATATGTTTCTACCGTTTTCGGCAGGAGACGTCCTTTGCCGGAACTTAGATCGACAAACTTCAATACAAGAGCTTTCGGCGAAAGAGTTGCAAGGAATATGCCCATACAGGGTACGGCGGCGGATATTATTAAAATTGCAATGATAAAGGTCTATGACCGCCTAAAGGCAGAAAATCTCAAAGCGAAAATTATAATGCAGGTTCACGACGAAATAATAGTCGAAGCACCCGAGAATGAAGCGGAGCACGTGGCACAGATTCTTTCTTACGAAATGGAAAATGCCTGCAAAATGAAAGTGAAGCTCCTTGCTGACGTTCACATAGGCTCTACTTGGTATGAGGCAAAGGGGGATTAAAATGCACATTACTTTTGTCTGCACAGGCAACACCTGCCGAAGCCCCATGGCAGAGGGGATATTTAATTCCATTATAAATGAAAGAAATCTTAAGGATTTTAGCTGTGAAAGCTGCGGCATTTACGCATATCCCGGTGATGAAGTGACCCCGGAGGCAGTCGAAGCCGTGAAAAAATACGGTGCGGATATTTCCTCTCACCGCAGCAGGGCATTCAGCCGATATATAATAGATAATACGGATCTTTTTGTCTGCATGACCGCGTCACATGCGGCGGCAGTCAAAACGGTTGCACCGAATAAAAAAACAGTTGTTCTCGGCGTGAGCGACCCTTACGGCGGCAACGCGGCGGTTTATGATGCCTGTGCGGCTCAGATTAAAGCGTCGCTTGATATTCTCACCGATTTGCTTACTGTTAAAATTACGGATTTTTGCAAAGCCGATGTCCGCGGTGTTTATGAACTCGAAAAGGAATGTTTTTCTTCACCCTGGAGCATTGAGGGCATAGAGGTGGAGCTTGATAACGACACGGCGCATTTTCTCTGTGCCAAATCCGGCGATAAGGTGATGGCTTATCTCGGCGTGCATGAAATTGCCGGCGAGGCTTATATCTCAAACATCGCTGTTTCCGCACCTTACAGAAAAAACGGAATTGCTTCATCTTTAATGGATAAGGCGGAGCGGAATGCAAAAGAACGCGAGTGCGAGTTTATATCTCTCGAGGTTCGCAAAAGCAACTCCGCCGCGATAAATCTTTATAAAAAAAGAGGCTACACCGTCAGGGGCGAGAGAAAAGATTTTTACTCCGAGCCTAAAGAAGACGCCTTAATAATGACATTGGATTTAAAGGAATGATAACATGAAAACATTGGGAATAGAATCCTCCTGTGACGAGACGGCGGCATCTGTTGTTGAAGACGGCAGAACGGTGCTTTCAAACATAGTCGCTTCACAGGTCGAAGAGCATAAAATATACGGCGGAGTTGTGCCTGAAATAGCCTCCCGCCGCCACACGGAGGCGATAAGCGGAGTTGTCAGAGCCGCTCTCGGTGACGCGGGCTGCACGATAAGAGACATTGATGCGGTTGCCGTCACATACGCTCCGGGGCTTATCGGTGCGCTTTTGGTAGGCGTGAATTTTGCAAAAGGATTGTCTTATTCTTCCGAAAGACCGCTTGTCCCCGTGCATCATTTGCGCTCGCACATTGCTTCAAACTACATATCGCACCCGGATTTAAAGCCGCCGTTTTTGTGCCTTGTCGTTTCGGGCGGTCACAGCCATATAATAGAGGTTAAAGATTATACCGATTTTAAAATTATAGGCTACACTCACGATGATGCGGCAGGCGAGGCGATGGATAAAGCCGCGAGAGCCATGGGTCTTCCTTACCCCGGCGGACTGAATCTTGACAAAGCCGCGGCAAACGGCGACCCGAAAGCATTTAAGCTTCCGCACCCGAGAGTGGACGGCGCACCTTATGATTTCAGTTTTTCGGGGCTTAAAACCGCGGTGCTTAACATTATAAATTCGCTCAAACAAAAGGGCGAAGAGGTAAACGTACCCGATCTCGGCGCGTCATATATAAACGCGGTTGTAGATTGCCTTTGCGGCAATACGCAAAAGGCGGCGGAGAATCTCGGATATAAAAAAATCGTGCTTGCCGGAGGTGTTTCGGCAAATTCGGTTTTGAGAAGAAGAATGACCGAGCTTTGCCAAAAGAAAAATTGGTCGCTTTATTATCCCGAGCTTAAATATTGCGGTGATAACGGTGCAATGGTTGCGGCGCAGGGCTATTATGAATTCGTCGGCGGCAACACGGCTTCTCTTGACTTGAACGCAGTCGCAAGCCTTTCAATTGAATAATGCTATACGGCACGGCAGTGGGCGAGAGCTCACCGCCGTTTTTTTTGCAAAAAAATATTTTTTTGACCTTCTCTGATTTTTTACAAATAATTCACATTTGCCTATTGACAAAGGTTAAAATAGAATGTATAGTATATTACAGAGTTAGCACTCGACAATAAAGAGTGCTAAATGTGCTAAAGGCGGTGATGAAATGGAATTGAGTGAAAGAAAACAAAAAATACTCGGCGCAATAGTTGAGCAATATATCAAAACGGGCGAGCCCGTCGGTTCAAAGGCTTTGCTCTCTGCGCTTGATATGTCCGTTTCGTCGGCAACCGTCCGCAACGAGATGGCCGAGCTTTCGGCAATGGGTTATCTTGAGCAGCCGCACACCTCGGCCGGCAGAATCCCGACAAACGAGGGCTACCGCTACTATGTCGATCATTTGATGGTAAACAGGCAGATCGACGAGTCCCTGCGCCGCAGAATAGAAGCCGGCGTTCACATGGCGGTCACCGACCCGGAGAAGTTGCTGCAAAGAGCAGGCGAGGTTCTTGCAGACCTCACAGACTGCGCGGCGGTGAGCACAACGCCGTCCGGCGAGGGCGCGTTTATCAAACGTGTTGAGATTGTGCCTGTGGGCACACGCACGGCAATGATAGTTTTGCTGACCTCAACGGGCGTTCTCAAAAGCAAGGTTTGCAGAAGCGACAGCGACTTAAACGCCTCGGTGCTTGAGAGTTTTTATAATATAATGAAAACCTCTTTTATCGGCACAAAGCTTGAGGATGTGGACACTGCGATGATGCAAAAGCTTGCGGCTTCTTTCGGGGCAGATGTGTTTACTCTTTTGCCGCTTGTCACGGCTGTGTCGGATTTGGCACAAGAGAGCATACACACCGATATTGTTCTCGGCGGTCAGTCAAATCTTTTGCATTATTCAAACTATTACGGCAACACTGCATATGAGCTGCTGGAGTTTTTGAGAAGAGGCGAGCCGATAAGCAAGCTTCTTTCATCTGCCGCAAACGGCGAAAAAGATGTTGATGTTAAAATCGGCAGCGAAAACCCGTATAAACAGCTTACAAAATCCAGCGTGATAGTTTCTAACTACAATATAGACGGCAACCGCAGAGGGTCGATAGGCATTATCGGACCGACAAGGATAGATTACGAAAAACTTATTCCCTCGGTCAAATATCTGACCGATCTTGTCGGCAAGCTCCTGACGCAAACCTTTAAAGATGAATGAAAGGATGAACCAAATGGCTAAGGATAAAGAAAAGAAGACCAAAAAGGCAGACGAAGAAGTGAAAGAGACCAAAGAAAAAAAAGAAGAAAAGAAAGCGGAGCCGTCAAATGAAGAAAAGCTTCAGGCTCAGCTTGATGAAAAAAACGACCAGCTTCTCAGAATGGCTGCCGAGTACGATAACTTCCGCAAGCGTTCTCAAAGAGAAAAAGAAGGGCTTTATACCGATTGCAGAGCTTCTGTTATAAAAGAGCTTTTGCCGGTCATAGATAATTTTGAAAGATGTGTTTCTTCAGCAGAGGGCACAAGCTATGAGGATTATCGCAAGGGCATTGAGATGACTTATAAACAGTTTACAGACGCACTCGCAAAGCTCGGCATCGAGGCTTTCGGCGAGGTCGGCGAAGCGTTTGACCCGAATCTTCACAATGCGGTTATGCACGCAGAGAATGAAGATTTACCCGAAAACACAGTTTCAAACGTCTTGATGAAAGGCTATAAAACAGGTGACAAAATTATTCGCGCCGCTATGGTTGCGGTTGCAAATTGATTTTCAGCAATAAACATATATGTATATATTAGGAGGAATAAATTATGTCAAAAGTAATAGGTATTGATTTAGGTACAACAAACTCATGCGTAGCAGTTATTGAGGGCGGCGAGCCCGTAGTTATCGCCAATGCAGAGGGTGCAAGAACAACTCCCTCGGTTGTTGCATTCGGCAAATCGGGCGAAAGAATGGTAGGTCAGGTTGCAAAGAGACAGGCTATCACAAACCCCGACCGCACTGTTTCTTCAATCAAACGTCAGATGGGTACGGATTTCAAAGTAACTATCGACGATAAAAAATACACTCCGCAAGAGATTTCGGCAATGATTCTTCAAAAGCTCAAAGCAGATGCAGAGGCTTATCTCGGTGAAAAGGTAACAGAGGCCGTTATCACCGTTCCCGCTTACTTCACAGACTCACAGCGTCAGGCAACTAAAGACGCAGGTAAAATTGCAGGTCTTGACGTTAAGAGAATTATAAACGAGCCCACGGCTGCGGCTCTTGCTTACGGCATTGATAAAGAAGCAGACCAGAAAGTTATGGTTTATGACCTCGGCGGCGGCACATTCGATGTATCTATCATTGAAATGGGCGACGGCGTTCAGGAGGTTCTTGCCACGGCAGGTAACAACCGTTTGGGCGGCGACGACTTCGACCAGAGAATAATCGACTGGATGGTTGACGAGTTCCAGAAGTCAAACGGCATTTCGCTTAAGGGCGACAAGATGGCTATGCAGAGACTTAAAGAAGCAGCAGAAAAAGCCAAGATTGAGCTTTCCGGCGTTACATCTTCAGACATCAACCTGCCTTATATCACAGTTGACGCAACAGGACCTAAGCACCTTGAGTTGACCCTTACAAGAGCAAAGTTCAATGAGCTTACGGCAGACCTTGTTGAGGCAACCATGGGACCGGTTCGCCGTGCAATGGGTGACTCGGGTCTCAGCACAGGCGACATTGATAAAGTTCTTATGGTCGGCGGTTCTTCAAGAATCCCCGCAGTTCAGGAAGCTATTAAAAAGTTCATCGGCAAAGAGCCTTTCAAGGGCATCAACCCCGATGAGTGCGTTGCAATCGGTGCAGCTCTTCAGGCAGGCGTTCTCGGCGGCGAAGTTAAAGGACTTCTTCTTCTTGATGTTACACCCCTTTCACTCGGTATTGAGACAATGGGCGGCATAAACACCAAGATTATTGACAGAAACACAACTATCCCCGTTAAGAAGAGCCAGATCTTCTCAACGGCAGCCGATAACCAGCCCTCTGTTGAGGTTCATGTTCTTCAGGGTGAAAGAGAGTTCGCAAAAGATAACAAGACCCTCGGCGTATTCCACCTTGACGGAATTCTTCCCGCACGCCGCGGTGTTCCGCAGATTGAGGTTACATTTGATATAGACGCCAACGGCATCGTTCATGTTTCGGCAAAAGACCTCGGCACAAACAAGGAGCAGTCAATTTCAATAACATCTTCAACAAATATGTCAAAAGAAGACATTGAAAAGGCTGTTCATGAGGCAGAGCAGTTTGCCCAGGAGGATAAACAGCGCCGTGAAGAAATCGACACCAGAAACAACGCAGATCAGCTTGTTTACCAGTGCGAGAAGATGCTCAGTGAAGAGGGCGACAAGTTCTCGGACGGCGACAAATCAGAGATAAACTCTAAGATTGACGCTTTGAAAGAGGCTCTCAAGGGTCAGGATATTAACCTTATCAAGACAAAGCAGGAGGAGCTTCAGTCAAAGTTCTATGAGATAAGCGAAAAGCTCTATAAGGCTGCACAAGAGGCGGCAGGCGCACAGGGTGCTCCCGGTGCAGACGCTCAGGGCGCACAGGGCGCACAGGGCGCACAGGGCGGCCAGGACGAAAACGGCTATTATGATGCCGATTACAAAGACGTAACAGGCGAATAATTTAAAATAAGTTTAGTTCCGAAGCTGTCGTGCCGGAGTCTAACGGCTCTCGGCGCGGTGGCTTCGGATTGTGAAATGTAAGGAGCAGTCATTATGGCCGCAGATAAAAGAGATTATTACGAGGTTCTCGGCGTAAGCAAAGACGCGAGCGAGGACGAGATAAAAAAAGCATACAGAAAAAAAGCAAAACAATATCACCCCGACCTCAACCCCGGCGACAAAACCGCGGAGGAAAAATTCAAAGAGGCAAATGAGGCGTATGAAGTCCTCAGCGATAAGGATAAAAAGGCACGCTATGACCAATTCGGTCATGCAGGCGTTGACCCGAACTACGGTGCAGGCGGCGGCAACCCGTTCGGCGGCGGATTTTCGGGCAATCCTTTCGGCGGCGGAGTCGATTTTGACCTCGGTGATATTTTCTCAAGCTTTTTCGGCGGCGGCAGCACAGGCGGCAGACGTGCGAACCCCAACGCACCGAGGCGCGGCGAAGATATAAAGGCGAATATTACAATATCGTTTGAAGAGGCGGCAAAGGGCTGCAAGCGAACGATAGAGATTAACCGCATAGATACCTGCCCCGAGTGCGGCGGCAGCGGAGCTAAAAAAGGCACTTCGCCCAAAACCTGCACAGAGTGTCACGGTACGGGTCAGGTAACGACTCAGCAGAGAACAGCTTTCGGCGTTATTCAGTCGCAAAAGGCATGCCCCAAGTGCGGCGGCAGAGGTAAGATAATAGAAAATCCCTGCCCCAAATGCGGCGGCAGAGGACGTGTTACAAAGCCGAGCCGTCTTGAGATTACAATACCTGCCGGAATTGACGACAGACAGGTTCTCAACGTCAGAGGCGAGGGCAACAAGGGTCTCAACGGCGGACCTGCCGGCGATCTTCATGTCGGCGTATTCGTAAGACCGCACCCGTTCTTTGAGCGTGACGGCTTTAATGTTTGGTATGACGCGCATGTATCATATGCACAGGCGGCATTGGGTGATAAAATAGTTGTTCCCACGCTTGACGGCAATGTTGAATACAGCTTGCGCCCCGGCACACAGCCTATGGATGTTTTTAAGCTCCGTGAAAAGGGCATACAAAACATAAACGGCCGCGGCAGGGGAGATCAGATGGTAAGAATTATCGTCGATGTTCCGAAATCGCTCACACAGGAGCAAAAAGAGCTTCTCAATAAATTCAACGAAAGCCTCGGCAATCAGCCCCCGCAGGGCGAAGATAAAAGAGGATTCTTCGGTAAAAAGAAAAAATAAAGTTAACTGCCTCAAATCGGTAAAACGGTTTGAGGCAGTTTTTTATGTGCCGCGGTGTGCCAATGCACATCGTCTCTGATTTATGGGAGGTGGATTCGGCGGCATGAGGGCATGAAACCGAACCTCGTAGGGCGGTGTTCCCACACACCGCCGTCGGCAATATCAAACCGCAAGGCTTCACCTCGCAGAGCGGTGTGTAACACAACTCCGCGCAAAAAAAGAGCGATGAAAATTCTCACCGCTCTTTTTGCTTATTTTATTTGTCTATTTTGTATGTTGCGTATGCAAGAATTTGTCCGTTCACAAAATCACAGGCATTCGATATTACAAAATCGGGATAAACATTGATATAAAGTCCTTCGGACATTGTGCCGGGGTTAGAGTGCTGTATGGGCTGGGTAATCGAAGTTGTTCTCGGTGCCGCGGAGCTTGAAACGTGAACCATTGTTGCGGTTGTTCCGTCATAGTCGGTAATATTGAGTTTCTCGTTATATTCCTCCATGCTGTATGTCCAGTGTGAATGGCCGTTGAAGAAGATAACATTTTTATATTCGGTCAAAAGACCTCTGAAGCGTTTTTCGTCTTTATTGCCCGTGAAGTAGGGGAGGGTGTAGAACAGACCGTAGTCATTATAAATATTGCCCTCGCCGAGGAACGGGTTACCGCTCGGAGCGTTGAAAAACGTGTGGAAATAAAGATAAACTCTCTTGTCCTTATAGGTTTCAAGCTGTGTCTTGAGCCAGTCAAGCTGTTCGTCGGTTACAAGCTGAACAAAGGGAAGATATTTGTCTGTTATCTGGCTAAAGAAAATGAATACGTCGCCGTGTGTTTCTTTGCCGGAGTATACAAAGTCATATCCGTTATCCGAAACAGCCAAAACGCCATCGGGCTTGTTGTCAGAGAATACGCCTACGTTGATGTTTTCTTTCCATGTTTCATAGTTGAATTTGTCTTTGCAGTCGTGGTTACCCTTGCAGGTGAATACGTTGAAGTCATGCTCGGAGTTATATTTGTTAAAAGATATGTATGCCGAATCTTCACCCTCTTTTGAGAGGTCACCCGAAACGCCGACAATAGAAACACCCATATCGTCAAGGAAGTTTAACGCCCTCGAGTACGAAGTCTGCGATATATCGTTGCCCGCCTCATCATAATATCTGTTAAAATGAACGTCACTGAGTGATCCGAAGCTGTAAGTTTCCGCATCGTAAGCAAAGGTCTTGCCGAGCGGGAGAGTTTCTGTGTCAACAAGCTGATCATCATAATAAAGAAGCATTGTTTTGGCGTTCTGCGGTATTGCAAGGAAAGAGTTGAGCTCTTTTTCTCCCTCGCCGTCTTTGACGGTTACCTTTGCAAACTCGGTGTAAGGAACTGTTTTGCCGCTCTCTGAATATGTTGTGAGTTTTTCTCCGCCGAGTGTGCCCCAATAAACGGAATATTCCGCGTCATAGTTTGATGTTACGGTTAATGTACCTGCCGCAGACGCTTTTTCGTCGTTTGCAAAGTTCAGCTCTACCGAAGCTTCAATTCCTCCGGGCGGAATAGGCGTGGGTGTTATAATGCCTATTGACATTAAAAATGCCAAAATAAGCGCAATGAACTTATTAACAATGTTAGCTAACATAATTTTACCTCCTGTTTTTGGCTGATTGTATAATAACATTCTCTTTTTATAAAATCAATAGCATATAAAGTGCCGAATGAAATTTTATTTGTTGATTTTAAAAAAATAAAATCATATAATACATTTGTCTCTTGACATAATAATAAAAAGAGTTATACTATATTGAGAACATTTGTTCATATTATTTCGGAGGTTTGCGGTATGGATCATTTTAAATTGGTTTCAAAATATAAGCCTATGGGCGATCAGCCGCAGGCAATAGAAAAACTCGCCGACGGGCTTAACAAGGGATATAACGAGCAAACACTGCTCGGCGTTACGGGCTCCGGCAAAACATTCACAATGGCAAACATTATTGCCAAGGTCAACAGACCCACTCTTGTTTTGGCGCATAACAAAACTCTTGCCGCACAGCTTTGCAGCGAGTTCAGAGAGTATTTTCCCGAAAACGCGGTGGAGTATTTTGTATCTTATTACGACTATTATCAGCCGGAGGCTTATATACCCACAACCGATACTTATATAGAAAAAGACAGCGCCGTAAACGATGAAATTGATAAGCTCCGCCATTCGGCGACCTCTGCACTTTCGGAGCGCAGGGACGTTATAATCGTTGCCTCGGTTTCGTGCATATATTCTTTGGGCGACCCGATAGATTACCGCAGCATGGTTATTTCGCTTCGCACTGGCATGACCAAAGAGCGCGACGAGCTTATACAAAAGCTTATTGAAATTCAGTACGAGAGAAACGATATAAATTTTATCAGAAATAAATTCAGAGTACGCGGAGATGTGGTTGAAATATACCCTGTTTATTCAAACGAAAACGCGATAAGAGTTGAATTTTTCGGCGATGAAATTGACAGAATAAGCGAGATAAACGCCCTTACGGGTCAGGTCAAAAATGTGCTTTCACACGTTGCGATTTATCCTGCGTCGCACTATGTTGTCTCGCCCGATAAAATGGAGCGTTCAATAAAGCAGATTTATGCCGAAATGCTCACGCAGGTAGAAAAATTTCAGTCAGAGGGTAAGCTGATTGAGGCGCAAAGAATAAAGCAGCGGACGGAATATGACATAGAAATGCTCAGAGAAACGGGCTTTTGCAAGGGGATAGAGAATTATTCCGCAATTATGTCCGGCAGAAAGCCCGGCGATCCGCCGTTTACGCTTCTTGATTATTTCCCCGACGATTTTGTGCTTTTTGTCGATGAATCCCACGTCACTTTGCCGCAGGTAAGGGCAATGTTCGGCGGTGATTATTCAAGAAAAGACAGCCTTGTTAAATTCGGCTTCCGTCTGCCGTCGGCATATGATAACAGACCGCTGAAGTTTGATGAATTTTATCAAAAAACAGGTCAAAAAATATTTGTCAGCGCGACCCCCGGGGAATTTGAAAAGCAGACAAGCGCGCAGATTGCCGAGCAGCTTATAAGACCTACCGGCTTGCTCGACCCCGAAATAATCGTGAAGCCCACAGAGGGGCAGATTGACGACATTGTTTCTGAAATAAATATCAGAACTGAGCGCGGCGAGAGAGTTTTAATAACGACTCTTACCAAAAAAATGGCAGAGGATTTGACCGATTATCTTGACAACACAGGCATAAAGGTGCGCTATATGCACTATGATGTCGATACGATAGAACGAATGAAATTGATACGCGAATTAAGGCTCGGCGAGTTTGACGTGCTTGTCGGCATCAACCTTTTAAGAGAGGGCTTGGATATTCCCGAGGTTTCTCTCGTTGCGATTCTCGATGCAGACAAAGAGGGCTTTCTCAGAAGCGAAACGTCGCTTATCCAGACAATAGGCAGAGCAGCGAGAAACGCAGACGGTCAGGTTATAATGTATGCCGACAGTGTGACGCCGTCTATGGAGCGTGCGATTAAAGAAACCGAACGCCGCCGCGCAAAACAAAAGGCTTATAACGAGGAGCACGGCATAATTCCGCAGACCATCAAAAAAGATGTGCGCGAAATAATAGAGATTTCTACACACGAGGGCGAAAAGAGCACAAGACGGTTAACAAGAGCACAGCGCGAGGCAATGATTAAACAGCTCACTGCGGAGATGAAAGCTGCGGCAAAAATACTTGAGTTTGAGCACGCCGCTTATTTGAGAGATAAAATAGAAAAGCTAAAAGAAGGTAAATAAAATGCAGGTCAAGGATATTTTTGTAAAAGGTGCGCGTGAGCACAATTTAAAAAATATAGATGTTAAAATACCGAGGGATAAGCTTGTGGTGTTCACGGGTCTTTCCGGCTCGGGCAAATCTTCGCTTGCATTTGACACAATTTATGCAGAGGGTCAGCGCAGATATGTCGAGTCGCTCTCGTCTTATGCGCGCCAGTTCCTCGGTCAGATGGAAAAGCCTGCCGTCGATTATATCGAGGGTCTGTCGCCGGCAATATCCATAGACCAAAAAACGACCTCAAAAAATCCGCGTTCAACGGTCGGCACGGTCACCGAAATTTATGATTATCTGCGGTTACTTTATGCGAGAGTGGGCATACCTCATTGCCCCGTGTGCGGACGCGAGATAACGCGCCAGAGCGTTGATACGATAGTCGATAAAATAACGGAGCTGCCGGAGAGAACTAAAATACAGCTTCTCTCACCCATAGTCAGCGGCAGAAAGGGCGAATACGTCAAGGAGCTTGAGAGCGCACGCAAAAGCGGCTTTGTCCGTGTGAGGATAGACGGAATAATTTACGACCTTTCGGAGCAGATAAAGCTTGATAAAAACAAAAAGCACAATATAGAAATAGTAGTGGACAGGCTCGTGATAAAAAGTGACATCAAGGGCAGACTTTCGGATTCTGTCGAGACCGCCACAAAAATGTCCAACGGGCTTTTAATGGTTGACGTTGACGGAAAAGACGAGTTGCTTTTTTCGCAAAACTATGCCTGCCCCGAGCACGGCGTGAGCGTAGAGGAGCTTTCACCGAGAATGTTCTCTTTTAACAATCCTTTCGGCGCCTGCCCCACCTGCACGGGTCTCGGAGTATTTACAAAGCCGAATGTTCAGCTCATAGTTCCCGATGAAAGTCTCTCGCTCAAAGAGGGCGCAATAAAGGCCTCCGGCTGGTCAAAGGCTGACGGCGGAACAATAGCGCAGATGTATTTTGAGGCTGTCGTATCGGCTTACGGCGGCAGTATGGAGATGCCGTATTCCTCTTTGCCGAAGGCGACAAAGGACGCTTTGATGTACGGCACAAACGGAAAAAAAATAAAAATGGAGCGCCGCAGCGAATACGGAACGGGCACATATATGGCTGAATTTGAGGGAATAGTCAACAATCTTCAGCGCAGATATGACGAGACGACGAGCGACTATTCGAGAAATGACATTGAGCAGTATATGAGTGTTGTGGATTGCCCCGAATGTAAAGGCGCAAGGCTTAAAAAAGAGTCACTCGGCGTTACCGTCGGCGGCATAAATATTGACGAGCTTTGCAAAAAGCCGATAAACAAAACCATGGTGTTCTTTGATGAGCTGAAGCTTTCGCAAAGAGATGAAATGATAGCAAAGGCGATAATAAAAGAGATTAAAGACCGAATAAAATTTTTGTCAAGCGTTGGTCTTGAATATCTCACGCTGTCGCGCTCATCGGGTACGCTTTCGGGCGGCGAGAGCCAGCGTATACGCCTCGCAACGCAGATCGGCTCTTCACTTATGGGCGTGCTGTATGTTCTTGACGAGCCGAGCATAGGTCTGCATCAAAAAGATAATGAGAAGCTTCTCGATACCCTCCGCCACCTGCGCGATATAGGCAATACGCTTATAGTTGTTGAACATGATGAGGATACGATGTATGCCGCGGATTATATAGTCGATATAGGCCCCGGAGCAGGCATTCACGGCGGCAATGTTGTTTGTTGCGGCAGTGTGGAAGATATAAAGAACTGTGAAAACTCAATAACGGGTCAGTATCTGAGCGGCAAAAAGAAAATACCGATACCCGAAACAAGACGTGAGGGCAACGGCAAATTCCTTATTGTCAGAGGTGCGGAGCAAAATAACCTTAAAAATATTGATGTTAAAATACCTTTGGGCAAGTTCGTTTGCGTTACGGGTGTTTCCGGCTCGGGCAAATCCTCTCTTGTTAACGAGATAATTTATAAAAAGCTTGTTACAGAGCTTAACGGCGCGAAAAAATTCCCCGGCAAGCACAGAGCTTTTGAGGGCATAGAAAATCTTGACAAGGTGGTTGATATAGACCAGTCGCCTATAGGCAGAACTCCGCGCTCAAATCCGGCGACATATACGGGTGTGTTTAACGATATACGCGACCTTTATGCCGAGACTAAGGACGCGAAGCTTAAAGGCTATAAATCGAGCCGCTTTTCTTTTAACGTCAAGGGCGGCAGATGTGAAGCGTGCCAGGGCGACGGAATAGTAAAAATTAAAATGCACTTTTTGCCTGATATTTATGTGCCTTGCGAGGTCTGCGGCGGCGCAAGATATAACCGCGAAACGCTCGAGGTCAAATACAAGGGCAAAAGCATATATGACGTTTTAGAGATGACCGTTGAGGAGGCTGCGGAGTTTTTCGGCGCGGTGCCGAAAATCAGCCGCAAGCTCAAAACTCTTTGTGAAGTCGGCCTCGGATATGTCAAAGTCGGTCAGCCCGCAACAACGCTCTCCGGCGGCGAGGCGCAGAGAGTGAAGCTTGCAACCGAGCTTTCAAAAAGAGACACGGGCAGAACAATTTATATTCTTGACGAGCCGACAACGGGGCTTCACACCGCAGATGTTCATAAGCTGACGGACGTTTTGCAAAAACTTGTGGACGGCGGCAACACAGTGCTTGTTATTGAGCACAACCTTGACGTTATAAAAATAGCCGACCATATAATAGACCTCGGCCCCGACGGCGGCGACAAGGGCGGCGAAATTGTTGCCGAGGGAACGCCGGAGCAGGTCGCAAAGGTCAAAAGCTCTTATACGGGTCAGTATCTTAAAAAGATACTTGAGAAAAAATAAAAGAGGCGTTGCCCTATAATGTTGTCGTCGGAGTTCTTGCAAAAGAAATCAAAAACGCTTTGACGAAAAAACGGTTGAGGCACTTTTAAATCTCTGCCGGTGAAATTGAGAAAATCCGCCGAAGTATAAAGCTTATTCAAAACGTCAAGACAGGAAAGCCGCAAAAAATCCCGGTTTATAAACTTCTTATAAACAAATGAGTAACAAATAGGGCGATGTGTAACAATTTTACACATTGCCTTTTATTTGCCCGTTTTATGTCGGATATATTTTATGTATTATGCAGATAAAGAAGCCGGACGGCTTACATTTTTGAAAGGAATGTTCTTGATGGAAAAAACAAAAAACGGCGAAAAAAATCTTGATTTTTATGAGCTTGTGTGGATATTTGCTGTTTGCTGCGTTATAGGCTTTGCCGTGGAGACTGCATGGTGCTTCATACGCCACGGTTATATCGAAAGCAGAAAATCTTTGGTTTACGGCCCGTTGAGCGTCGCATACGGCATGGGCGGCGTGCTGCTCACTCTTGTGCTTTCGCGTTTTAAAAATGCCAAAGGGTGGAAGGTGTTTCTGATATCATTCCTCGTCGGCACGGCTGCCGAATATATCTGCTCGCTCGGGCAGGAGATAGTGTTCGGCTCTGTCGCGTGGGATTACAGCTCGCTTCCGCTTAACATAAACGGCAGGGTATGTCTTTTGTATTCGCTTTTTTGGGGTGTGCTCGGTATATTCTGGGTCAAGGTATTTATGCCCGTGACCGAGAAGCTGTTGAAAAAAATCCCGGTTGATTTGTCGCACATTCTGATTTGGGCTTTTGTTGCTTTCTTTGTTTTTGATGCCGCACTCTCCGCCACGGCGGCGCTCAGAATGAATGAGCGCGAGGTCGGCAAAGCTCCGTCAAACTCCGTTGAGGTCTTTCTTGACGAGCATTTCCCCGACGAACGTATGCACAGCATATATGCAAATTCAAGGAATGTAGAGTAAGGTTAAAAATTTATATTCAAAATAAAAAAGCTATAATTCGCAAACAGCAGTTAATGCAGTGCGTATTATAGCTTTGGTCGTTTTACACTACCATTTGAGCATTTGCTCCGGTGTGGCAAATATATCATCAAGTTTTTTAAAAAAAGGAGTGAGATCGCCGAAATCCAAAGCACGGTGGTCAAAGGCGAGAAGAACCGGCAAAAACATTCTTATACCTATTTGCTTTTCTCCGTTTCGGTCTGTATATATACCGGGCTTTTCGCTTATTGAGCCTATGCCTATTGCAGAAATCTGCGGCGGTATAACCTCTATAACAGACATGGTGTTATGAGAGCCGCGATAAACCGAGCCGGTGCTGGTTATTGTTATTGTGCCCTGTTCAATATCTTCTTTTGTCAGCCTTTCATCGGCAGGTATGCTGTTATAATTTTTCTTGTCTTTACCTCTTAACGTCACAACCTTGTGTCTGCCTGTTTTTGCACCTATGAGTCTGCCGAATGTTGTAATAAGCTTTCCTTTTTTGAGTGCGGAGAGAGTGTCGCTCATAGACACCGAAAACATGGCTTCGGTGAGGTCTGTTTTTTTCATCCTTCTCTTTACGTCAAGAATGTAGCTTTGCATATTTTCAAGCGTTCTGTTTTCAAAATTGTGCAGGTTTATTGTCATCATATCTCCGCTTGGCATAATCATAGGCATAGATATGTTTATGTCCTTATAAGTTTCGATTTTTCCTCTTACAAGCCTGCGGTTAAACTCAATGTGCCCGTTCATTTGCGGGCAGTTTTTTATTCCCATAGTCATTGCTTTTAAAAGAACGGTGTTGAGTGTGATTCCTTTCGGCTTTATATTTGCTTTAAAAAATTCCAGAAAATCCGTAATGTCCGCCTCATATATTGCCGCCGAGTGGGGGATAGTCCGCCACGATTCGCTTGTCATGTTTGCAACTATTTTTCTCTGAATACCGAAATGCTCGGTTTTTATAATTTCAAAGCCGTGTTTGCCGCGGTATTTTTTGGCTTCGGACATATTCATCTCTCCCTTACTTCCATGATTGTATCAAAAATGAATTTGTCGGTCAAGTTTATTGATAAAACGCTCCGGTTATGCTACAATAATAAAAAACTTCGGTTGGTGACAGACATGGTAAAAGCTGTAATATTCGACATGGACGGCTTGCTGTTAGACAGCGAGCGCGCCTCTTATGAGGCAATGCAAAAAAATTGTGAAAAGCTTGGCGTGAAGATAGACAAAGATTTTTACTGCTCGCTTTTGGGTCTTAGCAATACAGATGCCAAAGAGCAGGTTTATAAGCATTTTAACGGTAAAATCGACGTTGATAAATATTTTGACGATATGTTTTCTCTTGTTAAAGAAGAATATATAAAAAACGGCGTTCCCGTTAAAAAAGGAGCATTTGAATTGCTCGAATATCTTAAAAGCAACGGTATTGCCGCGGTTGTGGCTTCGTCTTCCGAAAAAAACTGGGTCGAGTGGCTGCTGAAAAAAGCCTCGCTTTATGATTGCTTTGACGGCTTTATGTGCGGCGATGAAGTTGAAAACGCCAAACCCGATCCCGAAATATTTTTAAAGGCCTGCCAAAAAGCAGGCGCAGAGCCTAAAGATTCTCTTGTGCTTGAGGACGCGCAAAGCGGCATTGAGGCGGCAAATGCGGCAGGAATACCCGTAATTTGCGTGCGCGATATGCTTGATCCCGATGAAAAGCATAAAAAAATGACCTTGGCGGTTATGGATTCGCTGATTGAAGTTAAGGAATACCTCGAAAGGGTGCAATAATATGAGCGAAAGATGGGAAGACCCAAAGATTTTTAAAATAAATAAAGAGGACGGGCACGTTATCTCAATGCCTTATGACAGCCCCGAAAAAGCGGCTCTCGGCGAAGAGAGCGAGTATAAACTGCTTTTAAACGGCGAGTGGAAGTTCTATTGGCAGTTGGGCTTTGACCAAGGATTGCCTGAGGGCTTTTATAAAGACGATTTTGACTGTGAGGGCTGGGGCGATATAACCGTTCCGTCGCTTTGGCAGCTCAAGGGCTACGGCGTGCCGGTTTATTATGCGAGCACATTCCCGAGAGCCGTGTGCCGCAGAAAAAATAAAATCCCAACAATAGACCACGCCTGTCAGGAGGTCGGAATTTACCGCAGAGATTTTACTCTTCCTCAAAACTTTGACGGCAGAGAAATCTTTCTCCACTTCGGCGCGTGCAAATCCGCACTGGAGGTATATATAAACGGCGAATTTGTCGGCTATTCGCAGGGCTCAATGACTCCGCACGAGTTTGACGTCACCCGTTTTTTGCGCGAGGGCAAAAATAACGTCACCGCCGTTGTTTACAGATACAGTGACGCAACATATTTAGAGGGTCAGGATATGTGGAATATGTCCGGCATATACAGAGACGTTTATCTCTATGCCGAGCCGAGCGTTTGTATAAGAGATTTTTTTGTTAAAACAAGGTTCGATAAAGATTTTAACAATGCAGAACTTACTTTAGACGTGTATTTAAAAAATTATTCCGACTCATCTTTTTCGGGTATACTTTCTGCTGTGCTTCTAAATGAAGACGGCGTGCAGATAGGCGACAAAGGCTTTATTTTAAAAGAAGGCAAAAGCACCGGCTTCACTTTTAAAAAGCTTGTTGAGTCGCCGCGCAAATGGTTTGCCGAAAGTCCGGAGCTTTATAAACTTTGCATTTCGCTTTTAAAGGGCGGCGAGTGCGTCTGCTCAAAGTGCATTGACATCGGCTTTAAGCAAATAGATTTTTACGGCGAAAAAATTTATGCAAACGGCAAGCCTCTTATGATATACGGCGTAAACAGGCATGACTTTGACCCCGACAACGGCTGGGCTGTGCCGAAAGAGCGTTATTTAGAAGATATTTTGATAATGAAGCGCAATAATATAAACGCCGTCAGAACAAGTCATTACCCCGATGACCCGCTTTTTTATGAGCTTTGCGACAAATACGGCTTGTGGGTCATGGATGAGTGCGACCTCGAAAGCCACGGAGTCCGCAGGAAAAATGTGCCCGGCAGTGACCCGAAATGGACGGGAGCGGCGTGCGACAGAATGGAGCGCATGGTTTTGCGCGACCGCAACCACCCGTGCGTTTTCATGTGGTCGCTCGGCAACGAGGCAGGCGACGGCGACAACTTCTTAAAGATGAAAGAGGCGGCGCTGAAGCTTGACGACACAAGAAAGTTCCACTACGAGGGCGATTTTGATTTTTCAAAGAGCGATGTCATAAGCCGAATGTACCCGACCGAGGAGCAAATGAAAAAGCTCGGCAATAAAGAGGAAATAACCGTAAGCTTTATTGACAACATCACCAACGCTCTGGCGGCAGACAACAAGCCGATTAAAAAATCAGACTATGTCGGCAAGCCTGTAATACTTTGCGAATACGCTCATGCCATGGAAAACAGCCTCGGCAATTTTCAGGAATACATGGATGATTTCGAAAAGTACGACAATATGTGCGGCGGTTTTATATGGGATTTTGTCGATCAGGCAATAAGAGTAAAAAAAGACGGCAAAGAAAAATGGACTTACGGCTCGGATTACGAAAAGAAAGAGCCGCGAAGCAAAAAATACAACCGAATAAACCTGACGGCAATCAGCGGCAGCAACACATATTTTAATGCCAATGGAATTGTAGCTGCGGACAGAACGCCGCACCCGAGTATATATGAGGTTAAAAAGGTTTATGCACCCGTGAGAATTTTGCCGAAGGACATTGAAAAAGGCATATTCACTTTTAAAAGCAGATTTTTAAACAATGACCTCAGCAGTTATGTTTTGGAATGTATCATAACCGCGGACGGCGAGGAAATCAGCAATGCCTCTCTTGACGGCTTTAATGTTGAGCCTCTCGGCGAGCGAGAAATCAAAATCGGTTATAATATTGATTCCTTGCCCGATAAAGAGTGCATCATAACCTTTTCTCTCAAGACCAAAAGAGATATGCCGTGGGCAAAACAGGGCTATGAGCAGTGCTTTGACCAATACATAATAAAGTCTGCTGCCGGAAAGAGCGTTGAGCATAACGGCGACAGGCTCACCGCGAGCAAAAAATCGGGAACCGTCACGGTGAACGGCAAAGATTTTTTTGCCGCAGTTGAAAACGGCAGGCTTGTTTCGCTCAATTACGGCGGAACGGAAATGCTCAAAACTCCGCTGACTCCGAATTATTTCAGAGCACTGACGGATAATGACAGAGGCTCGCTAAACTTTGTGCCTCCGCTTATAAGACTTAATCCAAAATACAGATATGAGCACGTTGGCGAGAGAGCCAAAGGCAAAACCTGCGGCTTTAATCTGAATACGGACGGCAGTGTACGGGTCGAAGCTTCATTCATGGCAAAATACATGAAAAAAGTAAGAATAAATTATACATTTTACCCGGACGGTACGGTTAAAATCGAGCACAGCGGCACACCGATGCTTATAGATATGCTTCGCTTTGGCACAAGCTTTGCGCTGGCAGGCAAATATAAAAATATTTTGTGGTACGGCAGAGGACCGCAGGAGAATTATTGCGACAGAAAAACAGGCGCAAAAATCGCTTTGCATAAAATGACCGTCAGAGAGCTTCAGCATTTATATATGCGCCCGCAAGAGAACGGCTACAGAACGGACGTAAGATATATAGAGCTTACGGACGACAGCGGCAGCGGTATAAAGATAGAGAGCACGGATATGCCACTTTCGTTCAATGCGTGGAATTATACGCAGGAAATGCTTGAAAAAGCAGAGCACATCCACGAGCTTAAATATGACGACATAACCGAGCTGAGCATAGACCTTTCGCAGTGCGGCGTAGGCGGAGATATGCCGGGCATGGCGTGCCTGAGAGAACCGTATATAATGCACAGCAAAAAAGAATATAAATACTCATTCACGATAAGTAAAATATAAAAATCGGGTCTGCTCGGCTGAATGCGGCAGACCCGATTATTGTTTAAAGTTAAAGTGCTATATAGTGCGGAATTATATCTTCATACTCGCCGTTTTTCATAAGAAAACCGTTTGGTATTGTGCCGAGCGGAACAAACCCGAGCTTTTCGTATAAATGCCGCGCGGAGTAGTTTGTTTTAACGACTGCGTTAAACTGCAAAATGCGAAAACCGCATTCTTTGCCCTGCTGTATGCAGTCATTAACAAGTGCTTCGCCTATATGATTGCCGCGCTTGTCTTTTTTTACGGCGTAGCTCGCATTGCAGATGTGAGCGCATCTGCCGACATTGTTCGGGTGAAGAATATAAAGCCCCACAACCTCATCTTCTGAAAGTGCAACAGCGCAGTACGTTTGCGAAGAGAAAAATTCTTTTGCAGAGTCTTCTGTCAGCTTCTCTGTTTGAGGGAAGGCGATGCCGTCCTCCACTATGTCGTTCCAGATTTCTGCCATGGCTTTGATGTCTTCATCTTTAAAAGCTCTTATTTTTATGCTCATTTGTTTATCATTCCCAAAAATTCTTTAGGAAATTTACGGCGTCGGCAATGTCTTTTGCCGGGTCGTCACCGACTTCCCTTTCTATTGTCAAAAATCCCTTGTAGCCTATGTCATGGAGTGCGGCAAGATATTCTTTAAACGGAACATTGCCTTTGCCGAGGGGTACCTCTTCAAACGAGGGGCCGCTTGTGACGTGTTCGCCTGCGGCAAGCTCATTTTCTGCGCCGGGCATACCGTAAACAATTTCCGGGTCAAGATAATAATTTCTCACACCGTCTTTTGCATGGGTGTGAACTATGTAATCTTTAAGGTTATACACTGCCTTAACAGGGTCGTCGCCCGTTACCATAACAAGGTTTGCAGGGTCAAGGTTTACGCCAACGCCCCTTGAGCCAAGAGAGTCAAGAAAACTCTTGAGCGTCAGAGAAGTTTCGGGACCCGTTTCGACGGCAAAGTGTGCGCCTATTTCGTCCGCATAGCGGCTGAGCTCATAGCAAGCCTCTTGCATAAGCTTATATCTGTCATGGTTTTTGTCGGCAGGCACAACACCGATATGTGTTGTGACTATATCCGTTCCAAGCTCTTTTGCAAGGTCAAGAATCCTCTTTGATTTTTCTATCCTCTGCGCGTTTTGCTCTTTGTAAACAAATCCGCCTCCGCCGAGGTCACCGCAAAGAGCCGAGATAACAAGTCCGTTATCGGCAACAAGATTTTTAAATTCATGCCTTTTTTGCTCCGAAAGATTTTCGGGTGCCATTTCTCCGTTTGAGGCATAAACCTGAATACCGTCCGCACCGACTTCCGCCGCTTTTTTTACCGCGTTGTATATAGGCAGACGAAAACTGTCTACAATTACGCCGATAGGAAAATTATTCACAGTAATTCCTCCCAAAATCAAAGATTAAAAGCCTTGAGCCATTCTTCTTTTAAAAATTCGTGACCTGCCGGGGTGGGGTGAACGCCGTCTTTGAGCCAATATGATGTGGGCGTATTTTCGCAGAATTTATCAAGTTTATCCTGAGTCGGGATAAATATAAGGCCGTATTTTTCTGCAACTTTTTTTGCCTTTTCTGCATTTGCTCTGACGCCCGTGTCAAAATATTCCCACTCTTTTTCGGTGGCGGTTCCCTTTAAAACAAACGGCTCAAAAATCGCAATTTTAATTTTGGGCAGTGCCTTGGTTACGTCTTCGATGAGCATTTTCAGCAGCTCTTCATATCTTTCGCTGCTAAAACAGTCTTTATAATCAACACTGTGCCAAACATCGTTTACGCCGATAAGAACGCTCATATAATCGGGCTTTAATGCAACGATGTCTTCACGGTAGCGAGCATATAAATGAGTTGAACGGTTGCCGCTTATGCCCTTGTTGATGAATGTGTATTTACCGGGTTCTTTTTTGCCGAGAGACGCCGCAACAAGGTTGGGGTAACCTTCGCCGAGGCTCGCAATGTTGTCATAATGTCTGTCGGCGTCCGTTATGGAATCGCCTTGGAAAAGTATTGTTTTCATAATAGTTTGCATGCCGAAAGGCAGCTCTCCTCTCTTAGAAACATTTTTGAAATTTCTCAGAATTATTTCTAAATTATTATACATTCAAAATTATACTAAAACAAGACCTAAAACAAAAGATGACAATATTTTTAAAAAGACTTGAAAAGTGCTTGTTAAAGTATTATCATATAATTTAAAATTGATACATATACCTAATCGGGAGGTGAAGCCTGTGGTGTTCTCAAGCTTGTTTTTTCTTTTTGTGTTTTTGCCCGTAACTCTTATATTGCAGCACTTTATGCCAGATATAAAAAAGAAAAATGCGGTGATTTTAATTGCATCGCTTTTCTTTTACGCATGGGGCGAGCCCAAGTGGATAGTGCTGATGATAGCGGTGTCGCTGATTGACTATATAGCCGGACTTTTCATAAACATTTTTCGCGGACGTGTCGGTGCAAAAATCGCAATGATTTCCGCCGCGGTGCTGACTCTCGGTGCTCTTATAGTCTTTAAATACATGAACTTCCTGACGGGAAATATCGACTCGCTTTTCGGCACGTCAATCAAAACAAACATAGCGCTGCCGATAGGTATTTCGTTCTATACTTTCCAGGCACTTTCTTATGTTATAGACGTTTATCGCGGTGACGTTAAGTGCCAAAAAAATTATTTTAAGCTTTTGCTTTATATCAGCATGTTCCCGCAGCTCATAGCGGGTCCGATTGTAAGATACAGCGATGTTGAAAAAGAGATAACCTGCCGCACCGTAACTTACAAAGAAATATCACAGGGTATAACAAGGTTTGTGATAGGACTTTTTAAAAAAGCCGTTTTTGCAAATATGCTCGGCGAGCTTGCCTCAACTTATCTTGACGGTGATTTAAGCTCCGTGAGCGCGGTTCAGGGCTGGCTCGCAATATTCGCCTATTTCTTCCAGATTTATTTTGACTTTGCAGGGTATTCCGACATGGCGATAGGCCTCGGCAAAATTATGGGCTTCAATTTCCCCGAAAACTTCAAGTATCCGTATGCTTCAAAGTCAATTACGGAGTTTTGGCGCCGCTGGCATATAACTCTCAGCTCGTTTTTCAGAGATTATGTCTATATTCCGCTCGGCGGCAACAGAAAAAATCATATTTTCAATATGCTTGTCGTCTGGGTTCTCACGGGATTTTGGCACGGTGCAAGCTGGAACTTTATGCTCTGGGGATTTTATTATTTTGTTTTGCTCGTGCTCGAAAAGAAAGTTTACGGTGAAAAGCTTAAAAAACTGCCTGCAATAGTTCAGCATATTTATTCGGTGCTCGCTGTTCTTATCGGCTGGATTTTCTTCTATTACGAAGACCTTTCAAAAGCAGGCGGATTGTTCAAAGCCATGCTCGGCTTTAACGGCTTTGCCCATGCGGGCGACGGCATAATAATAATTAACCGCATTGTTTTGCTCATAGCCGCAATTCTCGCTTCAACTCCGCTTGTGACGGCGGCGGTCAAAAAGCTTTTTGTGATTTTAAGAAAAATAAACCACGGCAAAGAAACAGAGCAGGTAATAACAATCGTGTTCCAGGCGGTGACAATGTTTATTTGCGTTGCGGCACTTGTAGGTTCAACCTATAACCCGTTTTTGTATTTCAGATTTTAACTTTTGCTCTCGGAGGTGAATCCTATGCAGAATAACGATAAATTTAAGAAAGGTCCGGAAGTGCCTCAGTTTTTTTCCAACAAACCGCTTCCTCTGCCAAAGAGAGAAAAAGTCATAGAAAATCCTAAAAACCTTGACGGCGGTTTTTCAAACCTCAAAAAAAAGATTCCGCTTATAACAAAGCTTTATATGGTGTCTGCCGCGCTTTTTGCTTTTACTCTTTTTGTTATGGGATTTATCAGTGTTGCGGATAAAGACAAAACTGTGTCAAAAGCCGAAAACAGAGCGCTGGCAAAGCGCCCGGAGTTCAGCTTTGCCGCACTTAAGGACGGCAGCTACACAGTGGATTTTGAAAATTATTATTCCGATAATTTCCCTGCGAGAGATTTTTTTATAAAAGTCAACAGAAAAATCGGCGAAGTTTTAACGCAGTTTTCTGCCGGTGACGACGGCGAGGTTATAGTCTCTGTTGAGCGCAAGGACGAAGATTTTGCGGGCGAGGGCGTTGACCTCGGGCAAAAAACCACACAGGCAACGACAGAATCCGCAACACAGGGCATGAAAGATAACACCGCGGACGTTACGCCAGATAACGAAGCGACTGTAAGGGGCTCTATAATAATAAGCGGCAACAGAGCTATGGAGATATACTCATACAGCGAAAGCTCTGTAAAAAATTATGCGAATATAATCAATTCCGCCGCAAAGGCGATGCCTGCCGGCACAAAATTCTATTCGCTTATCGCTCCCACGGCTGTGGAATTTTACGGCACAAAAACTTACAGAACCGGTGTCCACTCGCAGCGTGACGCAATTAAAAACGCATACTCAATGCTTGATGATTCAATAATAAAGGTTGACGCATATTCTTCTCTTGTTGATAAATCAAAAGAATATATTTATTTCAGAACCGACCACCACTGGACGGCGAGGGGAGCATACTACGCATACAGCGCGTTCTGTGATGCCGCAGGAGCCACCGCACCTGCCATAACGGACTTTAAAACGCATAACATAGACGGATTTGTCGGTTCGCTATATCGCTCGTCTCAGGCCTCGGTGCTTAAAAAGGACCCTGATTATGTTGAGTGCTTTGAGCTTTTGGTTGATGCGACAAACATGGTCTATTCTTCACAGGCGATGACCGACGGCGCAAAGACTTATATAGTCGCAAACAAGGTGAGCGGCGACAATAAATATCTTGCGTTTATTTCGGGTGACCAGCCGATTGAAAAGATAACCACAAGCGTCAAGAACGGCAAAAAGATACTCGTTTTAAAAGAATCTTTCGGCAATGCGTTTGTGCCTTTCCTTTGCAACAATTATGAAGAGGTTTATGTTGTTGACCCGCGCAAGATTGACATGAACCTGCCTGAGTTTGTAAAAACAAACGGCATACAAGAGGTTTTGGCAATAAATTACAGCTTCGGTCTGTCAAACAAAACTTATTGCAGCGCGCTTAATAATTTGATAAAATAAAAAAGCCGTTACGGCTAAAAATATAACAAAGACCGGCCTTTTACGGCCGCCAAATAACGGAGGTATTCAAATGGTTTTTAAAAGCAAATATTTGCAGTCGGTTTATGACAAAACGGTAGAGAAAAATCCCGTTCAGCTTGAGTTTATACAGGCTGTCGGTGAAGTGCTTGAGTCACTTGAGCCGGTTGTGGAGAAAAATCCTATTCTTGAGCAGATGAATATAATCGAGCGTCTCGTGATGCCCGAGAGAGTTGTTCTCTTCAGAGTTACATGGGTAGACGACAGCGGCAAAGTCAGAGTCAACAAGGGCTTCCGCGTTCAGTTTAACTCTGCTATAGGACCTTATAAGGGCGGACTTCGTTTTCACCCGTCGGTAAATCTTTCGGTTATGAAATTCCTCGGCTTTGAGCAGATATTCAAAAACAGTCTTACGGGTCTTGCAATCGGCGGCGGTAAGGGCGGCTCCGACTTTGACCCCAAGGGCAAGTCCGAGGGCGAAATCATGAGATTCTGCCAAAGCTTTATGACAGAGCTTTCAAAGCATATCGGTGCGGATACAGACGTCCCCGCAGGCGACATCGGCGTAGGCGCAAGAGAAATCGGCTATATGTACGGTCAGTATAAAAAGCTTCGCAACGAGTTCACGGGCGTTCTTACCGGCAAGAGCCTCTCATACGGCGGCTCTCTTGTAAGAACAGAGGCAACCGGCTACGGCCTTTGCTATTTCGCACAGGAAATGCTCTCTAACATGAAAAACGATTCTTTCAACGGCAAAACCGTTGTTATTTCGGGCTCCGGCAATGTTGCGATTTATGCGGCAGAAAAGGCTATGCAGCTCGGCGCAAAGGTTGTTGCAATGTCGGATTCTTCTGGATATATCTACGACAAAGACGGCGTAAAGCTCGACGTTATAAAACAGCTTAAAGAGGTTGAGAGAAAACGTATTAAAGAATATGTTGCGGCAGTGCCTGCGGCGGAGTATCACGAGGGCTGCAAAAATATTTGGGGCATTAAGTGCGATATAGCGCTTCCTTGTGCAACACAGAACGAGCTTGACGAAGAAGCTGCCGAAAAATTGGTTGCAAACGGCGTTAAAGCCGTTGCAGAGGGCGCAAACATGCCTTGTACTCCCGAAGCGGTTAAGTGCTTCCACGACAGCGGTATTCTCTTCGGACCCGCTAAGGCGGCAAACGCAGGCGGCGTTGCAACTTCGGCACTTGAAATGAGCCAGAACTCAATTCGCTACAGCTGGACATTTGACGAAGTTGACGAAAAGCTCAAATCAATCATGAAAGACATTTTCCACAACGCATACAATGCGTCGGTTAAATACGGCCACGAGGGCGACCTTGTTGTCGGTGCGAATATCGCAGGATTTGAAAAGGTTGCGGACGCAATGCTCGCACAGGGCGTTATCTGATAAAAACGGAGTGAATATAATGAAAAAGCTGACTGCTTTGCTGTTTTCTGTGTTGCTTTTAATGAGCTTTGCGGCTTGCCAAAAGGGCGAAACAAACGGTGATTCATCAAAAACAAGCGCGGCGAACGGCAGTGACGTTTCATCTTCGGCACAGCAAAAAACCACCGTGCCGGAGCAGAGGATAGACCATATCGCACAGTCGATAGAGCAGGGGCAGTTTGAGGGATTTGACCGTTACACCGACGGTGACAAAGAAAAAATCAAAAAAGCCGTTGAAAAAGACGGCTACAGCTTGGTTTATAATGACGACGGCTCGGGTACGCTCTCTAATGACGAGGGTTCGTGGTTCGTCGGCAAAGGCTGGGTGAACAATAAGTTCACCGATGGTTTGCCGAAGCCCGAATTCGGTGTGATAACCATGAGCGCACAGGATAAAGACGACAGCGGAGATTTTTATATATTCTTAATCCGCAAAGCCTCTGTAAAAGAAGTGGCGGATTATGTGGATAAACTCGAAACTCTCGGCTTCAAGGCTCAGGGCGAAAAGGTTGAGAGCATAGAAAACGGTGCTGTTGTGTTCAATGCCGAAAATGAGCAGGGTAAAAAGGTTGAAATAGCCTATTCTTCAAACGGATTCACTTACAAAATATATGTTAAATAAATTCGGGAGCTGTTCTTACGTAAGAGCGGCTCCCTCTTTTTGGGTTACAAATCTTAAGATTTAAACATAAAAATCTTAAAGATTGGTTTATGTTATTGCAATCTCTCATTTCATGTGGTAATATCAGTCTGTTGAAAAAATAAACTTATTGAGAGGTTATGAAGTTGAAAGAATATATCGAAAGACTTAAAACCGGCTGCAAAAAATGGGAAATTGTCCTTTGGTGGATTGTCCGCCTTGTAATGATTGCCGGAATGATAGAATCATTTGTCAATGCAGATAAGTACGAGGATAAAATACGCACCATGATGGTCGGCAACCTCGTTTTGACTTTTGGGTGGGAGATATTCCAGCTTTTCCCCGAAAAGCATCTTTTCAGGCATCTGCCGGCGGCGGCGCAGGATTTTACGAGCGTTTACATTGTCCTCACCGCATTTTTCGGCGCATACATAAATTTTTATTACACCGTTTGGTGGTGGGATACGCTTCTGCATTTTGTCAGCGGCGGGCTGTGCGTTCTTGCAGGCTATGCTTTTATCAAGGCTTATGAAGAGCGAGACGGCAAAAAAGTTGCGATTCCGGTTGCCGTTCTGTGCGCTTTCAGCGTGTCGTTTATGTTCGGCACTTTGTGGGAGTGCTGGGAGTTCTCATTTGACCAGTTCCTCGGCGGCGATACTCAGCATTGGTCGCTTGCCCTTGCCGAAGAGAGCAAAATAAACCACATGATTTTTCAGCCTGCAAAAGAATTTATGTCTGAAGAGTGGAAATCGCGCTTTGCTCTTATGGACACAATGACAGATATTGTCGCAAACACTCTCGGTGCTGTAATCGGCGGCATTACGCTTAAAATTGCACTTCATAAAGAAGAAAAAGAAGAAAGAGCTGCAGAAAACAAAAAAGAGAAAGCAACCGTTAACGTATAAAGGGGGAAAAGAGATGCACGGCACACTCAAAAGGCTTTGCTGCATTTTACTTGCGGCTTTGTTTGTGCTGCCTCTTTTTTCTTTTGGCTCATATGCAAAAGAAAATGCCTATTATAACGGCTACCCCGTGGTTCTTGTGCCGGGCTATGCCTCTGCCTCGCTTTGCTATGATGAGGGCGGCGAGACTAAAGCGGCGTGGGGCTGGCAGGCGAGCGATATTTCGTCTCCTTTTGCAGATAACATAGTTGATTTAATAAAAGGTGCGGATGTGCTTTTAGACGGTAAAAACGGCTGCTTTTCACACGCTTTGGGCAAGAGCTTTTCGAGCTTGCTTGAGCCCATGCGCTGCAATGCAGACGGAACGAGCGTTAAAAATGTACGTCCTGTTTTGTTTGACGCAAAAGAAACAAGCGATGAATATTTAAACAAAAATTATCCCGACGGCGACTATCGCGTTGAACTTGACATGACAAAAGAAATTGATTCGCTCATAGGCGAAGAAAATGTTTTTTATTTTAACTGCGATTTCAGAATGAGCGCTCTTAAATGTGCGGAAGAGCTTGATAAATATATAACGCAGGTCAAGGAATACACCGGCAAAGACAAGGTCAATATAATTGCCGTGAGCCACGGCGGGCTTATAACCGCGGCTTATATATCGCTCTATATGCAAAAGGGTGATGTGTTTAACGTTGTGATGAACGAGCCTGCACTTCGCGGAGCGTCTCTTGCGGCGGATCTTATGAACGATGAATTTAAGCTTGATGAAGAGACGCTTTTGAGGTATCTTGAATACCATGCCCAGTGCGAAACCGACTATAACTGGCTCGTGAAAGCTCAGCAGCTCGGCGTGCTGGATGATATTGTAGATGTTATTGTTCCTTATGTTACGGACGCGGTAAAATATTGGGGCAGTATATGGGATTTTATCCCTACGGACGATTATGAAAGACTAAAAGAAGAATACCTTGACCCGATAGAGAGCAAGGAGCTTATAGAGCAGAGTGATTATGTTCACTATAAGCTAATGAGCAATTACCGTGAAATTTTTGAAGAGGCTAAAGCTATCGGCATAAATATAAATATTATAGCCGGCACGGGCAACACGATTGTATCGGGCTCAAAAGTAAATTCCGACGGCATAATCGCCGCCTCTTCGTCAACCGGCGCAAAATGTGCGCCGATCGGCAAGCGATATATAAACGGCACCTCACTTAAAGACGCTAACGGCGAGAGCCTTGTTTCGCCGTCTATGGATATTGACGCGTCGCCGTGCTATCTGCTTTATAATACATGGTTTGTGGACGGGCTTTTTCACGGCATGGAGTTTTGGGACGAATATTCGAGGGCGCTATTGTTTAAGCTTTTGCTCGGCGACGGCGGTATGAATGTGAACAGTGATAAGAATTATCCGCGCTTTCATTCGACAACGAGCGTAACCTCTTCCGTATATGCTTCGTTTGACCAAAGCACGGACGGCTTTTTGAGCGAAAAAGATTCCGCCCTTGAAATAAGCAATCTTTCACAAAAGCACAAGATGTATGTGCTCTCTGTCAAGTGCGACGGTGCGGATATTGATTTTGACTGGAATTTTAAAGCCCTCGCACCGGGGGATAAGGGAAAAGTAAAATTCTCCGGCAATTTGCCGCAGAAAAGCACCTATATAAAAATAACCGTTACATATTTTTTGCCCGGCAGCATAACGCCGCTTAACCAAAGAAGTCAGTATTTCACAGTGAATACGGGCAGCGGAATGCAGGGTGTGCCTTCGGCATTTTCAGAGTCGGAGTTTGAAACTCCGTTTGAAAAAAGTGCGAGCAAAACCATGCTTAAAATAGTGAATTTCACAGGCATGAAAGACCTCGCAGACCTTTTGTATGACACGGCTTCGTCGGGCTGGAATAAGCTGACAAAGATTATATTAAAATGATTTCGGGAGAAAAGCTATGGAATTTAAATCGAGCGAAATCATAAAAAGATATGACAAACCAATAATCACATACAACGACGTTTCGTATTTTTTAAATACAACCTTATATTTTATGTTTGCTTTACGGCAGATACCAAGCACGATTGGAGCGTCCGATGCCCGTGTATTCCAACTGGGGCAAGAGCAGGCTTGTGCTCGCGGTTGAAGACGTGCCGTTTTGCAATGATAAAATCGGCCCGGGCGCACCGCTTATGGTGCCCGAGGCAGAGTTTGAAACAAGCGGCGGATACAGAGACAACGGTCTCTTCCCATGCGGTATGATTAAAAAAGGGGAGAATGTAAGAATTTATTACAATGCCGGCTATGCGGTTGTTTGTCTTGCCGAGTGCAATATAAAAGAGCTTGTTGCGCTGTGCAAGGATAAGAAATAATTGATAAAATTTGCTTTTATGTAATAATGTCATAAATAAACCTTGCGAAGCATAAATAAATATGGTAAAATAATAACAATATCTTGCGATTCTTGTCGCAAGATATTGTTTAAACTTTTTTAGCGCGTCTCTCAATTCGGCATGGGGGGCTTTTGACGCTTGTGACCGACAGGAGGAATTTTTATGCTGATGAAGGAGGTCCTCGGATTTCCGCTTGTCTTTTGGCTGTTATCGGTATGTGTTTACAGCTTTACGCTGCTCAACGGATTTTTGGACGGTTGCAATGCTGTGGCAACGCTCATAGCAAGCCGCGCCATGAAGCCCAAAACTGCGCTGTGCTTTGCTGCAACAATAGAACTTTTGTCACCCATGACGCTCTTTTTTACGGGCTTCACCGTTTCAAAGACTATTCAGACCATGGTTGACGAGAATTACTACACAGGCGACGTTGATCAGACAAAAGCGCTTTGCTTTATCGCAGGCGGAATACTTGCGGCTATTATATGGGATCTTTTTGCATGGCTTTCACACGTTCCGTCAAGCTCAACTCACGCGCTCCTCGGCGGAATTGTAGGCGCAAGCATTGTAGCATACGGTGTTTCGAGCGTTGCTTGGGGTCAGTTTGCTTACAGAGTAATTCTTATGATGTTCTTGGCTCCCGCAATAGGTTTCCTCTTCGGTTACACAGTTATGAAAATCTGCAAGGCCATTACTCAAAGGGCAAGCAGTGCGGCAAATACCGTTTTTAAAAGAGTTCAGCTTATAAATGTTGTTCTTTTGGCATACAGCCATTCAACGCATGATTCGCAGAAATCCCTCGGCGTTATAATGCTGCTTATGACAATTTGCGGCAAGTCAATCGGGTCAACACCTCCCTGGCAGGCAGTTGCCGTTGCGGGTCTTTGCCTTGCAATGGGCATAATGTTTGGCGGATACAACATAATCAAAACCGTGGGTATGGGTATATTTAAGGTTAAACCCATTCACTCGTTTGCTTCTCAGCTTGCCTCCGCAGGAGCTCTTATCGGTGCAAACCTCACCGGTGTGCCCGTCTCCGCAAGTCATGTTGTCAGCGCATCCGTTATGGGCGTAGGCTCGGCCGAACGACTCAATGCCGTTCGCTGGACAAACGTTAAGCGCATAGTTATGTCATGGTTTATAACCGTGCCGATAGTCGGCGCACTCGGTGCGTTGTTCTATTTTATTTTAAGTCTTATATTTAAAGCTTAAAATGAGGTGGCTAAAATGTTTTCACTGATTAAAAGAGCGTTTTCTCTGATTTTTGCTTTGCTGATGTTCGTTTCAAACAGCGTAAATTCATTCTTTAACGGTGATATTTACCCTTATGAATCAAACACAAAAGTAATAGGACTTGAAACTCTCGGCAGAAGTCAGGGCGTGACGACGGACGGCAAAAGCTGGATATTCAGCGGCAAAAGTTTTCTCACAAAAGTGAGCCTTGACGGTGAGACCGTACTTGCCGTAAACCTCAAACCTTTTAAGGGCTTGGAGGAATACGGCGTAGACCATATCGGCGGCATAAGCTATTATAACGGCTATGTTTACGCCTCTATGGAGGACAGCAAGGTATGGAACAGTCCGTCGGTAGCATTGTTCGATGCAAAAACACTCAAGTTTTCGGGAGTGTATCACCTTTTCGGCAAAGATATTTTAAACCGCGGCTGTCCCTGGGTGTGCTGTGACGGTGAAAACGGCTTTCTGTATGCCGCAAACAGCCGAAATACAACCGAGATATTCTGCTTTGATATTGAAACGTTTGAACTTGTTAAAACCGTCCCTCTGGCGTTTGAGTTAAAATCTATTCAAGGCGCAGAGATGTACGGCGGCTATATGTATGCCGCAACAAACGACGCGACAAGAGCCGTGTATAAGGTCGATTTAAACAGCGGAAAAATTGAAAAATATTTTGACAGAATTATGTACCGGCCGAAGTTTATTGATAATTTCGGCGGCGAGGGCGAGGATATAACCGTTCTCGGCATGGATGACGGAACGCTGTTTCATGCGCTCGATATAGGCGCGCTGTTTATTGATTCAAATTTGAGGCATTATAAAGAAAAATAAAACGACATCGCAAAAAAGAAGCTATAATCCACATGATAAAGTGTGAATTATAGCTTTTATTTTTGCTTATTTGCCTGCTTGAACTATTGCTTTTACGTCTTTCATTTTAACAAAATCAGGAAAAAACATATACGGTGATTTTTTCCATTTATTGCCGTCAATTTTTATGTTGCCGCAATGGTTGCCTAAAACAATCCTGCCGCGGTCAAAGTTCATTGACGGATAAAACATATCGTTTATAACGGTGTTGCCGACAACCTCCATACCTGCGGTGTTTTCGGCTTTTATAAGGCGCGAAGACATATTGATAAATGTGTTGCCGCTGATTTTAATGTTAGAAAAAATCGGGACGTCGGCCTTTTTGCTGTTAATATTGGTGCTTAAGGTTATAACCTCGCCCCAATCGCTGTAACTGCACATTTCAAAAACGTTGCCGCTGATTTCAAGGTTGTTTACACCCGTTCCCTCGCACCAAGAGCCGGGGATAATGTCCACAACGGCTCTTATTGCGGGCCCCATTATTTTATAAAATCTGTTATTTTTGCAAAGACCGTTGTCGCTTTGCAAAAGCAGCGCCCTTGCGCGGTTTTCGTGAAAGTAGTTGTTTGTAACAACATAATTGCCGCTGTCGGTGTCCGCATTATAAAGGATGGTTCCCTCTACGATGTCTTCGGGCAATGCAGATGAAAATTCTATAACATTTTGCTCGCCGTCATGATATGCGGATTTTATTTTTGCTGTGCCGTCAAGGTCTTTATATCCGCTTGTTTTAAACTTAACGCTGTCGCCTGCGAATAACACGTCGGAGCTGCCGTAAGCCCGCACCGTGCTGTCACCGAGCCGCTGTGAAACATACAGCACATTGTCGTGAACATTCAGCGCATCGTCGCCCATAAAGCTGAAATCACAGCCGTCAATTCTGAAAAATCCTTTTGTGCCGGCAATGTGAACGGCGTCTGCCGTTGCCGATATTCTTTGCTCATTCTCTTTGCCGGGGGCAAGACCGATATATGAGTTGATTATCTGAAAATGGCTTGCTTTGCCGCCCATGAGATAGCACATGCCTGCCGCAGAGTAAATGCTGACGTCATTAAAGGTTACATTTTCGGATTCACCGCCCAAATAAAATACATTGCCGCCGTAAACATAGTGCCTTAGCATAAAGACGTCGCCGTTTTCAAATTTATCAAAACTTCCGTCATGCGTTATTTTGAGCACGTTTGAGTCGGTCTTTTCGATTCTTTCTATCATTTCGGGTCGGGAGTAAACATAGACCTCTTTACACTCCGCCTTTGCTCCGGGGGTCAGCGTGTCGGCATCGTATTGCGTGAGTGCCATTATCGGTATATCCTCGGAGACATTTTGAAGCTCCGTAAACTCAAGCTCTAAGGTGCGGTTATTTTTGCTTGCATTTTTGATTTTTACAAGGGAGCCCAAGCGGGATTTGCTCCGGTTCCAGTCAACAGAAAGTCCCTTTATTTCGAGCGAGTCACAGTTTGAAATATGAAAGTATTTATCGTGTTCAAAAACAAATACGGCGTTGTCGCAGTCTATAAGTACGTTTTGAAGTCCGCTTATACCGATTGTTTTATCGCTTTTGAAAAAGTATGTGCCGCCGTCAATTTTGAGACGGGTATTCGGGTGTTCTTTGCAATATTCTATCGCTTTGCAAAATGAGGCGTAATTATCGCCGCTTTGCGTGTTCATGCCAAAGTCCGAAGCGTTGACTTCTTTAAGGGATTCACCCATCGGCCTTTTGATATAAAAGACCGATGAATTTACACCCTCTATACGGTCGGCGGTTTGATATTCGCCGAGCGTCGGCGCGCTCTCGATTATCGGGTCGCCTTTTTCTGGAACGGTCGGAATTTGCATTGGAAAAATATTTGCTATTGTGAGTATTACTGCGCTCAGCAGTGAAAGCAAAGACTGAAACATATTTTTAACCTGCTTAAAATCAGTGCTTCCAATCTATAAAATACATTTTAAAGATGTTCCACGCTATGTTGATTATCTTTTTAAAGTATTTGAAAACGGTTTCAAGTACGTTCACTTCTTCATCTTCGACTTCGTCGGGGAGAATATCAGGCGTTTCGTCCGTAACCGTGCCCGAACCGTCTTTATCTATTGCAAACTTGTCAACACATTCGGTTTTGCCGTCTCTTATGATGTAAGAGTTAAAATACATCACACCGCCGTCGATTTCGATTGCAGAGAACATCTGTGAATCGGCAACAGCGGTCTTTGCTGCTCTGGGGAAGAGCTTGTCGGTGAGCGAAGTATCTTTTACAAGATAGGTCTTAACGCCTGCACAGCCGCTTATGACATATGTTGTGCCGGTGGGATTCAAGTAAGAATCATAAACCTCGCTGCCGTGCTTGAGGCTGACTTTCTTTTCGGTTACGGTTTCGTTGCCGTCAAGAGAATGTGTTCTGAGATATACATGGTCGTGACCCTGAAGAACAAGGTCAATGTTAAGCTCCGGCATAAGTGACGAGAGCTGCTTGCGCATTGCACATACGTCTTTGTCGTCATAGTGCGAACCGTTTGAATAAAGCGCCTTGTGAAGAGCAACAACTTTCCACTGTGCAGAGCTTTGCTGCATATCTTCTTTGAGCCATTCGATTTGCGAATTATTCAGTGCCTTGTCTTCGCCAAGGTCATTTGTGTTGAGCACCGCAACGTGAACGTTATTGTATGTGTATGAGTAATAAACGCCGGAGGAGGTATCCTGAGTCGGAACATTCGGCAAAACAAAGTTGTTTACCGTGGCATTGTCGTCTTTTTCCTCGTGATTGCCCGTTGCAGGCATGAGGTAGGTGCTCATAAGGTCTTTTGAGGCCGTGTCAAACATCCACTGCCACTGGTTAGAGTTCATGCCGCAGTCAACAAGGTCACCCGTGTTCATAATGAATTTTGCGTCGGGGTAAAGCTCATATGCCGTTTCAACGGTCTTTGCCCATGAGTTTTTATACTGCTTCTCGTTTTGCGATTGCGGGTCGCTCATGTGGAAGAAAGTAACCTTATCGCCGCCGTCGGCGGTTTCTATTGTGCCCGTCTCGCTCCACCAGCCGTATTTTTCGTTGCCTACGCGATAAACATATTTGGTGCCGGGTTTAAGACCCGAAAGTTTTACCGTGTGGCGATACATATTGTAGTAGTATTTGAAGAAACCTATTACGCCGAGGTCTATGCCGGGGTAGTATCTTTCAACCGATTCTTCGCTTGTGCTTATGGTAAAAGACGCGTTTTCTGTTGCCTTGCCGCTGAACTTTACGGGCGATCCGTCAAGCTCATAAATTTCAATGTCGGTGTCTTTAAGTGTGCTCTTAGAGAACCATCCGATCGTTGCCGTATTCATAGAATTTTCGCCCATGGTAAGGCTGACCATAGTCGGCAGACGGTAATTTTCTCTTGTGGCTTCGGGGGTAACTTTTGCCGACGAATATGTTACGTCGGTGTCGCCTTTAAAAATCGGAACATCGTCTGTCGCAAAATCGGAGAGGGCATATGCAAGCTGATGACCTATGGATTCTATCTGGCTGTCGGTGAGGTATTCTTTAATAACAAGCTTGTCAACCATGTCATAAATGCCGGTGTAGGGGAGCACTCCTATGCCGAAAATTGTGTTAACAAGGTTAAGATAGCTGAAATCGTCTCTGAGAACGTATCTGAGCACCTTTTCATTGAGGGCGGTACCGAGCTTATGACCTGTTTCGGAGTCGCCGAAAAGGGTATCTATGCGAACGTCAAGCTTTGCGAGAATCATATCGTTTAAAACGTCGTTAAACACTATGTCTACAAGCTCGTCAAAAATTCTGAAGGCGGTATCTCCGTTTTCAAGCTGATAAATAACATCCTGAATAAATTTATCGTCCGAAATATCTTCGTTGCCGGTGTACCAATAATACATTGCGCTCAGAACTGCCTCGCCGAGGTTGCCGCCGCGCGAAGCATCGCCGAAATGATAATCTTCAATAAATTTAGTGCAGGGGATTTCTGAAACCTGAATAGAGAAAACTCTATTTAATATTGCGTTGACTTCTTTTATAAGCTCGTCGGGGTTTTTGAGGTATGCGTCCTCTATCTGAGAGCAAAGGTCATCTACAAAGCACATAATGTTATTTGAAGAGAAAATTTCATATCCGCCGAGACCTATGCCGTCGCCTATATAAGGCGCGAGAAAGTCTTTTATGATTTTTTCAACATCTATGCCTTTGGTCTTGAGATATTCTATAATTCCGCCCGATGCAATAATATCTTTTGAGGCATTCGTGAGAAGATTGCTCGCAATGCCGGTGAGAAGCTCGGATATATCCGCATATCCGTCCTCTTTAAGCGCACCGCCGAAGCAAAGACCGAAAGAATCGTATTTGAATTTGCCGAGCTCATATGTTTTACCGTCAACGCTTATGGGCTTTATGCAGTCTGCGTCAACATTTTCGTATGTTGCCTCGGTTTCGCCGTTTGAATAAGTTACGAGGTCAACATTTCTGTATTGATTTGGGAAGCCTGTGAGCGACGGTGTTTCGCAGTCGTAAAGGGTGTTGCCGTTGTCGCTGGTGACGCTTGAAATATCGTTTGTGTGAAGATGTCCGCTGAAAGCGAAGTTTACACCGAGGTCGGCAAGCTGTTCCGATACGTCCATATAATCGTCAAGAGGGAACGCAAACGTAACCGACGGCTCAAGCTTCATATGTGCGGCGAGGCCGTGGTGCAGCATAACAAGAGGTTCTGCGCCCTTGTCAGTTGCCTCTTTGACCTTTGCCTTTATCCATGTCATCTGTTCGTCGCTTATATATCCGCCTGTTTCGGATTTTCCTATTTCATCGGGGTCATAAATGCAGCTGTCAACAACTATGAGACGGTAGTTTTCGTCAAGGTCAACAACATAAGAGAGCATACCGTGACGATCCGCCGCTTGGGGCGTGAACTCTTCACAGGCGAGGTCAAAGCCGAGGTCTTTATAAACCTCTCTGAATTCATCGCCCGAGATGCTTCTTGTCGGCTCTTTTGTGTTATTTTCGTATGTTGCGGCATTCTTTACTTTTACATCATGGTTGCCGTTTGTTACGATAACCTGAATACCGTATTTTGCTTCAAATTCCTTAAGACGCTCCGCAAGCTTAACGTGCGCCTCATATTCGCTGTTTCTTGTAAGGTCGCCGGAGATAAGAAGGAATTTTGTTCCCTCTTCTTTGGCTTTTTCACCCACGGCTGTGAGCGCAGAGGTGAGAATAGCGTCCGATTCGTTATATTCCTTTGCCTCCGAACGGCTGGTGTTATACCATTCTTCGCTTTTATCACCCATCAAAGATTCGGGGTAATAGTGCACGTCCGACATCACCGAAAAGGAAATGGAACTTGTTTTTTTACCCTTTGGATCAGCCGCGTATGCCGGTTGTGCGATGCAAAATACCATCGCAAGTGTGATGAATACGCAAAAAATCTTTTTAACGTTTTTCATAAGTTTCCCTCACATAAATTTTTTTGACATGAAAGTCTTTTAAATTTTACCATATCTGCAAAAAATTTTCAACCAAAAAAAGTCGGCGTTGGACATTTTGCTCAAATAGTCCACGCCGACAAATATTTTTACCATACGTTGTTTTGAACTTTGCCGTCCAAAAACGATTTCAGGTTGTCATAGACGATTGAAACAAGTCTTTGCCTTGTCTCATAACCCGCCCATGCAATGTGGGGTGTTATTATGCAGTTGTCGCAAGAGAGCAGGGGATTGTCTTTTCTCGGCGGTTCACACGAGAGCACGTCAACGCCTGCCGCAAGAATATCGCCGTTTTTAAGAGCTTTTGCAAGCGCATCTTCATCTATCGCCGCACCTCTGGAGGTATTTATGAGAATCGCGTTTTTCTTCATTTTGGATATAAAGTCCGCGTTTACCATTTTTTCGGTTTCGGGGGTGAGCGGGCAGTGGAGCGATACAATATCACTGCCTCGAAGCAGCTCGTCAAGAGAAACAAATTTAAAGTTCTTGATTGCGGGAGCCTCTTTCTTTCTCGGCACATAGCAAAGAATGTTCATGCCGAAAGCGTCTGCGATTTTTGCAACGGCATTGCCGATTTTTCCGAAGCCTATAATGCCTATGGTTTTACCGCCGAGTTCTATGAGCGGAGTCTTCCAAAAGCAAAAATCCGAGCTGTTCGCCCATTCGCCCGCATGAACCGCGTCATTGTGAAGCGCAACACGGTTATAAATTTCGAGAATGAGCGCAAATGTGAGCTGTGCCACCGCAAGAGTTGAATAGGTCGGCACGTTGCACACGGGTATATTTTTCTCTTTGGCATATTCAATGTCAACAACATTGTAGCCTGTGCTTAAAAGGCCGATGTATTTAAGCTTCGGCAATTTTTCGAGAACGGATTTCGGCAAAAGAGTTTTGTTGGTTATGACTATTTCCGCGTCCTTTGCCCTTTCGACCGTCAGCTCCGCCGGGGTGCGGTCATATGCCGTGAAATCGCCGAGCTTTTCAAAGTCCTCCCACGAGAGGTCGCCGGGGTTTGTGGTATAAGAATCAAGCATTACAATTTTCATGGTTTTTGCCTCCTTGTTTATCGCTTATATCTTAGCATATTTTTCTCGCTTTATGAATAAAAATATTTTCAAGAAGTTTGTACATTTTAAACAAAAGCTTATTTCTCTTTCGGAAATAAAAAAGTGTTTATTATGCTATAATGAAAAAAAGCTCAACGGGAGGCAAGAGCAATGAACCCTTTTACTGTTAACCGTATGATCAAAAAAAGCGGTCAAAAAATATGTATCGACACACTCAGCAGAGACTGCGGAATGCAAATGCGCCACAGATTTTTTAAAATGTCCAAAGAACTTTTCGCGTGCCCCGATTGCGGAATGATGCGCCATTATGTTAAAGGGCTGTCGTTTTACGGCTGGCTGCACATGCCGTTTTATTACGGCGAAAAAATAAATTTTTAATTTAAGCTGTCACATAAAAATATGTGGCAGTTTTTTATTGCGGTGACGTATTAAATATGTTAAAATTAAGCCGAATATTTTAATCGGCAGAAAGGGACAGCAAAATGGCACAGGTAGAAAAAAGACCTTATAAGGAATATTCTGTTTATCAGATTTGGCCGCGCAGCTTTTGCGACGGCAACGGCGACGGCATAGGCGATTTGCAGGGAGTTTACTCAAAGCTTGACTATATAAAAAGTCTCGGCGTTGACGTGATTTGGTTTTCTCCTCTTTATCCCTCACCCAATGCGGATTACGGATATGATATATCGGATTACAAAAATATAAACCCCGAATACGGAACGCTGGACGACTTTAAAAAAGTGCTTGACGGCGCACATGAGCGCGGAATGAAAGTGCTTATGGATTTGGTTGTCAACCATACCTCGGATGAGCATTATTGGTTTAAGGAGAGCTTAAAGGGCGACGATAACCCGTATCATAACTATTACTATTGGCGCAAGGGCAAGGGCAAAGACGGCAAAAAACCGCCTAACAACTGGCTTTCTACATTTGAGGGCGGCGCGTGGGAGTATAACGAAAAATTAAAAGAATTTTATCTTCATGTTTTTGCAAAAAAGCAGCCGGATCTTAACATGGATAACCCAAAGGTAAGAGAAGAGGTCAAGGATATACTGCGCTTTTGGCTGGATATGGGAGTTGACGGCTTCCGAGAGGATGTTATAACCTTTATTTCCAAGCCTGCCGATATGCCGAACGGCTTCCCTCTGCCTGCCGCAACGGGGATTGAGCACTATAAAAACGGGCCCAAGGTTCACGATTATCTTAAAGAATTCAGAGACGAAGTTCTCGGTAAATACGATTGCTTCACCGTCGGCGAAAGCCCGATGATGACGATGAAAAACGCATTGCCGTATATTACCGAGGGCAAAGACCAGGTGCTGAGCATGATGTTCCACTTTCAGCATCAAGAGGCGGACTGCTTTATTACGGAGTGGGTGCATACTCCGTTCAGGCTCAGAAAGATGAAAAAAGCGTTTTCTTCATGGCAGTATGCACTTTACGGCAGGGCATGGAATTCGCTCTATCTTGAAAATCACGACCATGCAAGAATAATAAACCGCTACGGCAATGTTAAATATCACAAAGAGAGCGGAAAAATGCTTGCAACAATGTGTTATTTGCAATGCGGAACACCTTTTATTTATCAGGGTCAAGAAATCGGTATGCTTAACATAAAAATAGATTCTTTGGATAAATATAAGGACGTTTTAACCTTTAACAATTATAAAATCTTTAAAAAGCTTGGCATCAGCGATGAAAAATTCCTAAAAATCGCAAACCGTTCAAGCCGCGAAAATGCAAGAACGCCGATGCAGTGGAGCGGTGCAAAATATGCGGGATTCTCCGATGAAAAACCGTGGTTTGAATTAAACCCAAACTATAAAAAGATAAATGTCGAGGAGCAGGAAAAAGACCCCGATTCGATACTTAATTATTACCGCCGATTGATAAAACTCAGAAAAGAGAACGAAATATTTATTTACGGCGATTATAAAGAGCACAATAAGCTCTCCGGCAGTTTATATGTCTATGAGCGGAATTATGAGGGCAGACGTGCGATAATAATATGCTCTTTTAAAGAGAAGGGCATAAAATTTACCGCGCCGCAGGGCTTTGACCTTTCAAAAGGCGAATTGGTGCTTTGCAACTACGGCACTGCAGATATAAAAGACAACAGCTTTGTCACGAGGCCGTATGAAGCAAGAGTATACTTATTTTAAGGAGAATACAAATGGATCTTATTAAAAACGCAGATTTTATTATTTCAAAAGAGGATATGGGCAAAGTGTGTCCCGCGTTTTCAAAAAGCTTTTCAGCTAAAAAAGAGGTTAAAAAGGCGAGTGCACAAATATCCGCTCTCGGTGTTTATGAGGCATATATAAACGGCAAAAGAGTGGGCGATTACATACTTGCCCCGGGCTGGACCACTTATCACAAAAGGCTTCAGTATCAGACATATGACATAACCGATATGCTTCAAAAAGACAATGTTATAGAGATAAACGCAGGCGACGGCTGGCTTGTTGAAAACCTTGGGCATTACAGCATGATGCCGTGGATGCCGCAGAACGACAGACCTGCGGTTATCGCTGCTGTTGAGATAGAATATGCCGACGGCGAAAAAGAAGCTATATTAACCGATGAAAGCTGGAAGGCTTCAAAAAGTGAAATTCTTAAAAGCACAATTTACGGCGGTGAAACCTATGACGCACGCATAAGGGGCGAGAGAAACTGGGGAGATGTTGCCGTATATAATGACTACCCCAAGGAGCGTTTGATTGAGCAGGAGGGCGAGATAATCAGAGAGATTGAGTCTCTTGACGCGAAAGAGCTTATCAAAACTCCCAAGGGCGAAACCGTTATTGATTTCGGTCAGGAGGTCACGGGATATGTTGAGTTTACCCCGCGCGGAAAGAGCGGCGACACGGTAGAAATCGACCACGGCGAGGTGCTCGATAAGGATGGCAATTTTTATAACGCAAACTATCGCTCCGCAGAGTCTCACGTTAAATATATTTGCAGTGGCAAAGACGAGGCATACAAAGCGCATCACACGTTTTACGGCTTCAGATATATAAAAATTGAGAGTGATTACGAAATAAAAAAAGAAGATTTTAAAGCGGTTGTCGTTCATTCCGATATGAAGCGCACGGGTCATTTTGAATGTTCAGATGAAATGGTAAACAAGCTTTACAGAAATATTATCTGGGGTCAGAGAGATAATTTCCTCGATGTTCCCACAGACTGCCCGCAAAGAGACGAGCGCCTCGGCTGGACGGGCGATGCAAACGTATTCTTTAAGACGGCAGCCTATAACTATGACGTTGAAAAATTCTTCAAAAAATGGCTACGCGATTTGAGAGCGGATCAGCTCTTAAACGGCGGCATGCCTCATGTTGTACCCTGCGTTTTCAACTATACATATACGGAAAACGAAAAGCCGGATGACCACAGCTCGTCATATTGGGGTGACGCAGCGGTTGTTATACCTTGGCAGATGTATGTTGCCTACGGCGATAAAAAGTTTCTTTCGGAGCAATTTGACTCAATGAAAAAATACGTTGAGTTTATGAGAAAAAGCGGAAGCTGCGAGTGTCTGTTTGACACAACGTGGCACTTCAGCGACTGGCTCGCGCTCGATGATGTTTATAAGCACTGGTGCAGTGACGAGATAAGCACAAAATATAAGCAAATGCTCGCCCAGGGCGCGTATGCCAATTCGGTAGAAATACTTGTGAAAGCCGGCAAGGCTTTGGGGCTTGATATGTCGGAGTATGAGCGGCTTCACGAGGGAATAGTAAAGGCTTATAACGAAAATTATGTGGTTGACGGCGACCTGCTGTTTAAAACACAGACCCAGTATGTAATTGCTCTGCATTTTGATTTGGTTAAAGATAAAAAGACCTACGCACAGCGGCTTGTAAAGCTCATTAAAGATAACGGTAACCGCCTGACCACCGGTTTTGTCGGCACTGCGTATCTTATGGATACTCTCACAGAAAACGGATATGTCGATGTTGCGTATTCTCTTCTTTTGCAGACCGAGTTCCCGTCGTGGCTCTTCTCTGTCAGAATGGGAGCAACAACCGTTTGGGAGCATTGGGACAGCCTCAAAGAAGACGGCTCCATGTGGAGCACAGAGATGAACTCCTTTAACCACTATGCCTACGGCGCGGTGGCTTCGTGGATGTATTCTGTTATGGCAGGTATAGATTATGATGAAAAGAACCCCGCTTATAAAAATATTATCATAAAGCCGATACCCGATAAAAGAATCAAATGGGTCAAGGCTTCGCTCGATACCCGTCACGGCACGGTGAAATCCGCATGGAAATATACCGAAAAAAATATAGAGTATAATATAACAATACCGAGCGGCGCGACCGCCGACGTAACAATAGACGGCGAAATACACAGGCTCGGCGCGGGACAATATATATTTGAAGGGAAGCTTGTTTAAATGATAGTTGCCACATATGAGAAACTCAAAAATTACGGCAGTTTGCTGCCGTCCGCAGAAAAAATTGCCGATTTTATCGCGGAGTGGAACAAAAATCCCAAAGAAAGCGGCAGATATGACCTTGACGGCGACAATCTTTTTGCCGCTGTCAGCGAGTATGAGACAGAAAGCTTCGACGAACGTCAGTTTGAGTCACATCAAAAATATATTGATGTGCAGTATGTTCCGTCCGGCGAAGAAACGCTCTATTGGGCAGACGTAAAAACACTAACGCAAACGAGCGAGAGCTTTTCGCAGGGCGGCGACATAGCATTCTATAAGGGCGATGCGCAGGGGAGTGTAACTCTTGGCGGCGGAACGTGCGCGGTGCTCTTCCCCGAGGACGCACATATGCCGAACTGCATAAGCGGCGAAAAGCAAAAGGTGACAAAGATAGTTTTTAAAGTTAAAATATGAATTAAATCCGCAGCGAGATGCAAAATTTCGCTGCGGATTTTATGTTGTATGTAAATATCGGCACAGTGTGGGCACACCGCCCTGCGAGGTGAAAACTCACGGTTTGCTGTTGTCGACCGTGGTGCACAGGCTCCCATATAGGGGAGCTGTCGCGGCGAAGCCGTGACTGAGGGGTTTTTGCCGATTGCCAAAATCTTCGCAGTGTAGTTATTCCGGCAAGTGTAAGATATGTAGGCAACAGAGCATTTTGGCGTTGTACAAATCTTTCTCAAATCGAATTTCTCGGGGCAAATACGGAACTTGGTGAAGGTGTGGTCTTAGGAACAGAGCTTTACAGAAACTTTTTGCAAAGCTATGATAATGAAATCAAGGCTCAAATAGAAGAGGATACATTAAAAACCCGAAAAGCTTATGGGCTCTGCCCGTATTGCGGCAATAATTACAACATATGGGGTAAATGCAAAGGCTGCGGCAGAAAGAAGAATAATTAAGCAAAAAACAAGGATCGTGATTGCGACCCTTGTTTTTGTTTATATTCTCTTTGAAAGAACTTCTTTTTCGTATCTGTCGGTTTCTTCGAGCCATTTTTCGCCCTGCGGAACATTCTCGCGTCTGCAAAATTCGTTCCAAACCTCATTATACGGATAGAATTTATATTCTTCGCTCATGGCAAGCATCTTTGTGAAATTGCCGCTGTCCTGATACTTTTTAAGCTCGCCGTGCGGCAAAAGCATTGCAAAAAGCAAAGCCTTCCTCATATTGCGTGCGCCGACTACCCATGCGGCAATGCGGTTTATCGAAGCGTCAAAATAGTCAAGACCTATCATAACCTTGTCAAGTGCGTCACAGCGGACTATCTCTTTTGCGATTTCTTTAAGCTCGTCGTCAAAGATTACAACATGGTCGCTGTCCCATCTCATCGGGCGGGTGACATGAAGCGCAAGCTTATCCGCAAAAAGAAGCATTGACGGGATTTTGTCGCTTACCATCTCCGTAGGGTGGTAGTGACCGTTATCAAGCAGGCAAAGGCAGTCGTTCTTTGCGGCGTAGTTGAGATAAAATTCGTGCGAACCCACCGTATACGCTTCAAGTCCTATGCCGAAAACCTTAGATTCAACTGTGTCTATAAGGTACTTTTTATCATATTTTTCGCTGAATATTTCATCAAGCGACTCTTTAAGTCTTTGACGCGGACCGAGCCTGTCTGCCGGAATTTCTTTGTATCCGTCGGGAATCCAGATATTGTTCATGCAGGTTATGCCCAGCTCTTTGCCGAAATATGCACCGATTTTTCTCATTGCTTTGCAGTGGTCAATCCAAAAGCGGCGTATTTTTTCATCGGGGTTTGAGAGGGTAAGGCTGTTCGCTGCAAGAGGGTGAGAAAACAATGTGGGGTTAATATCAAGACCGAGGCCGTTTTTCTTTGCAAACTCCACCCATTTTTCAAAATGCTTCGGCTCAAGCTTGTCACGGTCAACCGTGCCGTCGGTTATTGCATAAATCGCATGAAGATTTATTTTGTATTTGCCGGGGAGAAGTGAGAGCACCTCCTCAATGTCTGCCATAAGCTCCTGCGGAGTTCCGGCTTTGCCCGGGTAGTTGCCGGTAGCCATTATTCCGCCGCTGAGACTGCCTGTGTTCTCAAAGCCGACAACATCGTCGCCCTGCCAGCAGTGTAGAGATATGGGCAGTTCGGCAAGCTTTTTCAGCACTTCTTCTGTGTCAATGCCTATTTTTGCATATGTTTCTTTTGCGTGTTCGTATAATGAGCTCATTTTATTTCCTCCTTAGCTAAAACTGTGTCGGAATCTACTGTTCCTATCCACATATCCTCCCATTTCTGACCTGCAAGCTCTTCGCATTTTGCTTTTTGCTCGTCCGTAAGGGTAACAAAGCCTTTTTCTTTCTTTTCTGCGATGGCGGCTCTTATCATTTCATGGTCGGATTTAGTCATCTTATACTTATAAATTGCAATTATTGCAAGCAAAGCAAAAATCATAGGCAATATTGAGTATGTGAATCTTATACCCATGAGTCCCTTTGCGCTTTGCACTGCATTTTCACCGGTTTTAAAGTCAAACGCGGCAAGAATATAGCCTGTTGCGGCAGAGATAACACCGTTGACAGTCTTTTTAATGAAAGAGTTAAAGGTTGAGATAACTCCCTCTCTGCGGCGGCCGGTTATCATTTCGTCAACATCGGTCACATCGGGCTGTGTGTTTGTGCCGACAAAGCCAACACCCGAATAGCCGAAATAATACAGAACAATGCTGACGCAAAGCAGTATGAATCTTGTGTTTTCGGGGATGGAATCGTTTATAAAAAGAGAAATTGCAAGACCCACCAGCATTATTGGGCCTAAAAGCTTGCCGCAGAACTGCTTGCCGAATTTCATTGTAAGAGCATAGTTTATCGGAAATCCCGAAGCTTCCGCAACGCCTGCAACCGTGTTTGTGATGTTATATCTTTTCCACAGCTTTGCCGCATGGTTTATAAAGAACTGATTTGAGCTGGAATAAAATCCCCTCGCGATAGAATAGAATGTGCTGAGAGCAAAATATCTGCGGAACGCCCTGTTCTTAAACACAAGCTTATATTCGTTAAACGTATAGTGAACATCGAGCGGGGGGAGGCGCATGCCGACCGAGCTTTTTTCTTTTGTAAAGAAGAAAGTGAGAATAAGCGGAACCGAGAACCAAATCGCAAGCACAAGACCGAGAAATGTATATTTACTTCGGGTTTCGGGGTCGGGACCTATCTGCTGCATGTTAAAGAAGCCGAGGGTGATTGACACCAAAACGAACGAAGATACCATTCCTACCGAGTTCATTATGTATTCTATTGATTTATACTGTGTTCTGAGCGAGTATTCCGGCGCAAGCTCCGGCAGCATAGCGGTGTGAGGCACGCAAACAAGAGTAAATGCCGTGTTAAAGAGCATATATGCCGCAATGTAATATACCATTACCGTGTTTGTGCTGAAACGCGAGGATATACCGAATGAGTTCCAAAGCATAAAATACGATATTGCTATCGGTATAACGCCCCAAATAATATAACGCCTGTGTTTGCCGTATTTTGACCTTGTGCGGTCGGTGATTATACCCATTGCGGGGTCGGTTATTGCGTCCCACACATGTGCAAACATTAAAACCAAACCTGCCTGCTTGGTTGTTAAGCCTTCCACCTCTGTCAGATAAGATAAGAAGTAAAGCGAGATTATATAAGGTGCGCCGCCGAATAATATGCTTGCCGAGTTGTAGCAAACCATCGGTGTAACGGCTTTTATAAATTTGTTGAATTTTTCTTTCATTTGCAAAACTCCGCCGAGAAAAATTTATCTAATAAAAAAGTCCCGCAAAGGGGACTTTTTTTATTTTGTTTTTATTTGAGTTCGGTAACCGCGTCAAGGTAGCTGTTGCCGAGATCCGAAATATTTTGAACACCGAGGATGTTTTCACCGTTATTGAGCTTATCTTTAAGGGCATCGACTTTAGCCTGAACCGCTTCGTCCGAAACGGGGCGAACATCAACAATACCCTCTTTAACGCCGCAGGTGTAACCCTCAAGGTCAGAGAATTTTTCGTTAACAGTTGCGGTTATAATCTTGGTGTAAAGAACATTAAGGTTTTGGCAAGCTGCCGAAATGAATGTGGGCTTGCCGTCTTTTAAGGATACAAGGCACATGTTGTCTTTAACAGAAGCGGGAACCTCAAAATATGTATTGCCCTCTTCGTCTGTTTTGTAGTTTCTGGTGTAAAGAATGTCGCAGCCGTCTGCAAGAACCTTTTCACAGCCTGCTTTAACGTCCGACGCAATAACGAGCGATACGCTTGCCTGCGGATTTACGCTTTGCGCACCGAGAAGAAAAGCGTTGATGTCGGTTGTATCGGCAGTCATGAAAGAAGAATCAACAACATAACCGATTTTGCCTGTTGATGAGTACGAGGCCGCTATGAGACCCTCTAAATACTCGGTTTCATAATTTCTTATGGTGAAAACTGCAACGTTGCTGAGCTCCGGCTCAATGTTTTTGTAATCTGCCATTGTGATGAAATATGCAGAGGGATTGTCTTTTGCATATTTTGTAAAATCATTATAATAACCTTCATCTGTGCCGACTATAAGTCTGCATCCTCTTGCAACAAGGTCAGCCATGGCCTTTTCCATTGCGGCACTGTCGCCGGGCTTAATGTTTGTCTGCTCGGTAACCTGGCTGTCGCCTGCTCCGGCGGCTGAATATGCGGCTTTGAAGTTGTTATATTGCACGTTTGCATAGGAACCTTCTTCGGCAGTGTCGCCGTCAACTATTATTCCGATGTTGACAGTACCTATATCAAGTACTTCTTCGCTCTCTTCACCGCATGATGCAAAAATGAAGAGCATAGCAAGAGCCAAAAAAACTGCCGTGATTTTTTTTGTAAGATTCATACATCTTACCTCCTGAAAAATGTGTATGAACAAATTATAGTTTAATTGCAGGGGAAAATCAAGCATTTTTGCCACATTTTATATAATTTTAGTCAGAAAATATGTTAATAGGTGCTATTATTGCCCGCTGTGCCCTTATATATATAAATGTATAGAGATTTTTGTAATGTAAATCACTTTACAACGCAACAATTGCGTAAAGTAATTGCCTTTACACGGTGTGTTTGGCTGCGGCAGTGAATTGCAAAATATGTCTGATTTTTGATATTCACAAAAAAGACATATTGTTTATGTGTAACATGCACAAACATGTTTTTAATATGTACTTTCTTTACAAAAATTTATTGACAAACCGCAGTTCGTGGGGTATATTTATACTAACCATAGTAATGGTGTAATGGGGTACGAGTACGCCTTAAAACGTATTTTTATCGCATTTGCCGACCTGTATCACGACAGGATGCATGGGGAACAACCTGATCTGCCACGCGGCAGAATTCAAGACCATCGGCCGAACCGGTTTAGGCGCTGCGAAGCGCAGGTTTTGCGGCGTTTGATTGGTTTAAAGATGAAAGGGGAGATTCGGCGGGAATATGGGATTGCATCGGCACGTGCAGCCGATGTTAAACAACAAAGCACACGGATAGGGTATTCGGCTGAAAAGCCAAACACTAAATTCTAAACGGAGGTGCATCCAAAACTTATGAGACAGTCAAAAAAAATACTTAGTTTTCTTTTGGCAATCGTATTGATTCTCACGACTGTTGCAATAGGCGCAAGCGCTAAGTCGGCTCCCTTTAAAGACAGCGCTATCGCAGGCCAGTACAACAGCCTTGACAAGCCGGTTCTCACTACCGAGCAGTATGCTACCGCAGCTCTCGACGAAGTAGACCGTATGCTTGCGGAAGAACAACTTCATTTCACCAAAGATGACATCGTAGTCGGCGACCTTGACCTCACATCTGTGGACAATGCTCTCGACAGCGTAGTTGCATTGGTTGAAGGCTCTCTTTGGCAGAACTTTAAGGGTATGCTCGGTGACCTTTATAACCTTAATGTAAACGCTATTAAAACATACCGCAGAAGATCAACGTCTTCAACAGATCTTGATGTTATCAACTCACTCCTTCAGTTCCTCTATGACAACAAGCAGCTCTTTGTTGATTTCGTATCAGGCGACATCGACCTCGGCTCTATCGTAGGAATGTTTGTTGACCTCAGCAATTTTAACGTATCTAAGATGGCTAAAGGTTTTATCTATGAGTTCGCATATGATAAAGACGCTCCCGATAACGTAACTCAGAGCGTTGACCAGATGGCTCAGGACATCATTGATAAATACGTTGTTAACGGATATGTTAAAAACGGCGCAACGGTAGCTCCCCTTGCTCCCGAACTCAAAGGTCACACCAATATCTCAAGCGGTTCGGCTTATGATTTCGTAGATACTGCTCTTAAAATCCTTTATAATGAAAAGCTCATCCCCTGGGCTAACACAGAAGGTATCGCAGCTATCAACAAGGCTCTTGCAAAGTATCCCAATGAAATATCTGCTTATGCAAAATATTTCAACCTCACAGCAGACGGCAAGTGCAATTTCACTTTCCCGACCTTCAGCTTCACTTCAGATACTTTCCTCAGCCAGCTTAACAACGTTCTCGGTTCAATCATCAACACCGTTCTCACCGATGAGCTCGGTTACAAATGGCAGAGCGGCAAGAACGCAACAATCGTTACCAACATTATTGAGATCGGTAAAAAGGTTCTCGTTAATACAGGCGACACATTCTTTGCTTCTTATGTTGAGATAAAGACTCCCGCAGAGCTCAACAAAATGACAGACATGCAGATCTGTGCTTATGTTGCACGCACCATAATCAACTCCTCGGTTCGCGGAGTTATGGTTCCCAACACGGCAGAAACTCTTGTCGAGGTTGCCAACTACACCGCAAAGGGTATAATGGCAACAGAGCTTCCCGGCAGAGATTACAGTGACACAACCGCTTATCCCAATGATTCGGTTGACACCATTATTAACGTAATGGCAGACTTCGCAGTTAAATCTCTTAACGATTGGCCGGGTCTCGGCCTCAGCTACGGCATCGGTATAGACGCAGTTCTCACCGCATTTGCTAAGTGGGGCATTGAGAATTACGGCGGACTTCTCAGCGGTATCAATCTTAATAAGAACGATTCCGGCTGGACCAACGTTGATAAACTTGTATTCTCAATAATCAACAGAAACTGGATCGACGCATCTCAGTTCCCGAGCGGAAAAGTTAACACAGAAGAGCTTATTAAGGATATACTCCTTAAAAACATTCTCAACCTTAACTTTGACCCCATTTTCACTCTTATTGAGACCAATCCCTCCGGCTCCGAACTTAACAACTCGGTTAAGCAGGTTCTTCTCAATGTAGTATCAAGAACGATCAACATCGTTTTCCCCGGACTTCTTTCAACATCCATGACTACATTTGATGACATTATCGAAGCCAAAAACCTCTCAAACACAGTTAATGCTCTTTTCACAGACCTTAACAGCTACAGAGCAACTCTTGCAAAGGCAGTTCTCCCGATAGTATGTGACGCACTCAGCCTCACAACGGCTCAGTCCTTCAAGTCACCTCGCTTTAATCTTGACTCGTTCAACTTTATTTCATCGGGTTCTGCAAACCTTTCACTTAAAATTACTAACCCCTCAATGGGTATCAACACAGGTTATACAGACGCTAACGGCGTTTTCCATCAGGATTCCCGCTATGCTTACAAGATTAAGTCTGTAACCTCCAACCTCTCATCAATCAAGATTGCACAGCCCGGTTCGGCTGCTCTTAACGGCGGCGATTCAATTTCGCTTTCGATAACTGGTAGCTTTACTCAGACTCAGAACTTCATTGTTGAGGTTACTTATGACGTTCTCAAAGAGGACGGCACAGCTCTTACATCAGAGCCGCTTGTAGCTCGTTTGTATTCTTGCCTTTCAACAACAGATACCGATGAAACAGCACAGGCTTCTGCAAAGTCAGGTAACTATGCTATCACCGGCGGCGAAAAGAATATTTACGTAACAAGCGTTCGCGGTCTTGACGACCTCAGCTACAAAGTTAAGAACAGCTCAGACGCAACAGTAACCGCAACGGCTACTTCTGCAAAGAGCGGCTCTAACAAACACGTAGCAGACCTCTCTTTCGTAGACGTAAATTCAAAGAGTGTTGACATCGTTAAGGGTGCACAGACTACAATCGACATCTATGATGTTAACGACACTTACACAGGCACCGAGGCTCAGGATCTTGAAGCTTTCACAGCTAACGGTTTCTGCAGATATTATCAGACCTCAGGTGTTAAGATGGGCAGCACAAGCCTTAAAGCTGCATCTAACATAATCCTTTATAAGGACTACGGTCTTCATGACCTCTTCAATTCCGAAGTAAGCGCACAGCGTCAGTCATATGACTACAGCAGCTCAACAGCATGGACCAACTATCTCAATGCTATGAAGGCAGCTGCAGAGCTTATTAACGGTAAAAAATCTGCAACACGTTTCTGCTTGTCTTCTGCTGTCGGTACAGCTAACAAGTTTGAAGGCGTTGCAACAACTCTTCAGAATGCGGTTGACGCTCTTAAGACATCTGCTGCAGGCGGCGGAGTTGAAAGCACACTCGCTCTTATGAAGCAGGTTGAGCCCTCAAACGAAGGACTTACTTACACAGATTCAGGCTATTCATTCTTCAGCTCATCAAACTTTGTTACCTATACCTTTAACAACTTCAGAAAAGAGTATAGAGCAGCATCAAGATTTGCTGACGGCTATGCCGTAAGAGATGAGCTTGGCAATTATGTTCTTGATTCTAACGGCAACAAGACTTATACGGCAGCCGATTCACTTTCAGTTCAGTATAAGAACCATCGTCTCAGCCTCTATTACGGCAGACTTCTTACAGTTGACGGCAATAAGCTTCACCTTGCAAAAGAGATAGCAGCTGCTAACGCGGCAGGCTATGTTGCCGATAATTACACGGCAGCTTCTTACGCTAACTTAACTAAGGCTCTTGCTTTTGCTAACAGCGTAAACAATGAGGCAGACCCCGTTCAGAAGAAGATTAACACAGCTTATGTTGAGCTTGTTGAGGCTCAGAAGAGACTCATCAAAGCAGGCGGTTCAGTAGAACCCGAAATTACAATTACTGTTGCAACTAAAAACCCGGGCGATCCTAACTATGCTCCCGAAATCGTAACAAATGCTGCAGGCGAAAACCTTCTTCTCGGTGTATATCCCGAAGAGTTTGGCTACGATATAGCTGATTATTTCTCAGTTTCCGGTGGCAACGTTACATTTGAGTATGATTCAATCGCAACAGGTTCTGTTGTTAACGTAAAAGACTCAAACGGTAAGGTCGTTTATACATTCGTAATCGTTATTGCAGGAGATATTGACCAGACCGGTGAAGTTGACGGTTCAGACCTTGCAATTATAGACAGCGCAGCTTCAGGTTATGAAGAATTCTCAGAAACCTTTGATTCGGCGTATGATTATGCCGGCGACCTTGATGGTTCGGGCGACATTTCTCCTTCAGATGTTTATATTGCCGGTGATGTTGTATCCGGTAGCATTGACTTTAACTTTGCTGCAAGAACGGCTGAAGAATAAGTCTTAATTAAACTATTAACAACTGCGTCTTCGGGTATTATTAAGCCCGAAGATGCAGCAAAATAAACACAAAAGGAGGAATTCAAAGATGAAATTATCAAAGCGGATCTTTGCGGTTGTACTTGCGTCTATACTTGCGCTTTCTGTATTTGCCGTTTCCGCTTCGGCAGTTGATGGTGCTATGAATTTTCAGGTTAAGGCAGATTCAAGCACATATCAGGTCGGCGACACTGTAACTGTTAATGTATATATCAGTGACAATTACAATGCAACCTGCCTTCGTTTCCCTGTTCTTTACAACTCAGATGTATTTGAGTTGCCCACCGGCGGAAACATTAAGCTGACTGCTTATGGTGATTGCCTTACTTATAAGGGCTCACTTGAGGCAAATACAAGCAATGACGGCTCATATATCCCCGCAGAGTATGATTCATCGGCTTATGGCGCAATTCTTGTTCAGTGGACTGCTTCGGTTTCGTCAACTAACATCGGTTGCTTCAGAAGTGAATCTGCCGTTAAGTGCTTCTCTTTCCAGCTCAAGGTTAAATCATCCGCAGGCGGAAAAGCAGGAACTGTATTCATTCCTTCAGAGTCTGATCTTTTCTACAATCAGGCTGTAATTGATGTTACAAATGCAACAACAATTTGCAGAGTTAACACCTCTCTTACATTCAATCCTCTCAACATCACTGTTGATAAAGGTGAGACTGACGGAATAACAACCTATCCCGGCTCTGATGTAATCATTGATTATGATAATAAAGTAATCAAAAACTGGTCGGAAGGTATCACAAGCGCAAACATTAAATCAAACGTTATGCCCACAGGTAACGCAACACTTACCTATATGCCTTCAGAGGGTGAATCCGGAACATGGGGTACCGGCGCCAAAGTTAAAGTTTGGTCTAACGGACTTCTTGTTGACGAATACACAATCCTCATTTACGGTGATGTTAACGGCGATGCAATAGTTGACGCTTCGGACGTTGCTATTATTGAAGACATAGCGGCAGGCTATTCAGACCCGCAGGAGGGCGTGTTCGCTACTGCAGGCGACCTTGATCAGTCGGGCGACGTAGACGTATCCGATTCATTCGTTCTCAACGATGCATTGGGCGGATATTCCGACCTTGATCAAACAATGTAAATCCCTATGATTTCTTTAACGGAATAAGTTTTTTCCGTTTATGAAATAAAATTTTTTAGGAGGAATTACTTTAATGAAAACTGTAAAAAAGGTTCTCAGTGTTGTTCTTGCAATCACTATGGTTCTGAGTGCAGTTGTTATAGCTGCTTCAGCATATGCTGCAGTTACAACCGAGAGAAACTACTGGTCATTAAAGGCTGAGGTTTATGACGCCACAGACGGTGCCGCTCAGGAGGCTATTGACTCCGGTCTTGAAGATACCGCAGGCGCAACAACTTCACCTGTAACGACAAAACAGCAGGCTGACCTTAAAGCCTATGATAATGTCACTTCGCGCACATTCTATAATTCAAATGACACTATCTATGTTAAACCCGGTCAGGTAGTATGGGTAACAGTTCACCTTAAAACAACTGAAGACAACCATCCTTCGGTTATTCAGGGTCAGTATTACTACTCAACCAACATCTTCACCGCAACTACAATCAGAGGCGGTAACGGTGCTGCCAAATACAGCACAACAGGTAAATGGTCTGAGTATGTAAGCACTAAGGACTGTGCATCATGGGCATTGCTCACCAAGAACAACAGAAAGAAGTATATCAGTACTGTTGTTGATGCGAACGAATTCCATGTTTACAACTTTGCTACAACAGCTAACAGAGGTTTGGTATCGAATATCTTCTATGCACTTGATGAAGATCTCTTTGCAATGCCTATCTATGTTAAACCCACAGCAACAGTTGGTTCTACCGGCAAAATCTTTATTCCCAACAACGCTCCGTCTCTCTTTGTAGACAGTAACCCCGAAGGTGATCCTAACATTGCAAACTCTGCAAAAGTTAAGGTTAAGGGTGCAGAGTATCAGATAGTTGACGGCGCAACACTTAACTTTGTTGTAGGCGAAAAGCCCGCAGATGTTGATTACACAGCTCTTAACGCAGCTATCGCTAAGTATGAGGCTCTTAATGAGACTGATTACACAGTAGACACATGGGCAGCAGCTACAACTGCTTACAATGCAGCTAAAGCAGCTCTTTCTTCAACAGATCAGGCAACTGTAACAGCAGCAGCCGAAGCTCTTGAAGCAGCTATTGATGCTCTTAAAAAGCCCGCAGCTCTTGATTTCTCCGGTCTTACAGCAGCAATCCATGCAGCAGAGAGCAAGACTCTTTCAGATTACACAACATCAACTGCAAACGCAGTTACAGCCGCTCTCGCAAAAGCTGTGGAGGTAGGCAAATCAGCTACAACACAGCCTGAAATTGACAAAGCAGCAGCTGATCTTAACGCAGCAGTTGCAGCCCTCAAGGCAAAAGCTAACATTTCAACTCTTAAAGCAGCTATCGCAGAGGCAAATGCTAAGACAGAAGCTAACTACACAGCAGATTCTTGGAAAGTTCTCTCCGATGCAGTTGCAGCAGGTCAGGCAATTGTTGACAAAGCCGATGAAACATCTGACCAGGCAGCAGTAGACGTTGCAGCAAATGCAATCTATGCAGCTATTAACAACCTTGTTCCCAACGGTGCTGATTATTCGGCAGTTGAGGCAGCAAAGGCCAAGATCCCCGCAGACCTTTCAATCTACACAGACGCTTCTGTTAAGGCTCTTAACGATGCAGTAGCAGCAGTTGTAGAGGGACTTCCCGCAAGCCGTCAGTCAGAGGTTGACAAGATGGCAGCTGATATTGAAGCAGCTATCACAGGTCTTAAAGAGAAAGACGCTGATTATTCGGCAGTTGACGCAGCAAAGGCTAAGGTTCCCACAGACCTTTCAATCTACACAGATGCTTCTGTTAAGGCTCTTAACGATGCTTTGGCAGCAGTTGTAGAAGGCAAAAAGGCAAGCGAGCAGGCAGTAGTTGACGGCTGGGCAGCAGCTATCGAAGCAGCTATCACAGGTCTTAAAGAGAAAGACGCTGATTATTCGGCAGTTGACGCCGCAAAGGCTAAGATCCCCGCAGATCTTTCAATCTACACAGACGAGACCGTTAAGGCTCTTAACGATGCAGTAGCAGCAGTTGTAGAAGGCAAAAAGGTAAGCGAGCAGGCAGTAGTTGACGGCTGGGCAGCAGCTATCGAATCAGCAATTTCAGGCCTTCGCGTTAAATCTGCAAGCCTTGAAGAACTCAAAGCAGCAATCGCAGAGGCAGAGGCTCTTAACAGCGCTCTCTACACTCCCGAATCATTTGCAGCTGTTACAACAGCTCTTGCAAATGCAAAGCAGGTAAGAGATTCCGCTCCCGAAATCACAGATCAGGTCAGAGTTGACCAGGCAACCGCAGCACTTAAAAATGCTATAGCATTGCTTGTTCCCGCAGGTGCAGATTTCTCGGCACTTAAATCAGCTCTTGACGAAGCTAAGACACTCACAGCTTCTCACTACACAGCAGATTCATGGAAAGCTTACTCCGATGCAGTAGCAGCAGGTCAGGCTATCTATGACAACGCAGAACAGTACACAGTTGCTGATCAGGCTACTATCGATGCAGCAGCTAAGGCTATCACAGACGCTAAGGCAGCTCTTGTTGAGGCAGCAGCAGATTACAGCGCAGTAACAGAGCAGCAGACAATCGCAGCATCTAAGAAACAGTCTGATTACACAGCTGAATCTTGGGCAAACCTTCAGACCGCTCTCAATGCAGTTGTTAACGGCCTCAAGGCTAAAGACCAGGCTAAGGTTGATAAGTTCGCAGCAGACATCAAAGCAGCTATCGGCGCTCTTGAATATGTTGATGCTAACTACGACATGATCAACAATCAGAAGACCATCATCGCAGGTCTCACCGAGACAGATTACACCAAGGCTTCTTGGGCAGCTCTTCAGGCAGAGCTTGCTAAGGTTGTTGAAGGCAAGAAGATTGACGAGCAGGATCTCGTTGATGAATGGGCTGACAACATCCGTGCAGCAAGACTTGCTCTTGTTAAGGCTCCCGCAGCTGATTACACAGACGTTAACGCAGCAGTTGCAGAGTTTGAAAAGCTTGATTCTTCACTCTACACAGCAGCATCTGTTAAGAAGGTAGAAGACGCTATCGCAGCAGTTGATTACACTCTTAACGAAAACTTCCAGTCAACAGTTGACGCTTATGCAGACGCTATCAACGCAGCTATTGACGCTCTTGAACTCAAACCCGCACCCGGTGCAGGTGATTACACAGCAGTTGACGCTGCAATCGCAAAGTTCAATGCAATCGCAGACAAGTCTGTTTATACAGACGCTTCTGTTAAGGCAGTAGAAGACGCTATCGCAGCAGTTGTTCGCGGCCTTGACGAAACACATCAGGCAGAGATCGACGCTATGGCTAAGGCTATTAATGACGCTATCGGCGCTCTTGAGCTTAAACCCGTTGTTGCTGCCGGCGACTACAAAGCAGTAGACGCAGCTATCGCAAGAGCTAACACCTATAACGCAGCTGAGTACACAGCAGAGTCATGGGCAAGAGTTGACGCAGCTATCAAAGCAGTTGTTCGCGGTCTTGATGAAACACATCAGGCAGAGATCGACGCTATGGCAGCAGCTATCATTAACGCTCTTGATGCTCTTGAGAAGATTCCCGCTTCTACAGGCAGAGTAGTTAGTGTTGAGTACACACCCAGCGCATTCACTCTTAACACTTACAACTTCAAAGTAACAGGCAGAGCAATCGCTATCCGTCTCCTTGTTGCTTCTGATACAACAAGCACAATCACACTTTACAGAAATAATCCGGCTATCACCGTTACTTCTTACAACTCCAACGGCGAAGTAGTTTCTGACCTCGCTAAGGATATTGCATACGAAGTATGGTCAATCAACAAGTCATTTGTTCCCAACGATTACTATGTAATCGCAAGAGATAACACAGGTTGGGAAATGGTAACTGACTCAACTCAGCTCTTCAGAGTAGTTCTTAAGGCTGACGATAAGGATGTTAAATCAATTACTCCTGCAGCTTCAACTGTTAAGGCCGGCGAGAAGTTCGACGTTACAGTAGTAACAGGTGCAGACGTAATTAAGGTTAGAACACGCGTTGACGGCGTAGTTATGTGCACATTCGATGTATTTAGCTATGGTACAATCGGCGAGAATTCAAACACCTTCAACATCTTCGCTAAGGTTTACTCTAAGGGTGAACACACCATCACTGTTGATGTTAAGACAGCTAACGGTTGGGAGACTGTTGACACAATTTCTGCAACAGTTATAGGCGAATAATTAAAGTAATTTCCTAACTAAACTCCGGGGGTCACGGGTCATTCCTGTGACCCCTTTTTACTAAGACGAGAGGTGCAAACAGATATGCTTAAAAAAATATTTGCAGTTTTTCTCACAATTTTAACAGTATTTATTTCTGTGTCGTCTGTCGGCTTTGCACAGGCAGAGTACACGGCGGATATTTCTTTTTCTTTAAAAGAAAACGGCGGGGGAGAAGTGCCGGAGATTATATATGTTTACCCCGGTGAAAGCGTTACGGCATTTTTAAATCTTAAAACTTCAGACGGCTTTTTTGCAGGACCTTTTGCTTCGCAGATTTTTTATTCGGCAAACGGTTTTGAAAAAGCGGATATAACATTGAATACAAGCGGCAGATTTTATTCCTGCTGCAAAACATATACTAATTTAAGCCCATTTAACAATATTTCACAGTCGGCAAAAGATAGGCTCTATCCTGCCGAATGGAATGATGAACAAAAGCAAAAATATGAATTTTTTAATCTTAACATGATACCTACAGCGGCCGACTGCACGTCTGCCCCCGGTGACTTAGACGAAGATCTTTTAACGCTTGATTTGACGTTTAGCAAAAAACTTTCGGTCGGCTCAAGGTATGAGGTATTTATTGCAGAGAACAGCCTGCGAACCGAAAAAAATCCGACGGGCGGCACATATCTTTCCTGCTACAAAAACAGCGGCGATCTTTCGGGCGAAAGATATGATTACGGTGACGATATAACCGTCAATGTCAACAAAGCAAAGCTTTGCTTCGAGATAACAAATGTCGGCGATGTAAATTCGGACGGCAGAATTTCGGCCGCCGACGCTCTCACTGTGCTGCAATTTTCGGCCGGACTTGTTTCTTTAAACGAAGATGCAAAAGAAAAGTCGGACGTAAACCGAGACGGCAGAATTAACGCCGCCGATGCTCTTTCGATTTTGCAAATATCTGCCGGATTGACAAGGATAAACGATTTATTAAATAAATAACGGATGTGTGCCTTATAATGGAAAATTTAGTTCTCAGAAATACACCTAAAATTGCAGATTCTTTTGTGTTTGAGACTTGCGACAGTACGGACGGTTTCGACTGCTACAAAATATCTGCCAAAGATAAAAAAATAGTTATAAGCGGCAACAACAATGTCGCAAAAGCCATGGGCTATTACAGATATTTAAAAGAATACTGCAACGTTCTTTTAACAAGCGGAGATTTTGATATTTCTTATATCAAAACAGCACCTTTACCGAAGGAGAAAATTGCCTGCACCGTTCCGCAAAAAATCCGTATGGCAATGACTTATGAAAGAGCCGCCTGCCAAAGCGAGGTGTGGGGCTTTGATCGTTGGGAGAAAGAGCTGGATTTTATGGCAATGAACGGTGTGAATACGCCTGTTATAATTGCCGGCTGCGACGGTGTTCTTTTTAAAGCACTTTTGGAGCTTAGAATAAAAGAAGAAAATGCGCTTGAGTTTATAAGCGGTTCATCGTTCTTTCCGCGTCAGCTCACGGGCAATGTTTTTGGATATTTGCCGCTCGGAAGTGCGGATTATTTCGATAAAAAAATAAACATCGGTTTCAGAGCAACGGAGCGCGCCAAAGAGCTTGGCATGAGCCCGGTGCATCAGGGCTATATTCCTACCGTACCTTTTACATTCCGCAAAAACTATTCAAAGGCAGACCTTATCAAAATGCCTGTATGGAATCAGTTTGCGCCGTCTATGACTCTTGACCCGTCCGATACGGTTCATATAGATTTGTTTATTAAAACCTTTCTTAACAAGCAAAAAGAGCTTTTGGGTGAGGTTCATAATTATATTTACGACCCGCTGTATGATGTTGATTTTAAGGGATATAACAGCTATGTTGATAAAATGACAGGTGAATATCTTTCTCTCATAAAAGATTTTGACCCCGAGGCAACATGGTTTGCACACTGCGAGTCACTGCCCAATATAAATGTAAAGCTTGATTCCCTGGTGCTCATTGACGAGAACGGCTCTGCATATGATAATTCCTTGGGCTTTGCCGGCAATGATTTTGTTGTCGGTTACAGGGGCAACATATACGGCAGAACGGTGATTTGCGGAGATATGGAGACTCTCGCAGAAAATCCGTATTCCGCGGCACTGAAAAAATACCCGAACGCGGCAGGTACTGGTCTGTTTTTTGACTGTGACTATGAAAACCAGATGTTTTACTCTTTGGCGTGCAAAATGCTGACGGAATCGGGCAGTGCTTCGCTCAAGGATTTCACAAGGCAATATTCGCTTTCACGCTACGGAACAGACGAATATGCAGAGGATTTGCTGTCTCTTCAAAAGCTTTGCTATTGCCGTGGCAGTGCTTTAAATCAGGCTTCGGCACTTTGTGCAAGACCCTGCACCGAGATTGAGCACACCGCTCCGCACGATACCTTTGAAAGACCGTATGACAATAAAGAATTGTTTGCTCTTGCGAAAAAAATGATTTATTCCGGCAGCAAAAAGAACGATAATCTGCGAAAAGATTTGCAAAATATTTTGCGCCAGGTGCTCAGCAATCTTTTAAGACCGCTTTATTTGCAGGCAACCGAGTGCTTCTTTAGGCAGCAGGTGCAGGCATATGAAAAAACAAGCAACGCGTTTATGGAGATTGTCGGTGACATAGACAGACTCCTCAAAACCGTTAAAGATACAAATATATTCACGCATATGGAGTGTGCAAGGCAGCTCGGCGACGCAAAAGCTTTGAGACAAAACCTTGAAATAAACTTCTTGATGTATCACACCGTTTGGGGGCCGTTCAAAAACTCACAGATATATGATATATCGTGGCGTGAGTGGGGCGGAATGACAAACGACCTTTATGCAAAGCGTTGGTACTTATACTTTAGAATGATGGCTTCTTATTTTGAAAAGCCAAAGAAGTTTAAAGATATGTCCAAACGCAAGGTATATGACCGAAACCGCTATGCCGAAACACTTTTGGGCAAAAGGCTTGAATATATTGAGAACGAATGGGTCAAAGATTATATTCCAAGACCGGACGGTATAGGCGAAGAGGATGTTATAGAAGTTGCAAAAGAACTTGCAGAAAAATATGACTCTGTTATAAATGAATTTTAAAAACACGGTCTGTCACTTTATTGAAGCGGCAGACCGTGCTTTTTATGTGTTGTCCTTACTTATGGGTTTTCTTATCATCAGGCTTGTGATTGCTTTTATATTAAACGGAATAAGCGGATAAAGATAGCTTTTGCCCGCGACCGTGTCGGTTATGGCTATGACCAAAATAACTGTCGCAAGCGCCGCCGCAAAGCCCCAAACGCCGAATATCGCGGTTAAAATGAGTATAAATACTCTCGAAAGCTTAAAGGCATAGCCGAGCTCAAAGCTTGGCTGCGCGAAGTTTGCAATGGCAACAAATGCCATAAACAAAACGACCTCTGCAGAAAAAAGCTTTGCCGATATTGCAAGTTCGCCGAGCACCAACGCGCCTATAATGCTAAGGGAATTGCTCAAAGAATTCGGAGTGTTAAGCGATGCGAGCTTCAGCGCGTCTATCACGAGCTCAATTATCAAAAGCTGCGCTATGACGGGTATGCTGTACGGCTCTTTAATTGTTATAAAAGACAGCCATCCGGGGGCAATGTCGGGGTTTGTTATAAACAGATACCAAAGCGGCGTCAAAAGCATTGCCAGGGCAAAAATAATGCCTCTTACCATTCTCAAATAAGTGCCGACAACGGGCGGAAAATAAAAATCGTTAGTATCCTGAATAAATGCAAAAAAGCTGCTCGGCACTATCATTGCGGCGGGGGAGTTGTCAACAAGAATAATGATGTCGCCCTCATAAATGCAGGCGGTTGCCGCGTCCGGGCGCTCTGTGTAACGAACTTTTGGAAAAGGGTTGTACCTTTGCTTTTTTACAAGGCACTCCGCAAGACTTTCCTGCCCCATTGCAAGCGAATTTACGTCTATTTCGGATAGCTTTTTTTGCAGCCTTTTAAGAAGCTTTTTATCCACCTTGTTTTCAAGGTAGCACAAAACAACATCGGTGCGCGATTTAACGCCTACCTGGTGTATCTCCATGATGAGGTTTCGGTCTCTTATGCGCCGCCTTATAAGGGCTGTGTTAAATATGAGCGTCTCAACAAATCCCTCATGCGAGCCTCTTAAAACCTTGTCGTTATCGGGCTCCTCAACGTTTCTGACGGGGTAGGTTCTGGCGTCTATCAGTATTCCGTTTTCAAAGCCCTCTACAATCAATCCGATTGCACCTGAGAAAACAAATGTCGCAAAAGTTTCAACCTCGCCGTGAACATCAACCTCAACATACGGTATAAATTTATTGGCAAAATCGCGCGTATCTTTGCAAGCGTCTATTTCTTCGTCTGTCAGCTTCATTATAAAAGCCATAATTTTTTCAAGCAGTGCGTCCTTTGCAAAGCCGTCTATGAAATACATTTTTGCATTATGCGAAGCGAGTTTTATATCTCTTGCAACAAGGTCAAAGTTTTCGTTAACCCTGAAATAATCGTCCAGCATTTTGACATTTTCTTTATATGAGGATTTAAAAGGAATTTTATTTGTCATAATTCAGACCCTTTTTGCAAAATTTTTATTATTATTTGCTCAAAGGGTCGGATTATTCTACCTGTATTCGTTATAAAGGTTGACTATTGCGTTCCATGTCAGCGGACCTACCTGACCGGTTACGGGAATATCGTATCTTCTTTGAATTTCTCTTACCGCGGCGGCTGTTTCGGGTCCGTATATTCCGTCAACGGTAACGCTCGGAACTGACGGGTCGTTTTGCGAAATTGTTCTTAAAAGCACCTGAATCTGAGTGACGGCGTTGCCTGTTGCACCGGTTGTTATAAAATAACCGGGGTAATAGAGCGAGGAGTAGCTTTTATATTCATCCGGCAGAGAGTTCAATATACCTATGTAGGCGTTTTGTATCATATTCCATGTGTTTCTGCCTACTATTCCGTCGGGGGTCAGACCGTAGAGCCTTTGAAAAGTGAGCACAGCGTTATATGTTTCTTTCCCAAAGATACGGTCTACCGCAATTTCGGGTACGCGCGGGTTGAATTTGCCTATAAAATTGAGATAATACTGCATTGAGCCGACTTCATAGCCTCTGTCGCCTCGCTGCAAAACTTTTGAGAACTGCTTTTGATCCTCGCTTATTGTTATTCCTTCGGAATAAAGCTCTGAAAGACGTTTTATTCCGTTATAAATATATTTGATTTTATACCATGTTGTCCTGCCGACTATGCCGTCCTGAGTCAGATTAAATATTTTTTGAAAAGTTTTGACCGCCGCTTGCGTTTGTGACTCAAATACGCCCATTGAAACGCTGATTTTTGGTATCGCAGGGTAGTTGGACGATATTCTGTTAAGCTGGCGCTGAATGATCGTCACGTCTTCACCTGCGCTGCCAAGGCGCAGCGGTGTGCCGGGGTATGACGGTATATTGCCCTTTATGGGCGCATTATATACAATGTTTATATCGTCGCCGTAATATCTTTGCAGTATCTGATACGGCGTGAGCCCGCGATTTGCGAGCGTTACCGTTCCCCACTGAGAAAGGCCTGCACAGGTGACCGTTGTGCCGTTGCAATACTGCGTGAAATACGGCTGTACCTGTCCCTGCTTCACGACATAGTTATTAAACAGTTCGTCAACGAGTTCGCTTACGTTTTGAAATACATCGTGCCCCGGTTTATACGCTTGGTCGTATTGAGTTGAGTTTGTGATGTCAAAATCATAACCCTGCGCGCGGTAGTGCTCGGTATAAATTCTGTTGAGGGCAAATGTTGTTTGTGCGTATATGTTGGCTCTGAGCGCATTCTCCGGCCAGGTGGGATAAATTTCGCTCGAAGCAACGTTTTTTATATATTCGGGGAACGGAACTCTGATATTTTCGGCGTTTGATCTCGGTGTACCGAGGTGAACTGTTATATATTCAGGAACGATAGGTGCCGCCATTGCTCATGCCTCCTCTCACTCTGTAAAACGGCTCGATTTCATAAACCGCGTTAGGCGTCGGCTCCTGACCTGTTCTGACAAGCGGAACAAGATTCACCGCTTGGATTGATTCAATCCCCGGGAATACGGGAACATTTATAAATTTTGCATTCACAAAATCAGGGTGTTCTATGGTGGTGGTGTAGACTGCAAACGGCATTACACCGCCGCTGTTGGGTTCTTGAGATAAATTAAACTCAGGTGCGAGCAAAACAATGTTGTCAACTATTCCGCTGCTGTCGGTCAGGCCTTCAAACATTTCTCTTGTTCCGTCATTCAGTTCAAGCGAGACGGTAACTTTCGCATTTGAAATGGGAAAAGACCGATTTGCCGCGGCTACTTGTACTCTGAGCGTACCCTTTTGTTTGTTGTTTTTCAAAAAGTCTTCGTAGTTGTCAAATTTTCCAATGTTGTCAACCGTCGGCAGGGTCGTTTCAATTGTGGCGTCTTGCGGCACTGTGACGGCTTGATTGTCGGAATTTTGTGCGCTGCCGGTCTCATTCGTTTCGGCCGCCGCGGCAGCAGCAGAAACCGCCTCGCGCTCAAAAGGCTCGGCCTGCATGGCGGCTGCCGGGTAAACGGCGGCGTTTTGCTTTGAAAATTCAAGCAGTTCTTTTTTATATTTTTCTATTATTTTTTCTATATCATCCATAAAAAAACCTCCTTCGCTTTATATTATGCGAAAGAGGTTTTTTGTTTACGAAATGCTTTATTTAGATGATTTTCCGCCGTAGCCGTAGCCATAACCGTATTCATAGCCGTAGCCGTAAGAACCGTAATAACCGTAGTTGTTATAGCTTTTGCCGTAATGCTTTTGCTTGCCGGTGGAGCTGTTATATACACAGCCTATTACATATGCGCCGTTGTTGTTGATATCGTCTATCGACATTTTAATTCTGCTGACAGGCGCTTTATCCTCTCTTATAACAAGAATAGATGCGTCGGAGAGGGAGGATATTACCGACGCGTCGGTAACAACGCTTGCAGGAGCTGTGTCGATAATAACAAAATCAAACTCGTTTCTGACGGCGCTTATAATATCTGCCATCTTTTTGGTAGAAAGCAATTCGGATGGTTTATCCGAGGCTCTTGAATCGGAAATAACAAAAATATTGTATTTGTCGATGTATCTGATAGATGATTCAAGTGTTGCCTTGCCGTTTATAACGCCCACAAGACCGCTTTTAGTTGAGTTTTCAAGGTTAAGCACTGTGTTTACCGCGGGCTTTCTGAGGTCGGCGTCTATCAAAAGAACAGATTTGCCGTTTTGTGCGAGCGTCACCGCAAGGTTTGCGGAAACAGTTGTTTTACCCTCGTTTTCGCAGGCACTTGTTACCATAAACACTTTGTGACCCTCTTTGACTGCGTTGCTTTCAACCTTTGTTCTGATAGCTTTAAAGGTCTCGATAAATGCAAAACCGACATTTTTGTTGGTGACAAGAAGACCTGATTTTTTATTTTTGCCCAAATCAATTTTATTCAGCGTGCCGAGAATATTAAGACCGAGCTTTCTCTCAATTTCGCCGACTTCTCTTATAGTCTCGTTTGCAAAGTAGTAAATAAGAATTACTATAACGCCTGCAAGAGCACCGAGCACGGCGCCGATTATCGCAACAACAAGTGTGAGAGCGCTCGTATCGGGTGCGGTGGGCTTAACCGGGTAATCACAGAGGTTAAGGTTGGCGTTTGAGTATATTTTGGGCACTATTGTGCTGTAATTTTCAACAATGGATTTTGCAATGGCATAGGATTTATCGGGGTTGTCGGTCTTTACAGTCATCTCAATAACGCTTGATGATGTCATCGTCTGAACATTTACCGACTGCAAAACCTCGTTATAATCCACGGGGATTTCGCATTTTTCGGCAGCTGTTTCAAGAAGTGTGCGGCTTTTGAGAATATAGCTGTATGTTGTCGCAATGTTTATTGAGGCAGATATATCGGAGTTTTCTGCCTGAACGGAATCTTTAAGCGTGTTAACAACAAACGATATTCTCGATGTATAAACATCTTTTCTCATAAAGGTTGAAATGCCCGTGCCTGCAAGAGCAAAAATGACGGCAAATATTATAACGAGCCAAAGCTTTTTTAGCACCATGCGAAAGAACACCGCGGTGTTTATTTCAAAGCCCTTGCTTCTTTCTTGCTTTTCGTAACTCAATTTAACGTTCCTCCAATCAAATTTTGCCTATGTTTTTATATATGTTCAGAATTTCATACACCCAGCTGCCGAGCGAAAAATTGTTGACAGCATAGTCTTTGGTTTCAAGACCCATGTAATATGTATCCTGCTTGTCTTCTCTGAAAATTTCGAGAATTGCTTTATACATCTCGTCTTTATCGTCAGGTCTGACTTTCACAGACCAAGGAATATTAAGCTCGTTTTGACCCGGCACATCCCAATACACTATCGGTACGCCCATATAGGCACTTTCTATCATGGTGTAGGGACTGCCCTCGCTTCTGTTTGCAAGCACAAAAGCGTCTGCAAGCTTAAAGTATGTTCCCACGTCCTCGCGCGCGGGCAAAAGCTTTATCCATTGAGGGATTTCACCGCAAAGAGCCTTAACATTTTTGGTGGCGGCGTCGGTGTTTTCGCTGACCGCAACAAAAAGCTGTATTTTGTGCTCCGGGTCTTTTTCCATAAGAGTGTTTACTATAAAGTCAACGCCCTTCAGTTCAAAATCCTGCCCGAACATCAGTATGGATTTTTCACATCCCTCTGCCATCAGAGCTTCTTTTTTTACATTCGGGTCGGTTCTGTCAAGACGTGAAAAGTCAACGGCGTTCATTATTGTAACGGCGCGCTTGCCGTTAATCGACAAGGTGTTTTTTATTGATTCACTGACTGCAATATACACCGTTGCATTTGCCAAAAACGACGCGGCTTTTTCGTGCGCGGCATTGTCAGAGTCAAAATTGCTGTGAGCGTGAGCGATGTATTCTATGTTTTTGTTACCTCTCATCGCAAGAGCAATCGCAAGGTTTAAACGATAGTCTGCAAAATGAGCGTGAATGATGTCAATTCGGTGATTTTTAATTATACTTTTTATTATACCCGTGTTTTTTGCCGTGTGTGCAAGACCGCCGGAGAAGAAATAAACAGGTTCACCAGAGCTCATCAGCTCTTCGGTCCAACGGTGATTTCTGTCTTCCTCGGGAAAGAGATATACGGCTTTTCCGCCGTTTCTCTCAAGCTCTTCCGCAAGGGCTTTTATGCAGCGCATAAAGCTGCCCTCAAAGCTGCTTTTGAAGTTGAGCGCAAACAGTACGTTAGGCAATGCGGCGTCCTCCTTTACTGCTTTGAATATAACGGTATTTTTTTTGTGCAGACGAATCGTCAACATATACTGCCGTGAATATTAAGACAACTACAATTTGGGGGAAAAGATATGACATCGAAACAATGCCCCACTCAACTATCATGAGCGTACCCAAAAGTGCTATTGCAAGCGTTGCCGTGTAGCTTTGCCTGTTTTTTATAAGTTTTATAATTGATCTTATACCCAAATAGGCATAGAACCAATAGTATAATATGAATCCCACAACGCCGAGGTCGGCAAGAATTTCCCAATAATTGTTGTGGGCATAGACCCATTTGTTTACGGCACTCTCTGTTAACAAAAGTATAGAGAAGTTACTGAAGCCGTGACCCAAAGCAGGCTTTTCATAAAAAAGCTGTTTTGCAAACTGTATAAAGTAAGAGCGGTACAAAAGGCTGCTTTCGGTTTGCGCTTTTGACGGGTCTATATAGTAATTTATCATTGATTCAAACCGTTTGCCGATAATGTCATAAAGAAAATCTATCTTGATACAGGCAAATATAACAGAAACCGTAACAACAAAAGCGAGAATAAAATGAAGAATATGTCTTGGCTTTCCGAAAGAAAACAGTATTATAAACATTATGCCGACAAGGCTCATTATTGCCGATTTTCTTGAACTTGAGAGAAAGCTGCAAATTATAAATATGAGCGTCGGAATATACCAAAGCTTTTTGTTTCTTATATAGCCTTTATAAAATCCGATTATAGCTGATGCCATCATCAAAAAAGAAAAGCTGTTAGCATTAAGCCCGCTTACGGTAGCACCGAAATAGTTGTTGACCGAAGAAGCTTGCCAAGGATAAAACAGAAGCTCTGAAAGTGCGAGCGACAAAGTCGCCAGCTGAAATATTGTCAGCAGCCTTTCAAAATCCACATGTGTGTCAACATACTGGCACATGCCGAAGCCTAAAATGATTATAAATATCATCTGCTTAATATAAGTGAATGCCGCAGTATAAGGTACATACGCCCATGCCGCAGAAAGCTCTGCAAATGCAAAAAACAAAAGATACCATACAGTTACGATCGGAACGGAAAAGCGGGAGCTTTTTATTTTGCCTACCGTAATAAAAAATGTTGCGACCGTGCCTATTGCAAACGACGCTGTGGTGGCAACTCTTTCTTTGTAAAAAACAAAGTAAAGGGCAAAGCAAAGATAAAGGCAAATTTCAAACAGCATACCAAAGGATTTTCCGTCGGTTGTGCGTTCAATTTTCAGTATTGAATTTTTGAAAGACAGCAAACGTAACCCTCCTTTGCGGCAGTTGCTTTTATCTGCTTTATTGAGGAGCCCTTATATCTTTTGACTCAAATCTTTTTTTAATAAAAGAAAAAGCTTCTCTGAATGTGAATACGGGTGAAATATTAAATGCTTTAAGAGCGTATTTTAAAAATTCTTTGTTCATGCCGCCGCGCTTGCAGGTCACGGCAAGTACCGAGTAAAGTCTGAAATCAACAAATTTTGATTCGTTTTTTGTCAGCATGTCCTTTCTCGAACATCTCATTTTATAAAGCAGCATTTCACCGTCTATTTTTCTCTGACCGACCGAAATCCTGCCCTCATTATGAAGATAAACAACAATATATGAGCAGGGGAGATAGCCGACTCTGACTTCGCTGTGCTTTTCGGCGTATTCGAGAATGTCCCACATCAAAACATAGTCCTGACCGACGGGCACATTGCGAAAGCCGCCGATTTTCAAAAGCAAATCTTTTTTTGCCATAAATGTCGGCGTAGAGGTCAAGGCGTATATCAAATGCTGTTTCAAAAGCGTTTCGGTTGACCAGTCTCTCACAAAGCGGCGCGTGCGGTGCTCGGTGAGCTTTCCGTTAGGGGCATAAATATGAAGGTCGGTGAAAGACATATCAAGAGAGTGCATCATCATAAATTTTAACTGGCTCTCGATTTTCGGCGGTGTGTACATATCATCGTCGTCAAGAAAGGTGATATATTCGCCCTTTGCAGCTTCTATGCCGAAATTGCGCGATATTCCGCCGCCGCATTTGTCTTTGTTTTGAATATACTTAACTCTCTCGTCCGATGAGTATTTTTGCATTACGCTTTCTGTGCCGAGGCGGCTTTCGTTATCGTCCGAGTTGTCGTCAACAACAACTACCTCAATATTAGGGTAGGTTTGGTTCAGGACGGACTCTATCGCTCTTACCAAAAAATGTGCGCGTTTGCACGTTGGCATTATTACACTTACCTTAGGATACATAAAGTATTCTGAGCCTCCCTTTTTGACCGACAACGCCGATTTTTGGCTAATAACTATTTAATTATACTATTTTTTGTTTCATTTGTCTACTGAAAAAAAGAAAAAACCGCTCAAAATGAAATGGGCGAATATAAATTTCGACTGCTGTGAAAAATCTGTAAATTTTATTTCTTTTTCTCTTTACATAAAAGCCGTTTTAGGGTAAAATTACATCATATATAGATTACCCGGAGGGAACGAAATGTATAAACGTATTTTACTTAAGCTCAGCGGAGAGGTGCTTGCAGGCGAAGCAGGTCACGGCATTGATTTTGACACGGTTACAAACATATGCGAATATGTTAAACGTGCGGCACAGACCGGCACGCAGATAGGTCTTGTCGTCGGCGGAGGAAACTTTTGGCGCGGACGCAGCAGCGGCACAATGAACCGCACAAGAGCAGACAACATGGGTATGCTCGCCACGGTTATGAACTCGCTTGCACTTTGCGAAGCGCTGGAGCAGCTCGGCGTAAAGGCAAGAGTTATGTCATCTGTTGCAATGCAGCCTATTGCAGAGCCGTTCACGGCACGCGACGCGGTTAAACATCTTGAAGAGGGCGAAGTCGTAATATTCGGATGCGGCACGGGCTGCCCGTTCTTTTCCACAGACACAACCGCAGCTCTCAGAGCGGCAGAGATAGAGGCGGATGTTATATTCAAAGCAACAAACGTTGACGGTGTTTATGACAAAGACCCCAACAAATTCTCGGACGCCGTAAAATACGATACCCTCACACATTCCGAGGTTCTTGCAAAAGGTCTCAAGGTTATGGACAGCACAGCGGCGTCACTTTGCAGAGATAACGGAATATCCATTCTTGTTTTCAATCTTGAGGATCCGGAAAATATTCTTAGGGCGCTCAACGGTGAAAATATAGGTACGCTCGTCAGCGAATAATTATTAAAGGAGAATTTTTATGAAAGAAGTTTACGCTTATACTAAAGAAAAAATGAGCAAGACCATCGCGGCTCTCGAAAGAGATTATGCGTCTATCCGTGCAGGCAGAGCGAGCGCGGCTGTGCTCGATAAGATCGCGGTTGATTATTACGGAACACCCACACCCGTAAATCAGCTTGCTTCGGTTTCTGTTGCAGAGGCAAGAATACTCACTATTCAGCCTTGGGATAAATCAATACTTAATGCCATAGCAAAGGCAATTCAGGTTTCGGATATAGGCATAAATCCGCAGAACGACGGCAATGTTATCCGTCTTACCTTCCCGCCCCTTACAGAGGATCACAGAAAGACCATAGTTAAAGACGTCAGCAAAATGGCAGAGGAGTCAAAGGTTGCGATAAGATCTATCAGAAGAGACGCTATGGATAAGCTTAAAAAGATGCAGAAAGCTTCGGAGATTACCGAGGACGACCTTAAAAACGGCGAAGAAGAAATTCAGAAAATTACCGACGGCTTTGTTAAAGACATTGATAAACTCGCATCCGTAAAAGAAAAAGAAGTTATGGAAATATAATGGTGGGGGGAGCAATGCTCCCCTCAGAAAATTTACGGCAGTTTTCTGCCCGGAGGATTTTGATGGAACATAAAAACTTACCTAATCATATTGCCGTAATAATGGACGGCAACGGAAGATGGGCTAAAAAAAGAGGCCTCAAACGCTGGGACGGGCACAAAGAGGGCGCAAATGTATTCAGAAAAATTTGCGACTATGCCTGTGATATAGGCATAAAAAACATAACGTTTTATGCTTTTTCTACCGAGAACTGGCGCAGACCTCCCGAAGAGGTTGCCGCAATAATGGAGCTTTTCAGAGAATATCTCGGCGAGGCGGAGGACAGAGAAAACGAAAACATCAAAAAGGGCATGCGCATGCGCTTTATAGGCAAAAGAGACAATATGCCCGAGGATATAGTCAGTCTTATGGAGACTGCCGAGGAAAACTCCAAAAATGCCACGAGAATAAATGTTAATATAGCAATAAATTACGGCAGCAGAATGGAAATTACCGAGGCTGCCCAAAAGCTTGCACAAAAGGCGGCAAACGGCGAAATAAAGCCGGAGGATATAACCGAAAAAGATGTTTCCGACAATCTATACACCGCAGGTCAGGATGACCCCGATCTTATCATAAGACCGAGCGGAGAATACAGACAGTCGAATTTTCTTTTGTGGCAGTCGGCATATTCCGAGTTTTGGTTTTCGGATATTTTGTGGCCCGATTTCACAACAGATGATTTTGACAGGGCAATAGAAGATTATAATTCGAGAAACAGACGCTTCGGCGGAGTGTAAGAGAGGTGTGTGCGGCGCGTTACGGTGCGCCGCGGAATATGAAAAATATTGTAATACTCGGCTCAACCGGCTCAATAGGCAAGCAGGCTCTTGACGTTGTTAAAATGCAGGGCTACAAGGTAATTGCGCTCACCGCTCAAAAAAACGAGGCGGAGCTTGAAAAGCAAATAAGAGAGTATAAGCCCATGTATGCCGCCATGGCAGACGAAAAAGCCGCAGAGAGCCTCAAAATTAAGGTTGCGGATACAAACACAAAAGTGCTGCTCGGCAAAGAGGGCGTGTGCGAATGTGCATCTTTGAGGTGCGACTATGTGCTTAACAGCATAGTCGGCATGGCAGGACTTGAGCCTACGCTCAAAGCAATAGAGGCGGGCAACGACATTGCGCTTGCAAACAAAGAAACCCTTGTTGAGGGCGGCGCGCTTGTCACCCAAAAAGCCGCAGAAAAAAACGTCAGAATTTTGCCTGTTGACAGTGAACATTCCGCAATTTTTCAGTCGCTTCAAGGCTGCGCCGATAAAAAAGAGGTCAAACGCTTAATTCTCACCGCCTCGGGCGGCCCGTTCTTCGGCAAAACGAGAGAAGAACTTTCTTCCGTTACGGTTGAGCAGGCGTTAAAGCACCCTAACTGGAGCATGGGAGCTAAAATAACCATTGACTCCGCTTCTATGATGAATAAAGGGCTTGAGCTTATTGAGGCTGTCTGGCTGTTTGGCGTGAAGCCTCAAAATATAGATATAGTTGTTCACCGCCAAAGCGTTGTTCATTCGCTTGTGGAGTACTGCGACAATTCGGTGATTGCTCAGCTCGGCGTGCCGGATATGAGAATACCCATTCAATATGCGCTCACTTACCCGGAGCGTATTCCATCGCCCGTGAAACAGCTTTCGCTCACAGATTACGGCACATTGACCTTTGAAAAACCTGATTATGAAACCTTCGGCTGCATAAATATTTGCAAAAAAGCCATTGCCGAGGGCGGACTTTTGCCCGCGGCGGCAAACTCCGCAAACGAGGCGGCAAACCTTGCTTTCAGAAACGGTAAAATCAAATTTCTTGATATTGAGCGCTTGGTTGCGGACGCTGTGGCACACGCAGAAAATAAAAAAGATTATACTTTGGACGACGTAAACGCCATGGACGAATGGGCGAGAAATTACGTGTCCTCCGGGATATAACGCGTTAAAAATACATAAACTTTAAAATAAAGAGGTGACGTTGGTTGGAGATACTCAGTTGGATTGCGAGCAAATGGACAGTGCTTGTCGCAATACTTTTTTTCGGCATAATTGTTATGGTTCACGAGTTCGGGCACTTTTCGTTTGCCAAGCTTTTCGGTGTTAAGGTCAACGAGTTTTCGCTCGGTATGGGACCCAAAATACTCAGCAGAAAAAAGGGAGAGACTGCATATTCATGGCGTCTTTTGCCCATAGGCGGATTTGTGAGTATGGAGGGCGAGGACGAAAAAAGCGACGACGAGCGCGCTTTTAACAACAAGCCCTGCTGGCAGAGGATAATTATAGTCGCCGCCGGTGCAATAATAAATATTTTGCTTGGCCTTATAATAATTGCTGTTGTGCTCAGTGTCAATAACGATGAGCTTTCGGGTACAAATGTTGTTAATTATTTTAACGTCACAGAAAGCTATCAGTCACAGCAGGTGACACGAAAAGAAGAGTACGGCGGTCTTAAATCCGGCGACAAAATAAAAAAAATAGACGGTAAAAACGTTTTTTATTATGAAGATATATACTATCTCGCTTCAAGAGATATTGACGGCGACGGCAAATTTTCGGCAACCGTTGTGCGCGACGGCGAAAAAATAACCGTTGACGATATAAGCACCGACATTCTCGGCAATATGATAATAGTCGGCGTTAAAACCACTCCCGGCACAATAATCAAAGACACATTTAAAGAGTCCGTCTGCATATGCAGAATGGTTTACCTCAGCCTTTTTGATATGGCAACGGGCAAATACTCAATCAAAGATATTTCGGGCCCCATAGGCGTTGTAGATTATGTTTCGCAGACCGCCGAAGCTTCAAGTCAGGCAAAAGATTATACCGCGCTGTTTAAAATGATGGCGCTCATAACAATAAATATAGGAATATTAAATTTGCTCCCGATACCGGCTCTTGACGGCGGCAGACTTTTCTTCTTGCTCATAGAGCTTGTTCGCCGCAAGCCGATAAATCAAAGGTACGAATCAATTATTCACGCTGTCGGAATGGCGGTGCTGCTCCTTTTTGTGGCGGCGATTTCATTTAAAGATATTTGGGTATTGGTAACGGGTGGTTAATATGGAAAGAAAAATTACAAAGCAGGTAAAAATCGGTGATGTCCTTATAGGCGGCGGCGCTCCAATAAGCGTTCAGTCCATGCTCAACAAACCGGCAGAGGATATTGAAGGCAGCGTTAAACAGGCGCTTGAGCTTCAAAAGGCGGGCTGTAATATAATAAGAGCCGCCGTGCCGAACAAAGAAGCCGTGAAGCTCATAGAAGCTCTTAAAGAGAATTTGAGTGTGCCCGTTGTTGCGGATATACATTTTGACTACCGCCTTGCACTTGAATGTGCTGCGGCAGGGGTTGACAAAATCCGCATAAATCCCGGCAATATCGGCTCGGACGACCGCGTAAAAGCGGTTGCCGACGCTTGTAGGCAAAAAAATATACCGATTAGAATAGGTGTAAACTCCGGCTCTGTTGAAAAAGAAATTCTCGCAAAATACGGCTCGCCCGTACCCGAAGCGCTGGTAGAGAGCGCACTTTATCATGCTTCGCTTTTAGAAAAGTTCAATTTTGACGATATAGTTATCTCTATAAAATCGTCAAATGTTGAGAATACCGTCAAGGCATATTCTCTCGCAAGCGAAAAGTGCAATTATCCGCTTCATGTCGGCGTAACCGAAGCCGGCACAAGCAGAATGGGCATTGTTAAATCGAGTATAGGCATCGGCTCGCTCCTTTTAAAAGGCATAGGCGATACCATAAGAGTTTCGCTCACGGATTCTCCCGTGAAAGAGGTTGCGGCAGGTTATGACATTTTAAAAGCCGTCGGTCTTAAAAAAGACGCGGTGCAGATAGTTTCCTGCCCCACTTGCGGCAGAACAAAAATTGACCTTATATCTCTTGCAAATGAGGTTGAAAGCGCGCTTGCGTCTTGCACAAAGCCGATAAAGGTTGCGGTAATGGGCTGTGTTGTCAACGGCCCCGGCGAAGCGAGAGAAGCAGATATAGGCGTTGCCGGCGGTGACGGCTACGCGGTATTGTTCAAAAAAGGCGAAATTCTCAAAAAAGTTCCGGAGAATGAGGTTGTCTCGGCTCTTTTGAGCGAAATTGAGAAAATGTGAAAGAGGAAAAATCATGCAGGAAGTTAAATTTTTATCACTTTTCGGAGATTGCTTGGATAAAAATTTACATAGTGTATTTGAATACGCAAACATAACGGATATATCCGCAGATATAGAAAACCGTACACTCGATATGAGCGTACGGTTCAGCCGTTTTACGGCAAAAAGGGATATTGCCGCGGCAAACAGCTCAATAAAAGCTTATATGCGCCTTAACAAGATGAATTATGAATACAGCTACGACCCCTCGCTTTACGGTGAGGGCTGGCTGCCGTATCTTGCGGCAGATCTTAACAATTCTTTCGGCGCGGGCAAAGCCTTCCTTGACGGCGCGGAGTATTCTGCCGATGAAAACGGCATAAAAATAAGGCTCAGAAAAAACGGCAAAAACATTCTGCACAACCTCGGCGTAGAGGAGCATATAATAAAACTTGTAAGACGTCTTTTTGATAAGCAGATAGGCGTGCAGATAATTTCATCCGTTCCCGAGGGCGCCGCGAGCGAGGAGCAGGAGCTCAAAAAGATGCAGGCGATAGAGAACCTTAAAGTCAGACCCGTTACGGCAGAAGAAAAGGCCTCTGCACCCAAAAAGCCGAAAGAAAAAACCTATGACGATTTGCCGATTTCATTAAGCAACGCAAAGCCCGTGCTCGGCTCATTCATAAAAACAAAGCCGAAACCGATAAAAGACGTTACACCCGAGGACGGTTCCGCCGTAATTTGGGGCGATGTTTTTGCGTTTAACGCACGCGAAACGCGAGACGGCAAAAAGAATATAATCACTTTTAACCTCACGGACTATACATCGTCTTATTCGGCAAAAATCTTCGGCGAAAAAGCGGTTTGCAAAGAAATTTTAGATAAAGTAAAAGACGGCGTAACCGTAATGATAAGGGGTTCTGTCACGCATGACCCCTATATGCGCTGTTATGTTATAGATACAAAAGCGGTAATGCTCATTGAAAAAACAGAAAAAGAAGATACATACCCCGAAAAAAGAGTTGAGCTTCATCTTCATACCAATATGTCAGCTATGGACGGTATGTCCAGCGCAAAAAGCTTGGTTGAGAGAGCCGCAAAATGGGGTCACAAAGCTATTGCAATTACGGACCACGGTGTTGTTCAGGCTTTCCCCGAGGCAATGAATACCGCCGCAAAAGCAGGTATAAAAATAATATACGGTATGGAGGCTTACTTTGTCGATGACACGGTAACTCCCGACGCCGACCCCAAAACACTCAAATATTATCATCAGATAATCATAGCCAAAAACAATGTCGGTCTTAAAAATCTTTATAAGCTTATAACGGCTTCAAATCTTCAGTATTTTAAAAAGAAGCCGAGAATACCCAAAAGTATGCTCGTAAATTACCGTGAAGGTCTGCTTCTCGGCAGTGCGTGCGAGGCAGGCGAATTATACAGAGCTATCGTTTTCGGCAAGAGCGAAGAAGAGATAATGAAAATCGCGGAATTTTATGATTATCTCGAAATTCAGCCGAGCGGCAACAATTCTTTTATGATAAGAAGCGAGAGAGAAGAATACGCTCATATAAAAACAGTTGAAGATATTGAAAACATAAACCGCAAAATTATTTCGATAGGCGACAAGCTTTCAAAGCCCGTTGTTGCCACCTGCGACGTTCACTTTTTAAATGAGGGTGACGCAATATACCGTGAAATACTCATGGCAGGTCAGGGATTTTCGGACGCTTCACAGCAGGCGCCGCTGTTTTTGCGTACCACGGACGAAATGCTCAAAGAGTTTGCGTACCTCGGTGAAGAGACCGCAAAAGAGGTTGTTATCACCAACACCAATCTCATAGCCGATATGTGCGAAGAAATAAGACCCATACCATACGGCACATTTCCGCCCAAAATTGAGGGCGCGGACGAGGAGCTTACAGAGATTTGCTGGCGCAGAACCAAAGAGCAGTACGGCGACCCCTTGCCGGAGCTTATAAGCAACAGACTGCAAAAAGAGCTTAATTCAATTATATCCAACGGATTCGGCGTTCTTTATATGATAGCCCAAAAGCTTGTTAAAAACTCTGAGGAGCACGGCTATTATGTCGGCTCGCGAGGCAGCGTAGGCTCGTCCTTTGTCGCTCACGCCTCGGGAATTTCGGAGGTCAACCCTCTGCCGCCGCACTATGTGTGCAAAAAGTGCAAGCACAGCGAGTTCTTCACAGACGGCAGCGTGGGCTCGGGCTTTGACCTGCCGCCCAAGAATTGCCCCGACTGCGGCATACCTATGGACAGAGACGGTCACGATATACCGTTTGAAACTTTCCTCGGATTTAAAGGCGATAAACAGCCCGATATTGACCTCAACTTCAGCGGTGAATATCAGTTCTATGCTCACAGATATACAGAAACTCTTTTCGGTATATCTCATGTTTTCAAGGCGGGCACAATAGGTACCCTTGCAGATAAAACCGCATACGGCTTTGTTAAAAAGTGGCTTGAAGAGAGAGGAAAAACCGTCAGCCGCGCCGAAGAAGACAGGCTCACAAGAGGCTGTGTAGGCGTTAAGAGAACAACGGGTCAGCACCCCGGCGGCATGGTTGTTGTGCCCGGCGATATGGAGGCGGAGGATTTCACTCCCATACAGCACCCTGCGGATGACGCGGATAAAGGGCTTCGTACAACGCATTTTGACTTCCACGCTCTGCACGATACCATACTTAAACTCGACAACCTCGGTCACGATGTGCCGACGTTTTATAAACACCTTGAAGATTTGACGGGCGTTTCTGTTATGGATGCGGACGTTTGTGACCCGCAGGTGTATAAGCTTTTGACCTCGCCCGAGCCGCTCGGCGTAACGAGAGAAGATATAGAGTGCGAAACAGGCACACTCTCTTTGCCGGAGCTCGGCACGCCGTTCGTAAGGCAGATGCTTATTGAGTCAAAGCCAAAGAACTTTTCCGATATGCTTCAGATTTCGGGACTTTCTCACGGCACTGATGTTTGGCTCGGCAACGCGCAGGAGCTTATTAAAAACGGCACCTGCACCATTTCCGACGTTATCGGAACGCGTGACAGCATCATGGTTTATCTTATGCACAAGGGTCTTGAACCCGATATGGCGTTTAAGATTATGGAGATTGTAAGAAAAGGCAATGCCACCAAGCTTTTAAACGAAACCCACTTCAAAGCCATGAAAGAGCACAACGTTCCGCAGTGGTATGTCGATTCATGTATGAAGATAAAATACATGTTCCCCAAAGCGCATGCCGCGGCTTATGTTATAGCGGCAATGCGACTTGCGTGGTATAAAATATATTACCCCAAAGAGTATTATGCAACTTATATGACGGTGCGCGGTGAAGACCTTGATACCGTTGCCATAATGAACGGCAGAGAAGCCGTTAAAAACTGTATGAAAGAGATTCAGGCAAAGGGCAAAGAAGCAACCGCAAAAGAAGAAAATATGTACGTCGCCATGCAGGTCGTAAACGAGATGATGGCGAGAAATGTCGGATTTTTGCCTGTTGATATTTATAAGTCCGAGGCTTCGGTTTATAAAATCGAAGACGGCAAAATAAGACTTCCGTTTCTTTCTATGACGGGTACGGGCGAAAGCGCGGCAAAAGCCCTTGCTGCCGCCAGAGATGACGGTCAGGGTGAGTATATGTCGATAGAAGAGCTTCAGCAGCGCTCCGGCGTGAGTAAGTCGGTCATAGAAACGCTCAAACTTTCGGGTGCTCTTAAAGGAATGCCCGAGAGTTCGCAAATGAGTCTTTTCGGCTTTTAAAAATTTTATTTCTTGATTTATTGTTAACATTTGTGTATTATAATACGCAGGGTTTACTCTCAGAGAGGTGTTTGAGTGGTAGATTTAATCAAAGTATGGCAAAACCATGATGTTTTGCCCGTTGCGGTCACAGAACACGGCACAGGCAAAATGCTTATGGTCGGCTATCAGAATAAAGAGTCTTTGGCTTTGACGTTAAAGACCGGCGAAGCGTGGTATTGCGATAGCGACGGAGAAAACGTCAGACGCCGCGGAGCACATTCGGGTCACACCCAACATATAAGAGAAATAAAAATGAATTGCGGTTGCGACGCATTTTTATTTATAGTAGAGCAAAAGGGATGCGTGTGCCACACGGGTCACAGCAGCTGCTTTTATCACACGATTTATAATGCGGACGAAGTCAGGCGCGAAAAATTCGGCAGACTCATTCTCGACAGTGAGAGGCATAATAAGCCGTAAAGGCTGTAATTTATATATAGTGAAAGGATGTATTTTTTCTTATGGTAGGCTACATTATCCTTGCCGTTATAGCATTGCTTATTATTGTTACGGCAATCAGGGCGGCATTCTTCTTGCCCAAGAAGCAGGTAAAACCTGTGGAGGTAGAAGAGAAAGTTGATTTTGAAAGAGTGCAGAAGCATCTTTCTCAGGCGATACAGTGCAAAACGGTTTCGCATGAGAATCCGGAGGACACGGATTGGAACGAGTTTAAAAAGTTCCATGAATTTCTTGAAAGAGAATATCCTCTTGTTCACAAAAACATGAGCAAAGAGGTTATATCAAGAGCAAGTCTTCTTTATATTTGGAAGGGCAAAAATCCCGACCTTGAGCCGATGGCTCTTCTCTCTCACCAGGACGTTGTTCCCATTACCCCGGGTACGGAGGGCGACTGGAAGTATGACGCATTCAGCGGCCATAACGACGGCGAATACATCTGGGGCAGAGGTGCGGTTGATATGAAAAACCACCTCATCTGCGTTATGGAAGCTGTTGAAACACTCATGGAAGAGGGCTTTCAGCCCGAAAGAGACGTGTATCTTTGCTTCGGTCACAACGAAGAGGTTGTTTGCTCAAGCGAGCCCGGCGCAGGCACAATAGTTAAAACCCTTAAAGAGAGAGGAATACACCTCGACAGCGTTATCGACGAGGGCGGCGCGATACTCACAGGTGACATAAAGCACCTTATAGATACTTATATAATCTGCATCGGTATGGCAGAAAAGGGCTATTGCGATTATAAAATCACCGTTACCGATAAGGGCGGTCATACCTCGCAGGCTCCCAAACATAACGGCCTCGGCAAGCTCGCAAACGTAATACAAGACCTTGAAAACCACCAGTGCAAAGCAAAGCTTTTGCCGTTTGTGGATACTCTTCTTGACAGAGTCGGCAGAACAATGACCTACGGCGGACGCTTTATATTTTGCAACTATAAAATATTAAAGCCTCTTATAAAGTTTATTGTAACTAAAATTCCCGAGACTGCTTGCCTTACAAGAACGGTTACCGCCGTTTCTATGTGCGAGGGCAGCCCTGCACCAAACGTTCTGCCTCAAAGAGCGAGCGTTACCGCAAACTTCCGCCCGATTTACGGCGATTCCGTTGCAGGCGTAGGCGAGCATATCCGCAAAGCAGTCAGATACAAAGACGCAGAAATTGAGTGCATCAGAGCAAAAGAGCCTTCAAAATTTTCTCCCACAGATTCGAGAGCATTTTATGCCATAGAAGATATAACCGCTTCTATGTTCACAGATAAAAAAGTTGCCGTTGTACCTTATCTTGTTATGGGCGGCACAGACGCATATTTTTATGAGCAGATTTGTGACAACGTATTGAGATATGCTCCGTTCAGACTTTCGGTAGAGGTGCTCAAAACAACGCACGCAACAAACGAGCGCGTTCCGGTTGAGGTACTCAAAGACGGCGTTGCATTCTTCAAGTCTTATATACGCAAGGTTTCAAAAGCCGACAGATAAAGCAGGTGCTTTTAAATGAAAAAATATATTGCAATCATAGCGGCAATAGCGGTGCTCGGCACGGCAGGGATAGTCGTTGTCAATAAAAGGTTGACCTCAAAAACAGATGATAACAAAGAAAGTCAATCATACTCTCAGGCGGTTTCCGGCGAAAGCTCCGGCTCGGCGCAGAGCCAAGACTCCTCCAAATCGGAGGAGAGTGAGCGCAGCAGCGACTCCCAAGCTGCAAAAGACGTTAGCAGCTTCTTTTGCGAGGTTGACAGCGTATCCGGCACGAACATGATAGTTGTCCCCGATAAAAACAGCGCCGAGCGCAAAAGCTCCGATAAAATAAGCCTTGATTTTTCAAAAGCTGCCGTAACAGATGAAAAAGGTGAAAAAGTTTCTCAGGACGACATAAAAAATTTTTCTCGTGCCAAAATATATTATAACGGCGAGATTCGCGAAACATACCCCGCAAGCATAACGGCGCAAAGAATAGTGCTGAGCGGACGGGAGTATTGCAATATTTATTTTTACAGCGAATTAACGGGTGAGCTTCTCAAAACGCACAGAGTTCCCGTAGGTTCAAACCTCGACTCTGCCGATATGCCGAACGCGGGTGCGGCGTGCCCCGACGGCTATCATTTTGAGGGCTGGAGCGTTGACGGCAAAGACATAAACGGACTTAAAAATATTACCGACAGCGTGACCGTTACAGCTAAAATTAGGAAAGACTAACAAAAGAAAGGCGGAAAATTTCCGCCTTTTCTGCATTATATTCTATTGAACAGGTAGGATTATTGTAGTATACTATTATGAGCATAAGAATATGCTCACAAAGGCGTATGCACCGCGGCTCATACTGCCGAAAAGAATAATTCCGTTTTGACGGAAAAAGATATACTTCGTAGAAAGTCAGGCGAGATTTATGAAAACTGTTTATGCGGATAATGCGGCAACAACCGCAATGTGTCCGGAAGCCATAAAGGTAATGACAGATTGTATGAACAACATTTACGGCAACCCGTCAAGCCTTCATCATGTCGGTCAAGAGGCGGCGGCAGTTGTGCTTGAAGCACGCCGCGATATAGCCGGATGTCTCGGCGCTTCGGTTGATGAGATTTATTTCACTTCCGGCGGCACAGAGGCAGATAACTGGGCAATCAGAAACGCCGCAAGACTCGGCGCAATGAAAAATAAAAAACACATTATTTCAACTGCTTTTGAGCATCACGCAGTGCTTCACACACTCAAAAAGCTCGAAAAAGAGGGCTTTGAGGTCACTTATCTTGATGTTCATTCAGACGGCTACGTCACTGCCGAGCAGGTTGCAAATGCAATAAGAGAAGATACCTGCCTTGTTACAATAATGTATGCAAACAACGAGATAGGCACAATTCAGCCTATTGCAGAGATAGGCAAGGTATGCAAAGAAAAGGGCGTTCTTTTCCACACAGATGCAGTTCAGGCGGTCGGTCATGTTGCAATAGACGTAAAGGCGCAGAACATTGATATGCTCTCGCTTTCGGCACACAAGTTCCACGGTCCAAAGGGTATCGGCGTTCTCTATTGCCGCAAGGGTATATCTCTTCTCGGCCTTATGCAGGGCGGCGCGCAGGAGCGCAACAAGCGCCCCGGCACAGAGAATGTTCCGGCAATAGCAGGCATGGCTGCGGCACTTAAAAAAGCTTGTGCCGATATTGAAAAAAATGCGGCATATGTCAGTGCGCTCAGAGATAAAATCATTGACGCAATTTTGCCGAATGTTAAACGCTGCAGGCTCAACGGTGGCAGAGAAAACAGACTCCCCGGCAACGTCAGCTTTTGCTTTGAGGGGATTGAGGGCGAATCACTTCTGCTTTATCTTGACCTCAAGGGCATTTGCGGTTCATCGGGTTCCGCCTGCACATCGGGCTCGCTTGACCCGAGCCATGTTCTTTTGGCTCTCGGCTTGCCGCACGAAATTGCTCACGGCTCATTAAGACTTTCTCTTTGCGAATATAATACCGAAGAAGAAGCCGATTATATTATAGAGGAATTGCCCAAAGTGGTTGATAGACTTCGTGACATGTCACCCGTATGGGAGCGCATTGTAAAGGAGGAAAAAGACAATGGCATACAGTGAAAAAGTAATGGACCATTTTGAACATCCGAGAAACCTCGGCAAAATGGACGATGCCGACGGCATTGGCGAGGTAGGCAATGCAAAGTGCGGCGATATAATGAAGGTTTATCTTAAAGTAAACGACGGCGTAATTTCAGACGTTAAGTTCAACACTTTCGGCTGCGCTTCTGCAATAGCTACCAGCTCAATGGCGACCGAAATGATTAAAGGTCAAAAGGTTGAGGATGCTTTGAAGCTCAGCAACAAAGCGGTTGTTGAGGCTCTTGACGGTCTGCCGCCGGCAAAAATCCACTGCTCCGTTCTTGCAGAAGAGGCTGTTAAGGCAGCTGTTGCAGATTACTATAAGAAAAACGGTATTGAGCTTGACCCCGAAATTTTCGGCAGCTGCTCCGGCGGCTGTGAGGGCTGTTCTCACTGCGAGTAATGATAAAAATAAAAGACCACCGCATGTTTTTGCGGCGGTCTTTTGAATATCGGGAGTTTTTAATATGCCAAAAACAATGATAGCTATGAGCGGCGGAGTGGACAGCTCTGCGGCGGCACGGCTTATAAAAGATATGGGTCACGACATCTGCGGAGCCATAATGACTCTTTACGGCGATAATTCAAAAGATATAAAAGATGCCGAAGCCGTTGCACAAAGGCTCGGTATGCCGTTTTATGTCTTTGACTTTCATAATGAGTTTAAAAAATATGTTGTGGATGATTTTGTATCTTCTTATTGTTCCGCGCTCACGCCGAACCCGTGCGTGGTCTGCAACAAACATATAAAATTCGGCGCATTTTTAGACAGAGCGCGTGAGCTTGGCTGTGACTTTGTTGCAACGGGTCACTATGCCAAAACAGAGTATGACAAAGAACGCGGCAGATACATAATAAAAAAGGCGGACGACCTCAGCAAAGACCAAAGCTATGTGCTTTATTCTCTCACACAAGATCAGCTTAAAAGCGTTATATTGCCGCTCGGTTCTTACACCAAAGACCGCTCGCGTGAAATTGCCAAAAACAGCGGATTTGAAAATGCAGGCAGAAGCGACAGCCAGGATATTTGCTTTATCCCAAACGGCGAATATGCCTCTTTTATAAAAGAGCATTGCCCAAATCTTTCGTCTTACGGCAACTTTGTCACCAAAGACGGCAGCGTTATAGCAAAGCATAAAGGCATAATAAATTATACCGTCGGTCAGCGCAAGGGGCTTGGTATATCCGCACCTGCACCGTATTATGTTCTTAGCAAGGATTCGGAGAGCGGCGACGTTATTCTCGGCAGCAACGACGATTTGTTTTCATGTTATCTCACTGCAAAAAATGTGAATTTTATAAGCATAGAGGCTTTGACGGAGCCTATGCAGGTCAAGGCGAAAATAAGATACAACCAAAAAGAAGAGGCAGATTCGCTCATAACTCCTCTTGCAAACGGCAGGGTGGAGGTTGAATTTGCAAAACCGCAGAGGGCGATAACTCCCGGGCAGTCGGTGGTTTTTTATGACGGCGATGTTGTTGTCGGCGGCGGTGTAATCGAATAATTTATCGGGCGGCGCGAAGCTGCCCGATTTTCTTATTTGCAAATTTTTTTAATTGATGATATACTTTTATAAAGAGTTAAACGAGGTGTAGAGAATGAAAAAAACGCTTTCTGCTTTTATATGTATCGTTATTTTGATTTTAAGCGTTACGGCGAGCGTGCCGAGTGCTTTTGCCGCGTCATACAGCGGCAAGTGCGGCGATACGCTCACATGGAGTCTTGACACCTTTAAGGGTGTGCTCACTGTTGAAGGCAGCGGAAAAATGTATGACTACACCTCCTCCGACCACCCGGAGTGGGACAGATACCAAAATTATATAAAAACCGTTGAGATAGAGAGCGGAGCGGAAAATATCGGCGCATATGCCTTTTATAACTCCAACAGCTATAAATATAAAAAAATGACTTCACTCTTTTTAGCCGATACGGTTAAAGAGATAGGCGAGTATGCTTTCAGAGGCAGCCCGTCGCTCAAAACCGTCGGCGGGGGAGAGGGCATAGTCTTAATAGGTGATTATGCTTTCAGAGACTGCGCGGCTTTGACTGATTTTTCATTCGGCGAAACAACCGAAAACATTGGCAGCGGTGCTTTCAGCCTTTGCTCCTCTTTGCAAAATGTAACTCTTCCCAATTCTCTTTATAAAATAAGTTCTGCGGCGTTTGAGGGCTGCACCGCGCTTTCCGATATTACAATACCGGTCGGCGTTACCGAGCTTGGCAGCAGGGTATTTGCAAATTGCACCGCGCTTAAAAATATCGTTTATCTTCCTCAAAGCATGAATGTGAGCGGCTACGGCTGCTTTAACGGTGCGGGCGGCAGTGACGGCATGACTTTGACTGTCGGCGACGGCGTAACGCTTATACCGAGCGGTTTGTGCGCTTATTCTTCCGCACTGAAATCCGTAAAACTCGGCAGCGATGTCAAAAACATAGGTGCGGATGCGTTCAGAGGAAGCGGCATAACAATATTCAATATTACGGCTTCGGTCAATTCCGTTTCCGCCTCCGCTTTCAGCGGCTGCAATTCCTTGACGGCGTTTACCGCCGCTGAAAACAATACGGCGTTTTCTGCCGGCTCAAACGGCGAGCTGATGAACAAAGCCGGTAATACGATTATAAGATACCCCGGCGGCAGAGCGGCAACGTCATATACCGCGGGCGATAATATAACCGCTGTCGGAGAAAGTTCTTTCAGAGAGAGTGCGAAGCTGACGAGCGTCACTTTTACAAAGAATCTTATCGGTATGGGCTCATATGCGTTTGCAGATTGCCAAAAGCTTGAAAGTGTTTCTCTTTCGACAGGCGTAACGGCACTGCCGACAGGGGCGTTTCTTGATTGCAGATCGCTTTCGAGTATTTCTATCGGTTCGGTTAAGACCATAGGTTCATATGCGTTCAGCGGCTGCAAATCATTTAAAAGGCTGACCACCGGTTCTATGCTCACAACAATTGGCGACTACGCGTTTTCTCAGTGTGACGGGCTTACGGACGTAACTCTTGGCGCAGGAGTTAAACAGATAGGAAATTTTGCCTTTTATTATTGCCGCGAGCTTGTGAATGTGAGCGTGCCGTCCACAGTGACAACGATTTATTCATATGCGTTTGCGGACTGCGTTAATCTTATGAATGTCAGCCTGTCGCAAGGGCTTAAAACAATAGGCAACTATGTTTTTTTGAATTGCTCGGCGCTCTCGTCAATAAAAATACCGCAGAGCGTTACCACAATCGGCACATATTCTTTGGGATATAAATACTCGGGCAACCGCTACACCCCCATAAGCGGATTTAAAATATATTGCTACAGCGGCTCGGCCGGCTATACATATGCCGCTGGCAACTCCTCATTTTCATATGAACTGGTCACGGACAGCACAGACCCGGGCGATGATATTCCGCTGCCGGAGGAACAAAATCCTATTCAAAAAATTCTTGATATGATACTTTCGTTTGACTGTATCGGATTTATAAGAAATCTTTTAGATATATTGTTCCCGATATTATACAAATAAAATAAGGGCTGCCGCATTTAGCGCAGACCAAAGAGTAAAAGCGTAAGAAAAAGGCTATAATTCATAAACGGTGATTAAAGAAGTTGCCGAATATGGATTATAGTCTTTTTGTTTAACGATAAAATATTTTACTCTTTTAAGCGCTTTTTGCATCTAAATGCGACAGCCCTTTGTTTCTTTTTTCGGTTATTTATTTTGCCGATTCGCTTATTCCGTTGACCAAACCCGCAATTCCCTGAATTTCTGACGGTATAATAATCTTTGTCGCCTGACCGTCTGCGGCTTTCTCAAACGCTTCAAGGCTCTTGAGCTTCAAATATGCGTCGCAGGGTTTTGAGTCGTTAATATAAGCAATACCCTCTGCACGCGCCTTCTGAACGGTTTTGATAGCCTCTGCTTCACCCTCTGCCTCGCGCATTTTAGACTCTTTAACAGCCTCTGCGTGAAGAATGGCGGCCTGCTTGTCAGCCTCCGCTTCAAGAATTTGCGACTCTTTAAGACCCTCTGCAACAAGAATTTTACTTGCCTTTTCACCCTCTGCTCTGAGGATTGATTCACGGCGCTGACGCTCCGCTTTCATCTGCTTTTCCATCGCGTCCTGAATTTCGCGAGGGGGCAAAATATTTTTAAGCTCAACGCGGTTTACTTTAATTCCCCACGGGTCGGTTGCTTCGTCAAGTATTCCTCTGATTTTTGCATTGATAGTGTCGCGTGAGGTGAGCGTATGGTCAAGCTCAAGCTCGCCGATAATATTACGAAGTGTCGTTGCACTGAGGTTTTCTATTGCCGATATGGGACTTTCAACGCCATAGGCGTAAAGCTTCGGATCTGTTATCTGAAAGAAAACAACCGTGTCTATCTGCATTGTGACGTTATCTTTTGTGATAACCGGCTGGGGCGGGAAGTCCACAACCTGCTCTTTGAGCGAAACGATTTTGGCAATTCTTTCAAAAATCGGCACTTTAACATGAAGTCCTGTTTGCCATGTGGTGCTGTATGCTCCGAGACGTTCGATAACATACGCCTTTGACTGCGGAACAATTTTTACGTTTGCAACCACAAGAATAATGATTATGAGTGCAATGATTAAAAGTGCAATGATTAAGGGTGACATAATTTTCCTCCTATTCTTTCTCTACAATAAGCTTTACTCCGTCAATTTTTTTAACGGTGACAAACTCATCTTTTTCTATTTGCGTGCTGTTAAGTGAGCGTGCAGTCCAAACAACTCCGTTGATTTTGACCGCGCCGCACTCTTCTTCGTTGTTTATTTTTTCAACCACCTTGGCGGTTTTACCGATACACCTGTCGGCATTTGTGGGGCTGAATTTTTTTTGCGTAATTTTTTTGATAAAAGGTCTTGTCGCAACAAGCGTAACAGAGGTTACCGCAACAAAAATCACTATTTGTATCGGCAGAGAGACATCTAACGCGCAGGCAACAAGCGCCGCCGCAGAGCCGAGTGCAAACCAGATTGTGACAAGCTGTGTGGTTACGGCTTCTATTATCAAAAAAACTATAATTGCCGCCGCCCATGCATAAATCATTTTATCTCCTCCTTACGGCCTAATTCGGCAAGCAATGAGTTTTGTTTAATAAATATTAACTTTAGCTTTAATATATCATTAAATTCATTCTAAGTCAATAAAAATCGGGGCTGATGCGTCAGCCCCGATAAAGCTTTTATGCTTATACTTTGTGCCACTTTACTCCGCCGGCGGTGTCCTCAAGCACAACGCCCATGTTTTTAAGCTCGTCGCGGATTCTGTCTGCCTCCGCCCAGTTTTTTTCTTTTCTTGCCTGTGTGCGCTTTTCTATAAGAGCTTCAACCTCACTGTCTATCGACTGCGATTTTCTGTTATACACAATGCCGAGAACGGAGCAAAGCTCGTCAAAGATTTTTGCGGCGGCTTCGCAGGTCGCCTTGTTTGCCGAGCCGGAAATAACCTTGGTGTTTATATCTCTTACAAGCTCAAATATTGCGGCAAGCGCGTCTGCGGTGTTGAGGTCGTCGTCCATAGCGGCGATAAACTGCTCTTTGCGGCCGTCAATAAGTTTTATGATTTCTGCGTCCGCCTCGCCGTCGGCTGCGTTTTTGATTGCAAAATCGAGGTTGTCGCGGCAGGTATAAAGCCTTGTGAGCGATGATTTGCACTGCTCAATAATATCTGTGCTGTAATTTATGGGGCTTCTGTATTGAGAGGATATGAGAAGATAGCGAATCGGCTCATATCCGTATTCGTTTGCAACATCTCTTACGGTGAAGAAGTTGTTGAGCGATTTAGACATTTTTACATTGTCAACAGTGATGTAGCCGTTGTGCATCCAATAGTTTGCAAACGGAGCGTCATTGCAGCACTCGCTCTGTGCAATCTCGTTTTCGTGGTGGGGGAAGATAAGGTCCTGCCCGCCGCAGTGAATGTCTATTGTTTTGCCGAGATAGCGGCGGTTCATTGCAGAGCACTCAATGTGCCAGCCGGGGCGACCCTGACCCCAGGGGGATTCCCAATACGGCTCGCCGGGCTTTGCTTTTTTCCAAAGAGCAAAGTCCATAGGCTCTCTTTTGATTTCACCGACCATTATTCTTGCGCCTGCCTCAAGCTCCTCAAGCGGCTGATGCGAAAGCTTGCCGTATCCGCTGAATTTTTTGGGGCTGAAATAAACGTCGCCGTCCGCCTCATAGGCATAGCCTTTTTCTATAAGAGTGCTTACGATGTCTATTATTTCATCAATATTTTCTGTTGCCTTGGGGTGAATTGTTGCTTCACGAACATTAAGCCCCTTTGCGTCAGTCCAAAATTCTTTTATATATTTTTCCGATATTTCCTTATAGCTGACGCCTTCTTCGTTTGCTCTTTTTATGATTTTATCGTCAATATCCGTAAAATTCTGAACAAATGTAACGTCATATCCGCGGTATTCGAGGTATCTGCGAAGAATATCAAACACGCACAGGGGGCGCGCGTTGCCGATGTGTATATAGTTATATACGGTAGGACCGCAGGCGTATATTTTTACTTTGCCTTCTTCGAGTGTTTTAAGCTCTTCTTTTTTTCTTGTAAGAGTGTTGAAAATTTTCATTTTTTCATATCCTCCAGCTGTTTTTTTAATTTATCTATTTGACCCTGAAGCCTGCAAAGCTCCTGCGAAACAGGGTCGGGAATGTGAATTTGGTCAAGATTGTCTACTCTTTCGCCGTTGCATCTCACAACTCTTGCCGGAACGCCCACGGCGGTGGTGTTGTCGGGTATATTATCAAGCACCACGGCTCCTGCGGCAATGTTTGTGTTGTTGCCGACCGTTACGGGGCCAAGCACCTTTGCACCTGCGCCGACAAGCACATGGCTGCCGATTGTCGGGTGGCGCTTGCCTGTGTCCTTGCCGGTGCCGCCGAGCGTTACGCCCTGATAAACTGTAACATCATCACCGATAACAGTCGTTTCGCCTATGACGGTGCCTGTGCCGTGGTCAATAAAAAATCTTCTGCCTATCTCTGCTCCGGGGTGAATTTCTATGCCCGTGTGCTTTGAAGCAGACTGCGATATGGCTCTGGCGATAAATTTCATATTTTTTTTATAAAACCGGTGAGCAATTCGGTATTTTCTTATCGCTTTATATCCCGGGTACAACAGCAAAACTTCAAGCGAAGAGCGGCAAGCCGGGTCGCGTGCTTTGAAGCATGCTATGTCTTCTTTCATTTTATCAAACATTAAGAATTCTCCTCAAAAAAATATCCGCCTTCGTCGCATAAGGCGACGGAGGCGGTCAATCCGCGGTTCCACTCCGGTTTATAACTCAGAAGCCGATAACGGGGCCGACCGCACAGCGATACTATGTTCCCGCTGTGTGCTGATGGGTGCATTTCGCCGTCATAACACAAGGAGCTTTTCAGCTGCCGCTCCCTCTCTGGTGCGCCTGTTTCGGTTACTTCTCCCACTGGTAACGCATTTACTACTGATAATATTATATACCAAAACGTTCAGATTTGCATCTGCAAATATATAAATATTAAAGAAAACGTTATGTTTTAATTTGTTTAATTTGCTCAGAAATTGCCGCCGCTAAAGCCCCATTGCTCGACCTCTTCATATTTTATATATATGCGGTCGGGAGAAATTGACAATGTATCTTCAAAAATATTGCAAATTTCTGCGGAAAGGGCACTTGATTCATTCGGATTTATTTTGCCGAGCACCTGAACCTCTATAAACGCAGAGGGCTTTGAGTTGTCGCCCGCAAAATAAATTCTGCAATTATCGTGAAATGAGAGCATAAGCCATCTCTCGCTTTTGCCGGAGAGTATGGATATTGCCTTGCCGAGCTTTGTTTTTAATTCTTTCTCTTGCTCCGACGATATGGGGCAAGAAACGTTTGATGATATATGAGGCATAATGTTGTTCCCTCCGGATTATGAAAGCTTGTGAATAAACAGACCGCTGAGAAGCTTCGGCTCAAACCATGTTGATTTAGGGGGCATTATTTTGCCTGCGTCGGCTATGTCGGTCAAATCGTCAAGAGTTGTCGGATACATGGAGAAAGCAACCTTCATGTCGGTGTTTACTCTGCGCTCAAGCTCGCCGAGGCCTCTTATGCCGCCGATAAAGTCAATTCTCTTGTCTGTTCTCGGGTCATTGATGCCGAAAATGGGGGAGATAACATTGTTTTGAAGAATTGACACATCAAGCTGCGCTACGGGGTCATTCTTGTCAAAGGTGCCGTCTTTTGCAGAGAGCTTATACCATGTGCCGTCAAGGAACATACCGAAAGTATGCTTCTTTTCGGGGTGATATGCTTTATTGCCGACTTTCTCAACCGTGAATTTCTCGCTCAAAAGATTCATAAACTCTTCTTCGCTGTGACCGTTAAGGTCTTTGATAACACGGTTATAGTCCATAATCTCGAGTTCGTCTTTGGGGAAGAGCACTGCAAGGAAGTAGTTAAACTCTTCTTCACCCGTGTAGTCGGGGTGCTTTTCACGTCTTTTAAGGCCGACCTTTACCGCTGAAGCGGCTCTGTGATGACCGTCTGCAATATAAAGATAATCGGTTGCGGCAATGCCGGCTGAAATTTTTTCTATTGCGTTTTTATCGTCTATTACCCAAACAGTGTTTTCAACTCCGTCGTCTGTTACAAAGTCATAAACAGGTTTGTGAGAGGTCTTCCACTCCTCAACAAGAGAAGAGATGCCGTCATTCTTTTTATATGTTAAAAATATAGGACCCGTGTTCGCGTCGCAGTAATCGACGTGGTTTATTCTGTCAGCCTCTTTGTCGGCTCTTGTGAGCTCATGCTTTTTAATGATGTTGTTTATATAATCGTCAATTGCGGTGCAGCCCACAAGACCTGTCTGACTGCGTCCGTTCATTATTTGGCGGTAGATATAGAAACAAGGTGATTCATCTTCTTTGCAAACTCCGTCGCTGACGAGCTTTTGAAGATTTTCTTTTGCCTTGAGATAAATTTCTTTTGTATAAATGTTTTCGGGAATGGGGTCGAAATCTATTTCTGCTTTGTCAACGTGTAAAAAAGAGTAAGGCTTGCCCTCGACCATCTCTTTCGCTTCCGCACTGCTCATTACGTCGTATGGGAGGGCTGCCACCTCCTGTGCCTTATCCGGCAGGGGACGTATTGCTTTGAACGGTCTAAATGTTGCCATTAAAAAAACTCCTTTTAAAAATATGATAACATTTTACATCATACCCTAAATAATGTCAATCAATGTTGCCAAAATAATAATGCACCGGGCGCAAAAATTTCGCTTTACCCGGTGCATATTTTAATTTATGCTTTTGTTAACTCTCCGTTCTTTCTGTGCCCAGAAGCCAATCGACCGTAACGCCGAGAACTTCAGCCAAAGCTTTGAGCTCATAATCGGCAACGCCTCTTATTTGACCCTCAAGCTTTGAAAGCCCCGAAGCGTTAAGCTCAATGCCCTTTATCTGAAGCTGAGCTAACAGGTCTTTCTGTTTCATTCCTATTGATTTGCGCCTTTGTTCGACCCTTAGACCGACGATGTTTTTATCGCCGAGATCCTGTTTGCGGGTTCTCATTTTAAATTCCTCCCAGAATTTGCTTGACTTCTGTGCTTTTTCAGACCGATGCACTCTCTCAAAAAGAGTAGAAAGCAAGCTTTTGTTTGAATGTGAAAAATATTGTTTCACATAAATACTATAATATCACATTTTACAAAAAAATACAGTCATAAAACGAAAAAAATGTCGTTAATGCACGTTTTTGTTAAATATGTATAAAAAGCAGGGGCTTATTTGCTTAAAAAGAAAAAATATTTAGCAGATTAACCGAAAAAAAAGAGGCTTATTTTCGGCAGAAAAATTTTAATATTGAAAAAAGCTGTACTAAGTGCTATAATCACACCCTGAAGGAGGTTGTATAAAAAATGACACAACAATTAAAAGAACGCAACCTTACAATGCTCACGGATTTTTATGAGATAACAATGGCTAACGGCTATTTTAAAAACGGTGTGGGCGATAAGATAACACAGTTTGATATGTTTTTCAGAGAAGTTCCCGATAACGGCGGCTTTGCGATTATGGCAGGAGTTGAACAGCTTGCTGATTATCTCTCGAATTTGAGCTTTAATGATGAGGACATCGAATACCTCGCAGGCAAGGGCTTTGGCAAAGAGTTTCTCGATTATTTGAGAAATTTCAAATTCAGCTGCGATGTTTGGTGCGTGCCTGAGGGTACGCCGATATTCCCGTATGAGCCGATAGTAACCGTAAGAGGCCCTGCAATTCAGGCACAGTTTATAGAGACCATGGTGCTCATATCCATAAATCATCAAAGCCTTGTTGCAACAAAAGCAAACAGAATTGTACGCTCCGCACAGGGCAGACCTGTTATGGAGTTCGGCTCGCGCCGCTCGCAGGGCTATGACGGGGCAATATACGGTGCAAGAGCGGCATATATCGGCGGCTGCACAGGCACTGCCTGCACCATATCCGACAGAGAGTTCGGCGTAAAGGCTCTCGGAACAATGGCTCACAGTTGGGTTCAGCTTTTTGACAGCGAGCTTGAAGCTTTTTGTGCGTATGCGAGAGAGTATCCCGATAACTGCACGCTTCTTGTAGATACTTATAATGTATTAAAATCGGGCATACCCAATGCAATAGAGGCGTTTAAGCGCGAGGTTTTGCCGCGCGGATTCAGACCCAAGGGTATAAGAATAGACAGCGGCGATATAACTTACCTCACACGCAAAGCAAGAAAAATGCTTGATGAAGCAGGTTTTGAAGACTGTGCGATAGTGGCTTCAAACTCCCTTGACGAATATATAATCAGAGATATGCTTCTTCAGGGCGCACAGATAGATTCTTTCGGAGTAGGCGAAAGGCTTATTACAGCGTCTTCCGCTCCCGTCTTCGGCGGAGTTTATAAACTCTGTGCCGTTGAAAACAACGACGGAACAATGATACCCAAAATTAAAATAAGCGAAAATGTTGCCAAGGTCACTATTCCCGGTCCCAAAAAACTCTGGAGGCTTTATGACAACGAAACAGGCAAAGCTATTGCCGACCTTATAACTCTTGATGATGAAGTTGTGGACGAAACAAAGCCGTATGAGCTGTTTGACCGCGATTTTACATGGAAGAGAAAGATTGTAGAAAATTATACCGCAAGACCGCTCCTTCAAAGACTTTTTGACAAGGGTAAATGTGTGTATGATTACCCGAAGCTTGACGATGTGAGAGATTATTGCCGCGAGCAGGTTGATACCTTGTGGGATGAGGTTTTGAGATTTGAAAAACCGCATAATTACTATGTTGACCTCTCTCAAAAGCTTTGGGATCTTAAAGATTCACTCCTGAAAGAATATAAAAAATAAAAATACGGGATGCCGCGTTCGGCGCAGACCAAAAATTAAAAGAAAAAGCTATAATTCACAAACGGCAGTTAAACGCCGGATGGGGATTATAGCTTTGCTTTTGTTTAATTTATATTTCCTTTACCCTCTCGCGGTGCAAAAGCGCCTTTAGGTGGTCTGTTTACGCGGTACGTCTGTAAACGCGCTTGTCGCTGTATGAGGGAACCGCTCTGAGCTTTCTTTGCTCAGCTGCTCTTTTCTTGAGCATTTTGCGCCTGATATGTTTTTTTATTCTTTTTGCAACAGCAAGAGCAAGTCTGTCTTCAAACTCAATAATTGCTCTTTCGTTAAGCAAACCGATGATAAAAAGAATGATTGCGGATACTTCAAATATAGTAGATAATATCATAGTCTGTGACATTTTGTTCTCTCCTTTTCTTTGCCCGAACAGCCTGAACATTTGTTCCTTGCACACACTATTATAGCAGAATTTTTTTATTTGTCAATACAAATGTTCGGTAAATTTTAAAAATTTTTTATTTTTTTACGATACCAAATATAGCATATGCAGATGCTTTTATATACTATATAAGCAAAAGTAAAGGCATAAAGCTTTACATCTAATTGCGAATGTAAAGCTATATGCCTTTACTGAACAAAAACTTTTAAGTCTTAATTTTTTTAACGAACACTTGGTTTTTTAAAACCCTGCCGTTAGCATAATCGTCAATATTTTGAAGCGTTGTAGATGCTATGCTCTGAAGAGCCTCTTTGGTGAAAAATCCCTGATGAGATGTGACTATAACATTCGGCATTGAAATGAGACGAAGCAAAAGGTCGTCTTTAATTATGGTATCTGAATAATCCTCGTGAAAAATGTCTGTTTCTTCTTCATAAACATCAAGGCAGGCACCGCCGATTTTTTCGCTCATTATGCCGTCAAGCAGTGCAGAAGAATCTATGAGCGAGCCGCGTGAGGTGTTTATTATATAAACGCCGTTTTTCATTTTGTCTATGCTCTGCTTGTTTATAATGTGATAAGTGTCGCTCGTGAGAGGGCAGTGGAGCGATATTATATCGCTCAGAGCAAAAAGCTCGTCAAGCGAAACATATTTTGCTTTTTCGCAGCTTTGGTAAATGTCGTTTGCATAAACATTCATGCCGAAGCCTTGACAGATGTCTATAAAAGTTCTGCCTATATTGCCCGTGCCGATTACGCCTATATTTTTGCCGTGCAAATCAAAGCCCGTGAGACCGTTGAGACTGAAGTTATGGTCTCTCGTTCTGATAAATGCTTTGTGAATTTTACGGTTTAGGGTCAAAAGCATTGCCATTGCGTGCTCGGCAACGGCATAAGGCGAATAGACAGGCACTCTCACCACCTTGATTTTGCCGTGAGAAGCTTCGAGGTCAACGTTATTATACCCGGCACAGCGCATTGCGATAAGCTCCGTGCCCTGCTCGCAAAGCCTATTTATTGTTTCTTTTGAAATGTCATCGTTCACAAAAGCAATAACAGCCTTACTTCCCGCGGCGAGAACCGCGGTTTTGGGGCTGAGTTTTGTTTCGTAATAGTGTATGTCAAATCCGAAAAGCTCGTTTGCTTTGTCAAAAAACTGCCTGTCATAAGGCTTTGTATCATAAAAACTTATTTTGTACATTTTGAAACACTCCTAACATTATCAGTATTTCAAAATGTGTGCACTATATTCCGTGCAGAACAATTTGCCGTTTTGGGATTTATTCCGTGTCGTTTTCAGCGGTTATTTCGTTTATTTTTTCTATTAAATCGCTTTTTTCTTTTTCATTCATCATTCTGAATTTTAAAACAATAAGCTGCTCCTGCTTTGAGAGCTTTGCGTATTGCAGGCCTCTTTTCGGCACCGCGTCGGGTTCGCTGTGCAAGGTTATCGTCTGTTTTGAAGAACTGATTCCGCAGAGCTCGTCAACGCTCACACGATAAAGCTTTGCGAGCTGTTTTAAAATATCTATCGGCGGCAGTGCCTTGCCGCTTTCATATTTTGCGACGGAAGATCTGTCTTTTGAGATAATGTCCGCAACCTCGTCTTGGGTAAGACTGTAGTCTTTTCTTAATCTTTTAAGGTTATCTGTCAATTTATTTTTGGAGTTCATTCATTATACCTCCCTGTCGAATAATAACATATATTATCGAAAAAATCAAATTTTTATTTTATTTTGTCGAAATATATCAAAGCTTGTAACTTTTTTCTTCGAGGTTGCCATTTTGAGCCGTGTGTGATAATATATTCAGGTATTGTAAATTCTATTACCATGCAATACGGTCAGTTCGTAACCATCCTGATCTAAGCCATAGTGCTTAAAATCAAAACTAAGGAGAAATTGTTATGAAAGTGAAAAAAACAACAACCGTTTACCTTGTCCAGGCAGCAATGATTGCGGCAATTTATGCCGCGCTGACTCTTTTTTTAGAGCCTATTTCATTCTCCGGCAATCAATTCAGAGTGTCTGAAGCATTGACGCTTTTGCCCGTGCTCACGCCTGCCGCGATTCCCGGTCTTACAATCGGGTGCCTGATCGCAAACATCTCAAGCCCCTATTTTGTGGTTGATATGATTTGCGGCAGCCTTGCGACTCTCGGCGCGGCTGTATGCACAAGAAAGGCGAGAAACATCAGATTTAAAAATTTGCCGGTGCTGTCGGCCGTTTTCCCTGTTATATTTAACGGAGTTATCGTCGGCGCAGAAATATCGGCGCTTGCTACGGGCGGATTTACATGGCAATTATTTTTGATGTCCGGCGCGTCTGTTGCTCTCAGTGAAACGGTGGTTTGCTTTTTGCTCGGATTACCGCTTTGTGCAGGACTTGAAAAACTGCACGTTTTTGAAAACGGAAGGGTGCTTAAATGAAAATAGGCTTTTTAATTCAAAACTTAAGCTGGGGCGGAGCGGAACGCGCCGCGAGCTCAATTGCATCTGCTTTGGCACAGCGCGGAGCAGAGGTTCAGATAATCACTTTCGGTGATGAAGACCGATTTTATTCGCCGAGCGACGATGTTAAAGTTGTAAACATGGATTTTTCAAAAATCCCCAGAGAACTCTCTTTTAAACGTATTGTCTGCTGTGCCAAGCGATTTAAACAAATAAGAAAATATATTAAAAAAGAAAAGTTCGACATTCTTGTTTGCATGAGCAACACAATGACGGTTTACGGTGTGTTTGCCTCAATGTTTACAAAAACAAAATCCGTTGGTACCGAGCGCAACAATCCATATAAATACGCAAGCGGCAAAATAAGCACAGTTTTAAGAAAAGTCAGCGCTTTTTTTGCGAACGGATTTGTTTTTCAGACAAAGGCGGCGGCGGAGTTCTTTCCGAACCGCGCGCAAAAAAGGGGAGAGGTCATACCGAATGCCGTGTTCAACAAGCTTGTTTATGAATTGCCGCAGACCCAAGAGCGCCAAAACATAATTTACGGCATGGGCAGGCTCACCGAGGCAAAGCGTTTTGACCTTTTAATAGACGCTTTTGCCGAAGTCTCAAAAAAGCACAAGGATACAAAGCTCATTATTTTCGGCGAGGGCGACGACAGGGAAAAGCTCCAATCGCAGATAGATTCGCTTTCTCTCACCGACAAAGCGCTGCTCCCCGGTGCCTCTCTTGACGCTATAAAGTTCGTTTCAAAGGGCAGAGCGTTTGTTCTCTCTTCGGATTATGAGGGTATGCCAAATGCGCTTATGGAGGCTATGGCATCGGGCGTTCCGTGTGTTTCCACAAGGTGTAAAATGGGACCCGAGGAGCTTATTGCCGACGGTGAAAACGGTCTTTTGGTTGAGACAAATTCTTCAAAACAAATTGCCGAGGCTCTTTTAAAAATACTTGATGATGACGCCCTTGCAAAAAGACTTTCTGCGGGCGGCAAAGAGCTTCTTCATACTCACAGCATTGACGCCGTTGCAGATAAATGGCTCGAATATCTTTCTGAAGTGGCGCAAGGTTAAATACTTTACATATGCTCAAAAATGTAAAGCAAATTTCTTTACAGGTGAAAAGATGAAAATTCTCATAGATGCGGACGGATGCCCGGTGGTGGATTTATCCGTTGCCGCCGCAAAAAAGCACGGGGCGGAGTGCGTGATAATTTGCGACACTTCGCACGTTTTTGATAAGGACGGCGCAAGAACCGTTGTGGTTGAAAAAGGAGCGGACAGCGCAGATTTTAAAATAGTCAATATGCTCTCAAAAGGCGACCTGGTGGTTACGCAGGATTACGGCCTTGCCGCAATGTGCCTTGCAAGGGGAGCAGCGGTTATAAGCCAAAACGGGCTTGTTTACAATGACAAAAATATCGACGAGCTGTTGTTCTCACGCTATGTTTCAAAAAAAGTCCGTCTTTCGGGCGGCAGACTCAAAGGCCCTCACAAAAGGACGGCGGAGCAGGACGAAAAGTTTAAAGAGACTGTTGAAAAACTGCTCTGCGCCAGTGACGAAAACTGATTTAAAGGTGATAATATGAGAAATAAATCAAACAAGCACCTCGGGATAGAGATTGATCCGGAGCTTCATTACAAGCTCCACTACATTGCAAAATATGAGGGTCGCTCGGCAAACGGGCAGATACTTTATCTTATAAGAAAGTGTATAAGAGAGTTCGAAAAAACCGACGGAGAAATCGTCATTCCCGATGAAATAAAGAAAAACTGAATTTTGCCGAGTGCGTCTTTTATTTGCCCTGTGCGATAAAAGACGCGCTTTTTGCATTTATATGTTATATATATTTCATTAAAAGTCATTGATTATTTGCGCGGTTGATGTTAAAATACTTATCTTGGAAAGAGGTGCGCACAGTGAACCGTAAAAGGTGGCAGATAATGCCGATAGATCAAGAGCTCATTTTGCAATGCGCTCAGGAACTTAATATTGACCCGCATGCCGTGCTGCTTGCTTATACGCGCGGAATTGACGACATATGCGATATGGCAGAGTTTTTCGGCATAGAAGCGGCAGAAGAGGTTGACCCGTTTTTATTCCCCGACATGGCAAAGGCGGCAGAACGCGTCAGAAAAGCGGTTGACGGCTTTGAAAGCATTGCGGTTTACGGCGATTATGATGTGGACGGCGTTACCGCGACGGCGTTGCTTTATCTTTATTTAAGCTCGCTCGGCGCAAACGTTTCTTACTATATACCCGACCGTCACACAGAGGGCTACGGCTTAAGCTGCTCTGCGGCAGATAAGCTTAAAGAACGCGGAGTAAACCTCATAGTCACCGTAGATAACGGCATAAGCGCACTGGAAGAGGCGAGGTACATAAAAAAACTCGGTATGGATCTTGTTATAACCGACCACCATTTGCCCGGTGATGAGTTGCCGGAGGCAGAGGCTGTCGTAGATCCGCACAGAGAGGATTGCCCGCTTGAATTTAAAGACTATGTCGGCGCAGGGGTCGCTTATAAGCTCATGTGCGCCGTTGAGGGCGAGATAAACGAAAAAACAGAGAGCTATATGGACCTTGTCGCTCTCGGCACGGTTGCAGACGTTATGCCGCTGCTTTGTGAAAACAGAAATTTTGTTAAAAGAGGGCTTGACGTTATCGCCTCATCACCACGCATAGGTATAAAAGCACTCAGAAAGGCCGCCGGTACGGATGAAAAAGTTCCGTCATCTTCGGAGCTTGCGTTTGCGCTTTCGCCGCGCATAAATGCCGCCGGCAGAATGGGCAGTGCCGAGCGCGGACTTAAGCTTTTGATAAGCACCGATCCGAGCGACGCTCAGGGCTATGCCGAAGAAATAAGCGAAGAAAATGCTTTGAGGCAAAAGACAGAGCAGGAGATAACCGCTCTCGCAATTGAGCAGATAGAATCTGCTCCCGGCAGAGTGTTCGACCCCGTGCTCGTCGTTGACGGAGAGGGCTGGAACGACGGAGTTATCGGCATTGTCGCTTCGCGTCTTACAGAGAGATACGGCAGACCGTCCGTTGTTATAACAAAGCTTCAAAACGAGGCAAAGGGCTCCGGCAGAAGCGTAGATGGGTTTTCTCTTTATGACGCGCTTGACGCTGTCAAAGACAAGCTCACTCACTTCGGCGGTCATAAGCTCGCCGCAGGTCTTGGAATTGACCCCGGCAGAATAGATGAGTTCAGAAAAGCGATTAACGCCTATGCTCAAAATTTTGATATGCCTTTCTCTGTGCAGAGAATAGATTATAAATTAAAGCTCCACTCAATAAATGAGGAGCTTCTCGCAGTTGCCGAAACTATGGAGCCGTGCGGCGCGGGCAATCCGCAGCCTGTGTTCGGAATTTATAACATGACAATAGACAATATTGTTCCCATAGGTTCCGGCAAGCACATAAAGCTTGAACTGTCAAGAAACGGCAGCAAAATTTATGCGCTGAAATTCTCGTGTACCGCGGCAGAGTTCCCTTATGAAAAGGGCGATGTTGTGGATTTGGCTGTCGCAGTTAAAAGAAACGAATATCTCGGCAGAGTGAGCGTTAGCATAATAATCAAAAACATTCGTATGCACGGCATAGACGAAGAGTCTGTTTTAAAAGATATGCGCCTTTATGAAAAATTCGAGCGCGGCTCAGACATCACAGCCGAAGAGGCTTCATACATGATGCCGGACAGAAAGCTTAACGCCGATGTCTATCGCTTTATTCGCTCGCGCACTCCGTGGCGTTTCGGCACGGAAATTTTGTGCCATAGAATCAAAGAGAGCAGATATGCGCCGGTTTGCTGCTGCATAGAGGCAATGAAAGAATCAGGGCTTATAATTGCCGAGAAAGAAGCACTTAAAATAAACGAAAATTCGGGCAAGGTCAGTCTCGAAGATACTCCCGTTATCAAACGGTTAAAAACATTTGCAGAGGGGAATAAAAATGAGCATTAAATTAGACCCCGCTTCGGCGGCGGATAAAGAATATATAAAGCTTCGCCAAACACTTGAAAAGTCTATGGATAAGAGCGAGCTCGAAGAAATAGACAAGGCTTTCGACTGGGCGAGGGAAGAGCATGACGGGCAGTTCCGCTTTTCGGGTCAGCCCTATATAATTCACCCCATAGCCGTGGCGCAGATACTTGCGGATTACGGCATGGATAAAGATTCGATAATATCCGCACTTTTGCACGATATTGTTGAGGATACCGACGCCACAATCGAAGACGTTAAAGAGCGTTTCGGCGACGAAATCGCCTCGATAGTAGACGGCCTTACAAAAATGGGCAAGGTGCCGCTGAGCACCAAAGAGGAGCAGCAGGCAGAGAATGTAAGAAAAATGCTTCTTGCCATGTCGCAGGATATAAGAGTTATCATTATTAAGCTTGCTGACAGAATACACAACCTCAGAACTCTCAGCTTTATGCGTCCGCAAAAAAGGCGCGAAAAAGCGCAGGAAACTCTCGAAATCTATGCGCCCATAGCTCACCGCTTAGGTATCAGAGCGATGAAAGAAGAACTCGAAGACCTTGCCATAAGCTACCTTGACCCGATAGCTTATAACGAGATTGAGGCTTCGCTCGCAAAGCAGCAAAAGGCGAGGAGCGAATATCTTGAGCAGATAAAGAGGCAGATTGCCGAGCGAGTTAAAAAGATTGTGCCCGATTGCCACATTGAGGGCAGAATAAAAAGCGTTCACGGCATATACCGCAAAATGTATATGCAAAACAAAAGCTTTGACGAAATATACGACGTCTATGCCGTCAGAATAATTGTTGATAAGGTCATAGACTGCTATAACTGCCTTGGTATTATTCACGATATGTTTACCCCGATTCCGGGCAGATTTAAAGATTATATTTCCACCCCAAAACCCAATATGTATCAGTCGCTTCACACCACGGTAATAGGCAGAGAGGGCATACCTTTTGAAGTTCAGATAAGAACGTGGGAGATGCACCGCACCGCAGAATTCGGTATCGCGGCACACTGGAAGTATAAGCTCGGAATATCGGGCAAGCAAAAGCTTGACGAGCGTCTGACATGGATAAGACAGCTACTTGAGGAGCAGAACGAGACAGAAAACCCCGAGGATATAGTCAGAACAATAAAAACCGATTTTGTGCCCGAAGAAGTGTTTGTGTTCACTCCCAAGGGCGATGTCGTAAGCCTGCCTGTCGGCGCAACCGTTATCGACTTTGCTTACGGTATACATTCCGCCGTAGGTCACAAAATGATGGGCGCAAAGGTAGACGGCAGAATTGTTCCTCTTGATTATCAGGTTAAAACAGGCGAAATCGTTGAAATTCTGACTTCTTCTCAGCCGGGCAAAGGACCGAGCAGAGACTGGCTCAACATTGCGCACACAAGCTCCGCAAGGGCAAAAATACGAGCATGGTTCAAAAAAGAAAAACGCGATGAAAACATTGTTGAGGGTAAACTCGCGGTTGAACGCGAATTCCGCCGCAACGGAATACGTCTTGACGAGGCTCAAAGAGAGGCGTTTGTACTCCAGACGGCGCAGAAACAGCGCGTGAACACAACCGATGATTTTTATGCCGCTATCGGCTACGGCGGTATATCCCTCACCAAAATGATGCCTCACATTAAAGAGGATTATAATAAACTTATAAAAGCACAGCAGCAAAACGGCGAAGAACCGATAATCAAAACAGTGCCGATAAAGCCCAAAAAGACGAGAAGCGACGGCGTTGTTATTGAGGGAATAGAAAACTGCCTTGTCAAGTTCTCAAAGTGCTGCAACCCATTGCCGGGCGACGACATCATCGGCTTTATAACAAGGGGGCACGGCGTTTCTATTCATAAAAGAGACTGCACAAACGTACCCAAACGCATAGAGCTTTCGCAAGAGCCGGAGAGATGGATCAAAGCTTATTGGGACAGTGACGTAAAAGAAGATTTCAAAGCGAATATAGCCGTAACGGGTATGGACAGAACGGGACTGTTGATGGATATAACCGCTCAGTTCGCGGCAATGCACGTTGATATTCACTCCGTCAATACCAAGACAAATAAAGACGGCAGAGCCGTTATGAATTTTGTCATAACCGTCAACGGAACGGAGCATCTTAAAAACGTTATGGCAAAACTTTCAAAAGTCAACGGAGTGCTTGACGTTGAGCGCTCAAACGTATAAAGGAGATTTAAAGTTATGAAAGCAGTTGTTCAAAGAGTAACGGCGTCCTCTGTGAGCGTGGACGGCGAAATTGTAGGAAAGATAGACAAAGGGCTCAATGTTCTTCTCGGTGTGGAAGAAGACGACACCGAAAAAGACGCCGAGGTGCTCGCCGCCAAAATAGCCAAAATGAGAATTTTTGAAGATGAAAACGAAAAAATGAACCTTTCGGTTTTGGACGTTGACGGCTCGGTGCTTGTAATTTCTCAATTCACTCTTTGCGCAGATATAAAAAAGGGCAACAGACCGTCCTTTATCCTTGCCGCAAAGCCCGATAAAGCAACGGCTTTATATGAATATTTTTCTTCTCAGCTTAAAGAGAACGGCGTAAAAAAGGTTGAAAACGGAGTTTTCGGCGCGGACATGGCGGTCGAAATTTCAAACGACGGCCCCGTTACCATTATTATGGACACGGCTATTTGGAGAAAGGGCTGATTTTATGAACATTCAAACCGTTAAAGTCGGCATAATAAGCACAAACTGCTACATTCTTACGGACGAAAAAACAAATGAAGCTATTGTTATAGACCCCGGCTCAAAATGCGGACAAATCATAGACGCTGTCAAAGATAAAAATGTAAAGTATATACTTTTAACTCACGGTCACTACGACCATATACTCGGCGCGGCACAGCTCAAGCGTTTAACGGGTGCCGCTCTTGCCATAGGCGCAGAGGACGAAGAGTGTCTTCGCGACGATATTCTCAGCAGGGCGGGGCTTCATTTTAAAGAGCCGCAGGAGAATACCTGTGCCGACATAATTTTGCATGACGGCGACACGCTTCCGTTTGAAGGTCAGACCATAAAAGTTATTCACACACCCGGTCATACACCGGGCGGAGTGTGCTATTTGTTTGACGAAGAAAACGCTCTGTTCAGCGGAGATACACTTTTTAATCTTGCAATAGGACGTACCGATTTTCAGGGCGGCAGTGATGCGGATATGGCTCGCTCGCTCAAAAAAATAGCCGCGCTTTCAAAAAATTACGATGTTTTTCCGGGTCACGGCCCGTTAAGCACTCTTGATTATGAAAAAAAGCATAATCCTTATTTTGTATATTGATAAACAGTTAAGAAAGGCTTCGGCAAAAAGCCGATAGGTTTTAATATGATACTCAGAGTTTTGGGGCACGGTTTTCATTATGAGGGTGAAAATCTTTGCAGGGTGTTCTTTCCGCATGAAAAAATAACTGTAACAAAAAATGGTGAGGGTGAGGATTCTCTTACCGTCATAACATTTATGAGCGAAGAAAACGGCAAAGCGGATATAGAGGTTTCCGTTGTTTCGGACGGCGAAAAATCCGAGCGTAAATGCACTGCCGTGAGAAAACACGAAAGTGACGAAGAATGGCGCGCACTTTGCGAAAAAAAGATGATGACAGAGCTGTTTTATCTTTTATCCGAATATACGGGCTACACGCCTAAGTGGGGCATACTCACGGGCGTCCGCCCCTCAAAGCTTATGACAAGCCTTATAAACACCATGGGCGGCGACAGAGCAAAAGAATATTTTGAAAAAGATTTGCTCGTTCAAAAGGATAAAACCGAGCTTGCCTTTTCGGTCTCAAAGGCAGAAGAAAAAATAATTTCTCTCTCTGCTCCCGAATCGTTCAGCCTTTATGTTTCTATTCCGTTTTGCCCAACAAGGTGCAGCTATTGCTCGTTTGTTTCACATTCTATAGAGCACGCAGGCAAGCTCATACCCGAATATGTCGAAAATCTTTGCACCGAGCTTGAATACACCGCGCAAAAAGCAAAGAAACTGAATTTAAGACTTGAGTCGATATATTGGGGCGGCGGCACACCCACAACCCTTTCTGCAAAGCAGATAGAAAAAATCTGTGCTGTAATAGAGAAAAATTTTGACCTGTCCCATTTAAGAGAATATACCGTTGAGGCGGGACGTCCCGACACCGTAACCGCCGAAAAGCTTGCGGCGTTAAAGGCGGCGGGCATTACGCGCCTTAGCATAAATCCGCAGACTTTTAATGACAGCGTGCTCGAAAACATCGGCCGCAGACACACTTCAAAGCAAACGCTGGACGCATTCAAAGCCGCAAGGGACGCAGGCTTTGACAATATCAATACAGACCTTATAGCAGGCCTTACGTCAGACACGTTTGACAGCTTTTGTCATACACTGGATACGGTGCTTTCGCTCTCTCCCGAGAATATAACTCTTCACACGCTCGCGCTCAAACGCTCCTCGCGCCTTGTCACAGGCAAAATGGATATTGAAAGCGGTGCGCTTGCCGACAAAATGCTTCGTCAGGCAAACTCTCGGTTTATTGAAAATGAATATGAGCCATACTATATGTATCGCCAAAGCCGCTCTCTCGGCAACCTTGAAAATGTCGGATGGTGCAAAGAGGGGTACGAGTGCCTTTATAATGTATTTATGATGGAGGAGTGCCACACCGTCCTTGCCACCGGTGCGGGTGCGGTCACAAAGCTTAAAGAATACGGAGTTAACAATATTCAAAGAATATTTAATTTTAAATACCCGTATGAATACAATACACGCTTCGGCGAAATACTCGAACGCAAGGAACGCATAACTTCGTTTTATGACGAGTTCGACCATCGCTGATTTGAGCTTTTATGTCAGAGAGGCAATGTGATGAAAAGATATTATTCCGTCAGTGAAATAAATTCGGCTGTCAAAAATGACGCGGCCGAATTTGTCGGCGAATGTATAAACGAATACGAAAACAGAATATCGGCGGCGGCTTCAAATATACTGGAAAACAGCACGGTGGATATTGTTATGCTTGCCGGGCCGAGCTCATCGGGCAAAACGACAACGGCAAACAAAATAGCCGACGGAATTAAAAAGCATGGCAAAAACGCATATATTATTTCTCTTGACGATTTTTATTATAACCGCAGCGATATACCGATAAACAGCGACGGACTGCCCGACTATGAGAATGTGAAAGCGCTCGATTTGCCGCTGATACACAAAACCTTTGATGAGCTTATAAAAGAGCGCAGAGCGGTTTTGCCTGTCTTTAATTTCAGCACGGGCAGGCGTGAGGAGCAGGGCAGATCCATTGCGATAAAAAACAACGATGTCGTAATCGTTGAGGGTATTCATGCGCTGAATCCGATATTTACCAAAGGGCTCAGCGAAGAACACATTTATAAAATTTATATCAGTGTATCGTCAAGAATGACGACCGAAAACGGCAAAATTCTGATGACTAAAAGAAATCTGCGCTTTGTAAGGCGTATGATAAGAGACTATAATTTCAGAAATTCATCTGTTGAGCACACATATTTTTTATGGAGCGGAGTCAGAAAAGGCGAGGACAGATTTATTTTTCCTTTCAAAGGCAACGCTAACGAGTTTATTAACTCAATGCATCCGTTTGAGCCGTGCCTTTTCAGAGACGAAGCTACGGAGCTTCTCGGTCATATAGACGAAGAGAACGCATATTTTGATGAGGCACAGCGGCTTAAAGAGGCGATAGAGCGCTTTGAGCCGATAAGTGAAAAACTGTTGCCGAAGGATTCTCTTTTGCGCGAGTTCATAGGCTGATTTGTTAAAATTGCAACAAATCTTGCCAAAGGAGAAAAAGTATGATAAGATATTCGTTAGCTTTACTGTAAAAAATAAACGCTTACTTTACTGGAGGTCGGGCAATGGCAGAAAATAAAAAACAAGGTCAGTCGATGCTCAACGGCGCATTTGTGCTTGTTGTTGCAACCGTTCTGGTTAAAGTTATAGGCGCACTTTATAAAATTCCGCTGACGGGTCTTATAGGCGAGGTCGGCAGAGGATACTTCAACGCGGCTTATGAGATTTACACCCCCCTCTATGCAATATCCATGGCAGGTCTTCCCGTTGCCGTTTCAAAAACGGTTTCGCAGGAGCGTGCGCTCGGTCACTACCGCGATGTTAAAATAATTATGCGAACCGCAAGGCGCATATTTTTAATGACGGGTATTATCGCAACCGTTTTGCTTTTTGCAATAGCTTATCCCTATTCGAGATTTGTTATAAAGGCTCCCGAAAACTTTATCAGCATAATGGCAATAGCTCCCTCAATTTTTTTCTGCTGCTGTATGTCATCTTACAGAGGCTATTATGAGGGTCTGAGCAACATGGTACCGACGGGCGTTTCTCAGGTTATAGAGGCTCTCGGCAAGCTTGTTCTCGGTCTCGGCTTTTCAAACGCGATAATGAAATTCGGCCTCAACCGCTATTCAAACGGTCTTACCGTTTTCGGCGAGAGCGTCACCACCAAGCAAGAGGCTCTCAGCGCAATATACCCTTATGCCGCCGCAGGCGCGATAGGCGGCGTTACCATAGGCACAATGTTCGGCCTTTTGTTCCTTATAGTAAGGCACAAGCTTAAAGGCGACGGAATTACAAGAAGAATGTTGGTAGAAGCTCCGCCTCCGAGAAAGAGCAAGGCGTGGGCGAAGCTCATAACCGTAACCGCTCTTCCGGTTGCGGCAGGCTCTCTTATACTTAACGTTACAAATCTTATAGATACAATAACCATAAGAAACAGACTTGCTTATGCCCTTGCAACAGACCTTGAAACGGTCAAGGGTATGTATTTGACTCAGCTTACAAACTCCGGCACGCTTGACAGCGATATAGCAACATATCTCTACGGCGTTTACGGCTCGGTGCTTGATTTCAAAAACCTTATCCCCACAATTACCATGACTCTCGGTATAAGCGCCATACCCGCGCTTTCGGCAGCTTGGGCAGTAAAAGACAGAAGAACTACCAAAATCACAATCGAGTCGGTTATAAGAATAACAATGCTTGTTTCCCTGCCTGCCGGTTTCGGTATGGCTGTTTTGGCAAAACCGATTTTGAGCCTTGTTTATAACGGCACAAACGCGAGTAACCTTGTGTCGATAGCGGCACCCATACTTACAACCTACGGCTTTGCGATATTCCTTTTCGCAGTGTCCTCACCCATAACAAATATGCTTCAGGCTTTGGGCAGAATGGATATTCCGCTTAAATCAATGGTTGTCGGTGCGGTGGTTAAGATTATCCTTAACTACATACTCGTCGGCGCACCCGATATAAATATCAACGGTGCGCCCATCGGGTCAATAGTTTGCTATGTTATAATGGTTGCGATAAATATGTTTATGCTGATCAAAATATCCAAGGTTCGTGTAAACTTTATTTCAATATTCTTTAAGCCGTTGTTCTGCGCCGGGATAAGCTGCATCTCGGCATATGCCTGCTACCGCGTGTTCGGCTCTATTCTTGAGGGCGTAGGCGACCCGGCTTCAAGACTTAACGGTCAGACGATAGCTACCCTTATTGCCGTTGTTGCGGCAGTGTTTGCATATGTTGTATCGCTTTTGCTTTCAAAGGGAATTTCAAAAGATGATGTAAATATGATACCTAAGGGAGAAAAAATTGCCAAAGTACTTGCAAAGCACGGATTTTTAGGTTAAAATAAGATAATGTATCGGCGAGGCGTACTGAAATGATAGATAATTTTGAGTTTAAAGATAAATACAATGTATATGACCTTGTGAATATTGTGCGCTGTCTCAGAGCCGAGGGCGGCTGCCCGTGGGATATTGAGCAGACTCATGAGAGCATCAAGAAAAACCTTATTGAAGAAACTTATGAAACAATAGAGGCGATAAACAAAAAGAGCGTTCCCATGCTGCGTGAAGAGCTCGGCGATGTTTTGATGCAGGTCATATTCCACTCGCAGATAGAGGCCGAAAACGGCAACTTCGATATTGACGACGTTGCCGACGAAAACGCCAAAAAGCTTATAGAGAGGCATCCCCACGTTTTCGGCAGTGTCGAGGTTAGCGGGGTGGACGATGTGCTCACAAACTGGGATGCTATAAAACGCCGCACTAAAAAGCAAAAAACAACTACCGATTCAATAATGAGTATTCCGCGTGAGCTTCCGGCTCTTATGCGTGCAGACAAAATACAAAGCAAGGCTTCTAAGGCAGGCTTTGATTGGCAGAGTGCCGACGGTGCAGTCGAAAAGCTTTATGAAGAGGCGGACGAGCTCAAAGAAGCGATTAGGTCGGGCGATAAAGAAAATATTTTTGAAGAGCTCGGCGATTTGCTGTTTTCCGCAGTCAATATTTCACGCTTTGTCGATTGTGACGCAGAAGAGGCGCTCACAGCCGCAAGCGATAAATTCTCAGCACGCTTTGCGTATGTTGAAAAAATTGCCGCAGAAAGAAATATCGACATGAAAAACACCTCTCTTTCGGAGCTGGACAGGCTTTGGGATGAGGCAAAGCTCAAAGAAAAAGAAGAGAAATGATATACATACTGTATTTCATATAAATCAAATATTATTTTAGGAGGAGAAACAGAGATGAATAAGACAGAATTTATCAATGCAGTTGCCGAGAAGGAAGGCATTGAGAAAAAATGTGCAGAGAAAGCAGTAAACGCTGTGTTTGCTACAATCGCACAGGAGCTTGCAAAGGGCGAGAAAATTCAGCTCGTAGGCTTCGGCACATTTGAAATCAGAGAGCGTGCAGAGAAGCAGGGCCGCAACCCCAGAACAGGTGAGACAATGACTGTTCCGGCATCAAAAGTTCCCGCTTTCAAAGCAGGCAAGGCTCTTAAAGACGCTGTAAAATAAAAAATTTTTTCGGAGCTGTCTTTTTGACAGCTCCTGCTTTTTAGTAAGCACCGATGATTGTCTCTTATTTAATCGGCGGTGTACTTCGGGAGGACTTATGAGACTTGATAAATACTTAAAAGTATCGCGCCTTATAAAAAGGCGTTCGGTTGCAAACGAGGTTTGCGACGCCAAGCGCGTGAGCGTCAACGGCAAGACCGCGCGCGCGTCTTATGACGTTAAAGTCGGCGATGTTATAGAAATCGCAATCGGCGCAAACACAACAAGGGTGCAGGTCGAAAAGGTTGTCGATTTTTCCGGCAAGGACGATGCCCCCCTCATGTATAAGGTGCTGTAATATTTTTTTCTTTTTCCTCATAAATATGACCAAGGCGCACAGGCAAGGCACAGTTTAAAGCCCGGCCTGTGCCATTTGTTTTTTGGAGGGACAGCCTTGAATACAAACGATGAAAAAAGAGCTGCCGTGCCGCACTGCGTATCTATGCAGGATCGCGGAAAGCTTCTTCTTACCGGTATAAATGACGTTGACAGCTTTGACGAGCAAAATATAACGGTTCTGACCGATATGGGCGAGCTTTCTGTCAGGGGCAGCGAACTTCATATAGAAAAACTGAGCACCGACACCGGAGAAATGAGTGTCGAGGGCAAGATAGACGCACTTATATACACCGACGACGAACCGCATCAGGGCGGATTTTTTGCAAGGGTGTTTCGTTGAATGTATATTCAAGGTCTGGCACAGCAGACAAATTCATTTTTGCTGTGCGTAGGTTTCGGTTTTTTGCTTGATATTTTATATGTGGCTGTCAGATTTATAAGAAAAATATTTTCGGGCTCAAAAAAAGCGGTGCCCGTTCAGGATATTTCATTTTTTATAATTGCCGCCTTGTGCACGTTTCTTTTTTTGCTCTATGCTAATAACGGTGAGATGCGAGGATATGTGTTTCTTGCTCTCTTCCTCGGTGCGGTGATATGTCACTGCACTTTCGGGCTTGTTTTTTTAAAACTCAGCGACCGTTTGGCTCGGTTTATCAGAAAGACGGCACTGTTTTTGTTGTCTCCGATACGGCGTCTTGCTCAAAAAACGGCACACCTTTTTAAAAACATACAAAAAAACATTGCAAAAACTATAAAAAAAGATAAAAATAAAGAAAATAGCTCTTGCAATGACGGCGGATAATGTTGTATAATCCATATGTATGATTTTAAAGTGATGAGGTGTGGATGTATATGGCAAAAAGCAAAAATGTGAAACACAAACGCAAGCACAGCTTGTTGATAACTCTTGCTTTTATTGCGTTTTTGGTTTATTTTACCGTCACCATTATCTCGGCAAGAAGCGACATAAAAGAAAAGCAAGATGAAGTAAATCAGCTCAGTTCTCAGTGTGAAACGGTAGAGAATGAGAATGAAGAGCTTCAAAATAATCTCGACAACGGCGATAAAGAAGACTACATCGAGCGCATAGCAAGAGAAAAATACGGCTACATCAAGCCGGGCGACAGGGTGTATCAGGATATTGCCGACGGCGAGTGAATATAAGACTTTAAGGAGACACAGCGTCTATGCAGTTGGAAGTTGGAACAATAGTTGAGGGAAAAGTAACGGGCTTTATGTCTTTCGGGGCGTTTATTGACCTCGGTGAAGGCAAAAAGGGTCTTGTACATATTTCGGAGGTTGCGTCCGAGTACGTTAAAGAGATCGGCGATCATCTCACAGTCGGTCAGACGGTAAAGGTCAAGATACTCTCTATCGGCGATGACGGCAAAATAAGCCTCTCTATAAAAAGAGCTAACGAAGAAAAGCGTCCTGCGAGACCGCAAAATCAGCGTTCGCATTCGAGACCGGCTAATGTTTGGCAGGGGAATAGGCAGTCAAACGATTCCGGCACACATTCCTTTGAGGATATGATGGCGAAATTCAAGCAGGTCAGCGACGAAAAAATGTCGGATCTTAAGCGAGACTCCAAGCACGGCGGAGGATTTAACCGCCGCGGCACAAACAAGTTCTGATATAAAATACCATAGGCAGAAAGGTGACGGATATCGGTCGTCTTTCTGCTTTTGTTATGATAAAAAGCAAAAATCAGCCGATTATTTATTAAAAGTTCACAGAATTTTTTAAAAACCTCTTTAAATTTATTGTGAATAGTGCTATAATATTGTCGCAGTAATAAATACTGCCAATCAAAGGAGGCTGATTTTATGAAAACAACGATAGTAGGACGTAAATGCACACCTAAAGATTCCTTTAAGCAGCATGCAGAGAAAAAGCTCAAAAAAATTGACAAGTTTTTCTCAGATGAGGCGGAGGCTAAAATCACCGTCACCGTTGAAAAATCGGAGCAGATAGTTGAGCTTACGATAAAGAGCAGAGGAATGTACTTCCGCGCAGAAGAGAGCGCCGCAGATATGAACGACGCTTTGGATGATTGCATTGATTTTATAATAAGAAAAATAAGAAAAAATAAGACTAAGGTATCTAAAAGACTTCGTGACGACGCGGTTATTAACTGGGAGTCTGAGCCGGAGGACGATTCAAGCGGCGATTTTGACATAATCCGCTCAAAATCCATTTATTTAAAACCCGAAATGCCGGAGGAAGCAATTCTTCAAATGGAAATGCTCGGTCACCAGTTCTACATTTTCTTTAACGGAGAGAGTGAAAAGATTTGCGTCGTATATAAAAGAAAAGACGGCGGCTACGGTCTGATAGAGCCGGAAATCGAATAAACGAAAGGTTATTTTAATGAATATAAACTATGTTATACCGTGCCTTTTGGGCGTTGAATCTTTAATAGCCGATGAGATGCGTTCGCTCGGCGCAGGCAATGTTACGGCCGAGAACGGCAGAGTGCTTTTTGACGGCGACGAGTACATTCTCGCAAGGGCAAATATTTGCTCTCATTTTGCCGAGCGTATACAAATCCTTGTAGGCACATTTGAGGCAAGAAGCTTTGAAGAGCTGTTTCAGGGCACAAAATCTCTCCCGTGGGAGGAATGGATTGCCGCAGACGATGCGTTCCCCGTAAAGGGTTATTCGATAAATTCAACGCTTTTCAGCGTCAGCGACTGCCAGTCGATAATAAAAAAAGCAGTTGTTGAAAGGCTTAAATCCAAATACGGTATCTCATGGTTTGAAGAGACAGGGCCGATACACCAAATACAGTTTTCTGTTATGAAAGACAAGGTCAGCTTGCTGCTTGACACCTCGGGCGCCGGGCTTCATAAAAGAGGCTACCGCCTTGAGGCAAACGACGCTCCGCTTAAAGAAACATTGGCGGCTGCGATTGCGAGCCTTGCGAGAGTAAGACCTTATCACACGCTTTATGACCCGATGTGCGGCAGCGGCACCATACTTATAGAGGGCGCGATGCTTGCTCACAATATCGCCCCCGGAATAAGGCGAAATTTCTCCGCCGAGAGGTGGGACGTTATTCCGCGAGAGGTTTGGGCGCAGGAGCGTGAGCGTGCAAAGGATCTGATAGTCAGAGAAAGCTCGTTTACGGCTTACGGCTCCGATATTGACGAGAATGCCTTGCGTATTGCAAAGGATAACGCAAAAAGAGCGGGCGTTGCAAGCAAACTTTATTTTGAAAAATGCGATATAAAAGATTTTGAAATGAAGACCGAAAAAGGTACGCTTATATGCAACCCGCCATACGGCGAGCGTTTGCTCGATATTGAGCAGGCTCAAAATCTTTACAGAATTATGGGCGAACGCTTTAAGCCGCAAAGAGGACGTTCTTATTATATCATCAGTCCGTCGGAAGAGTTTGAGCACGAGTTCGGCAGAAAAGCAGACAAACGCCGCAAGCTTTATAACGGTATGATAAAATGTCAATTGTTTATGTATTTTAAATAATTGCCGGGGGCTTTCACCTTTTGGGTGAAAGCTCCTTTTTGATTAAAATTGATGAAATATTCATATATTTGTGATATTATAAACAGAGAAATAATATAGGGGAGATTCGGATGTTTAAAATACTTGTGGTTGAAGACAATGCAAACGTGCGCAGGCTTATGCAGGTGGTCTTGAAGCAAAACGGTTTTGAACCGATACTCGCCGAGAATGCTATGAAAGCACTCAGCATACTTGACGAAGAATATGTTGACCTCATAATTCTCGATATTATGATGCCGGGTATGGACGGCTTTGAGCTGACGAGAGAAATCAGAGAGAGCAAAATGAATATGCCAATACTCATGGTCAGTGCAAAGGGCGAAGCGGCTGATAAACGCAAGGGCTTCATTGCGGGAACAGACGATTATATGGTAAAGCCGGTTGACGAGGTTGAAATGATTCTTCGCATAAAGGCGTTGCTCCGCAGGGCAGAGATTACCAACAAACGCGAGATAAATTTAAAATCCACAAAGCTTGTTTATGACAGCTTTTCGGTTATATATAAAGGTAAAGAAACCGTTCTGCCCAAAAAAGAGTTTTTGATTTTGTTCAAGCTCCTGTCTTATCCCGATATTACTTTCACAAGAGAAAAAATTATGGACGAGCTTTGGGGCTACGCAAGTGAAAGCGAAGCGCGCACAATAGACGTACATATAAACAGGCTCCGCGATAAATTTAAAGATAACGAAGATTTTAAAATAGTCACGGTCAGAGGACTCGGATATAAGGCGGTGCGTACCGATGAATGAAAAATCTAAAAAAATGAACACAAAAAGGCAGCTTCAGGTCACGATAATCGTTATGGTTATTGTGGCTTTTCTCGCTTCGACATTGCTGGCGGTTGCAATGTTTGCTTTTTTAAATAAATTCGGAATACTCCCCAACAGCTTTTTGCAAGTTATGCTGTCGGTTTTTATTGCCTGCATTGTGGTCGGCTTTACGATTTCCGGCTTTTTCTTCAGTGCTGTTGTGTCACCCATAATAAATCTGTCTGAAGCTACCGAAAAGGTGGCAAGGGGCGATTTCAGCGTAAGACTTGAACTGCCCAACGGGCATTGGAGTGAGCACAGCGGAGTTAAAAGGCTGACCGAAAACTTCAACAATATGGTGCGGGAGATTGACGGAACCAAAAGCTTCAGAGATGATTTTATCAGTTATTTTTCGCATGAGTTTAAAACTCCGATTGTTTCTGTCAGAGGATTTGCGCGCCAGCTTTGCTCGGAGAATGTTACGGACAGTGAGGTTAAGGAGTATTCAAAAATAATTCTTGATGAGTCCGAAAGGCTTGCCGATATGTCGTCAAATATTCTTTTGATTATGAAGTTTGAAAATCAGGGAATCATCGGCAACAAAACAAGCTACAGACTTGACGAGCAGCTTCGCAGATGTATGCTTATGCTCGAAAAGCGCTGGAGCGAAAAAAATCTGTCGGTGGCAATGGACCTTAACAATATAACCTATTATCAAAATGAAGACGTTGTGGCTCATATATGGAACAATCTTATAGGCAACGCGATAAAGTTCACGGAAGAAGGCGGAGAAATCAGCGTCACCTGCCGCGAGGATGGGAGCGATATAGTCGTTGCCGTTAAGGATAACGGAATAGGTATGGATGAAGAAACCATAAAGCATATTTTTGACAAGTTTTATCAGTGCGGGTCTTCTGCTCACAATGGCGGCAGCGGACTCGGGCTGTCAATCGTAAAAAGAATAACAGAAATTCTCGGCGGCACGGTCAGCGTAAAAAGTGCTCCCGGTGAGGGCAGCGAGTTCACCGTCAGATTGCCGAAAACATCATAATAAAGAAAACAGGCTTGCAAAACAGCCTGTTTTTTTATATAATAACTGCACTTCCCAAAATATAATTTTTTACAATTTGCAGGGGGTCAGTTTGATGGCGGAATCTGTGTTCAAATCAAACAGCGGCAAAGCGGCGTATTTGCAGCTCTATGATTATTTCAGAAAGCTTATAATATCGGGCGAAATGCCGTCGGGCAGCAAAATGCCTTCTATAAGAGGCTGTGCCGAAAGATATGCTTTGAGCAGAACCACGGTAGAGTCTGCATATGTTTTGCTTGAGGCGGAGGGCTGCATATATGCTGTTCCGCAAAGCGGCTTTTATGTTTCTCAGATGGAAAATTTTCAAACGGGAACGGCAGCGGAAAAAGGCAGCGCATTAAAGGCGGATAAATATAATATCAAATATGATTTCACTTCTTCTGCGGCAGATAAAGAGAGCTTTGATTTTTCTCTTTGGCAAAGATATATAAAAAGCGCGCTCAGAACAGGCGAGAGACTTCTTGATTACGGCGACCCTCAGGGCGAGGCGGATTTGAGAAAGGCTTTATGCTCTTATGTTTCGCGTTCACGCGGAATTATGTGCACCGAAAACCGAATTGTTATCGGTGCGGGCGTTCAGAATTTGCTTCAGCTTTTGTGTGTGCTGAACAGCGAGAGAGGGATAGTCGAATTTATGGGTCAGCCGTACCCGAAGGGCGAAACAATATTTAAAGATTATGGATTTGGCATAGCCCGCAATGCGGATTACGATATAGAGGCTGTTACCAAAACTGACGGCATAAAAATGATATATACCTGCCCGTCGCACATTAACGGCACGGGCGATGTGCTGACGGTGCCGAAAAGAATAGGACTTTTAAAATATGCGAGAAAAAGCGGCTGTGTAGTTATTGAGGATGATTTTGACAGTGAATTTAGCTATGCCGGCAGACCCGCGCCGTCACTGCAAAGCCTTGACGGAGGTAACAACGTTATATATATAGGCACATTTTCACGGCTTTTGCTGCCGTCCATCAGAATAAGCTTTTTAGTGCTGACGCCGGAGCTTTCGGAGAAATATCAAAAGATAAAATACCTGTATAATCAAACAACCTCTAAAACAGAGCAGATTGCCCTTTGCAGATATATAAGCGACGGGCATCTTACCCAAAGAATAAAAAAGACAAAAAAACTCTATGCCGAAAAAACAAGACGTTTTTTTGACGAGCTCGGCAATCTCGGCGCATACGGAGCCAAGGCGGAGCTTAGCCGATCCGGCTTTTATGTTTCTGTTGATTTGTACGGAATAAATGCCGCGGATTTAAAGGAGTCGGCATTGAAAAGGGGGATGAATATAAACGCAGAAAATTCGGACAGCACGGGCGGGGCAAGGATGATTTTTTCCGTATCGTCGATTTCTTCAAATGAAATTTCTGATTCGGCAAAATGCGTCGGTGATTTAATAAGAAGTTTATAAAATTATTAAATTTTTTACAGTTTTATATTTACAAATTGTTTTCTTTCTGTTAAAATTACTATAAGGATAATAGAGTAGATGTGTATTTGCGTCCGAATATAACATCTGTTTTATTACGCTGAATTTACGGAGGTGCTTTATGATGAAACAATCTAAGCGTATGCTTTCTGTTCTTCTTGCGCTCATTATGATGTGCTCTGTCTTTACGGTAGGCGCTCAGGCTATGAGAACATCATACGACAGACCGGACAGCTTCGACTCGGTGCTCGACCCGGTTATTTCAACCGAACAGGCGGCAACTATGCTTCTTGACTACATTGATGCAAATGTTTTCAAGAACATAAATTTTCAGTATAAAATAAGTTTGCCTTGGCCGCTTGACAGCGTAAAAATCGATATTCACGATATCGACTCGCTGTTTGATACCATGCGTAATTTGAATGACAGTAGCACAGTTGACGTTGTGTTTACCGTTGTCAGCCTTGGCGATATTGAAAGACTTAACCTCAGTGTGGGCGATGATACCAATATCAGAAGAAGATCCTCTAACTGCACCGATCTTGCGGTTCTCTTCAGATTCCTTTGGTTCCTTGAGGTGAACGCTCAGTATATTTGCAAGTTTGTTGACAATACATTCAGCGTAGGCGCACTTAAGAGCCTCGGTGTATTTGATCCTAAAAAAGATCTTGCAATGCTCAACGATCTTCACGGCACAATAACAGCGGCTGTGTTTGACGCTATATACGGCAAGGGCGCATCAACGGCAGAGGGTACAAAATATTCTGCCGCAACACCTCTTGACGATATTCTTCAGGATTTCATTGACAACAGCCTTGTTAAATTTATTGTTGATATGTGCGCGAGCGCGGACGGCTCAAACAAAGTAGCTGAATTACTCGGATTCACTACATTTGCACAGGCGGGCGAAAACAGCGACCTTGACGAACTTGGCAAGCTTCGCAAAGACGTTCCCACAACAAAGCTTCTCCCGAGTCTTACCGACAGCACCGAAGAGGGCGACGGCAAACTCGGCAAGCTCAGACTAACAACCGATTCTACCTATGATTTCTTCAAAAAGATAATCAAGGCTCTTATTCGCGACATAGTTCTTCCATATGCGGGTCCGCTCCTTGCAGACCTTATCGGTGAAAAGAACGCGAACTATATTGACGTTGTTGTTGAGGTTCTTAAACTTAACATCACTTTCCCCGAAAATGCAACTACCAGAGACAAGGTAGATACTCTTCTCAAATATCTTCTTGTCGGCGAGGGCAGCACAAAATATATTTATTTTGAAGAGATTAAAGATGCCAACGGCAACGTAGTTGCTTCAAAACTCAGACTTGCAGACGGTCTTTGGGATGAGATATGCAAACTTATCCGTGTTGTACTTCCGATGCTTCCCTCTTTCTGGGATGATGCTCCTAACATCGACAAGACAGACGAGCAGCTTTCTGCAATGAGTAACGAAGAGTTTATAACATATGTTCTTCAGGTGTTCCTTGAGAAGTTTGTTGATAACGTTGATTTTGCGTCTGACTGCAAAACAATTAAAGAGCTTGCTTCAAGAACTCTTATCGAGGTTGCGGCAGAGCTTGTACCCGGCATCGACTTTGAGCAGCAGTTTGAAAACGGTCAGCTTCTTTATAACAGTGAAGACTGTCTCACAGTTGCGGCAAGCATTATTCAGTATTATCTCAACGGTGAAACCACTATTGAAAACAATCAGGTTCAGCCCGGCATAGTCGATATGTTTGACACTGCGGTTGAGTGGTTAATGAGCAAATACGGCGCATTCTTCGGCTACAAACCCGAGAATTACACCGGTGCAGACAAGACTGTTTGGAACAAGCTTTATGACACAATATTCCAGTGGATTCCCGTTACAGTCTTCTACGGTGTTGAAGACAGCCCCGCAGGTATAGAAAACCTTGTAATGAATAAGCTTATCGGCTCAGTTCTTAACTTTGATATTGACGGTATTCTTTCCGTTTTCGGTCACCGTAATGATTCGGAGCTTATGAAGCCGCTGCCGAAGCTTATTGTTGACTTGCTTGCAAGAATTGTAAACCCGATATTCGGTCTTCCCACTCAGAGAGAGAGCGACGCTAACGGAACAGACCAGAAATCGCTCGTATTCCCGTATGAGTATAAGACTCTTGATGACCTTATAACAGTTAATAACACAACAACCGGCAGACTTAACGGAACAGGCCTTAAAAATTCGGTTTATGTTCTTCTTTCAAACCTCGGCAAGCTCCATGCAGATACATCTTGTTTGCTTTATCAGTCACTTCCGCTTGTAGCCGGTCTTATGGGACTTTGGAATGCCGATACATATCCTTTCATAATTCCTCAGGCACCGTCTTCTTACCCGATAAAGAACGGCAAAACCCTCACAGAGCTTTATAATCAATATGCCGAAACCGCTAACGACGGCAAGTCATATGATTCGGATGATTATTCATATTTCCATATGGTAGACTTCCAGCCGTTCCTTTATCTTGAGTTCAAACGTGCACGCAGAAACGTTAAAGAGCTTGTTGACCTCTATAACGGTTCACTTGTAAATCCGGCAGTTACTGCACCCACCAGAACCGAAATGACCAACGCAGCATATGTTCTTGAAACATATGCCAGAATGATGGAAGACGGCTACAACATGGATGCCAGTGAGTCTTCGGATCCCAATGCGTATGAATATTTCGGCGAGACAACGGCAAACAACTATCAGCTTAATAAAACTCTCAATAAAGTAAAAGCCGCTAACTATCAGCAGCTCACCAATGACGACGGAACAACCACTTACACCGGAAGAACCTGGAGAGCTTATGAGAAAGCATATGCTTTTGCGGTTAAGGTAAATAATGAGTATTATGAAGCTACTAATTCTTCAAATGCAGATGCGGAGCTTCGCGACATGAGACAGTCCCGCATCAACATGGCAAGAAAAATGCTTATCAGAGCCACAAAAGAGCTTAAAGCATATGTTCCGCTTGCAGATTACTCTGCACTTGATATTTCGATTGGCGTTATCGCAAACATCGTCAGCCTCAGAAAGTTCACGCAGAAGTCAATAGACGCGGTTGTTGCAGCATACGAAAAGGCTATACATCTTGACCGCGACTACGACCAGGACGATCAGGGCATAATTGACAGATGTAAAGAAAAGCTTGACTCTTCCGTTGAGGACTTCAACGTTAACCTTTGTGATTATCTTGACCTTTACTTCGACGGCGAAGAGCAGTTTATTGATGAAAACCATAACTACCTCTTCGGTCTCCCCGAGGGCTTCGCTTCTCAGCAGAGCATAGAAGAGTTCGGCGACTTCAATATGTATATGTCTTCTAACTATGCACAGGGTATGGCCGCAACAGGCGACGCTTATAACCTCGGCATAGCAGGCACGACAAACGGCAACGGCACAGGCGCGGTAATCAAGATGTATGCAGTTGAGGATGAACAGTACACAACACCTAAGGGACCGTCATATTCGGTAGTTATCTTCGGTGATGTAGATGGAGATTCTTATGCAGATGCTTGTGACGCAGTTCTTATCAGAGCTTACAGCGCAATGCTTCTTGACAATGCTCAGATCGGTGACGCCGCTGTTTATGCAGGTGATATAGACTGCAACAGCTCACTTGATATTGATGATGCAAGAAAGTGCGAAAAGGCAGGACTTAAAAAGATAGAAATATCTCAGACTCCCGAAGCACGCACCTCTCAGACATACGGCATACTTGATTTGCTTGGTTTGAGATAAGCGACAAATTTTACAGACGGCGCTCATTGGGCGCCGTCTTTTTCTGCTTTTTGGGCAAATTGTGTCAGGTTTGTTAATTTTTGCCTGCTATCTTGACATTTTTCTAAAACGTACTATACTATTATTAGCACTCAGATGTTACGAGTGCTAATAATTATTTATAACAGAGAGAAGAGATATATATGAGAAAAAAACAATTTAAAGCAGAGTCAAAAAAGCTGCTCGATATGATGATAAACTCGATTTATACGCACAAAGAAATCTTTTTGAGAGAGCTTATCTCAAACGCAAGCGATGCAATGGATAAGCGCTATTATCATTCGCTTACAGATGATACCGAGGGACTTTCGAGAGAAGATTATAAAATTTATATCACAGCCGATAAGGATGCGAGAACTCTCACAATAAAAGATAACGGCTGCGGCATGAGCGAGCAGGAGCTTGAGAGCAACCTCGGCACAATCGCAAAAAGCGGTTCGCTTGACTTTAAGAACAATAACGAAAAACAAGATGATGTTGAAATTATCGGTCAGTTCGGTGTCGGATTCTACTCCGCATTTATGGTCAGTGACGAGGTTACGGTCAAGACTAAGACCGCCGATGATTCCTGTGCTCATATGTGGGTATCTCAGGGCGCGGACGGTTACACAATAAGCGAGTGCGACAAAGACGACATCGGCACAGAAATTACGCTTCATATTAAGGATAACACAGAAGAAGAAAACTACGACGAATTTTTGGAGCAGTACCGCATAGAAAGCCTTGTTAAAAAATATTCCGATTATATTCGTTACCCGATAATGATGGATGTTGAAGAGCGCAAGCTCAAAGAGGGCAGTGATAACGAATATGAGACTGTAAAAGAAAGCAAACAGCTCAACAGTATGGTGCCTATTTGGCGCAAAAACAAGAATGAGATAACAGAGGATGAATATAAATCCTTTTATATGGATAAATTCCATGATTACACCGCGCCGCTTCACATCATTCATTCAAAAACAGAGGGTCAGGTAACATATGACGCACTTCTGTTTATCCCCGAAAAAGCACCGTGGGATTATTATTCAAAAGACTTTGAAAAGGGTCTTCAGCTTTATTCAAACGGCGTTATGATAATGGAAAAATGCTCCGACCTTTTGCCGGATTATTTCAGCTTTGTAAAAGGACTTGTTGACAGCGCAGACCTTTCACTCAATATTTCGCGTGAGGTTTTGCAGCACGATTATCAGCTCAAACTTATTGCAAAGAATATAGAGAAAAAGATTAAAAATGAGCTTGCAAAGCTTCTTAAAACCGACCGCGATAAATACATCAAGTTCTTTGAGGCGTTTGGTTCACAGCTAAAGCTCGGTGTTTATGCTGATTTCGGCAGACATTCAGATGAACTCAAAGACCTTTTGATGTTCTATTCTTCAACCGAAAAGAGACTTGTTACTCTCGGTGAATACGTTGACAGAATGAAAGATGAGCAGACCTCTATTCTCTATGCCTGCGGTGAGACTATAGACAAAATCGATATGCTTCCTCAGGCAGATTCACTTAAAGATAAAGGCTATGAGGTTCTTTACCTCACAGAGGGCATTGACGAGTTTGCTCTTAAAATGCTTCAGAGATATAAAGAGAAAGATTTTGCAAATATCTGTGCCGATGATGTTGACCTTGATACTCAGGAAGAAAAGGACGCAATAAATAAAGAGAATGAGACAGCTAAGGACATGCTTGACTTTATGAAGGAGTCGCTTGACGGAGCTGTTCAGTCGGTTCGCTTCACAAATAAGCTTAAAAATCACCCCGTATGTCTTACCAGCGAGGGCGATGTTTCGGTAGAGATGGAAAAGGTTCTCAATACTCTGCCGGGTGAAGAGAATAAGGTTAAGGCGCAGATAGTCCTTGAGATAAACGCAGAGCACCCTGTTGCTCAAAAACTAAAAGCTCTTTATGATAGCGATAAAGATAAAGTGGCAGATTATGCGAGAATACTTTATTCCGTTGCAAGGCTTATCGGCGGCATGAGCGTTGAAAACCCGACGGAGCTCAGCAACCTTGTTTGTGATTTAATGGTTTAAACGGCATAATTTTGCTTGATTGTTTGACCTTGCAATGTTATAATAAAAGGCAAGTCAGGAGAGTGTATGCCAATGCAAAAAGAAAGAAAAATAACCTTCCCCAAGGGCAGAAAATTAAAAATAATGCAGGTCAGCGACCCGCAGGATATGCACATTGTCAGAAGCGCTATGCTCAAAATGCTGAATGCCGCCTATGCAAAAGAGAAGCCGGATCTTATCGTTTTCACGGGCGACAACATTTTGGGCAACCATGTTGACGATTCAATAATCGGCCCTATAAAAAACAAAAAGAAGAGCGTAACCGCCAAGAGAATAAAAAAAGCTCTCGGTTATATTCTTAAGCCCGTCAATAAATTAAAAATTCCGTTTTGCATGATTTACGGCAATCACGATGACCGTAACAGCCTCACAAAGCAGGAACAGGCAGAATTTTATAAGGAATACGAGTATTTCGTAGGACTTAATTCGGATGAACCTGAGCTCGACTGCGATACATATAACCTTCCTATATACGACAGTAACGGAGAAAAGATAGTCTATAACCTTTGGCTTATGGATTCTGCCGGAGTGGACGATAACGGCGAAAACGGCTATGAATACGTTAAAAAAGAGGCCGTTGAGTGGTATAAGCGCAAGAGTGACGAACTGCGCGAGCAAAACGGCGGTGAACCCGTTATGTCGCTTATGTTTCAACATATTCCGATTCCGCAAACGGTTGAGCTGTTTAAAGAATGTTCGGAAGATGACCCCAAAGCTCTCCGTTCACCGTTTAATGACGGCAAGTTCTATAAGCTTGATGAAGAAAAAGCAAAGGGCTATGCTTTTGAATACCCCGAGGTATGCGAAAAGGACTTCGGTCAGCTTGACGCAATCAAAGAAAAAGGTGATGTATGTGCTCTTGTGTTTGGTCATGACCATACAAATTCATTCACCGCGAAGATAGATGGCGTGAATATTGTTCAGACCTCCGGCGCATCATTCAGAAGCTACGGCAATATGATTTCAAGAGGCGTCAGAATTTTTGAGATAGACGAGAACGATACATCTTCTTTCACCACAAGAAATCTCGGATATTTTGACCTTTTCGGTAAAGGATTTTTCTCGATTTTGCGTTATATAATGGGTGCCGACGAGCAGGAGAAAAAGAGAAATCTTATATGGATACTTTCTGCTATATTTATAGTTGCGCTTATAGTTTATCTTTTGGGCGCGACGCATCTTTTAAATTTTTAAAGGAGATTATTTGATATGAACAAACCTATCAGTGTTTTGACCGGTGCAACGGGACATATCGGCTATGCTCTTTTGTTAAAGCTTGTTAATGAAGGCGAAAATGTAAGAATCCTTATAAGAAAGGACAGCAAAATATTTGACGGCATAGAGTGCGAAAAGGTCTACGGTGATGTAACCGATCCTGAATCCCTTGAAAAGGCGTTTGAGGGCGCAGACGTTGTTTATCACCTTGCAGGCGTTATTGATATAAATGCCGCAGACGATAATCTTGTATGGAACGTAAACGTGGGCGGAACCAAAAACGTTGTTGCCGCTTGCCAAAAGTGCGGAGTAAGACGTCTTGTTTACGCTTCGTCAGTTGACGCATATATCCCTCTGCCCGGCAACGAGGTTATGAGAGAGGTAGATAAATTCTACCCCGATAAGCTTGAGGGCACATATGCAAAAACCAAAGCAACTGCCACAAACTTTGTATTTAACGAGTGCCGCAAGGGCAGACTTGACGCGGTTGTTGTTTACCCAGGCGCCTGTATAGGACCTTATGATTTCAAGGTATCAAACGTAGGCGAAATGGTAAGAATGTTTATTGACGGCAACTTTCCGGCATCTCTTTCCTTTGGAGCATATAACTTTGTTGATATAAGAGATATTGCAGACGGTATGTATGCCGCGGCAAAAAAAGGTAAGAGCGGCGAAGGATACATACTTTGCGGCGAGCCGATTTCAACAGATGAGTTTATTCGTATAACGGCAGAGGCTTGCGGCAAAAAAGCACCGAAGGTCAAAATGCCTTACGGCGTTGTGAAGCTTGCCGCACCGCTTATGGAGGTTTATTATAAAGCCTCAAAAACGACGCCTCTCTTTACAAGGTATACTATAAGAAAGCTTATATCAAACTGCAACTTTTCAATAGATAAAGCACGAACAGAGCTTGGTTATTCGCCCATGACAGTTAAAAAATCGGTGAACGATATGGTTCGGTGGATAAAAGAAAACGAAAAGAAATAATAAAAATTGCCGTAAGAGCGGGGAAACCACTCTTACGGCATTGCTTTGCTCAAAAAGTCTGTCGCATTCGGCACAGACCGTTTGGTATTATGATTTTAATATGTGAGGCTGTAGTCAACAACGCCGTCGGCGCTTTTCATTGTTATTCCCTGTATTTTAACGTTTTTAGCCCAAGCGGTTGCGGTGTAGCTCCATTTGCAGCCTTTCTTTATAAGCTTGCCGTCTTTGTCGGCAGTTATTGTTATGACAGCATTTGTGTATGTGATTTCACCGCTTGCCTTAGAAATATCGGCTATTGTGACATCGTTTTCTTTTAAAAGTCTCGGAACATTACCCACAACACCTATGCCGTGACCGACTGTGCCCTCATATTTTTCACCATCAAGTCCGTCGGTCTGGTCTTTGAGCTTGAAGGTAATTGTGACGTTGCCTTTATCATCTTTTTTAAAGTCTGCCGAGGTGATGTCGTCCTCGCAAAAAGCGTTCATATCGCCGGGGAAGCCCGGTATGTCTTTTGAATTGCTGCTGATAACATCTTTAATCAGGGGCGAAAGAATATTGCTTACAATAGTTGAGCCGAGATTTACCTTTTTAAGGTTAAAAGACTGATAGCAAGCAACATCGATGTTCTTTTTGGCAATGTCTTTATAAAATGCAAGTATTTCGGCTTTGGTTTCGGGCAATTTTTCATCTTGACTGTCTGCCGGAAAAGCTTTTATAATTCCCGTGGCGTACTGCAAAATCATCAGCGCGTCTGCCGAATTGATCTTTTTGTCTGCGTTAACATCTGCCGAAGCGAGCGCGTCGGAGCCCAATTTTATTGTGCCTGTTGCATGCTGCAAAACCATGAGTGCGTCGCCGGAATTTACTTTGCCGTCACCGTTTACATCACCTGTCTTGGTGTTTTGGGCAAAAGCGCAAAGGCAAGAGGCTGAAACAACGGTTATTGCTGCAAGTGCCGCAGCTATTATTTTTTTCATTTTATACCCTCCGAATAATCTTATGCCTGCCCAAACATATTTTTAAGGCTTTCATCGTATTTGTAATGTGACGGTATATTAAACATAGAGCTGTTTGCGCTTGCTTTCATTTGTGTGATGTCAAATACCTGTGACTCACCCTTGCCGTTGGTCATTTTGAGCGTTTTCAGCTCGTTAGAGAGGAAGTAATATTGAATTGTAGAGTCCGAAGAAGTATAGAAGGTTTCACAAGAGTATGTCTTTGTGCCGACCTTTTCCTGCGTTGTTGCGCCGTAAACGCCGTCAATCTTAAAGATTTCAAGAATAAGACCGCGAAGTTCTTCAATCATCTCCGGGCTTTCGGTTTCGCAGTATTTAGCGAGCATGGGAACTAAAATATATGATTTTCCGTCCTTTTCGAGGAAGCGAATCTCAATGCCCATATAAGTGGCCGATGTGGCATTGGAGGAACCGTCGGAAGAAATAACGCAGTTGACTTTGTCGTTGCCCTCGGTCATAGTTACTCCGATAGTGTATGCTTTTGAGCTTATAACAGGGTCAACTTTTGTTGCTTTGAGAGTGTTTTTGTCGGTCTTTTTAAACTCTCTAAGCTGACCTGTCGCATACATGAGAATTGAGAGTGCGTCGTTGGAGTTTATTTTGCCGTCTGCCGTTACATCGGCAAGAGCCTTTTGCATATCGTTGGGTTTTTTAATTCCCGTTGCTATCTGAAGAACAAGCAACGCATCTGATGCATTTACCTTTTTGTCAAGTGTAACGTCGCCGTAATTATAAAGTGCCGCGAATGCGCCCGTGGCGAATGACGCAAATATTATTGCCGATACCATTAAAACTGCAATTACTTTTTTAAACATAGTACTAACCTTCCTTTTTGTTATTTAAAAGTCATATGACTTTCATTGATTTGATTACTATGGGTGTTACCGGTGATGCAAGCTCGCCGCTTGAGTTTTGCGTTCTTTCAACTTTAAGAAAAGAATCAACAACATCCATGCCGTCTACTACCTTGCCGAAGCCCGCATACTGTCCGTCAAGAAAAGTGCAGTCGCCGTAGCAGATAAAAAACTGGGATGAAGCCGAATCGTAGCTTGCGGCTCTCGCCATTGAAACAACGCCTCTTTGGTGAGACAGCGTATTCTGCGTAAAGCCGTTTGCGCTGAATTCACCCTTTATTGTTTTGTCGCTGCCCTTTATGCCGATGCCGTCGCTTGAGCCGCCCTGAGCCATGAATCCGTCCACAACGCGGTGGAAGGTAAGCCCGTTGTAAAACCCGCTCTTAACAAGCTCTATAAAATTCTCGCAGGTTTCGGGAGCATATTCCGGGTAAAGCTCAATTGTGAACTCGCCGCCGTTTTGCATGGTGACCTTTACCTTTTGATGAGCTTCACCTTGGGCAGCGGATTGACTGCCTTTTTCTGTTTTGCTTTCTTCTTTTCCGCAGCCGCAAAGGCCCAAAACAGAAAGAGCAAGGCACAATAAAATGCACAAAATCTTTTTCATAAACAACCTATCCCTCTTTTGTAACCGCTGATTTAATAGGCGGTTACTTATTTTATATCAATGTCAGTATATCATATATTTGAAATTCGGGCAAGTATTTAGACACAGTTTTTAATGTTTTTAAGATTTATGCCGGCTCAAAGCTTTCGCGGTCAAGAGCGGAGTTTTGGTCGGAGGTGATGTCGGCGGCTTCTTTTACACACTCGTCATAGCCTGTCAGTGCCGAAAACGGAGCAAACTGCGCGGCGCGGAGCGAAAGGGACATCGGCTTCCTCTTTTTTGAAACATGGTGCGGCAAAGATATAATATCGTCATATTCTCCCATCAGGCTTTGTGACCTCCTATCTGTGCATTCCTGTCCATAGCGGTGGCACCGTCCTTTAGGCTTGTGCCTTTGACGATAGCGTTTTTTCCGTATTTCGCCTTGATTTTGAGTATTGCCTTTTGGCGGCGCTTTTCTTTTTGAACGGCAATTTCTTCCCGCTCTTTGGCGGCATAATCGGTGAACATATCAATCTGCTCATATTTTATTTGCGACTTGATTTCGCTCTCTTTAATAATTCCCGCGGCAACAACGGTAATTCGCCGTATGCTCAGGCTCTTGTCGGTGATACGCTCATAGAGCTTCAGCATTTCGCCCGTTATTATATCCGAAGAAAAGGTATATTCTTCTAAATTTTGCGTGCCGTGCGCGTTCTTGGGAATTTTTCTGCCGTATCTGTCAAGCTTTATTTCACCCGAGTATGACGGCTGACGGGTCAGATTTTCTGCGTCATAGCCGATAGTCAGCACAAGCTGCTTTGTCACAAGGTCCTTGGCAGCAAGGTCAAGAGAGAGTGCATCGGCCATTTCTCGCACAATCAGCTTTGCCTTTTCAAAGTTATAAGGGCAGTGAAGCACCTGACCGGAGCTTATGCTGCTTGTGCTCGGCTTATATTCTTTTACTTCTTTTATAGTGCAAGGCTCCCATCCCCATGCATGGTCAATGAGAAGCTCCGCGTTCACTCCGAAAAGCTTATAAAGCAAATCCTCGTTGAGGCGGTCAAACGGCTCTCCCAACGAACAGCGGGCAATATCTCCCATGGTATAAATTCCGTTTTCCTCAAGCTTTGAGGCATAGCCCTTGCCTATGCGCCAAAAATCCGTAAGCGGGCGGTGCGTCCACAAGTTTTTGCGGTAGCTCATTTCGTCAAGCTCCGCAATTCTCACCCCGTATCGGTCGGGCGGCATATGCTTTGCCCATATATCCATTGCAATTTTTGCAAGGTACATATTAGTGCCTATGCCGGCAGTTGCGGTTATGCCTGTGGAGCAAAAAACATCGTGAATGAGCATTTCTGCCATTTGGCGCGGGGCTTTGCCGTATGTTTTAAGGTAGGCCGAAATGTCTATAAAAACCTCATCTATAGAGTAGACGTGTATATCCTCGGGAGAAATATATTTGAGATAAATTTTATATATCTCGGTGCTGTATTGCATATAGTAAGCCATGCGCGGCGGCGCGGTTATAAAGTCAAGCTCCAGCGACGAATCTTTTTTCAGCTCGTCCGCAAAATATGAGGAAGCTCTGAATTTGTGACCGGGAGCTTTTTTCAAACGTGTTTTGTTTATTTCCTCTACCTTTTGCAGCACCTCAAAAAGCCGTGCTCTGCCGGGGATTTTATAGGCTTTAAGCGAGGGAGAAACGGCAAGACAAATTGTTTTTTCGGTACGGCTTTCGTCCGCAACAACCAAATTTGTTTTTAAAGGGTCAAGTCCTCTTTCTATACATTCAACAGAGGCATAGAAAGACTTTAAATCTATGCAAAGATAAAATTTTTCACTCATATTTTCACCGCACAAATGTTCTATCAGTATGCTATAATATTAACTCTTTATTGTGCGTTTGTCAAACAAAAATTTTTGCCAAAAGAAAACCGAGCGCATATTGAAAATATGGTGCAAAGCTTAGCGAGTGGGAGAAAAGAAGAGACAAAAGAAGAGACAAAAGAATGGTTTATCCGATTGTCAAAACGGTTGACACCGGAACGAAAAGATAATACAATTCAATTACAATGCTTTCAGAGTGGGGTATGCGTGACAGTTGTAAAGGCGTAATGGCACAATTTCACCGCCTTTATCCTGATGTGACGATAAATGTTGTCTCAAACAAAAGGGTAGAGGGCGATGTTTGGAAATATAGGAAGTGAGGTATAAAATGATTTACGAAGATAACTATAATGAATATTTGGAACTGACTTATGAAATATGTGAAAGCCGCAAATTAAAAACAGGCGCGCAGGTTCAAGATCATTGTTTGCACGATACAGATGAAAGTTCGTTAACCGAAAGAGAACGTTTTATTATGATTCTCTCAGTTATTATGTATGAAACAGAGCATAATATTTTAACGCCGGAAATAAAAGGTGAATTAGGTTATTATTATAGAACATACAAAAATGGACTTTTAAGTGATATGCTTGGAGATGATGAGAGAGAACAAGCCATTAAAGACTTGTGTAATTGCTACGATAAAGTTTTTAACCAATAACGCTTATCAAAAACCGAGAAAAAACGGGTGCAACATGGGCATTGCGGAATAATCGGTTTTGTAAGGGAGGGGATTTGCAAACCTCTCACGAGTTTAAAAAATTAGGCACTTTGAGAAATCAAGGTGCTTTTTTTATATCTAAAATTCGTTTGCCGGAGTTCGTACAAACCGGGTGACGGATTTATCCTTTTGCGATAAAAAAATACCGGGGCGCCGCCTTTGACGCAGCGCCCCTGAAAAATCATTTGTTTATTTCTTCAAGAATAATTTTGTTTGCGATAACGGGATTTGCCTTTGAACGTGTCTTGCCCATGACCTGACCGACTATTGCGCCGAGGGCTGCCTGTTTGCCGTTTTTATAATCGGCAACGGATTTTGCATTTCTCTCAAGAACCTCAAGAACAACCTGCCTTATAACGTCCTCGTCATTTATCTGTGCAAGGTCCTGCTCCTTAACAAAGGCAACGGGGTCAACACCGGAATGCCACACCTCTTTAACAAGGCGCTTTGCCGTGCTGCTGTTTATTGTCTGGCCATCTGCCATGTTTGCAATGGCGGCGAGAGAGTCAACAGAAATAAGAATTTCTTTGGTGTCGGGGTCAAGAAGTCTGAAAACCTCGCCCGTGAGGAGGTTTGCGGCAATTTTGGCATTGGTTGTTTTTTCTGCAACCTTTTCAAAATAATCCGCAATGCTGATGTCGTTAATCAGCATCTCCGCACAGTAAGCGTCAAGACCGTATTTTTCCATGTACTGCGCCTTGCGCTCATCGGGCAGGGTGGGTATTTCGGCGCGGTATGCGTCAAGCTCACCGTCTGAAATCTCGATAAACGGGAGGTCGGGGTCGGGGAAATAGCGATAGTCGTTGGCGTTTTCTTTTCTTCTCATCGAATATGTCTTGCCGGTGTTGGCGTCAAAGCGGCGGGTTTCCTGATAAATCTTTTCTCCCGCTTCAATCGCCTCTACCTGACGCTTGTATTCATATTCAATAGCCTTGGAGATGAATGAGAAGGAGTTGAGGTTTTTCATCTCTGTTCTTGTGCCGAATTTTGTTTCGCCTTTTTTCCTTACAGAGAGGTTGACGTCGCATCTGAGGCTGCCCTCCTGCATTTTGCAGTCCGAAACTCCGGTGTACATAATTATTGCACGGAGCTTTTCAAGGTATGCGATAGCCTCCTCCGGGCCTCTGATGTCAGGCTCCGAAACAATTTCGATAAGCGGAACACCGCAGCGGTTGCAGTCTATCATAGTGCCGTATTTGTCATCGTGCACAAGCTTGCCTGCGTCCTCTTCTATGTGTATTCTGGTGATGCCTATGCGCTTTTCTTCGCCGCCAACATTAATATCTATGTGACCGTGCTCGCAAAGCGGCAAATCATACTGCGAAATCTGATAAGCCTTGGGAAGATCGGGATAGAAATAGTTTTTTCTGTCCTGCTTCGATTTTTGGGTGATTGTGCAGTTTGTGGCAAGCCCTGCCTTTACGGCATAGTCAACAACCTTTTTGTTGAGCACGGGCAGTGTGCCGGGCATACCCATGCAAACGGGGCAGCAGTGAGTGTTAGGCTCTGCACCGAATGTTGTGGGGCAGCTGCAAAATATTTTTGTATCGGTTTTAAGCTCAACGTGAACCTCAAGGCCTATAACCGTTTCATAGTTTTTTATAAGATTCATTCGTTCGCACCTCCCGCATAGTCGGTTTCAAAAGCATAGCCTGCGCGGTAAAGTGTTGCTTCGCCGAGCGGTTTGCCTATAAGCTGCATTCCTATGGGCATATTGTCGCCGTCTTTGCCGCAGGGCAGCGAGAGCGACGGAACACCTGCAATGTTTATCGGCACAGAGTAAATATCGCCCATATACATCTCAAGCGGATTATCCGTTTTTTCGCCGAGTTTGTAAGCCGTGGTTGGCGCAACAGGCGAAATAATAAAGTCGCATTTTTCAAACACCTTGTTGTAATCGCGTACAACGAGCGTTCTGACCTGAAGAGCTTTTTTATAGTATGCGTCATAATAGCCGGAGGAAAGAGCGAAGGTGCCGAGCATTATTCTGCGCTGAACCTCGGGGCCGAAGCCCTCGCTGCGCGAATTTTTATAGATGTCGTCAAGCGTTTCGGCATTTTCGCTTCTGTAGCCGTAGCGTATGCCGTCAAACCTTGCAAGGTTTGAAGATGCCTCTGCCGACGAAATAACATAATATGCGCTCAGTGCGTGCTTTAAAGAGGGGAGTTTGACCTCTTCGATATTTGCGCCGAGCTTTTCATAACGCTTTGCCGCAGCAAGAACAGCGTCTTTAACGTCTGCCGAAACACCGTCGCCGAAAAATTCCGTCGGAAGCCCCACCGTCATGCCCTTGACGTCTTTGCCTATCTCGGCCGTATAGTCGGGTCTGACGCCGCCGATACAGGTTGCGTCCTTGGGGTCGTGACCGGCAATAGCATTAAGAATAAGCGCATTGTCTTTTACGTTTTTTGTGAGCGGACCTATCTGGTCAAGCGATGAAGCGAATGCCACAAGACCGTATCTTGATACCGTGCCGTATGTGGGCTTCATACCCACAACACCGCAGAAAGCGGCGGGCTGACGGATTGAGCCGCCCGTATCCGAACCGAGGGTGAATGCGGCCTCTTTAGCCGCAACCGCCGCCGCCGAACCGCCCGAAGAGCCGCCCGGTACGCGCTCGGTATTTACGGGGTTTTTAACGGGCTTAAAATATGAGTTCTCGTTAGTTGAACCCATGGCAAATTCGTCCATGTTTAGCTTGCCGAGCATAACAAAGCCCTGCTCGTTAAGCTTTTCTACCGCTGTCGAAGAATAGCACGGAACAAAATTCTCAAGCATTTTTGAAGCACAGGTGGTTTTAACGCCCTTTGTGCACATATTGTCTTTAATTCCGCCCGGGATACCCGCGAGCGTACTGAGTTTTTCGCCGGCGGCAATCTTTTTGTCGGTTTCTTCAGCCGTTTTTATTGCCGACTCTGCCGTAACGGTGAGGTATGCGCCGATTTCGGAGTCGGTTTTGTTTATATTTTCAAGATAAGCCTCGGTTATTTCTTTTGAAGAAAGCTGCTTGTCTGCAATTTTTTCGGTCAAAAGCGTTACCGGCATATTTAAAATTTCATTCATTTCGCAGCCCTCCTTTATTCAAATGTTTTGGGAACATAAATGTATTCGTCTGTTTTGGTCTTTGCGTTTGCAAGAAGCTCGTCGCGCGTGAATTTTTCGCTTGATACAACGTCTTCTCTGAAAACATTTTTCATCGGAACAACGTGAGCCGTAACAGGTACGCCCTCTGTGTCAACAGAGCTTAATTCATCTGCAAACTCAACTATGGATTTCATATCCTCTGCCATTTTTTTGCTCTTTTCAGGTGAAAGATGAAGATTTGCCAGCATAGCAACATTGTCAACGTCAATTTGCACTTTTTTCTTTTTTGCGCCGGAGCCGTCTTTTTCGCCCTCCGGCATAAATGCGCCGATAAGCGAAAGTTCTTCAAGCTGCTTTATGTCAACCTCGCTCGGGGCGTCCGTCATCATGCAGGCAGCCTCTTTGTTTTTGGGGAAGGCTATAACCTCTCTTAATGAATCTGCGCCGAGCATGAGCATAACCAGCCTGTCAAGTCCGAATGCAAAGCCGCCGTGGGGTGGTGTGCCGTATTTAAACGCGCCGACCATAAATCCGAATTTCTGCTCAATTTGCTCGTCGTTAAATCCGAGAGCCTCAAACATTTTTTGCTGAATGTCTTGGCGGTGAATTCTGATTGAACCGCTGCCGAGCTCAATGCCGTTAAGCACAACATCGTATGCCTGTGCTCTTACCCTTGCAGGGTCTGAGAAAAGGTACTGTATATCCTCTTCATAAGGCATTGTGAACGGGTGGTGCATCGCAAGAAAACGTCCCTGCTCCTCGCTCCACTCAAACTGCGGAAAGTCTGTGACGATAAGAAATTTGAAATCGTCCTTTTTACGAAGACCGAGCATATCGCCAATTGTAAGTCTCAGTCCGCAAAGCACTCTGCAAACAACATCGAATTTGTCGGCAGAGAAAAGGATGAAGTCGCCGGGCTTTGCCTCAACCTTGTCGAGAAGCTCCTGCATCTCTTCTTTTGAAAAATACTTTGTGAGAATAGAATATATCTCTCCGTCCGGGCGGTATGCAATCCATGCCATACCTTTTGCGCCGAGCTTTTGAGCTTTTTCCGTGAGGTCTTCTATTGTGGAACGTGTGAAATCCGACTGACCTTTGACGTTGATGGCTCTTACTATTCCGCCTGATTTTGTGGCATTTTTGAATACGCTGAACGAGCATTTCTTTGCAATGTCCGTTACATCGACTATCGGCAGGTCGAATCTTATATCGGGCTTGTCGCAGCCGTATTTATCCATTGCCTCGTGCCAGGTCATTCTGGGGAAAGGCTCTTTGAAGTCGATGCCGAGCACCTGCTTAAAGATTGATTTAAACAGCTTTTCAAGGTGAACGAGAATTTCCTCCTGCGATTTAAAGGACATCTCCATATCAACCTGTGTAAATTCCGGCTGACGGTCCGCTCTTAAATCTTCGTCTCTGAAGCAGCGGGCAACCTGATAATATTTATCAATGCCGCCGACCATAAGAAGCTGCTTGTAAACCTGCGGACTTTGCGGCAAAGCATAGAATGTGCCGGGGTGAACACGGGAGGGAACAAGATAGTCGCGTGCACCCTCTGGTGTTGACTTGCAAAGCTCCGGAGTTTCAACATAAATAAAGCCGTCATCGTCAAGATAATCCTGAGCCGCCTTTTGCACCTTGTGCCTGAATTTCAGGTTATTCACCATAACGGGACGTCTGAGGTCAAGGTATCTGTACTGAAGGCGAAGGTCTTCTCTTACAGATAAATTGTCCTCAAGCGGAAATGGCAGGGGAGCCGCGTCCGAAAGCAGCTCTATTTCGGTCGCTTTCAGCTCAACCGTGCCTGTCGGTATTTTGTCGTTATAAGTTTCTTCGTCGCGAATACAGATTTTGCCGGTTACGCAAATAACTGCCTGGTTGTGCAGTGCGTCTGCCGTTTTAAAATCGTTTTCGCTCAAATTGCGTGCGTCAAACACTACCTGCAGCACGCCCTCGCGGTCGCCGAGATCTATAAACACAACGCCGCCCATATCGCGCTTGGTTCTGACCCAACCGCAAACAGTTGCGGTTGTGCCGACCATAGACTCGTTTACAAGTCCGCAATATACTGTTCTTTGCTTCATAAATTTTCCTCCGTTCAAGGATTTCTCGGGATTTGCCCGATAAAATATAAAAAGCCTTTCGTCCGCAAAGGGACGAAAGGCTCTGCTTCCGCGGTACCACCCAGATTAGCCTGAAAGGCTCACTTTAAAAGATTAACGCTCTTTAAACGGTCGGTTCTAATTGCCGAGGCTTTCTTCCGACGGCTCGGGGGTGTTGCTCCGGCAGGCTTTTTACCGCACTCTCACCTTAAGCGGCTCTCTTTGAAAAAGCTTTTGCCATATTCCCCGTCAACGCTTTTGCCTATTATACCACTGCCTGTTTTATTTTGTCAATATCGCAGTGATTTATTATTTCCACTCAAACCAAACAGTGTCTTCGCTGAGTATTCTGAGGTTTGAACCCTCTACAAAATAGAAGCTTCTCGTTTTGCCGTTGTAGTTTGAGAAGATGTGATCAACGTCTTTAAGTCCGCCGACAAAAGCCTCAAAAAGGTCTTTGTCATAAAATTTCATCGTAATGCCGACTTTCATGTTGGGGATATTCGTTGCACTGTTATTATTGACGGACGGAATAAAGCCCGTGAGCCACCATGTTTTGGCGGTTCTTGTGAAAGTCTGCTTTGCGCCGAGCTGAGTAGTGTAGGTGTATTTGCAGGTGATGTCCTGATAATAGTCCTCGGTTACTACGTTATAGGTAGAATAATCTTCGGGCATAGTGTCGGGGCGGTTATAAAGACCTACCTCACAGCCGGCAAATGTCGCACCGTAAAAGCCCTTCCAAAGCTGAACCATCCAGTTCTTATCGCCGAAGTGGAATTTTATTCTGATAGTGTCAAGCGGCATCATTGCCAAAGGAGCAAGGCGGTCATAAAGCTCTGTATAGCCGAAAGTTCTCTGCCAGCCTTGACCCGTGGCATAAAATGCGCCTGATTTTGCGTCATAAGCATAGCCCAAAAGTCCGTTGCCCGTAGCGTCTACTATGCAGCCGGTGTAGCCGTCAACCACGGTGCCGCCCGCGATTTTTGTGAGGTTATAGTTGGGTCTGGGGAAAGACTTTACTTGACCGACCTTATGTTTGAGAATATAAAGTGCGTCCGTCGCGTTGACCTGATTATCCATGTTGACATCAGCGGCTGTCAAACGAACTATGTCGGTTATGAGAGATTCGCCTGTGGAATGATATATAACTTTAAGTGCGTCTGCGGCATTTACTATTGCGTCGCCGTCTGCGTCGCCGCTGACGTATGAGGCATTGTCCGGAAGTTTATCGCTGCCTGCCGAAGCAAATGCCGCACTTGCCGAAAAAGCCGTTACCGATGCCATGATAATGGCGATTATGCGTCTGTAAAGTTTCATTATATTATCCTCCAGATTAAATCACTTTTCTGCTTTAAATGTTTTAAGATTGCCTGTTGCCTTTTGAAGAATACACAGCGCGTCGCTGGAATTTACTTTGCCGTCTGCGGTAACATCGGCATATTTCTTTTGTGTAGCGTTCAAAGTTTTGATGCCGGTTGCGTGCTGAAGAAGCATGAGCGCGTCGCTTGAGTTTATATATCCGTCAAGATTCAGATCGCCGTAGGCTTCTATTATAATGTTTGCGCCGATTGTGTATTTGCCGTCAAACAAAATTTCTATTCTGTTTGAGCCGGAGCGTAATTTGCTCGGGGTTTTAACAGAAAATCTTGCGGGGCTGTCTGCGTATTTTACGGTTACGGTTTGACCGCCCGTGTACTTAACCTGAACGCTCAAACCGTTAAGGTCGTAGCTCGGGGTTATAACCCCGTTTTTATATTGCCAGTCGGTTTTGTATTCATACACTGTTTTGGTCGGCTTGTTGCTTATTTTTACGCCGCTTATTTCTTCCGCTTTAAAATTCAGCTCAAAAGAAACGGTGTAGCCGCAATAAACAAAACAAAACTTGTTTTTGCCGAGTGAAAATTCATTTACCGAGGAGTCAACCTGCCAGTCAACGCCGTTGTCTTTTGTGCAGTCGATTGTTTGAACGGTAGAGTCCGAATATGTGATCTTGAGTTTGGCACCGTCTGTATTTATTGAGTCAAGAACGATAAATCCTTTTGAGTCATAGTGCCAGTTCTTGCCCTTTACAAGGTCTGTGGATGTCGGAGCGGCGGCAAGCTCAATTTTTTTGATAGCCACAAGTTTGAGCTCTGTATCAACATAAACCCCGCCGTCATAGTCGTCAAGAAAAATTCTGACTTTGTTTTTGCCGACCTGCCATTTGCCGCTTATGGGCTCGGCCCACATTGAGCCGCCCCACGGAAAAACTCTGTAAGAGTGTATTTTGCCGTCAACCTCAACGCTTGTTCCGGCAAGATTAAAGTCCATGTTGGGCTCGGGCGTTCCGTTTATGTAAGACCAGTCGGAACCTTCATAAAACGAGGTCTTATCGGGCGGTGTAACAAGCTTTGCAGATACCGCAAAGGCACTTGTGCACATTGAGCTTAAAATAAGCACGGCGCAAAGAAGCATACATAATAGTTTGTTTGTTCTTTTCATCATAATATCAATCCCCTTCTTCATTAGATTTTGCGTTTAACAGCATATACTATTAAATAGTATACACAAATGCCTAAACGATGTCAATAAATATAACGATAAATTAACATTTCTCGGCACTGAATCAAAGACGGCGGAATATTTTGCAAAATAAAGAAATATTATGGTTTGCAGGTATTATTTTATTTAAAAATTTGATAAAAACTATTGATTTTTATCTCATATTCTGTTATCATACCCTTGTCCAATTAAAATTTTTTTAGGAGATGAGCGATAATCATGAAAAAGACAGCAAAGATTCTTTCAATCATTCTTTCAATTTCAATGGTTCTCGGCGTAACAATTGCACTTGTAGTTTCTGCATTTGCGGTTGATGCTCCGGCTTTTGAAATTAAAGAAGTAAGTGCTGCAAACGGTCAGCTTGTTGCGTCAATCAACCTTAAGAGCGGCACATTCAACAGCCTTGACATGGCATTCAGAACAACAGGCCTTAAGTGCACGGCAATAAAGCCCGGTGCAGATCAGCCCGCAGGTGCATTGGTTGGTTCAACCAGCGTGAACGCCACAGGCGATTTGTCAAACATTTCTGTTGTTGCTATGGATGGCTACTCTCAAAAAGGCGAGATGTATGTAGTTACATTTGACATCACTGAAGAAGAGTATTCTTTTGACATTGAAGTAACTTCATGCTCAATAACAGACTCTAACTATAACAATACCGACGTTACAGCTTCTGTTACCGTTTCGGGCAAAATTGATGCAACTACAACTACTGAGCCTTCGACAGAACCCTCAACCGAGCCCTCGACAGAGCCTTCAACCGAGCCCTCGACAGAGCCTTCAACAGAACCCTCA
>ULPY01025888.1_pt1 | contig 35268 bp, 64 predicted proteins | sample 1953951 | NCBI WGS metagenome assembly ULPY01 (sample SAMEA4835641, study PRJEB28245) | human gut metagenome | biome: gut microbiome; material: fecal sample | place: Denmark | collected 2008
GTTTGCGTCGGTCGCCCTCTGCGCCACCTTATCGCGCATGGCCTGATAGCGTTCCCCTCGCCCGATCTGGTTGAGCCGCCATTGCTTATAGTCGGCTTCCGTCCATTCTTTACCGTTCTGCACAGTGCCGATCAGAGATTTCATTTCTTCGTCGCGCTTGGCAAACTGCTCAAAGTATGTATCAATGGTCGCTTGCAGCTCTTTCCCAGCCTCACTGTACAGCTTCGCAATGCGCCGTTCCAGTTTCGCAAGCTCTTGATCGGTCAGCTTGTGGCCAAGATCACTGGTCGCCATCGTCAATCACCGGCTCAGTCAAATCGATCACCTCTGCTGCCTTGCGCTTCATCATATCCTCATATTGGTCAATGTCACCGTTGATCGTCAGAAGCTTCTTTGTGATGTATTCGTCATCGTAATACGCCGCGCCCAGAAGGACGTTCTGCGTTTCCTCGCTCTTGTTGATGATCTGATTGCGCGTGTAGCTCGGCTTGTCTTCAATGCCTGCCAGGCGCAGAATCTCAACAATAAACCGCGTGACCTCGGATTCAAACTTGTCCGTCTTCAAATCCAGAGGCACATAGCTGGCCTTAATTGCCGTTGCAGTCTGATTCCCAGCGGACACAGCCGAAGCGTCAAAGCACTGGAAATCCTCGTACAGCTTCTTCTTGAGCATATCAATGGTGCTGCTGGTGCCCTCATAGGGGGCCTCGATGGTTTTACTCTCCACCTTTGCGCCGTCATCGCCGTTGGCGTGGGCAACGTGCGTGGTTTTCAAGCGCTCCACAAATTTCGCATCGTCCAGATCGTCCATGCCGTTGCAGTTAGAAAGCACCCAATAGATTAGGTTGCCCTCATCCACATTGTTGACCATGTTAGAGGACGCCAGATCCAGCGCGTCAATGGTGTTGCGCTTGCCGACGATCTCGGAAAGACACCGCTTGTTGTTTTTCAGTGGCACGATTGGGAAACTCGGATAATTGCCGCCGTCATAGATTTCGGTTTCACCGACATCAGCCTTGCGCTCGATCAGCTTATAGCTACGCTTCGGCTGCATGACGTCCATATCCTCGCCGCTGGGCTGGAAATATTCGGTAAAGCCGTCGATCTCATACAGCGTCGCTCTCAACGGCTTATCCTGTGCCACCTGCCAGAACCGGATACCGGCTTTCATCGCGCCGTCCTCCTCATCGTAGAGGGGGACAAACTCAAGCAGGGAGAACACGCGCAAATGCGTCAAATCCCAAAAGCCGAAGGACACGCCTGCAATTTTTGCCTCACGTGCTGCATCCATGACTTCTTGATCGAAGTCCGGGCACAGTTTGTTCGGTGTTTCCTTCTCCGCAAAGGTTACGCCGTTGCCCAGCAGATACGAGACTTCCTGATCCACCGCCAAGCCAAAGAACCGACTGGCCAGCTTGTGGTTTGCCGTCCACATATCCGTGTGGGCGCGGCCCTGCATATCGTAGATGATTTTTTCATAGCGGTTAATGGTTGGATTCAGACCGTTATAGTATTCCTCCGCATCCACCGCCGTCTTATATGCGTGGGATTCGCGATGCGCGTTGATCGCGCTGCGGATAAACTCCATCCGCGCCTTTTCGTCCTCGCCCACCGCCACAAGGTCATTATATGTCTTAATCTCCGCTCACCCCTTATCTCAGAATGGAAACATAATCGGAGCTGTCGCGCTTGTTCCACAACCGCTTTACGATGCTGGCCGCGCTGTCCGGCGCGTCATCATGCTCCGCGTTCTCGTTGTAATCGCAAATCTGGTCGATATACGCATTATCCGTACCAGCCACAAAAACCACATTGCGCCATTCCGCCTTGAGATAGCTTGTGATTTTAAGGAACTTATTCATGTTCTCGTGATAGGTAACAGCCCGTTCGCCCTTTGCACGCAGCGCCTTTGCCAGATAGCCCTTGTCCGCGTTGGTCTCGCAGTAAATCTCCCCAGCGTTGAAGCATTTCCGCAATCGGACAATCTCGTCCATGCAATCGTCCACGTGCTTATGCCAAAGCCGCCCGTAGAGGTAATATGTTGTCCCCTTTTTCCGGGCAATCGTGAACGCCGTGTAGTCATCGCCACCGTATGCCGCGTCGATATGGCAAATGCCCTGCTCTGCAAGGCAAGGCTCCGCGCCCATCTGCGGCGTGTCAAAGATTACATCGTCGCTGGCTATATGCCGCAACTCGTAGTTCGCCGCAAACAGGGATGACGTCATGGACGATTTGATGGTTTGCAATTCATCCACAGAGATCAGCCCAGTTGAATAACAATCGTGCTTTTCGATATTCGGCATCATGGAAAACGCGTCTTCCTTATGCCAGGGTGTGCCGGTGTTGAAAATGCGACCGCCACGGTTGCGGATGTTCTGCAGCTCCTGATAGATCGTTTTTGTATGATCCCGTTCTGCGCGAGAAATACGGTCCTGTACGTTTACAATATCGTCCGTGAATATGCGGTCGAAATGCTTACCGGTCAGGGAACCGTTCACGCCGCACGCCACAAGCTGGCTCGTGCCCTTGTTATCCGCTGCCAAATTTGTGGAAATCTCCGTTGCGGATACCGTCGTCAAAATCAGCGGTTTCCCGTGGATCTTCTCGCACAGTGCCTCCATGTATGGCGATAGCAGCAGATTCCGCACCTGCCGCACAACCTCTTTCACGTCCGCATCCGTTTTTCGCATAAACAGCGTTTTGAGATTCGGCAGAAGAACGATGATCTCCGCTAGCGCAATCGAAACGCACGTTGTTTTATAACTGCCACGGTGCGCCTGCAAGGTTTTGTCCTCGTTCCCGCGCACCATATCCTGTATCCATACGTTGTGCAGCGCATCCAGCTTATTAAACCCAACAGCATGACCGAACGCGATGGGGTTATGTATCAGCAGTTCCGCCGCTTGTATCCGCGTCATTCTGCATCACCATCTTCTCCAACTCGTCCAATGCAATGCCCTTCGCGTCCGTCACCGCCACGTCCACGCTGTCACGCTGCCCCAAAAACTGTTTGCCGAGGAAAATCGCCATTGTAGCGTTTTTTTCAGCCAATCTCCACTGGCTCCGCCGCAGTGAAATTTTCCCCGCTCCCCGCTTTTTCTTGAATACTTCGGAGAAACTAGCATGATAGGTGCGTTTACACCAACCATCCAGTGTTTTATCGGTCACGTCAAACCAGCCGCAGATTTCCTCAAGCGTGCATTGCAGGCCGCAGAGGTTCTCGAACTGCTTCTGGTCTATTTCCTTTCTTGGCCTTGCCATACACGCCCTCCTTTCTGCGTTGGCGTTTTATAAACTTCTCCATGTCCCGCTTCAAATACGGGCTGCTGGTTTTGGCAATAATCGCCTGTGCTTCTTCAATCGTCATTCAGCAACACCGCTTTCTTCCCCGTAAACTTTTCCCACCGGTCAACAATGACATCGGCATACTTCGGATCATACTCCATGCAGAAAGCGTGTCTGCCATTCTGCTCCGCTGCCATAATCGTCGTGCCGGACCCAGCGAACAGGTCAAGCACATTCTCACCCGGCTTACTGGAGCACTGCATCTGGTAATCAAACAGCTTAATCGGTTTCATGGTCGGATGCTCCGCAGATTTGACAGGCTTATCAAAATTCAACACGGTTGTCTGCCTGCGGTTCTTGAAGAAATAGTGCTTCTTCCCTTCCGTCCAGCCGTACAGGCAAGGTTCGTGTGCTTCTTCTTCAATCTCGCTCTCGCCATACAGGCAAGGCTCATGTTTCCACTGGTAATCCTGTCTCCCCATCACAAGGGAGTTCTTCACCCAGATCAGGCACTGCCGGACACGCAGCATCGCATCTCTGCACGCGCCTCGGAAGTTATACCCCTCGCTGTCTGCGTGCCAAATGTAAAATGGAGCGCCGGGTTTCATAACCATCGCCGCATTAGAAAACGCGTCCGTCAGGAACCGTCTAAATGCCGTATCCTCCATATTGTCGTTCTTAATCTTCCCGGCGGTGCCCTGATAGTCCACATTGTACGGAGGGTCTGTGAGCAGCAAATCCATTTGTGCCCCCCCCACGAGCTTCTGTACGTCTGTAAAAGACGTGCTGTCTCCGCACATAAGGCGATGGTCTCCAAGCTGGTACACATCTCCCAATTTGCTCTTCGGTTCTTCCGGTAAAACAGGATTGTAGTTGTCCTCTATAACTGACGTGTCGAGTTCATCACGCAGCCCCCAATCAAAGTCAAACGCCGATAGGTCAAGACCAGGCAGTTCATCAGCCAGCAGATCAAAGTCCCAGTCGCTCTCGTTGCTCTTGTTGTCCACCAGCCGCAGGGCGTTTACCTGCTCCGGTGTCAGATCGTCCACACAGACGCACGGCACTTCTTCCATGCCCAGCTTCTTTGCTGCCATAGCGCGGCAGTGGCCGATTACAATCACGCCGTTGCGATCAATCACAATCGGCTGCACAAAGCCGTACTGCTTGATGCTCTCCGCAACGTTGTTAATCTGCCGCCTGTCATGCTTCTTTGCGTTGGATGCATACGGAATAATATCTGCAATCGGTTTGTTATGGATAACCATAAGTCTTCCTTTCCTGACGCACCGGCCTCCCACCACTGGCCTTTGTCATTGCCGCGTCCTTCCCCGGCTTTCGCCTCGCCTATTACGTTCCCGCCGTGAGCTATGCGCCCCGCAAGCATGCATAGCATCCGCCACGGCGAAATTCTTTTGTTTTACACAATCGGTCGGGTACCGGTGCGGATGGCTACTGACCTACACGACGGCCTTGTCCAGAGACAGCCGCCACCACGCCGCTTCCACATCTACAGATTTCGCCTCGGATTTTCGCCGCACACGCCGGTACCCAGACCAATCACGGAACTTTTCAGCCCTGCGCCGGTACGTCGGTCGCATCCGTTCATCTTTACAAAGCCGGTGCCAGCCAATACATAAATTCCTTCGTCCTGCCGCTTTCGTACAGCGCGCAGAAAAGACCACTTTCGCAGGCTTACGCTCCGTGCGGCTGCGAGGCAAGAGGTCACGCCTATGGTGCAGACGGTTGGACTCGAACCAACGACATACCTCCCGGCGCGGTGCTCTACCGACTGAGCTACGTCTGCATATTGCCCCGTCAGGGCGGAGCCGAAGCCCCGCCCCACAGGGTAGAAAAGAGGGGAAAAGAAATGAATCGGCACGGGCAGGTTGCCCCTGCATATCCAGCATACCTATATGTATATCTCCCGCGCACCCCTCAAACGAAAAATTTTTTTATATTTTTCATTCCCCCTCTTGACATACCACGCATTGCGTGGTAGTATATAGACAGATCAAGAAACAGTGCAGCCGCACAGCGGCAGAAAGGGAACTATCATGAAAAAGACTTTTTATTCCGTCACTTACGCAGTATGGGGATCCGACTTCTGCCGGGAGGCATGGTTTGACAGCAAGTCCGCAGCGGACGACTTCGCGGCGCACGATTTCCGGGACGACCCGGTGGCCCACACCTACAGCAAGGCGGACAGCATCCGCGCCGCCGAGGATCGCGTGGCCGCTACGGCCGCAGAACTGATCGGCTGATCGCATTACCGCTTCTGGCGGGGTTGAGCGCATCAGCCCCACCCCATAACCAAATTAACAGGAGGGACAGAACATGGAGATCAACACCCACGGACGGAACATCAACATGGAGGACTTGGCAAAAGCCTCCGACTACACCAAGGGCCTCGGCTCCCGCACTGGGGAGTACGCAGAGATCTTTTACGACAAGGCCACCGGCGAAGTCTGGGGCGCGTACCACTGGGACCGTGAGGAGTGGACGGTCTACCACGACGCTGACGTCATTAAGGTTGGCATCACCACCCGCTACAAGTCCCAGCAGCAGATCGCGGACATGATTGCGGACGCGATGGCGGACTACGAGCAGACAGAGTGCGAGAACGCCATATATCTGGCGGGTGGGACGCAGTCATGACGGCGCTTGACATTTCCCGCGCAGCGTGGTAACCTATTCTCGTCGGATGCAGGAGGCGCTTGCATCCGTGGATTGAAAAGGTGAGAAGGACAAGTCCTTCAACTGCGGGAAGAGCACCGGTCACCGGTGCTTTTCCTTTTTCACATTTTCACCTATGAAAGGATATTAAACATGACAGACAAACTGTTTTGCACCCTTTTCGCCGCAGCACTCGCCGTCGCCGACCGAGACACCTTTGTCTCCGACTGGTCGCTGTCCTCCGCCTGGGGCGATGCCCCGGACGCGGACATCCCCGCAGACCGCATCGACCTGCTGGCGCGTCTCTGGGACGCCGCCCACCTGACGATCCGCGACATCCGGCAGCACACCGGCCTATCCCAGGCGGCTTTTTCCACCCGGTACTGTATCCCCACCCGCACGCTGGAGGACTGGGAGCGCGGCGTGAGGAACTGCCCGGACTACCTGCGGCTCCTGCTGGCGCAGGCATCCGGCCTTTACACAAGACCATGACGACAAAAAGAGGACACCATGTAGGTGTCCTCTTTTTTATGTTTCCACGCCCTCATGAAAAACCGTCTCCCGCACGCAGCTTCCTAAGCCATTCTGGGAATTCGTTCATGTCAGAAATTCCTCCCCAATGCGGCCATGATCTTCTTGTCCACTTCCGTCAGTGTAACCAGCGCGTATTTCAAATCATAATCCATCGGTGGAGGCCCCGGCAAATCGCACTGTATAATATCCTCCGGGAAAAACGTCTCCCGAATGCCCTTGCACTCCGCCACGATGTATCGCCCCTTTGGATGCACATACACCACCGTAGCCTTGCGCACGGGGTACTGTTTTTCGGCCTTTCCGGATCCGGGGAACGGGTCCGGCATCGTCAGAAAGCGGGCGCGGATCACATCACCCTTCTGCATTGTCCCTCCACGGCGTATCTACGCACTCCGGTTTTTTGGACCGCATTTCGATCGCCCACAAAATGTTCCACGCCGCCGCCAGAAGGTGATCTTCGTCCTCCTGCCCGTCCAGATACTTCGCAGCGTGCCGCATAGCGCTGTCCATCAGACTGCTGGTGGGGATCCCTTTATCGACATTATGCACCCCGTACTTGATCGCCCCAGCCTCGCAGTGCTTGCTTACCTCTATGATCGCCGCCCACGGAAGAAGATCCATGCGGCCTTTTCCACTGTGCATATCCCGCTGCGCCCCTGTATTAAACGTCGTGCGCTCTCCGCTGTCCTTAATGTTCATGCTTGTCGTCCTTTCTCTCTCCGTAGGAGCAATAGCGCATATCCCCGTCGCTGTTGATGTAAGAGAAGTGGTTGACTTCGCACATATACCTCTTTCCTCCCTCGAACTCGTCTGCGATCAGGTAGTGCTTGCAGTCCTTGCAAAACACAACGTCTTTCTCCGCCATTTGCACCGCCCACTCGTAGTAGCTGACAATCTCGCCGTTGTCCTCCAGCTCCATCCAGTTCCGGTTGTGGTCTATGCCCCATTTGAGCCGCCGTTTTGCCGCAGCAAACTGTTCTTTGAAGTATTCCAGTCTCCGCTGCTGGTAATTAACTGCAACCAGTCTCATTGTCTACCCTCATTTCTACGCACACCGCGTGAGCAAAAATCATTGTCCGCAAAGTTGTAACCGATTTTACCCGGCTCTGTGGGGTGATTAAGCCTAAAGCAAAACTTGTTTGGTGCAAGCACTCGGCTTTCCTTGTAGTACTTGCTGTCCTTGCAGCGTACCACAACCTCTGCGTCTACGGTGGGGAGCTGCTCTGCATACTCCAACACTGTCTCAATGCCGTTGATAAAATGCTCGTTGGCGTGTTCTTTGTCACAACGGTTCGCCCGAATGGGAAACTCTTGCAGTTTGTCACCATCAATCAGCCGCATCGTTGTCACCTCCGTCCATCTTAGCCCCGCAGTTGGGGCAGTATTTATAAATGCCGTCAATGGACTGGTCAAGAGACCACCACGCACAAAACGGACACCTAATCTGACCGAGTGTGTTAAACGTTTGCGGGGTGTATTCCCACCGCCCATGCACCACCGGGGCCACGTCGGCAGCGGGGATGCTGTGAAAGTCCTCCGCCAAATCGTTATAGGCGTCTGCGTAAATTCCGCTTTCCCCGCCAAACTCTTCAAACGCTTTTTGGCATTCTTCCGATTGCTCACGGATATAAGCGATTGCCGCTTCGCGCTTAATGTATTCATCCATTGTCGTTCTCCTCCCCATTAAACCACTTCCGCAGTTTGTTAGCGCACGAAACACACAGCTCGTAGTCGTTGTCGTTTATATCGTTCTTAATTCGCCGCATACCGGCATAGGTCACGGCGTTGAACGGGTTGATCTCCGCACCACAGCGGTCACACACTCTCTTTGTCGCCATTGTCAGTCCTCCTCCACATAGCACCACTTTGGGCGGATGCTTATCATCACAGATTTGCTCATTCTTTGCCCTCCATCAGCTCACATTCCGCGCCGTCAGCGCGGTATACAGCAGGCACGCGCCCAGCCATTGCAAACTGGTAGCCCAGTCCCCCTTGCTGGCGATATTTACCACCAAACTGCCCAGCGCACCGGCTACCATCAGCAGAGGGAAAACAATTTTCAAAATTTCCATCACTCCACCTCCTGCATCCAGAATTCTCGCTTGCAATCGACACATTTTTTGACACAGCCACGAGGGTTCAAAGTTTTGTCTATGAAACACGGCTGTATGTCAATCAGGCCCGTACTTTTTGCGACGTACGCCTCCGGGTACTGCTCCAGAAACACGCTCTGTCTTGTTTTACGAGGATGCTCAGCAGCCCATTCTTCGACGATGGTCACAATGTTGTCATCATCAACCATCCCCTCCAATGCACTACACTCGCAGTCTTTTGCGGGGCATTGATAGCAGTCCCCGGCATGGTGGTAAAAGCGGCACATTCGGTCGCGTTCTTTGATAAACTTCACAGCGTCCATTTACTTTTCCCTCCATCTGCACCCGTCACAGGCACCCTCGTGTGCTTGTTTGTACTTCCCGCAGTATTGGCATAGCTCGTTGATAAGAGCTTTCCTGTCTGCTCCCAGCTTCATGTTGCTGTCAAACAGCGTTTCATTGATGGCGGCGTACTGCTCGGCGGCGTTCTTTGCGCTCTGCAAGCCCTCCCGTACTTCCAGCAGCTCCGCATTGTTCTCCTCCTTCACCGCCACGGCCTTTGCAAACTGTGCCAGTCCATCGCTCATGTCCGCGATCTGCGCATCCCGCCGCAGTACAGTGTCCCGCAGTCCGGCGTTGGCTTTCATCAGTGCCTCGATGTGCCGCTGCTGGTTCTCGATCAGGTCAGCGGCAGCGAGGTCTAACAGGTTGCGGCAGTTGATTCCATCACGCATAGGGCACTTGTAACATTCGTCATATTCTCCACCATCACAGCACCGCAGCGCGGTCACGATCTCATCTCTTGTCATGTCATCCCTCCTTATCCCAGCTCGCACGTCATCATGCCACCTTCGCAAATGTCCACGATGTGTTCGCACAATTCTTTGGGGATAACAGATCGTTCCATACTCCCCTTTAACCCCTGCGTCCCTGTCTTTGCCCCTCTCGGCGCAGCCACATGACACAGATCTCCGTTGTGACATGGCGGCTTAAACCCCGGATCTGGATGATTTGTCCAGATGTCCGTCGGCTTCATGCGCGTATCTCCGTACTGGCAGTACGTGACCGTATACCGCGGCAAGCCCTGCATCCACGTCATCTTCCGCATGCCGCCCCTCGGGTTCTCGATAAACCAATATACGGGGGACAACGCCAAGATCAACCGAAGAACGTGCTGGTCTACCTTGTCGCAGAACTTCGCATACTCGCTTACAGGGTCAAGGCTCCCTGTTTCTTCATTTTTGCGCCGGTGGTGGCTTATCGCCGCGATGGAAAACGTTGTGCAATCCGGGCTGGCCCATATTACATCCGGTCGGCCGAACTCCCGGATAATGTCGTTGGCTGTGACGTTCATAATATCTGCGTATAAATCGATGTTTTCAAACCGCTTGTCCCATTCGATGGAAAACACTTCGTGCCCATGCGCTTCAAACGCGTTGCCAATGCTCCGTGTCCCGGCAAATAACTCCAAAACTTTCATATCAATCTCCAAACACCACGCCGCACTCGTCCTTTAGCATATCCTTGATGTGCTTGCGCTTGATGCGGCCTTCGTTGATCTCCTGCGTGATCTTTTCCAGGCACTCGTACAGGTACGCGATGCTGTGGGTGTCCCGGCTGTCCGGTGTCTCCTCCTGGACGTGCCAGCCGCACTTGTCGATCAGCGCCATTGCCACCATGTCCATGCACTCCTGCGTGCCTCTGCGCTTGCCGTCCATAAAGATCCGGTCGTCCCGGCTCAAATGCTGCTTGCCCATTGTCAATACCTCACTCCTATGTAGTCCAGCACCCGCGCATAGCCAAGGCCGTCTTTCGTGGGTTTCCACAGCCCATCCGTGTCGAATGCCCCGCCGCCGATGCAGAATTGGTAGTGCTTCGGGTGCGTCAGTTTCATGCGTTCAAAGCGGTTGACGCCTTTTTCCAAGTGCGCCCCAAAGCCGCAGAACATACAGCCCGTCCTCTGGCATCCAGTGCAGTGCAGATTGCAGTCGATCAGCGTCGCGCCGTAGTCGTTCTCGCCGTCGCTGGCCACGATGTCGCCGTACACGCTGGCGTAGGGTATCCCACGCTCCACGATAAACCGAAGCACATCCTGCTCCGTCCAAAAGCTCATGGGCTTGCCCATCGGTCGCTTGCCCTCAAAGGCGTTGCAGCCGCTTTTCAGCCAATATGTCATGCGTAATCTGCTTTCTTCCGCCATCGTCGCTGTTGTAGCCTGCTGCTCGGTTTTGTGCGCGTAGGTTTTCAGCGGTGACTTTTTCATAATGGCGCAGCACTTCGCGGAGATTACAAACGGTGCGTACAACAGATATTCCCATTTCTCGCAGTTGTAGACAGACGGCTGGCCATCATTCCTCACCGCCTCTCCGCGTAGCCGCTTCATTCGTAGTGAGTTTGGGTTTCGCTTTGCGTCAGTAATACAGTCGGCCACCTCTTTGCTCACAATGCTGTACCCGTACTTCGTCACCACCTGCCGAATGTTCATCTTCGGGCGTAGACGGTGAAGGTTTACGGTCACGCGGGGAAACTCCCTCCGCAACCAGTCGGCGTACTCGTTGACAAACTTCTGTATCTCTGGGTACTCCAGCCCAGTGTTCACAAACACCAAGTTCAGCTCCCACGGCGGTGTCCTGAAACTCGACAGGTACCGCGCCGCCAGATACGCAAGCACCGTGCTGTCCTTGCCGCCGGAGAAACTGACGTAGCACTGCCCACCCCATGCGGTGTACCACTCGTCCAGCTTTTCGTAGGTCAGTATCTCCTTGTCCTGCACGTCAAGCGCCATCAGTTTCCTTGCCGCCTCATTCGTCAGCGGCTGGTTTGTGCGCTCCATGTCATACCTCCCGTATGGCAAACCCGTACCTACTGCGGAACAGCTTTGCTTTCATGGCATACTCGCGGGTACGCATCCCCTTCACGTCCTCCACCACCGGCAGCCAGTACCGCTGGCCGTAGCTGTCAGGAGCCGTTCTGCGCTCGTACACGAAGTCCGCGATGTAGTCGATACTTTTCACGCGGTCGCCCTCAAACGTCGTGTACGCCTCTTGCAAGCAGTATCGCACCTGCAATTTCAGCCCCCGTATCTCCCCGGCCTTTTGCAGCATCATCAGCGCATCGTAGCGCTCCGCCTCCTTCTTGCTATCAAAGGTCAGTTTGCCGCGCCGCGTCTTCTGCGCCTTGTACTTGCCGGGCTTTCGCATCTTCTCCATGACCTGCTTCTGTGCAGCAGGTCCCAGCCGCATCAGATCCTCACTGTTCATCCAACAACCCTCTTTTCTCCAGTCCGCGCTTGCTCATGGTGTAGCGCTTGATCGTCGTCATTTTCTGCTCTTTCCCGCAGCGCTGGCACACACCCTGCGCCCATCCGCGGAACGCTGGCTCGATAATGTATTCCGCCGCCATCTCCTGCAAACAGGTCACGCACAGCCGCGCTCTGGCCACGCGCCAGATGCCTTTATCCATCCAGCGCCTCCTTGGCCTCCTGCCACGTCATCCCGTGTTCCCTTGCATAGCGGGAGATACGTCCCCACTTGTGTTCCTTGTTGATGTAGTCCCGCATCCAAGCAAAACGCTCCATCGTATCCTGTGCCTGTTCTTCCTGCGCCTGCTCCTCCTGCGGCTCAATGCCCATCGTGATATCCGCCACATCGGGAAAAAATTTATTGCGTCTGGCATAGGCGACGGCGGCGGCTCTTACGTCCGCGTAGCTGTAAGGCTCTAAAGCGATCTCCCACGCCAGCTTCATTTTTGCCGTGACCTGCTTGTTCGGCCAGAACTGCGAAAACAGGGTAAAAAGCTTCTCGACTTCGCTTTTGTCCATTTCTTCCTCCTCCGGTAGTACATACTCCCGCCGCCGTAATATATAACATTCGTTCTCTTACTCTCCCTCTCCCTCTTACTCTCTCTCTTTCTCCCCCTCTTTCTCCTTGCGCCTTTGTTGCGCGTTTGTTTTGCGTTTGTTATCCGTTTGATTCTGATTTGTTCTGGCGGTTGGCGGCTTTATTTCTGCCGCTGTCCAGTGTGGGGCGAATCAAATTAAACGCGACACTGGCGGCGGGGGAGAGACTGCTGGACGGCTCCGTTTCGTTCAGCGCATAGTCGCAGATCGCCAGAAGAATCTCCGCCTGCTGCTTTTTGGGGAGAGGCTGTATCGCATCCCAGTAGGAGCTGTAAAACGTGAATTGTTTGCGCTTCACACCGCCTCACTCCTTCTTCATCGCCCCGATGACGTAAACGCCGCGCTCCTTGTCCAACGCCACCTGCACGGTGTAGTCCGTCAGTGCCTGCGTCACCAGCTTCGCAGGGATCTCCAGATGGTAGCCCCACAGTGTGTCGCAGTCCTCACGCTTCTCGCCGAACTGTACGGCACAGGCGGCGTAGTGCGCATCCATGCCGCGTTTGAACGCCTCGCTCACGCTCTCCGCGTCCTCGATGTGCTGCCGCTGGCGCTGTACGATGTTTTCCAGGTGCCGATTCTGCCGCCGCAGACCCTTGATCTCATCCTGCATCTTTCCCATTCTTTTCTTCCTTTCTCTCGTACTCGTCCGTCAGATGCCGTGCGATGGTGCAATGCTCCCACGCACCGGCACAGAATTGATTCATGAAGCGGGATGCCGCGCCGCCCGTCTCGAAGCTGACGCGGCTTCCGCCCTCGCAGCAAACCCGCCGTTTCTCGCTGCTGGTGAAGTAGGGGCAGGTGTACCGCTTGTGCCAGTAATCCATGCCGCTTACCCCTCCCATCAGAACGGCAGATCGCCGTCGTCCTCGATCTCGGTAAAGCCGGTGGGTTGTGCCGCCTCGGTAAAGCCGGTGGGTCGCGCCGCGCCGCTGTCCGCGTCCCGTTTGGCGTCGCCAAAGTAGATGTTGTCCGCCAGCACCTCGGCGTTTCGGCGCTTGTTGCCGTCCTTGTCCGTCCAGTCCCGCAGCTGCAAGCGCCCCTCCACCACGGCCATACGGCCCCTAGAGAAATACTTGGAGACAAACTCGGCGGTGTTGCGCCACGCCACAACGTCAATAAAATCCGTGTCCTTGGTGCCGTCCGCATTCTTAAAGTCGCGGTCTACCGCCAGCGTGAAGCTGGTGACAGCGGTACCGGACTGCGTTCTGCGCAGCTCCGGGTCACGGGTCAGACGACCCATGATGAAGATCTTGTTCAGCATTTCTTATCTCCTCTCATAAGTAGCTTTTTCCGAACTCGCGGCGGAAGTCCTCCTCCGTCCAGCCCTGCTCCTCCATTGCCTTGAGCTGCCCGTACCGCCTCAGACGCCGCATCTGGTCGCCGTTCTTGTGTACCGCGCCGCGCCCGTTCCGGTGGCAGCGGTTGCCGCACAGGTACACCACAAGGCCATACTTCTCGCTCTTCTTACGGTTTGCGCCGCCTAGGATGTGGTGGCGCTCCAGCGGGTCACTTGGGTCATTCCTCCCGCACAAGAAGCATCGCTTTTCGTTCATACGCTCACCTCTCCCCATCGGCTCACAAGGGCATCCAGCTCTCGCGGCGTCATGGTCTCGATGCCGACATCCCGGCAGTCCTGCACGATGGCATCTATCAGCCGTGCCATCTGCTCCGTGTCGTATACGGAGCTGCCGTACCAGACGGTCACGTTCACGCAGCCCTTGATTTTGCTGGGGCCGGTATCGGTCATCCAGCCGATACCGTTCCGCTCCCAGCTCCGGCAGAACGCCTCCGCCGCCTTTTCCCGAAGGCACAGCACCTCGCTGACGCCGCCGATGCTCTGTATCTCCTGCCGGTATACCCTCTCTCTCGCAACGCCGTAGTGCGCCGCCAGCTTGTCCAGCAGCACCCACGCATACCCGTTGGCATCCAGGCTCCGCCCTTTGCCCTTGATGGTGGCGGTGTACTCCTTGCCCGGCTTCAGCGCATCACAGACCTCCATCGCCGCCTCCGGCGACTTCACCCGCAGGCAGAGCCACGCACCCTCGCTGTCCTGCGACCAACGCGCCGCGTCAACCGTTATCTGCCGCATGGTTGTTCTCCGCTCTCATGCAGCCCCAGCAGAGCCGCTTGCCGTACTTCTTTACCGCGTTCTCTACGATCTCGTTGGTGGGATACACGCGATCCCCGCACTTTACCGCCTTGATGGGCAGGCCGCAGCACTCACACAGCACAGGGGTCTCTGCCTTGTTCTCCGGCTTGTCGTACTTGCTCTTGTCCGCGTCCCAATATACGTCCGCGCCAAATCCAAGCGCCTTACATGCCACGGAGATAGCGTCCGTCAGCGCCATCTTGAAGCACTCGTCGGAGGTATAAGGCCCATTCTTCTCCTTAGCGACAAACGCACTCCCGCCCGTGCCGGGGATCGCGTCAGACCACACGCCATCGGCCTTTACATACAGGTCAATGTCCAGAAATGCGGCTACTTCGCCGTTCGCGCCCTGCTCAAGCCGCTTGTCAGTGATGACGTATTTCCATCCAAAGCCGCAGGGGCCGAACGTCTCTGTCAGCGCCTTAATGCGCCACATGGGGTTGATGTCGGTCTTGCCCTTCAAGCGGCCCGCCTCGATGCGCCTTTTTGCGCTGTCCGGCACACTGCGCACCGCGTTATAGATAGCCAGGTTCTCCATCACTTCACCCCCATGTTCGACCGCTCACACAGCTCCGCGCCGGTCACGGCCATGCCGGACTTCAGAAGCGGCGCAATGTCCGTCTTGCTCACCGTCGGCTGGGCATAGGTGATCTTGCCGTCGTACCCGTTGTCCATGCACCACTGCACCACCGCGTCCATGTCGTTGATCTCCACCGCCGTGCTCTTGCGGTATGTCACGGCGCATTTGGCCGTCTGGAACGCCGCGCCGCCCAGCGCCTTCTCTGCGTAGTCCAGCAGCTTCTCCCGCTTGCGCTCCAGCTCCTTTCGCCGCTCGGCAAGCTCCTTCTCCTCCTCGCGGATGGCCTTTGCCTCCGCCGCCAGATTCTTTGTCCAGCAAAGTACGCCCTCGATCTTGGCGTCCCGCGCCATTTGCAGCGCCTCGAACGCATCAAAATCCAGCACCTCGCCGGTTTCCTGGTCGATCAGGCTCTCCAGCTCCCGGTCGATGTGATACAAACTCATACTCATTTCTGTTCCTCCCATGCGTCCCTCGCTTCAATGCAGCAATCGCACCCCACGATGACGCCGTCCTTGTTCTTGTAGTAGGTGTCCGTCTCCTCCCCACACACGGGGCAGACGGGCAGATCGTAGTCCTTCGGCTCTAAGGGCCGCTCCGGTTCCCAATACTGCATCACGCTTCTCATACCGGTCGACCCGCCGCTTTCAGCACATCCCGCATCGGCTTTCTGGCCTTGAGGATGGACATAGCCCGCGCCGTGTCCCGCTTGTACTGCCGGTACAGGTCGCCCAGCTCCTCCGTCTGGTAGTAGCCCTCGCCGTCGTTGCAGATCATCACGCCCTGCCGCTTGGCTTCGCTGACGGCCTTGCGCATCATCCGGTCGGAGGTCTGCATCGCCGCCGCCAACTCCGCGCGGCTGATGGCGTTTCGCCGCCCGTGGGGGATCAGCGCCGCAATACGCTCCGTTTCCGCCGTCCGCTGGGGGATGTCGGCCTTGTCCTCGTCGCCGTACAGATATGCCCGGCTGGTACGCAGTGCCGCCTCCAGCGCCGTCATGACCTCCTCCGTGGGCAGACACACGCCGTTTTCAAACCGGCTCACCATGCAGGTGTCGATACGGGGATCCACCAGCTTCAGCACACCGCTGACCGCCTCCTGCGTCAGGCCCAGCTCCAGCCGCCGTTCCTTCAATCGGTTCATCGTCCTTCCCTCTTTCTTTTTATCACCATTTTGGACCTCTCGCGCCTTGCGTTGTTCATGCTGTAAAAGTCGATCTCGCTGTACGCCGCGTAGCGCTTGGCCTTGTCAGCCTTGATGGTCTCCAGATACGCCGCGTACTCCTCGCACTGTCCGTGGCACTTCGGGTGTCTGCTCCGGCAGTCCTTGCAGGGCGTGCCCACTCTGTTCGTCAGCCCTACCATTCCCACTGCACCATTGCTTTCACCACACCAGCCTGCGCCGCCTCCTCGTGGGTCATCAGCACGTCCACCGTGTAGCCGTACACTCCGGTGTCGGCTGCTATGTACTCCTTGCCTCCGATGGTCACGGTGCTGCCCAGCGGGATAATGTCCGGGTCAACTGCCACCGCCTCGCCAATGGTCACCCACCGTCCGGAGGCCGTCAGCACCTGCCCTGCCTCGTTGCGGTTGATGTCCGCATAGGGCGTGCAGCAGGCGCAATAGCCGGTGATGTCGCATACCAGCAGATTCTCCGGCGGCTTTGCGGCGGACAGCACCGCCGCCTGCACCGCAGTGGGCAGGGGAGGGGGGACGTCCTCCGGCTCCTGTGCCTCCGGCAGCGTCAGCGCCCAGAGGAGGATGCCGATGATCAGCAGGATCATCAAAGCGTTGAGGATCCAGAGACGCCTGTTCCACCGCCGCTCCCAGCAGCGCTGGGAATACTCCCGCGCCCGCCTGTTCCGCTCTCTCATACCCGTTACCTCCATGTGTCCTAAATGTTCCAGGTGCAGCTCTTTGCCAGACGCTTAACTGCGTTGTCCCTGCAAATTGCCTTGATTGTGCATCGTACCGGCCGTCCTGTAGCGTTTTCTACGCCGGAAAATTCCATCCAGTGATAAGATTGCCCGCGAACGCCGGACGGCTTCATGCGCCCCTCCGGGAGTATCACATCAATCGTCTTTCGCTCTTTGTCGTAGCTTCCGAATACCGTTTCGCAATCGGAGAAAGACGTCTTGTACCTGCGGTACAACATCGTTTCGATTGTCGTTCCGTTCATCGCCCCAGCGCCTCCACGCCCTTGACGATGGCCCAGCTCAGCCACGCCGCGCCGATAAACGCCAGCGCCCATGCAAACGCGCTCATTTCGCACCTCCACACTTCTTCTCGTTCGGCACAAGGCCGACAAACTCAAGCCCTCTTCCACGGGCGTAAATCTCGCCCAAGATCTTCCCCAGCTTTACGGGGTCTGGGGGCGTTACCCAAATGATTTTGTACTCCGGCTTTTTACTCATTGCCTTTTCCTTTCTCCCGTGCTACAATAAGCACGGACACAATATCTTGTGGTGAAATTTGTCCCACCCGCCCCGCTCGATGCTGCAACATTGGGCGGGGCATTTTTTTACTGCCCGTCGCTGGATTCAAACAGCTCGTCCACCGTCACGCCGTACATCTTCGCCAACTTCTTGTGGTACTTCCGCAACGGTCGCCAGTCGCCAAGTTCCCAATGCGTTACGCAGGATAAGTCAACATTCAGTTTCTTTGCCACCTGTGCGCGGGTCAGTCCGGAGCGTTCTCGTAGCTCTCTCAATGTCAATTTTTGTGTCCTCCCTTCATTGTGAGTTATCATTGACTGCGGCGGGGAGATTTGCTATACTGCCGTTAGCCCTCTTTGGGCAACTTCAAAGGAGGTGGTTTTCGTGACCAACCTTTTGATTTTGCCTGTTCCCTTCCTGCCGGGTCGCAACAGCGGTTGCCAAAGCGCGTAAAACTGGCTAAATGCAGCAACTGATACGGCGGAGCACTCAGTGAAGAGGTTAAAACTCACGGTGATATGCCAGTAATCATATCCCACCGTATCGGGTACTCCCGATGGCTTACCAGCGAGAAGGCCATGCGCAGAACCAAAACTGCGAAAGTGGTAAGGCTCCAGAAGAACTTGTAGCACCATTGCAAGCGGCGAAAGCCTGCACGGGGCAAAGGGTAAACAAATTTGGACATTGGCCGGTGGGAATGGTGCTCCCGCCGGTCTTATGTTTCCCCGCCGCAGTCAATGCCCGCCGAAACCTCATAAACATGAGAAATCACACTTGACACTGCCCCGTAAGCGTATTACAATGAAATCGCCAAAAGACATTGCAAAAGCCGCTTTTATGGGGGCTGGTTTTTGTGTACCCTTTTCCGGTGGGCTTAGGTATATGATACCTCACAGATGCGAGGTTTGCAATAGGTAAATTCAGTGTTTATTGAGTTTTGGCAAATCTAACAAATATAGGCAAGCGAATATGTCAATTATGCAAGAGCGTGTCCTTTCTCTTATCCCTCGCAAACCTGACGGGAAATATGTGCATGGCGCAAAGGCTGATTTTGCAAGGGAACTTGGGTTTAAGAGCGGGGCGATAGTAAGCGATTGGGAATCAGGGAAAAGCGATTCATATAAAAATTATCTTTACCAAATCTCGGCGCTGCATGGCGTATCCGTTGAATACCTCCGTGGCGAAACGGACGACCCGGGCATAAAAGAAGCCCCCGCCACAGAGGGCGAGGGCTATACAGATTTGCAGAAGGCCGCTATTCAGTTTGTGTTGTCATTACCGCCGGAAAAGCTGGAGCGGTTTATAAAAATGGGTCGCGCTGCTTTTGAGGAAGACCAATGAAAGAAATCATTATTGCACGCAGTTAAATGCCGTGATCGAGTGCAAGCGGAAAGCCAACGGTTAAAATGCGGCCTTTCCGGCTTCGCCCTCTTTCTAAAACACCTCAAGTTCCCTGGTAAACAGGTTTCGCGCCATTCGGTAAAGCTCGGTCATTGCGGTCTCGCGATCCATGCCGTCGCATTCCAGGCCGATTTCATACTCGACGCCTTTTTCTTTACTGATCGCCCAAATTTTCATTTTAGAGCCTCCATGATTTTTTGAAGTTGTTCGTCGGATAACTTTTGTATCAGGTCAAAGGCTTCTGCCAGCATTTTTTGATACTCTATTGTATCACTTTTCACGTCTTCGCGCAACATTTTGTGTCCCTCCAAATGATTATAGTAACGGGGCTATATGTCGATTATTGCACTTTGTGCAGTCGAAAATATAAGAAAATGGAGAGTTGAGATGAAAAAGTTTTTGCTTATCGCGATGTCTTTGGTTCTCGCGCTCGGCATGTTAACCGCCTGCGGGGGAACAAATCAGACCAAGCCAGAAAACGAGCCGGTAACTCCGCCCGATCTCGTTGGAGAGTGGAAGCAGACAAACAGCGATGCAGAGGACGCATGGCAGGCCGCTACCATTTCCGGAGATGCCATTGAGGTGTATTGGGTATCTGATAATGGAGACACCAAAGCCCTCTATTGGGCTGGCACTTTTGATGCCCCTCCCACGGCGGATGAGCCGTACACCTGGGAATCGGAAAATGATAAAGACCAGACCGATATGGCAATTCTCGCCAGCGGCGATGACACCAAGACGTTTACCTATCAGGACGGCGTAATTAGCTACGAAGTGTCTGCTATGGGAGCTACGCAGACCGTAAAACTTGAGAAGCAATAAGTAACTAAAGGCACTGCCGCTCTCCGCAACAAACGGCAGTGCCTTTTTGCAGGCAGCGAGGAGCGGTCGCCGCTGCATAATTTGACCATACTCCGCGTTGCTTGACTACTTCAACGCCAAAACCTTGCAATAAAACAGCGTGTGGCGAGGTTCGGTAAGCCCTCATCTTGCGACTTCGCGGTGCCAAAATCGGAGAAATTAAGGTGATGCAAATGAACATTCAAGAGGTGTGTAGAATCCGCAAAGAAGAATTGAAACTGACCTATCAGGACATTTCCGACTCTTCCGGCGTACCGTTGTCCACCGTGCAGAATTTCTTTTCCAAGTTTTCAAAGTCGCCGTCCATTTACACTGTCGCGCCGATCTGCAAGGCAATGGGCATATCCCTTGATGAGACGTTCGGAATTTCCGAACACCTGACGCCGACCGAGGAAACTTTGCAGGCGCGGAATGATGAGCTGGAACGCCATGTTGACGCAAAAGCAGACATGATCGAGATCATGCGGCGTGGAGTGCGTATCCGCAACGGCGTGATTGCTATAATGTTTTTTATAATTGTTCTTCTCGCTGCGTGGTGCGTGTACATTGATTTTCATTGTATAGATTACGGATTTTGGAGGGGGATTTGATGATAGCGGCATTGATGAGAGTGGCTTTGATAAGAGTGGCTTTGTATATCCGCGTCTCAAGCGAAGAACAGGCGCGGCATGGCCTGTCCCTGCAAGAGCAGCGGGACGCGCTGATAAGATATGCAAAAGCAAATAAAATGACCGTGGTGGGCATATATGAGGACGCGGGAATATCCGCGAGAAAGCCGTATAAAAAGCGTCCGGCGCTCCTGCGACTGCTGGGCGATTGCAAAGACGGTAAGATAGACATGATTCTGTTTGTCAAACTTGACCGCTGGTTTCGCAATGTCGCGGGGTATTACGATGTACAAACACAGCTCGACCAGTACGGCGTAACATGGCAAGCGACGGAAGAAGATTACGAAACACGGACTGCTTCAGGGCGTTTAAAGGTCAATATTATGTTGTCAGTCGCGCAAGACGAGGCCGACCGCACAAGCGAACGAATCAAATTTATCAACGATGGAAAACGGGCAAAAGGACAACCGGCAGGCTCAAAAGCGCCTTTAGGGTATGTCATCACGGACAGGCAATACCAGATTGATAACGGCACGGTAGATGCAGCGCGAGATATGTTCGCCGCGTTCATCCGGCTAAAAAGCGTCCTTGCCGTAAAGCGATATATGCTTGACACATGGGGCATTGACCGGGCTTATAGCAAGTATGTAAACTATTTCCGCAACCGTCTTTACATCGGCGAGGTTTACGGCATCGAAAATGCTTGTCCGGCGTTGGTTAGCAAGCAAGACTTTGACATTGTAAATGATATTATTCGCCAGCGGTCACAACGCTGTGCGGGAGTTGACACAGACCGCGTGTATCTGTTTTCCGGGATACTGCATTGTAAAGAATGCGGGAAAACGATGCAATCGGAAACCGTAAAGAAGACATATACATATTACCGATGCCGGACTCGGATGCTTGATAACACCTCTTGCCCTCACACAAAAAGGATACGAGAGGATGTGTTGGAAGACTACCTACTACACGAGCTTGCTGGAATCGCAGAGCGGAACAATCGGTACTACAAAAAGGCCGAAAAAAAGCCCACGCAAAGCGCGGACTCGATACGAAAGAAAATGAGCAAACTAAAAACGCTATACCTAAACGATTTGATTGAGCTTGACGATTATAAAGCGGAATACTCGATCTTGAAAAGATCCCTCGAAACCGTGGAGGAAAAGCCGAAGACAGACATCGACGCCTTGAGAAACGGGCTGGGCGAATATGGCACATACTCTCGGGAAGAAAAAAAGGAATTCTGGACGCGCTTCATCAAGCGGATTGATGCAGACAACGATGGCGCGTTTTTCGTAACGCCGCGTTAGGCATATTTTACCTTGGCGGACACAAAGGGTAAGTATACCTAAAAAATCCCCCGCCGTAAATGACGGGGGATTTTTTACCTATCGAGTTTACGCATGACGCTGTTGTAGACGCGCTCGTTAACAACTTTCAAACTGTCCATCAGTTCGTCCATAACCGCCCATGCCACACTTGGCTCAACAGCTGATACGGCCCGCAGAAAGTCGCTGTCGCCGAAAACTTCAACCGGTGCAGGAGCGGCGGAATACAGCATTGGCGACATTTTGTCGTTAACGTCGTTTTGCTGGTTAAGCACCGTATACAGCACGGCAAGGCGTTCATAGTTTGTCCAGCTGGACTCTTCGGTTTCTAACCGCGCTATCCACCTTTTGATCTCGGTCTCATCAATCATGGGGCGTTTACCCCCTTTCGTCCTCCAGCACGTCCATGCAGCGCTGAATGGCGCTTCGGATGGTGTCATCGTCTGCGCTATCCAGCATATCTTGCAACTGCCGTCTCATTCCGTCGCGTGCGCTGTCGCGGCTGTAATGACCCCGGACATAATGCTTTCGGCTTCTTGCGTAGGAGCTACCGCCTCCGTACTCATCGTGCGGATACCGCCGCGGCTGATACCCAGCTCTGGAATAGCCGCCATCTTCAATTGCCTCAATTTTATCCAGATTTTTGATGGTGCTTGCCAGTTTGTGCGCGATATCCAGATCACCTGCTCCAAGCTCACCCTTTCTGGCAATTTCATCCAGCTCATCGCAAAGCATATCGCGCAGCTCATACATAGATTTCATGCTCATGCTTTACCTCCTTTCAGCAGACGCGCTCCACGATCATGTTGCTATTGGCAAAGCTGATCGCCTGAGCGCTGGTGTTCTCCATCGCCACCGTTACGCAACAGCCCTTCGGCACGTCCACGTTGGCAGCGACGAAGATATTGAAATAATTCTCCACGGCGGCGGGCGTTACTGTCGCAACAGCGCTGGTCAGCGGCTCACCGTTGATAGCCAGCGCGGTGGAGATCGCGCCCACCGTGCCGCCGGTGGGGATGGCGATGTTTCCGCCGAAGGACACACGGAAACGCGCCTTGCACTGGTTTGTCAGGCCACGCAAGAACACCTGCCCGCTGCCCTCGCGGTGTACGATGCAGGACTTGCCCGCAACGGCAGTTTCCGTCAGCGGTACATTCTGCCCGGCAGGAACAGAAACGATGTTGGTATTTACATATTCAGCCAAAATACTCACTCCTTTCAAAAATGCAGACGGCGGAGCTATTGCCCCGCCGCCTTTCAATATCAGCCCGGAGCTGAACAATTTCCGTTTTGGAAATAGATTTCTATGCAGTTGTCAGCAGCCGGAGCAGCCGGTGTAGCTGCCAGCCCACGGGTTGCAGGATGCATACGCCGGGATAGGCGTAGGCCGCAGCTGGGAGATCAGATAGTTGTTCTGCGCCGCCTGAGACGCGGCCAGACGCAGCTCCTGATTTGCGCTCTCCAGATCGCGCATCTTGGAGTTGGTCAGGAAGTCCAGGATGGCGCGGCTGTTGGCGTTCTGATTCTCCACGATGTCGCGGGTGGCGTTCTGCACGGTGTTCCGCGTGTCACACGCCTGCGTCGCCATGTCGTAGCGCACCTGCGCGATGGCGGCTCTGTTCTCGCAACAGCAGTTTGCCGCCTGCATCTGCATAGCGCTGAGCTGCTGCATCAGTGCGGCCTGCTGGTTGGCGCGGGACAGCTCGGCATTGCCGAAGCCGGTCAACAGCGTGTTGTTCACGGCATAGAAGCCGTCGCACAGCCCGCCGTTGATGATATCCATCTTGCGCTCGATATTGGAGAAGTCGGAGGCCAGCACATAGCCGTCCACCACACCGCCGGAATTGCCAGCGTTGTTGCCCCAGCCATTGCCGCCCCAGCCGCAGAACGCGAACAGGAACAGGATGATGAGGAACCACGCGCCGTCACCGCCAAAGCCAAAGCCGTTACCGCTGCCATTGGCAGGGGTCACAGGCATGGTCATGGTGGGCATACCCTCGGAAAGAGACATAGTATCACTCCTTTTTATTGATGTAATTTATCTGAATCGCGGCCACGATCAAGAAACAAGTTACGTTTTGTCTTACGTTCCGTCTTACGTTTCGTCTTATGTTTTGCTTATTCCATCAGACTTTGAAATTGCTTCGCCATCTGCTGGAGCTGGTTCAACTGCTGCTGCGTGAGCTTGCCGCTTTGCAGCAGCTTCTCCACCTCTACCTTGGGGTCGCCCTGGAAATTCGCCTTGAACTGCTTGAACTGCTGCACCATCTGCATAAAACCGTTGCCGCCGCCCATTGCACCGAAAAACGGATTATTCATCGCTCTTTTCCTCCTTGCGCTTCTTGCCCTTCATTTCGCTCACAAGCGCCGCCAGCGCGTCAAACTCTTTACGGGTCACATATTCCGCAGCGGGCGCTTTCTGCGTGTCAGGAGCGCTTGCAAGCCGCTCCACAAGGTCGTACACCTTGAGCGTCGGCTTGCCGCTTGCATCGGCCTGTTTCAGATACACCGTGGGCGCCGTCGAATCCCACAGCGCCACCGCCGCATTGGGAGCGACCATCCAGCTTCTTGCCTCCTGTTCGCCGGATACCCACTGCACGCCGCTCTGCGGCAGGAGATTTTGCGGCATCGGAGGAATAGCCTGCATCTGCTGCTGCCTCAGCTGGGCGAGGTTGTCCTGCATCGGCGGCATATAGGGGTTTCCATAGTAGGGGTAGTTCATGCTTCATCCGTCCTTTCCCAATAATACAAAACTGTTTCGTTGCTGCTGTCCCAGCTGTCATATAAAACACCATCTTGTACACACACGACATGACCGGAGAGCGCGAGAATATACGTCCCAAATGGGTGCTCATCGGCAAAACGGCCAACTGTGTAACAATCAGGACAGGTATCCGGCACGATGTACCGTCGGAAACCTACCGACCGAAGATAAGCGCCCCAGCAGGAGTTAGCCGACGGCATATCCCCGTCAAGATATCCCTGTACGCAAAGCCGGAGGTACGTCTCACCCCAGTCCTTGCCAGTTGCTTTTGATATGGCTCTGACGGTACAGTCGCCTACGTTTTTACCTCGTGGGTTTTCATTGTAGTAGCTATACATATTCGCGCCTATCGTCGTGGAAAAGCTCCACGATGCGCACAAGGAAAAGCAATCCAGCAAAGTCCGCTCCGTATTGGTCGCATATATCCCGCGCCATATCCGCCGTATACCCGCACGTCAGCAGCCGATCCATTACACTCATTTCGACACCCCCTGTATATCTCACAACATACAATAAAAAAGACCCAACAAAGAGCCTGAAAAAGGTCTTTGTTGGGTCTTCTATTTATGGGTTTTTGATATGGTCGGCAATCTTTTGGTAACCGTTGCGGCGGCACTTCTTGACATACTCGACCGACGAAAACAGCCTGTTTGCCACCTGCTGGCGGGATTGTTGCTTAACGTCGCACGCGATGATGCAAAACGCCTCGTCTCCCGGAAGCTCAAGCGCGGCAACGTAATCAATGGCGCGTTGCGGGGACATACTGCGCAGTCTTGCGCGGATGTCTCGGTAAGTTGTATTCATGGCGATCATATTCGCCGTGGACTTGCGGAGCTTTGGTGGAAGCAGGGGTCGGCGCATCGTTATCCCTGTTTCGTCCAGAGTTTTGGATCCGTAAATGTGTCGCTCTCTTCACATAGAAAAAACGATTTTCTTACTGCCCCAGCAGCTTGCCCCACGTCCCTTTCCCGGCAATGCCGTCAGCGCCGAGGCCGTACTTGATCTGGAACTTCTTCAGCGCCGCTTCCGTGCCGCTGCCGAAGTCGCCATCCGCACCGGCCGCGCCGCAGGAGAACCCGTAGGCGATCAGCGCCGCTTGCAGGGTCTTCACGTCCGCGCCCTCCATGCCGCGCTTGAGCATCCGTACCTGCATGGGCAGCGTCGTGTCCTTCTCCGCAGGCACCGGCACCGGCACGTTGGCGCTCTCCACGAACGTCACACCCAGTGCGTTGCACAGCCCCTTGGCGATGGTCTCGCCGATCAGGGTGGTGTTGTCGATGATCCACTGTGCAACACTGGGAACATCGTGGAAGTCCGTCTCGATGTACACCGTCGTGGCGGCAGGATGCTTCACCTCGTACAGTGCGGGATAGGCTCGGATCACGTCCGGCGCACCCGGCGTAATCGGGCCAAGTACGTCCATTACAGCCTGACACGCTTTGTACCCGGCACTGTTCCGGTCGCCGCTGTAACAGAACAGATGCGTACCGCTGGCCTTGCCATTGCAGGCATTGGAATGGATGGGGACGTGCAGATCAGCCTTGAAGCGATTGGACGCCGCCACACGGTTCTGCATGGTGTCGTACTGCCCCAGCATCACCTCCACGCCGGAGCGCTCCAGAGCGGCCTTGCAAGCCTCTGCAATGCGTCCGCACTGGATGGCCTCGGTGGTGTCGCCCACCGCGTAGGTGTTGCGCCGCTGGTCGCTGGGGGACAGATACACCCGCTTAGCCATTGTTCTTCGCCTCCTTGTGGTACTGCGCCGTAGAGATGCACAGCACCGCGCCGAGGAACGTGTCCACGGCGGTGATGGTAGTCACCACCTCGTCGGCATAGGGCCACGCCCACACCGCTGCCAGCGCCGCGTACAGCGTGGCCACGGCAGGCATAACGATGATAACCAGCCATTTCAGGATGTCGTATACCTTGTTGTTCAGCTTCATAACAAATTCCTTTCCGGCCTTACTTGGCCTGTTCCATTTTTTGCCTTACCGTATGGGCAGCTTCCGCACTTCCTCCATGACGCGCCGTGCGCTGCCGTTGCCGCCCATCTCCTCATACGGCTCATAGAGATACACCTGCAAGTTCTCATACTCGTCTTGTGTGACGTAGCCCCGCTCGATGTACACCATGCCGAGGTGGATGATGCGGTCGTGGGCAAGCCCCACCAGCATCTTCCGCTCCGCATCGTCTGCCTTGCTGCGCTTGGCCGTCAGCTCCATCCGCTTGAGGATCACCTTGCTCACCACGCCCCACAGGGCGGTGGAGGTCAACAGTGCCACAAGAAGCGGCACCGCCACCTGCGTCCACACTTCCATCCGGTCACCTCCTACAACTCGGCGCTGAGCACGATCTGTGCCCCTTGCTGCAAGAACAGGGTGTAGGTCTCGCCCGCCGTCAGGCCGCTGGACGAAAAGATCAGGCTTCGCATGCTGCAAGCCCCGCCGGTTTGCATCGCCCAGCCGCCTGTGACCCTGGTGACGTCCTTCGGACTGCCGGAGGTCTTTCCCACCTTAAGCAACGCGACGCCGCCGGTGGGGATAGTGGGCGTGGGCGATATGCGCATGGGCACAGCCAGCGGGATGGGTACCCACAGGTCGACGGTGTTGTTGGCGTACCCGATGGCCACTCCGTTGCCACTTGTGTCGTAGGGAGTGGAGATGATCTGGAGATAGCGCATGCACCTGGTCAGCTCCTCGCCGTAATCGGGGATCTCGTTCAACACCCACGCGCCGCTGCTGTTCTGATGGGCCAGCGTTTGCTCCGTCCCCAACTCCAGCTTGACGGCCACGAGTTTTTCCCCCGCCGCCGTGACTGTGACCGTCTTGGTTTCGCTGTTGTAAGTCGGCACCACCTCGCCCACTCCGGCCTGCGTCAGGGCAGATGCCGTCACCGTGCCGACCGGTGCAGTCTCCAACACCTGCTGCATGGTTCCGTTCAGCGTGATGCCGTCCGTGTTGATCGTCACGCTGCCGCTCACCAGCTTCCAGCGATCCAGAAAATACCCGGCGCTGCTGATGGTGCCGCTGACGTCCCGCTGGTTCACCGGATTGCCGAAGTACCAGTTGATTATCAGATTCCGGTTGCAGGGCTGCACTTTGGTTGCGATGACGCTGCCGCTGATGGCGATACCATCGCCCGCCGTATACGGTGCTGGTGCGCCGATGTTTGTCCGTGCCTGCGCTTTCTGCGTGTCAGACAGTGCTTGCGATGCATTGTACTTGACGGCACCGTCAACCGATGTCGCGGCTTCCACTGCGCTCTGGGCCGCGGCCGTTGCGCTTGCCGCTGCGTTCTGCGCCGCAGTCACGGCATTTGCAATAGCGGCTGTCAAAACATTGTAGTAATCGCTTGAAATGATTTGCGCATCAGGATATACAGATGCGGCAACATCAATTTTGAATGCGAAAGAAGCAAGTTTGCTGTTGCTCGATCCGTAAATATCGACCTGTGCAAACACATCACCTGCAACGGTAAGGACTTGCGCGGCAACGGGAATTGTGACAACATTTCCGTCAACGTCAACGACATTTCCCACTTCATCTGCGTCATACATTCCGCCTGTACCATCAGGCTTCGTGAAGCGCAGCATAACACTTGCAGAACCAACATCGTATGCGCTTGCGCCGTCCCACAAGGAAGCTACAATGTAACGGCTGTTGCTGTCATTCTGCACCATCTTCAGGACGGGCGGCACAATGTCGGTGGAAAGATTAAGGTTTACCGCTTGATTGACGCTCATTCAATATCACCTCTTAAAAGTTTTTCACTTCGGAGACGGACGCAATACTTCCGGTTCCGCCGGTCTTTGTGGCGTTGCCGCTGCCGTCAAAGTTAAATGCGCAATACCAATCGTTGGATGCACACTGGAATGCTCCCGATACGCCTGACGGGATAAAGCAACTGGCCTTGTTATTACTGCCACCAGTGCAATAAACCACGTAACCGATTGTTTTTTTCTCTGGAAATGCGACAGTAGAGCCGTTCATCTTGTAGCTTGTGGCGTCCACCGATCCGCCAACGGACAAATCTTTCTCAATGTCTCCATACTTTGCCCCAATTGTATTCGCAATGGCCCGTCCAAACCCAACGGAAAAAACAACGTTTTCTGTGTCGGCTCCGGTGGTGTTGTTGTGGTACACGCGGTATATTTTCAGCATGTTATCACCGTCAGAAGGATCAAGCCGCAGCGCCCATCGCGTAGTAAAATTGACAGTGCGCGTACCTGCGATGATCTGCTGAATCTGTACGGTATCAGTGATACTAATTGTGCCGTCCCCGTTTACGTCCAGTTTTTCATAGTCCGCCAGCGTAGGCGTGACAGCCTTGGTGTTGATTTGCCCGATGCGGTCAAGATCGGCCTGCGAATAGTCCGAATTCCGGTATTTTGCGCCGTTTCCGATTGTGGATAGTTTGGTGTTGAAAAGCTCCATATCTCCGGTGCTAAGATTCCACTTGCTTTTCCCGTCTTGTGACTTGATAAGTACGGCCGTAAGCGTCCCAACGTCCATGAAATCAGCTACAATATGACCGTCCTGTGTGATTGCTGTTGCGTATGTCCCGTTGTAACCGTTGCTGCTGAAGCCAAAGCCGCCAATATTGAAGCGCCACACCTTTTGAGCGGTTGCAATATCGTCAGTATCCATGATAAGGAACTCAATAGGTTTTCCGTTACCATCGTACACAAACCGGATGTTACCACCGGACGCACCAGTGATAGCCTTTGTCGCGTTTTCTACCGCCGATGTTTCCCGCTGCCGAACTGCGCTGTTCGGATCATAAATCGCAGTTTGCAAAGACTTGACAGAACCTTGCAAAGACGGAATCACAGTTGACAAAGTGACCTTGTTTTTGCTTGCATCATTCGGATAGATGCAATACTCAACAATTCTGTGCGCAACCCTTGTGTTGAACTTCTTATCAAGCAGCCACACAGCCTTGTGCATCTGCAACTTCTGGAAGCTGTAGTCGCTGTCGATTGCAGCAACGTCCACAACATCGCACTCATAGCTGACAGCCGGGACAGCATTTGCGTCCAGCGTGGCTTGTGCATATTCAAGCAAGGATTCTTTGTTCGTGAAGCGTTCATCACTAATCGCCACGCCGTAGATGATTCTGTTGGAATAGGTATAGTTTTCAACGTAGTCTTTGCCGTTGTTGATGCTGGCGAAAGTCATTCCGTCAGCACCTTTCGCCCGTAGACGTGTGCAGAAGGAAGAACTGTCACCTGCAATGTCAAGCTGACGAAGGTTCAATTCTTCGGCCAAGAAAGCGTATTGCGGCTTGTTGTCGGACGGGCAAAGGATTGTGACGGTCTTTGCCGCTGTGTCAAACATAGCGGTCACGCCGGTCCATGTATCTTCCACCTGTTCGATGATCTCCATCGGTGTCAACGCACCAGTGATTGTACGGCGCGTTGTGATACCAGTGTTATCAACAAGACTCCATCCAACAGATGTAAGCGCAGCCGACAAATGATCGTGCGGCGTTGCGCTTGCATCGTAGTCCGTTTGAACGGAACGCAGTTCATCAAGGTCAAGTTCGCAGGTGATGTTGTCTCCATTGACAATCTTGACAAGATATGCCTGGTTCCGCGTGGTTTCGTGGACGCTCTGCTCATTTACGATCTTGATGTCATCGGGGACAGAGAAAGACAGCTCATTGATTCCGTTGTATTTTTGTTTTATGCAATAGTCATCTACTGCCAGAATTGTTCCATCCGAAAGTGTTAGCATATTTCACCACCAATCACAAAAAAACCGGATAATATTCTATATCTGCTTCCGTTGTGCAACGGACTTCATTCTCTCCAGGCTGTAAAAAAGGAAAACTGACGAAATCTGTGTCCGCAATCAATACGGGTGTTCCGTTTTTTAACAGTCTTCCAGTCAATCCGTCAACAACCAGCTCGTCTCCCGGTTTGCAACCAAGGAAGGTTATCCCCGCCAGAACGAACGAGCCATCTCGATCCGATTTAACGGTTGCCTTGTATAGCGTTTCCGGCGCGGTGGAGAAACACATAACAGCTGGGGTCTTCGCCGACACCAACTCGCCGCGCTGATACCCCAGAAACTCAAGCGTAAAATCCAGGACGCCATTACTAACCGATTCTGCTTCTCCTGCGCTCACAAGAGCCGCGACATATCTATCTCCATTTGACAGCATGATATCAACTTTATCGCCAAGGCACATAGACAGGATCGCGGACTTTGTTCTGGATGCGTCGACGGCAGAACTTTTCACAATTCGCACGGGGATCTTAAGAGACTTTAAACCAATTTTCGCTTTTGTCGCTACATAGGCAGAACATCCTCCCGCATACACAGACCTGTTAACAGGCGCGGAGGTAACAATATAGCCCGTGCTGATATATGCGCCATTTTGCGTCATTTCTTTGCCGTTAATATACCACTCGAGCATACTGTTACCCCCTAACAAGTTGAAGTTGTGCGCCCATATACGGCGCGACAAAACGTGCCAGTTCCTTTCCACTCGGCGAAACGACGGTAAGGTGGATGCTTCTATCGCTTCCCCGGGCACTGCTTGTACCCGGCAATTCTCCGATGGGCGCAGATGCAGAAAAACCTATTTCTGCGGCATCAAAAGTCATGCTTCCTTCAATGTCTTTTTTTATAGATGCAAATTTTTCTCCGAATCCATCCCCAAGTCCCTCCGCCATAAATCCGCCAATGCCAGCAAAAACCTTAGACGGGCTGTGAATTCCGAGTAGATTTTTTACACCGTCAATAACTCCGCTAAAGAGACCCTTTACACAGCCCCACAGCCAGTCCCCCATGCTGCTTATGCCATCCCACAATCCGCGGATGAGGTCTTTGCCGACGCTCAAAATGTCGGGGATGCCGCTTATAAGGCTCTTTACAATTGTCTGAATGATTTGTGGGACTTTTGCGGCGAGTTGCGGTAGCGCTTCAATCAATCCTCCTGCCAGCGCCACAATTAGCTTGATCCCACCGTCAACCAGCGTCGGAAGGTTTTCAATCAGCTTGTCGACAATTGTATCGACCAATTCAAGAACACAGCTAATCAGAAGATCAATGTTGTCAAGAACTCCGTTAACCAGCGCCGTAATTAAATCCATACCAGCCGCAACTATGCTCGGAAGATTCTCAAGCAAAATCTGAACGGCCATCGGAATAATTGTCTGTGACGCTTCTGTTATGAGCTGCGTAAGCCCCTGAATAATCACGTTCACGCGAGGAATAATGTTTCCGCCAACAGTAACAACACTGTCGACAAAACTGCTTGTCAGTTCTGAAAAATTTGCGTTGTCATCGGCGATGCCAGTAAGCAGATTTTCCCATGCACCTTTCATGGAAGCCACGGAGCCTTGAATCGTATCAGCTGCTTCCCTTGATGCGTACCCCTGCATTCCAACCATTTCGATGTAATCTACAAGGGCGCTTTGACAATCAGCCAGGTTCTCGATTTGATACTCTGTGGCGCGCCCGTTTGCCGCGTTCCACTCGTTTACCTTGTCGATAACATCTTGAAAGCCTTCTTTTGTGGGCGTGATGCCGATTTGAAGGTTATCCAACATGGTATAGTTGGACTTCATAATTCCGTTGAAAGCATTTTGAACTGCTTCTTGAGAATTACCGGTCGCCGCTACAACGTCTGCTTCAGCATTGATGATCTTGTCGGCAAGCTCTGCCGCCGCTTGTTCGTTTCCACCGAGCGCCGTTTTTAAGCCCGTTGCAAATCCGTTTACTTGACGCAGGTATTCGTTCTGGCTCATTTGAACGGTGCTATATGCGTTTTTGGCTTTATCTGCGATAAAGTCGTAAGCTCCTCCAAACATCAGCTCTGCGCCGCCTACGAGCTGCTCATAGTCGGCATAGGCAGCCATCGCCTGTTTGCTAACAGCTACAATAGCCGTGCCTCCCGCAGTAACAGCCGCCGCGCCAACTTTGGCAGCAGTCGCAAGCCCGCCTTTAAGCTTATTTGCAAGCGTTTCTGCTCTGCTGCTTGTTTCCCCCAAACCAATGTCTACGTCGCTGTTATCAACAGTGATTTTCACAAAAAGATCAAGCAGGTTCATTTTTTCACCACCAATCCGCACCGCGCGACCACATCGGCGGTAATCTCTTCGCACGTTCTGTTGTCCTGCTTTTTCGGCTCAATCATATCAGCGTATCGCGCCTTGATGTAGTTCCCTCCCGCGTATCGCGCCGTGTTTTCTGCCACAATGCGCAGCGCGTCCGTCACATAGATGTGGTATGCGTCGTTTCTTGCTTTTTCATTGAGCCGTGCCGTGCAGTATCGCAGGAACGGTTTTATTCGCTTTTGCCCTCGGTATTCTCCGGCGCAGAGCCAGAGGATTTCTCGCTCTGCGCCGAGATAAAAAGCGTGACGAATGCTTCGTCCGTCAACAGCTCCACCGCGTCCCGCGTCAGCTTCACAAGGTTCAGTGCGCCCTTGTAATCGTCTGCGCTCACGCCCTCAATAGCCGCAAGAATGGCAATAATATCGCCTTTGTGGCCCTTGAGCAGCTCTGGGAGCGATTTTCGCGCTCTCTGCGTAGCAAACTGCTTTGCCGTCATGCCCTCCGGTAGCGGTTCACGCCGAAACATGGCCGAAGCTTTTTCGTCCTGTGCAATATTGGCGATGGGGTCAATGACGTCCGCAATGACGTCAAAGACGCGTTCGCCCTGAATGTCGGAAAGTCTCATTTACGCCTCCTCCGTGCCGGCCTTGATGTAGATTTCAAAGGGAACAGCGTCCTGCGCGCTCATGGAATAGTGGCCGGTAAACTCAAAGGCAAGCTGCCCCTTGGCCTTGTCGCTCGTCTGGAGCTGGAAGCCGCCCGTAGAAAGCGCGTTGATCAGTTTGATGGCGATAAAGCCGCCGTTGGTTTCGCCGTTCTTGTCAGAGTAATCGCCCACAAGCCAGATATCGTCAAAGTCCGCGTCCTTGAGGTCATTGCGCGGTGTGACCTTGGTCGTGTCGGTCGCCCCGATGTCCGCCGCGCCGCACAGCCGCTTTGCAATGGCGGTATCGGCATTGACAAACGTGCCGGTCATCTTGACTTCCCACGAATCGAGCTTTTTCAGCTCCTTCATGTTCTTCGGGCAGTTGTCGATATCCTCGCCAAAGTCCGAATAGGTCGGCGTGGCGGTAAAATTGACGCCGCCGGTCGTTGCGCCGATCTGCCCCGCCTCGCCGACGGCGCCGGTCGCAGGCGTGAAGTCTGTCGTCAGAATTCCCGCATTGATTTGCAATTTCTGGAATGCATCAGAAGGGATTTTTGTAAATTTCATAGTTTTGTCCTTTCATCAGTTCTGCGACAGATATTCCACCGTCATGTTGAGATACCGCCGCTTGATGTTTTTATCGCTTTCATCCGCAATGTTTTGGCACCACGGGGAGCCTCGCTTGAGCCACATCGCCCCGCCGTCGTACGGCACCATGCAGCCGCCCATTCCGATAGCGTCGGAGATTTCCTGTGCCTTGGCGTTCGGCACCGCTTCGCTCTCGGTGTAATACCATAGGTTGATCGTCAGCGCGATTTCGCCGCTCTCCCATGATCCCGTGATAAGCTCATAGGTCAGCCAAGGGAAAACCGCGTCCTCCGGCACGTTAGAGGCCGGATACGCCGGAAGAAATTGGGAAAACCACGCATGGAGCGCCTTATCTTTTGTCATCTCGGCAACTCCTTTCGCTCCGCAGTGAAGAATTTCAGTGCCTTAATGATTGCGCCCGCAGACCTCGGCGCGGCCTTTTCCTCGGGATTTGAGGTCACGCGATAAGTAATCCCCGTTTCCGTATCGCGGAAATAATCGTTGTACTCGATGGGAACGCTCTGATTGACCAGTGCGGAATATACCGAGGTAACGCCTTCCTTTTCCGCTTTTCGCGCCTCCATCGATGTGTCAAGAGACTGGTAATTGAGGAACTCCGCACCCTCTTCCCACGCAGTGATGTAGCCGCCCGCGCCGTCAGGCGTGCGCTTTTTCTCCATCAGAATGCACTTGTGGGCAAAATCGTCCAGTAAAGTCACGGTTCCACCCCCTTGAGCTTGCGCCAGTCATTTAATCGGCCTTTAAAAGCACCCTGCCAGCCCGTCCCGGCGCTCGTGTCGGCATTTCCGCCGCTCGCCTTGGTGTAACTGTACCCGCCGAAGCTTTCGCTTGTGTACGGGCTTAAAACGGCTTCACCGTTCTTTTCTTCCCACGCGGCGATATCTTCGGCAAGCACAACCACAGCTTTTGGCACCGCCAGCGTCCACACCGTCCCGGTAAAGGTTTCATCCGTCAGGGCAGCCGCCGGATATTGATGCAGACCGTCATTAAACACAGAGCCGCAGATGCGGAAATATTGATTGGTCAGGAGAAAGGGCAGCGTAATGCTGCCGTTCTCCACGGTGAACGTGCCCTCGTGGATCTCCACAAGGAACCAGTTGTTCAAGTGCCGTAAGACCTGTTCAAGCATCACGCCGCCCCCTTATTTAACCCGCAGCAGCCGCAGCAACGGTAGCCACGGCAATGCCGTCCAGATACTCAGCCCACAGCTTCATGCCCATGATGGCGTACATATCGCCCGTGGCGCGGCTGTAATCGCCGTCGACATGGACGCCAATCAGGTTGGTCTCGCCCTTCACGGTGTAATTCAGCCCCAGCTTGGCAAAGTCGCTGTCGCTCGGGTC